>TARA_R110002110_G_scaffold76462_4_pt1 | contig 13576 bp, 5 predicted proteins | sample TARA_R110002110 | Tara Oceans TARA_R110002110 (sample SAMEA4397330) | marine metagenome | biome: Polar Biome; feature: [SRF] surface water layer (ENVO:00010504); material: water (ENVO:00002006), including particulate matter (ENVO:01000060) such as... | depth 5 m
CTTACGCCCCGAAGCACTATCCTTGTCTTTATCTCGCATGATCTGCTGAGACTTCTCATGACCAGTACGCGTACCAAGTACATCTAAATATGAACGAGCGGCGTCATCATCCACATCCACAGCATTTGCCAAACGGGTCAATCGACGACGAATATGAGCATCATCGTGCTTACCACTCATGCGTCCGTCATAAAGAGCTTTTAATTTCTTAGCTGTGTCGGATAACTCTTCAGAGGGTGTATCTTCTTCAACAGGTGCTGCCTCAGACGCTTTCTCTTTTACAGGCTTCTCTGGCGCTGCTTTCTCTTTCTTAACAGCTTCAGACAGATTTTGAGCACGCTGTTCCATTGTCGGGTCTTTAGGCTCCCCGTACTCCTCTGGAAAAGGTTTTCCAGTAGCGTTCTCATATGCCGTGGAAATGAGTTCTGATGTTGTTTTTGGAGCAGCAGCGGCATCTTCCCCACCGCCGAATATGTCTGCCTGTCTAGCATCCCCAGTTCCAGCAACAAGTTTTGAAAGCTCTTTGAATACATTCTTGACGGTTGTCTGATTCTCATTCTGTATAAGGTGATACAGGAACCTGGCTCTCGAATTTGTAGTAAGTTCGTGCTTTCCACCCAACAAGTCAGGTTGAGACTCTCCAATTACCTGAGCCAACTTATCATCTTCTGAAAGCTTACTGAAAACCCCCTTATCCTTGTCTGGAAGGCTATCATAGTGCCGTTGAACCTTGTCTACAGCATCAAAAACCTGCTTGAGGTCATTGTCCAGGTTGTGCGTACTCTCATGCTTGCTTATCAAAAGCGTGGGCAGGGATACGGCGTCGAGCTTCTTCTTCGGAGTTTCATTGAGACGCTTGTACAATTTTGGATCGTTTATGACCCTGGCAGAGATAGCCCTGTTTACGGAATCCCTTCCCTGCTTGCTCAGCTTTCCACTTGGCTCGAAATACGCAGGTGCCTTGTTGCCCAGAGCCTCTTTCAACGTCTCTCTGAACTTAGAAGACTCATTGGAATCCTGGAAATCGTGCAGAGTTTTGTGCTCATCCGAATTGAATTTTTCAGCCAGCTTTTCAAATACCTTGTTCTTTTCCAACGTGCGGGACAGGTCCACAGCATCTTCTTCCGATGTCATGGCCATCGCTTCAGATCTGTTCATGCCACTGGCGAGTTTGTTCAAGTCCCCCACTTCCGAACCCTGGGAGTGAACATCCTGAAGCTCTCTCACAAGTATGGGGTTCTTCATCTCCCCCAAATCTTCAGCATCAAGACCAAACTTCTCCGCGTTTTTGATCAAGTGATCTCTGACCTGATCTCCACGACTTGTCTCGTACAAATGCTTTTGAGTCATGGTACGACTGTTCCCGCCCAGAACAATACCGTCTCTCGTAACGATGGGAGGCCCTGAATTGGGACCGATGTTTTCAGACATCACCTGCTCAGGCTCGAACTTGTCAGCACGCTCCAGCACTGCCCTGGCAGCATCACCAGTGTAGGTTCTGGGCTGCACACCTTTAGGATAATCTTCATGCGGAGCAAACTCCCCACCAGCCTGAACCTTGTGACTCTGAACAAGATCATCAGCCTCAACAGCCTTGTACTTCACATTGTGCTTGTCTACGTCAGACTTTCCGCTTGTGATGTGGAGTTCCGCATCCTTTCCATAATGCCCCGGAGAATCACCTCTACGGGTCACCGCATCTTCCGGCGCTGCCTCAGGTGCGGATTCTACTTCTTTTTTAGGTTCTTCAGCCACAGGCTCAGGAGATTCTACTTCTGCAGGTTCTACAGTAGGAGTTTCATCTTCTACAGGAGCTTTTGGAACATCAGTTTGAGATTCTTCACCATCCACAGTCTCAGGGGAACCCTTTTTAGCAGCCACACGTAGTTCAGTAGGCGTTTCTTCGCGGGGCGGCATGGGTATGACCTCGGCACCCGCAGGTTCCCCATCAAGCACATTTTCGGTACGAGTCAGCGCACGCTTTTCTGACGTGGTCAGGTCATCTTCTGAACCCATCATTTTACGATTTTCTTCGTGCATGCTTCGAAGATCTTCATCACTGGTCGGAGTAAACGGCATGGAATCTGCCTTATCAGCGCCAACACTCCCAGCAAGCTCTTCCCTAATCTCTTTCAGACCCTTTGAGAATTTCACATACCCAATCATCATGTGATTGCGAATGCGAGCCATGGCCTTCGCTTTTCCAGGCTTGTCATTGTCGTAATTACCAGCCCCTACAGACTGATACAGGTCCCCAATAGCATTCTTTTTACCCTGACTACCCATCATTCGAGATTTAAAGTTAGTAAATTCGCTCTGGATTGTTTGCAGCTTTTTGTGGATTTCCGGAGACAACTCTCCTTGAGACAACAAGTGCCCCCACACCTGACGCATTTTGTCTGGGTCTGAGATGTCATACGCGTGAGGAGGCTTAAATCCTTCACCACCATGCTCTTTGAAGAAGTTAACAAGGTGCTGAGATACGTTACCTATGTCCTCGTCAATGAGTTCGTAAGTTCTGGCAGAATGATCATCAGAGAAGTGCTTACTTGGGTCTGCCACATCAAATTCAGATGGGTCATTAGTAACAACTACCTCCTTATCTTCTTCCTCCGGTTCTTCAGAAACCTTCTTCCCTTTTGGACCGACAAGCTTTTTGACTTGGGCATCAAACTCAGCCTTTCGCTCGTCTTCCCCACCAATCCGGTGGTCATTTGCGTACGGGTGCCAGTGTGCGTTGTCCGGAGAAAACCCACGGCTATGCAAGGCGTCAACAGGATATCTCTGCGTCTCTATCTCACCATCCTTGTTGACCTGATCAACAACGTAATGAGACTCGCCAGACTTTTCGTCGTGCTCTATATCTTTAATGTATCCAGAGGTCCCGTTCCGATATGCACCTTTGAATTTGAACCCAGTGTTTTTGTTGTTTTCTGGATTACCTCCAGAATCAAACTGACCCTTTTTCTGTCGCGAAGTAGGGTCCTTGACGCGGTGATAATCCGCTACGTCATCGTGCCACCTGCCGTGAGCGTGCCCAAAGGCAATTTTGTTTTGCATTGACTCCTTGTCTAGGTCATGACTAGCAATGAAATCCTGCATATCTGCACGTGTTTTCTCTTTCTGGGCAGCTTGATGTTCTTCTCTAAGATCTCCTTGCTTAGCATCATAAGCAGTATTGCGCTGTTCTTGCGTAGCACTGTGGTGCCAATCGTGTGTCGCTTTGCTCCAAATCTTGGACTTCACATTCTGATGCATCTCAGATACGGGAATGGACTCCTCAATAAACTTATTGGGTGCAGGCTTTGGCTCCCCTTTTATATCTCCCGATTGTATTTTCGACCAATGTTCATCTGCTTCTTTCTGGTCGTATTCGGGATTAATCCTCTTTGTTTTATATACGTGCTGCCCATCTTTATGGGCATGGCCCACTATGACTACTTCGTCACCTTTTGTACCACGACCAAGACGCACGCCAGCACCCATGTTGTGGTCAGGGCGGACATCTGGATCAAACTCTTTTTTGTCCTGATCCTTCTTCTCATTGTAATAATAGTCTGGAAAACCACCTTCAGGGGTCTCCATACCTGCTACAGCACCTTCTCTGCTAGACTCCTCTGATAATCTTCGTGATTCCTCTGATAATCTTGCAGCTTCTTCTTTTTCTGAAGAAGCACGTACTTTTGCAGCCTCTTTGTGCTCTCCCCTACGAGTCAAGTCTTCGTGAGAGACCCTTGGTCCGGCATACGCATCACGCTTCGGCTCTTTTTGTCCTTTAGGCGCTCCAGCGTTGTACGTCTTTAAAGATTCCTGCTCAAGACGGTGCATGGCATTTGCTTTTTGAAACGCTATCTCAGAAGCATCAATCCTATCCTGGCCAGAAAATCTATCCGAATGACCAATGACATCATGAAACTCTCTAATGGTTTCCTTCGACCACTTCCTCGCAGTCTTCTTCATCTCATCGACTTTAGTGGGTACCAAACCAGTCTCATCACCCATCTTATTGAGTCTCGCATCAAGATCTTCAAAATCTCCTGCATTAGGAGGCGTGTGTGGGTGATGGATTCCGGCATCCGCATCTGCCAAAGAACGGTGTCTTCTCAAAACGGCATCATATGCGTGGGAATAAGTGTGCTTCAGCACGTCTTCTGAAGCACCAGACTCTTTGTCTTTGTCATAAGACTGCTGCAAATTTTCGTGGTCAGCGTGAAATTCCTTATGGCGCTGAGGAGACCAGTGATCTGTATCTCCGGCAGTGTTTTCAACATCCGTATGATGGAAATCAAAATCAGACAGTTTTTCACCTGTCTTGTTTCTGTCTCCTTCAAATTCTTTATGTTGATCTGCGGCCTCTTTTCTCTGCCTCCCAATCTCTCGGTGTTCTTTGATTGCGTGTACGATGTGTGGGATCGCCCCTGAAAGAGCTTTGTAAGCACCGCCCATCGCAGTGTCGAAATCCTGACTCATCAACATCTGACCCGCGCCGAACGCCGAACTAAAACTTTTACCGTCCTTGGTCTTGTATTTGGAAAGAACCTTGGAAGTCTCTTTTATCTTCTCAAACTTCTCTCTGTTGGAAGCGTCTTGAGGAGGCATCTTCCGAAACACATCCCGAATGTCATGTGGGACCGATGGGTCTTTCAAGTCCCGGTGGATGTGGTCATCTTTTGTCACATCACCAGGCTTCGCTACCCCACCAGGTATTGCTACCCCACCAGGTATTGCTATTTTAGCTTCCTTCGCCGTCTCACCAGGCTTCGCTGTTTCGGAAACTTTAGCAGGAAGCATCTCAGAAGATTTAGGATACTCTCCATGATGCTCTTTCAACTCCTCAACACCGTGCGGCCCCACGTGTTGGTGAAGAACATCTGAACTGGCAGACTGGTAGTCCTCGGGGTTGTTCTTGAAGTGATCCATCGCCTTTCGATGGTTTTCAATATCCCCCTTGTGATCTTCAGCCAGGTGCTCCGGGTGACCTGCATTGTCCTCCGGGTGATACGGCTTCACATCAACATGATGCTTCCCGCCTTCCCCCGTAGGCTTGTCCCAACCCTGCGCGTGATCCTGATCCAAATCTACGTGATCTGGACCACCCTCTGTCTTCAAATGTTCAGGAATCGGAACTTGTTTATTGTTTACAACCTCTGGATGATCATGAGGAACAGAAACACTCTGATCTTGATCATCATGATGCTCATGACCATCTACAGAATTCCTGAAGTTGAACTGACCACCCTCTGAATACGTGTAAATGCAACCATTCGCTCCCGGAAACTTACCTACATAACTGTGACTGCCTGCCATACCCGAACTGCATGGCTTGTTAGTCGATTTCGCCCCAGGAATACCCGAAGTCATGGTGATCTTCGGAGGAGTAGGCAACTCAATCTTATTTGCACCGTCTTCCGCCCCAGGTACCTTGGGAGTTGGAGTTTCACCACCCACACCAGTTGCTGGAGTAGACTCACCACCCACACCGGTTGCTGGAGCAGGTGCTGCTGGGGTACTAGTCTCTTTGGGTACATCAACACCCGGCAACTGGGTCTGTGCAGGCTCCGGGGAAGGAACACCCGGCAACGGATCCTGAACAGGAGCTTTCTGATCAGGAGCAGGACCCTTGGCAGATACACGGGGTTCTGGAGTAGGTACTGCTGGGGCACTAGCCCCTTTGGACGCACCAACACCCGACAACTGAGACTGTGCAGGCTCCGGAGAAGAAACACCCGGCAACGGCTGCTGAACAGGAGCAGTAGAAGGAGCAAACGACTCCAAACTCACAGTCTTCGGGGGACCAACACGACCCCTCATCCCTGGTCCTGGTGGATCTCCGACTCCCTTGTGAAACAAATCTTCACCCAGATAGAGAGAGGAACGCAAAGTAGGAGGCTTTGGAGGAGCAGGAGGCTTTATCGTGGGAGGAGAAGGTAACTTCCCGACAGAAGGCATTCTCATTGCTGAGGTTTTCAATCCACCAACAGAACCTTGTTTGGCACCTATGTTCCCAAGCCTACGAGGAGTTCTTTCAGACTGATATACGTTGCGTGTTCCGCCTGAGGGACTAGTCACTACATCCGTGGTGGTACGCCCACCACGAGACCCAGTACCGTCCCCCACTTTGGTCACGTTAGGAGAGTCCTGAAGATTTACGTCAGTTTTGTCCTCATCCTCATCATCCACTGGAGACAAAGCTTTGAAAAACCGAGAACCAAGGTATACGCTCTTAGCCATCTAACACACATCTTTATAAAACTATTTCTTCAAAGGACGAAGGCTGATCATCCGTCGTGGACTATCATCTTCAACATGAACACCATGCTGCGTACTAAAACTTTTAGCAAGCTGCTGACGTGCTGCATTGTCCGTGGAAATATTAACCCCCCGACCCCTACGACTTATAGGTTGCGTGTTCATACGAGCAGCAATTGCAGGATCGAAAGACTTATTTATAGTAGGCTTTTTCGGCTCGGCTACTTTTTGTACACTCTTTAGACCATCATCCGCCATACTAAGGACTTTTTTAGCACTTTTAGGCAACTTTGGCGGGTTTGCATCAACAGTCATACCCTCTTCGTCTGAGAATTCAAGCACATTCTTTTTAGGCTTTTCCGCAGACTTTGGGACGCTCCCCTTAACATGCATAGTAGGCATTTGAACAACTTTATTTGGGGCGCTCCCCTTAACATGCATAGGAGGCAGTTGAATAACTTTTTTGGAATCGCCCATACCCTTACCTAACCTTGCGCCTTCAACTGAAACTAATGACTTCTTCATCTTTGAATCTTCCTCCTCCATGATTTTACCTTCTGCAGAAACTACTTTACCTGGGTTCTGACGAGCCATTTTTGCTCCTACAGGTTCATTACGTAGTTTTTGGTGTCGTTTTGCTACAGTCATAAGATTACGTCGCAATCCCTCCGGCATCATCGGACCCGGTTTTTCATAGGCTTTGTTCATACCCATGGCCATATCGCCGCCGTTACCACCACTATCAGCTTCGTTTTCTTTGGACTCTTCATCATCGTCCATCACCATCATGCCGCGTTTAGCAGACGCCATCTTACTTCTAGCTGATCTTTCGCCCCTCTTAGGCAATCCCTTCTCTAGTTTTGCGTCGTGAACAGACACTAAAGACTTCTTCATACCGAGTCCCTCCTCAAGGATATAATCTTTGTGTTCATGTTGACTGACGCCGCCCATGGCTTCTAACTTGCCCTTTAGGTCTGACACGTCGTGTCCCATCTTCTTTAAACCATCTTCAAGTGCATCAAACCCAGCAGCGCCGCCTTCTTTCACCAAGATCTTCTTAACAGCAGCTTCCATGGACTTCTTCACATTTTCCCTCTCATCAAGTATGTCATCCAACTCCAAACGTTTGGGTGCCTCTCTAACGCGCTGCTCAATACCAGGGCTTTTACGCGCTGCATCCCAACCTCTTTTAGTCTTAGGATCTTTTGGACTAGGAGGTTGACCGGCTACTCCCGCTGCCACATCAATAACCTTTGACCTAAATTTCTTTCTATCGGGACTAGCACCACCCGCCATAGGGGACCCCACACCCATACCCTTACTTAACCTTGCGCCTTCAACTGAAACTAATGACTTAAAGATTGTGATTCCCCTTTCTTTAAGTGATTTCTCATAAGGTGTAAGTGATCTATCCATTGACATGTTTTGTGAGGCTCTACGCTTCTGCACTCCAGAAAATATTTTTTTATTATCATCAGCTACTTGGTGCATATGATCACCATAGTTTCTCTGAACCCTTTCAGCAGGCTTAGTTCCAGGTGCAAAACTAACCTTCTTGCCTGGGTTTTCTCGGGCCATTTCAAAACCCTCTTTGTTTTCTTTAGACAACTCTGAGCTAACCGCAGCCTTTTCTGCAGCCCTTTTTCTCATATTTTGTTTACCAGCACGTCCGGGCATCTCTGAAACAACAAGTCTTTTGTTGGGTGCTCCCTTACTTAACCTTGCGCCTTCAACTGAAACAAATGACTTTGAAACTGCATTACTAAGTGGAGGAAGTCCAGCTTGTTTTCTAGCTTGAGCGCGGAGCATATTCGCCCTCTTAACACTTGGAGTTGTTGCACCACCAGAACCAGATTGAGTCTTTTTATATACTGTCTGTGTAGCTGTGTCCGCAGGTTTCATTGTAGGACTTTGCTTTGCAGAACTTTGCTTTGCAGGCTTTGGAGGTTTAGAATACTCCATACCATCTAACGCTGCATCCATATCTTCCATGGAAGACTCGTGGGAACCTTTAGGAGGAGACCCCATACCCTTACTTAACCTTACGCCTTCAACTGAAACAAATGACTTTTTCATCATCCTCTCCTTAAACTCTTTACGAACTTTATCACTAACAGCAGGCTTATCATATTTACCTGTTGATCCTGGCGGCACCTTTAGTACAAGCTGCTCAACACCAGGGCTTTTACGCGCTGCATCCCAACCTCTTTTAGTCCCAGGATCTTTTGGGCTAGGAGGCTCATTAGTACGATCTTTTACCTCATCTTCAACCGCCTCCTGACCAGCAAAAAGCCCTAAGGTTTTTCCTGCTGCTTTAGTACGAGATGCTCTTTTTGCTACTTCCTTAGCCATGATAGTAAGTGGTTCTTTGCCAGACCCCCTAGCCATGTTTTTGGCAGCTTCCTTAGCCACGAGCTTGAATGGTTCTTTGGCAGCTTCCTTAGCCACGAGAGTAAACATTGCTTTTGGAGAAGGAAGCCCAGCTTGTCGCAATTCACCGCCAACGGCTTTAGGGTCAAACTTCTTATCTCCGAGGTTCTCAATGAATGACTTCTTATCTTGAGCAGACATTTTAGGAACATCCGCAACACCCTTCTCCAGCTTTGCATCTTGAACGGAAACAAATGACTTCTTCACTACACTCTTCCTCGCCTTGGAATAGGCTATGGCCGCAGCCTGTTTTTGAGGGTAGCCCTCTTTTACAAGTTTGCTGATGTTCTCAGATATCGTATCTTGAGAGCTACCCTCTTCCATTGGCATGTTTAACTCGCTTCAGGTACTTAATCGTTCCCAAGGTCTCCCATTGGTGTGGGATTGGTACCGACAATTGTTTGGGGCGCATCGTGAGTCACACCGCGTGCGATGTCTCTTGCGATCTGAGTCTTCTGCTGAGAAGACGAAATTCCTCTCGCCTCCTCATACTGACGCCCCATAGCCTCTCGCTCCGCTTTCGACTTGCGCTTTCTCGGCTTGATAGTCCTGATATCCACATCGGGAGTCTTCGCAGCAACACGCTGTTGAAGCCCCGTGGTGTTCATGATCGGCCCCGTCACAGACTTTTCCTTGATGTCAACGCCGTGAATCACCATCAACTCAATCTCGTGATTTGCGGAACTGATCTCATAAGTGGTTCCACGACTCAGGTTGATGACGCTACCCGCCGAAAACTTGTCGTGCTTCGCACCCTGCTTATCCTCGACGGTCACAAAAGCAGTTCCGGAGTTAATGATAACCGTCTTGAACCCTGCAGAAATCTTCTTACGACCTGTCGAAGACTGCGGTGCCATGTACATCAAGTACGTGTTATACGTGGAATTGGAAGAAATGCTGACCGACTTTCCACCATCGATGATCTCCCCCGTCCCTACTCCCAGAGTGCGTAAGTTCACCACATTAGTTTCACCGCCACGACGACGCATGATGTCCGAGTGACTGATCGTCTTTCCCTTGAATTTACCTGATTCCTTGCGGCGAACATTTCGCTCAATCATAGCCGTATCTGCATTACTCATGGTTTAACCTCTATCCTATGTCTACAATTTTGATCGATACAAACCCAGAAAATAGAACTGGGATTTCTACTATTAAAAAGTTTCTTCATTTTGCCACCACACTGGGGACAGTCCTTTCCTCATCTACCCATTTGGATACCTAAATCAAAACCAGTTTGTTTTCCAAGAACAGTCTTTTGCTTCGTCCCAGTAAACAAACGATTTTGCCTGCGCCATTGTATATACCCTTAAAAGCTCCTCACCAAAAGTAGTTTCTGCAGGTATAAGTCCGGTTTCATACTGAAAATGCCACCATTCTGCACCCCCATAAGACCCACCCCTGAAAAAACTACTTCTAGAGGATATACTTTCAAAACCGTGTTTTTTTGCAATTTCAGTAAAATTAAATGCTCTGCAAGTTACTTGTTTCGTCTTCAAAAGAGTATATCGCTTCCCACGGGAGTTCTTTTTTGACGTGACATATGTACCTTCCAGAGTCACTTCTGGAATATCCTCGTTTTCCGTCTTACACCAGACAACCCACTTTCTACCGTTACCGCTGGCGTCCCTGCTACAGATGTAAGGGTCTGTAGCTGGATTCTGCATCCCTGTAGGCAACGCCATGTCAAAAGCTCTCCCAACATAGTGCATCGATTTCTTGCTTCTAGAAGGACTTGCCTTCGAAGAAAGAGATCGCCTCCCACCAGCCGATGTAATAATCCCTCCCAAAGCGTGTATTTCATCATACAACGCCTTATAAGCAATTGATACATCACTTCTCAAAGTGGTTCTGGTGTATCCACCACGATCTTTAAATTTGTCGGCAGGGCAGCGAACCCACGAAAGAATATCCCCATCATCGGGAACAACAAGCTTCTTTTGAGCAGGTGAATTCAACGAAATTCGGTACTCTAAACCCAGGTCTCCAAGAGCACAGTTGTATACACGCTCTGTGGAGGGTCCAAAGATACCGTCCGAAAGAATCCTCTTCTTTTCCTGAAAAGAAGAAAGCGCAGCCCCTGTATCCCGCCCGAAAATGCCATCAGGCACCCCCGGATGGAACCCCAGATACGCCAAGCCCTCCTGAAGAACCTCTACCTGTTTGCCCCTACTTCCTATTTTCAATATTGACATGGTTTACTCCTGTATATAATTCAAAACGCTAAATATCGCCGTCTCGAATGTATACAAATGCAGGGTAAATCATCAAGCCCACAAACATCCCTATCCAGAACAAAATTACGCCTCCGTGCAGATAAGTTTTCTACATCAATACGTAATAACCCTACATTGGCAAGTACATTCTTACATTAAATAACTAGCGGCAGACTCATTAACAACCAACTCATGAGCTATCTCAACATCGTGGCCTGCACCCACACCCACTACAACTACAACATCAACATATTTAATCATACATCTTGTTAAAAATAACTGATATTAAAATTAAACAAACCCGGTTGTTGTCCCCACAACACCAACAGTAAAAACCCCAACCGACCTCAAAAACCCAATACCATAGACCTGACATTCATCACCTTCCGTGCCAATACGATGCTATCAGCGCGAGCGTGATCGCTACATACATCCAGAAGAAGAACTCAAGCAGTCCCGTCAATTCCTGACCCGACACCATTTACTACCCCCCTACAGATCGGATGCTAAATATCCTGATCCAAACAGAGATAGAAGAGAGTGATAAATATTGATGCGGTCAATATGACCATTAAAATTGCGAGCCGGATAAACAGCCTATCGTCTATGTCCTCCATGGACTCAGGTCTGTCCGATTTGGCTATATCCGGTAGCCTCGGCAATTTCCCCCCTTCTATCTTCCCCAGTAAACACCCTTCCGTCGAAAACAAGCTTCCCATTGTGAATAGGAATGACCGAAAGATGGTCCATGTCGTTTACCTCATCGTAGTATCCAATCCCCACACCGTGATGCCAATCAGGTGATTTGGATACCCCTGGCACTGCACCGTCTATTCGGCACAGACACCCTGGAGACATGGCCGTGATGGTACGTGGTCCCCCAGGACCAAAAACCACTCGCTGAGCCAGTTCCAATCTGTGGATGTGACCAAAGACTTCCGGCCAATCCCCAATTTTCACACGCGCTGCTGCCGTGTTCCCCCCTCCGCCTCGTACTGTGGACCCATGATGAATGCGTACTCTGTTCCACAACCACCAGTCCGTGTCGTATGGACCGACATACTCGATGTCCAGCGAGTCCAATGCCAACAATCTCTTCATGTGCAATATCGGCTCGTCCGCGTCGTCGTTTGCAAACCGGAGTCCGACTACCTCGTCCAGATGCTGTATCTGAGCGCTGTCTAGCCGAGCCTCGTGGTTCCCTGCCGTATACACCATTCTCGCACGCGGACACGCGAGGCGATACTGGGACAGTTGCCAATGCAACTCCTCCAACGTCGGCTGTGTTGTCTGCTTGAGGGTCGGGTCCCGAGGGAACTTCGTGCTCCACGGAGCGAAATCCACCATGTCCCCCAACAAAACGATTATGTCTGGCTGGAAAGCCATTGCCAACTGGACCGTTGCGTCGATTGCTTTCCTGTCGTGAAGTGGCTCCAGTCGCTGAAACTTGTTCTGCCACTGAAAGCCGTGCTGTGAATCCGGGATGAACAACGCCCGCTTTATCCCATCTCTGCGGGGTTTCGGCGGCTCCCTTTTCAACACCTGAAGTGGTTTGACGGGAGTCATGTCCGCCAATCGCTTCGGCTCCAGATTCGCCTTCACCTGCCATACAGGAGTCACACATGGGTTCCCGTCGCCATCTTTCGATGCAACTTCCCACGTGTTTACCTTGTATCGCGTGACCAACCACTGCTCGGCGTCCACTTTGGCTGCTTTGAGCAACCCTTCCAACGTCCGGATCCTCGGACCCTCCGCATTGACCACCAACACGTCGTCTTCCTGAGAATCCATTGATAGCTTCTGAGGTCGCTCACTGCTCATTGGTTCGCTTCCCATCAACCAATACCCCAGAGATTTCAATTCAGCATAGGTCATGCCCAGAAAATCCCCGTGTCGGGAATATGCCTGTGCCCATTTCCTATTCTTAGAGTAATTCTTGATTACTCTACATCTTTCTGGGTGCTCTTCGAGCACCCTCTCAAACTCAGTCTCAAGTACTTTCATATAGATTTTTGCTCAGACCCCAGACTTCTCACGGAATAAGTAAACAAATCCAACTTCAGTCAAATATCAGATTCAACATCCGCAGGCACTTCCGCAGCACAAACACCCTTCAGCAAAATTACAACATAGAATTCAAAACTCTCAAAGATTTTAATGGATGGGTCGGGTAATTGCGGGTTTAGTCCTCGCCAATGATCTCATTGGAGTGGACGTTTATTATGGTGAGGTCCTCTGCTTCACAGGTTCTGTGGCAGCCTTCGCACGTGAATATCTTCCAGCGACGGTGGTTCGCCAGGTCGAGGCACATGTCATACTCGGGGCAATCAAGATGGCGGACTATCAGCGTCCACCCTCTCTTCGTCTTGCTCCCGAACGGACCCTTCTGCATCATCGGACCCTCCGGCATCATCGGCTCCTCCGGCTCCTTTGGCTCCTTCTGCTTCAGCGTCTCCTTGTACTCGTCCCCAAACATTGTTCACCGCTTCCATGTAGGCGGATTTCTCCACTCCACACTGTCTCGCTATCACACAGGCGTACTCAATAGCGCCTATGCTCGTCGCGATAAAGGTGTCCGGGTTTTTCTGGGGTTCGATGTTCATGAATTTACACAAAGAACCAAACAACACCTCCACAGAACCTTCCGCGCTACTAGCAACAGTGTCAGCAACCGCTTCTTG
>TARA_R110002110_G_scaffold45134_1_pt1 | contig 13567 bp, 10 predicted proteins | sample TARA_R110002110 | Tara Oceans TARA_R110002110 (sample SAMEA4397330) | marine metagenome | biome: Polar Biome; feature: [SRF] surface water layer (ENVO:00010504); material: water (ENVO:00002006), including particulate matter (ENVO:01000060) such as... | depth 5 m
GTTCTTGAAGAAGTTTTTAGTGGCTGTAAAGTTGGATAGGACTTCTCCGGGTGAGATAGGTCTTGAGTAGAACTTGGTGCAACCCATGTAACCCTTAAGACCACTAACCTTTCCACCATACTCTCCACCCATAAAGTTACCATTAGGGTTACCATCAGTGTATCCTCCTCCTAGTATCCATGGTGTAAAGTAATCGTCTAGCTTTGGACCAGCCTTTACTGAGGCTGCTGAATGTACATGTATAGATGCAGTTCCATACTCAAAAGCTTCATCAGGTACAATAGAAGGAATCTTAGGAGTCTCCTTCTTAGGGTCTACTCCGAATACATCTCCGTAGGATGATGTCGCCAAAGACACTCCATCCATAAACATTGTGATCTCATTAGCATTAGGGTTCAAGGTTAGGGATATCTGACAGAACTCTCTACCTACTGATGATAGAGAAACTCCACCAATGGTATCCCACACATCTACAACCATACCATGCCAGGAGGAAGTAGAAAAACAGTTAGCGTCTTTCTTACTTATGAAACCTGCACTAGATGAATCAAAGGCTTGAGTTGGTGCTAGAACTAGACATAGGTTATCAGTTGAGTTCTCTACCTCATTGTTTGAGGGGGACGTAGTCTGGGTGAACCTTCTATCTCTAGTGAATCCAAAGATCATTCCTCTAGATACAGCAGAACCTCTATCTAGTTCCATGTTCAAGATATCACCCTGAGTAGATACATTTGGTCCTAGCCCAACGTTCTCGTTAGCTAGTAGTAGTCTATACAAACCCGAAATCTCTGCATTGATATTGAAACCGTAATCCCTATTATCTAACGCAGGAACGTGAGTCCAAGTTTCGAACGTGGCCCCACTCCTAGCGTATACGAGATCTTGAAACTCCTTCTTCTGAGGGAGCTTCATGTAGGATCCAGTCCTCTCAATAGTTTCCTGGTTAGTAGCGGAAGGCATTGCGACACCTTCCATGTAGGCTACTCCAAGTCCCAGTTGCAGCACGCTTGATACGTCTCCAACCAATTGAGCGTTGTAGTCTGTACCCCTATCACTACTGTTGAATGCTCCATAGTCTACACCGGAGGTATCACTAGTCTGTACAGTTAGGTAGTTGTATAGTGCGATAAGTCCGTTCTCGGATACAGCTTCCGTAACGGCAATGGTAGGACCACCTGATGCTGGGTCATTGGAGATTGTCACACCTATTGGAATGTTGGCTAGTAACAGGTGACTTAGTACGACAGGATCGTTTGACTCTATTTGCTGTGTGAATCTGGTTTCAATAGGTAGGACAACTCCTGTAACGTCAGCTTGATCCAAAGTGATCTTGCGCTGTTGCGATATGTCCATCATAAAGTTGATTCCTTCCAAGTAGGAGAAATCGTTTACAGGTACTTCACCGGCAGCATATACTTGACCCCTACCATGCCATACAGGCATCTTCACAGCGAGTTCGATCTGCTTCTTACGCTTATTGATCTTAGATAGGAAGTGGGTAGCCTCAGAGATCATTACCTGCTTCAGGTTATCGATAATGATTTGCGCTGCACCATCGTAAACCTGTGTCTCAATATTTGCTGACACATCATATACCCTACGGTTCTTCTGTCCAATAAGGTTCTGGAGTAGGTTATCCTTTGTATAGTATTCTAGGAGGTATGTCGAGTCATCGATAACGTTAGGGTCTAGAATAGTATTGAAGTAAGAGTTTAGATCGTCAACTGTAGTCGGGGTTCCTCGACCACCAAGACTAGGGTCATACTCAAGCTTCCAGTCAGATTCCTTGGGTCTAGCCCGATCCCTCTGCACTAGCTCTGTCAATGCCGGGATGACACCGTCAGTCTGCGAATCATAGTAAAGACCATCAACAGATAAGATGAACTTTCCCTTGATCGACTTTGGAGGACCAGCGTCTAGCCTGAAGATTTCCTCTAAGACTTCAACCTCCTCATTAGCCCCCACGGGATTTAGGGATGGGTCTGCTGCCCTAGCGGCTAGGATAGCGTCAATATTAGCTAGAGTCTCATCAGCGGCTAAGATGAAGGCGTTAGCACCCTCAGCCTGTTGAATGTCAACTGCGTAAACGTTTGTGATGCCTGCTAAGAAATCCTCTTCGGATAGTCCCGCTCTCTGAGCAGCGGCATTATCACCACTAAACTTCAGGTAGTCTGTAAATTTCCCAATACAGTCCGTTATGGAATCAATCTGTGCTTGGACTGTCTGTACGTTACTATAGATCTCTGATCCGAAGGCAGCAGCCTGCTCAATGAAACCTAATGTTGCACCTAGTGCGCTCTCGTTATCTCCACCCATCTCGGAGGAGCTAGATACGAACCTAAAGATACCGTCCTCAGTATCGAACTCGATAATACCAGTCAGTTGGCGTAGCTTTGCAGATAAAGCCTTGGTAACACTGTCGGCAGCATTGCGGCCAATAGAGACGTTAGATCTAATCCCCCCTAAAACATTAGAGGGGATAAGACTCAAAAGCTCGTTTGCCATATTCATTATACAGCTAGGAACTCCGAAAGAAGTACCTAAGGCAGTAGCTAGACCACCTCCTTGTCCGGTGACTTGTGCAAAGGTCTTTAGGTCAAACGTAGGCATTAGTGGTAGTAGTCGTTGAGGTCACGAGGAGCGTTATCCTCGGTAGGGTCTGGCATATTTGATGCGTTGGAGTTTAGGTTGATGGCACCACCGTCAATATTAGTGGGTCCGCTACTTGATATAGACACTTCATTGGTGCCTCTAGCCTTTAGGTTACCTGTAGTATTTAGGTTAATATTAGCAGCCTCCATATTTAGGTCACCTTCAGCCTGTAGGCTTATATTTCCTTCTGATCTGACTTGTATATCAGATGCAGCATCTATCTGGACCGCTCCATTCTCCGTAATCTGAATACGGGCGTTGGGGGTGACTATGAAGATTCTCCCGTCCTCTGCCTTGGTAGATACAGAACAGTCTCCCCACTCACTCATTAGGTAGATTCCACCGTATTGCTTAGGTCCTTGACCTTCTGGATTAGGCCAGTTTTCAGGTGCGGGTTGCTGAGCCATAGCACCCGTTGAGGTGTTCTCAATGTGTAAATCTCTACCGTCAACGACGAGGTGCTTCATCTGACCTCCAAAACATGTGAAGGTTTGGTTAGACTCAGAATGTAGATCTACGGTGCGACCCGCAAGAACCTTATCTGCGTCTCCCTTGATAGTTAGTCCATCCCCGTGTTGATTCCTTACAATTACAGCTTCCACTCCTGGTGAATCGTCTATAACTACCTTCTTACCCTTCTCGCTAGACAATCTAACCGAATTTACGATCTCTGTATGGGGGGTCGGATCATGGCTTCTGGTTAGGGTTAGACCAGCACCCGCAGAATTCGTGAAGGTCTGCTTTACTGGCTTTCCACCTTTGTTATAAGTATTCTTAGGAATAGTAGAAAAGTCAATTAGACCAGTTCCTGGGGCAGGCTTATCAGCTTTGAGTATGGTTGCCAGATAGAAGATCTCGCTAGTATTGAGATCTCTAAGACAAATTATTTGATCACCCGTATCAGGAAAGACCAGTACTCCACCCCCACCTACTTGATATCCTGGTGATGTCATGTATACTGGTACCGGGTGATCCGCGTTGACCTGAGGTAACAATACGCTAATCTTACCATCTCCTTCTTCGTTGGTGTTGTACGTCACCTCTCCTCTTATATGTTGTAGCATTAGTTAAACCTAGCCCTCAATTCCTTTAGTCTCTTTATTTCAGCGAACCTGTCCAAAGACTCTTTAGTTGCTACCGCTCTATCCACAGCGTCAGTCGGTTCTGGTGCTCTATAGTGTGCAGTGTTTGCTACTTTTAGAGCAGCAATACGAGTATCCAAATTCTCTATAACACTGGTCTTTAGTTTATCATTAGATCCCTCAAGCTGTTTGTTGGCACCTTGTCTTATTAGCTTGAATGTAGAATATATGTCACCCTGCTCAATAACGTGTGAATGCTGTACTATCTTATACTTACCAGTGTAAGGTGCTAACCCTCTCCGACTATTGATTCCCATGGGGGAGTTACTAAATCCTACGAGGGATACACTCTTATTCATATAAAATGTCTTACTGAAGACTGGTAAGGTCTTTAGGTCAATGCTTACCATCTTCTGCTTCAAGTCATCATACGTCGATAAGTATGCGGCAGCGTGCCTTTCAGGCTTGGTTACTACCCTAACCCCTTCGCCTTTAGCCTCCCTATCCAGATTCCTAATGTATAGTATGTATCCTATCAAGTCTACTAGCCTCAACTCAGCTATCTTAGATGTCGGATCATCTGCTAACTTATTAGCAGCAAAGTCAGATAGCTGATCAGATATTACGTCTGAAGCTAACGCAAGCTTGAAGGCTTCATCTCCGTCCACAAGCGGTAATTTCTCTACCTGACTGATTATAGACCCTACTATCTCCTTATCTAAAATAGAGAATACTAACTCCTTTAGAAGTGGTCTAGAGGTTGAATTTATAAAGTTCTTAGAGATATCAGGATGGATATCCAATCCCTTCAAAGTTCCGTAGTAGTTATCAAAGCTGTAAGACAACTCCCTTACATTAGGGTTTGACATATTATGTCTAAACACCAAGTCGGTACCATCCATAAGGTTACTTTTAGTAGGGCCTATAAGGGAGTCTAAACCTTCATCTACGGCAAAAACATCCTCTTCGAAGGAAGAACCTCTGATGTGTGCATCTGTAAGTAGTAAGTCTCTGAACTCTTCAATGTACTTCTTATAATTAGTGGGCTTACTTGAAGTAAACAGCGGGTCAGCCCAACCGAACCCATCCTCGAAGAGATAATCTGATGTAATACCTTGAGTATAGGCAGCATCTAGGTACAACATGTTCTTGATTTCGACCTTATCACCAAACACAAATGCTGGCTTGGAGGAATCACTTATGAGGCCATACTTTTTCCAAAGCTTTAGGATACGCATATCAGTCTCTTCAAAGAACGTAAAGTCCTCCACACTATCGGGAAGGACCTCTCTTAGCCCATCCACAAACTTATAGAGAGGGCTAAGTATTGGGTATTTGCCTTCTACTGAGGTTACCGGGACGTTGGATCCAACCTCAAGGTATAGCCCCATTTGAAGGTTGAATCCTGCATGGGAATTACTCTTAGAGGTTTGCTCACCCTTGGTATCTGCGCTTATGACTTTTGTTCTAAGCAAGGATAGGGATTTATCTGTGTAAGTTAGCTTTGGACTCTTGGATCCACTTACTGCAAGGCTCTGTGAATATGCAGCTAAGGCTGGGCGGTCTTCTAGCACTTTTTTTCCGGTGAAACCCTTGTCAATACCTGGGTGCCATATTTTCAAAGTATCAATGCCAAACTTTAGTAGAAGCTCTTCTAGTTTATTTACTCTAGTAATACTACCTTGGACTCGTCCACCACCTTTAGTAATACGACTAGGTCCCCGAACATCTGTAAACCCTTGGGTTACCTTAGGGATATTATTAGGGAAAGCAATTACAACATTTTGATTGGCAGTGGATCCACGAATCCAGTCACCTACCAAGTCCCTTAGTCTTTTATTCAAATTAGGAGACTTATAGTCTTCATCTTCCAGATAAACAGAATTAGATGCATACATTTGGACGAAAGAATCTCTAGAAGCTATCTGATTAAAGGAATCAACTGCGCCGCCAAATCCAAGCTCTTCAACGAATTTACTAGACCAAATCTTATGACCACCAGGAGTAGGAACCCATTGAGCTTCTACCTTACGAACATTGTTCTCATCATTAGTAAGTATTGCCCTATGCAGGTGCATTACATGTGGTCCACTCCACTTCGATAGGTCCTCGCCAACGCCAAATGCAAAGTAGAACTTGCTAGTACTTTTAATGTCTTTAGTAATATCATCTACCGTTCTATCCTCTTTATTACCAAAGGCGGCATCCTTATCGTTTATAGATTTGATAAACTCATCCTTAGCTTTGCTACCACCGGAGTCTTCGAGAGAATTTAGCTTAGCTCTAAGTACATCAGCCATGGGATCGTTACCCATAAGTAGTAGCTCTAATAGTTGACTAGTCTCAACGAAGGTACAGTTTACCGATGTCTTCTTAGCACCTCCAAAGACCCACTCAAACCTTAGCAATCCGTCATTCTTGTTAGGAGAGTATAGGAAACTCTGTGCTAACTCCTCTTCGGATAGCAACATAGTCCTCTCATGCAAAGACGTAAGCTGACTAGCTCCAAAGAAGATCTTGTCAATAGCCGCCCTAGACTTCGTAATGTATACGTTTGCTGTAAAGACTTTAGACACTAGACTAAGTCCACAATCCTAATTCTATCACCGGCATTCAGTTGCTGGAACGGGTCCGAGATGTTGTTAGTCCATAGCACTATCCAATCCATAGTCGGTGAGCCATAGAACAGATCAGCAATCCTGTCTGCACGATGCTCGAATCCTGGTGGGATGGTGCCTACTCTGGAGGGTAGGGAGTTCAGTTTCGCAATAGCCTTTTCGAACTCCAAGGACTTGATGGAGGTTGCAACTTCCTTATTCTTGTGGGTAACTAAGTTGCTACCCATCTTTAGATGATTCTTATAACTTGCCATTACGTTTCGTAGCCCTTATCGTTGTTGATCAACCCGTTGTAAGGGTCAATGTTGTTACTATCTATTATAGCCTCCCAACCGACTATTTCATCACCGGCTGCAATAGCACCGGCTTCGAACCCATCACTGCTTCCTGTACGGTTCTCTCTAAGGCTCATCGTAACCTCCAACTGCTTTGGGGTGAGGGACTGGATCTCGAACCCAGACTCATCGACAATCTTGATCGAGTAGTCTTCAACCACACAAGGAACGTTATTGTACATTGCTCCGTGAGTAAGTCTTACAATTGGAGGACCTTGAGTAGTGTTTGTAGCATTGTTTAGAGTAGTGGCTCGTATCAGGTTGACCCATACGTAAATCATGTTGAGGGTCTTGGACAACGAACGTTCATCCTGGTTTGGGCTAGTAATGGGGTCGCCTCCAAGGAAACCGATTAGTTGGTTTGCGATACCGTCGAAGATAGGCTGGCTACCTGTCACGGCTCCTATAAGGTCCCTGTAATGCTTCCTATGGATAGATGCGTGATCTCGCCCGACTCCAGCTTTGATGTCATCACCGGCTCCAAATGCCGACTGCTCTTCAAGGTTGGCGAGATCATCTTCACTGGCGCGAAACTCCCCATCACTAGTAAAGTCATCTTCAAGACTAATGGCATTATCGTCGAAACCATTTGAATCGAAGTTCTGAACACTCACATCTTCCTCAGCAAGTGCAATCTCCTTCCTCAGACCGAACCGTTTTTTGGATCTCTCCTTGTCACCGAAGAACAGATTGAATGATCTTTGAAACTTCTCACTGATACCTTCGGTTGACTGAAGTTGCATCAGGTTCAGTAACGAGATCTTGAACGTTATGTTTATGTCTCTAGAGGGTGAGCCACCGTAGGAGAACATCGACCCTGGTCTACCAAGTAGATTATACTCTGCTAAATTGGATGTTCCTCTCTCATTTATCTTAGGATTCTCCAAGAATGGAACATATGCTCGGAAGACACGATTGTCCGACTGAGGGAATTCAATTGCTAGATGTGATCTCTCCTCTAGCAGTCTTGAGCGTTTATTGAGTTCTGGCATTATTCCACCGCTCCTACATCTTTCTTATTAGCTATAGCATTAGTAAGGTTAGTATTCATCAATCTAAGTTGAGTCAGAATACGATCATTAGTATTAGGTCCACTAGAATCAACGTTCAACTGGTGGATCATCCTAGTTGCAGCCTGAAGACCCTTATAGGCTTGTGGGTCCTTAGATCTAGCATTCATTTCCTTCAGGTTCTTAGTTTGTTCCTTAGCTTCCTTGTTCCCGTCTGATAGAGCATCCCAGATCATTGGGCCAAAGGTTGTCAAAGCAGTAAGACCAAGTCCAATGGGTCCTGCGAAAGCTAAAGCACCTCTGGCAACTTTGCTAGCCATCCCAGCCCCACCTAGCAACCCCTTACCAGCGGAGTTAGCTCCTTGTCTAACAGACTCCATCCTTGAGTAACCCAAATTTCGACCTAACATATAATTAGACCCCATAGCAGTATTCTTATTACCGAGGAATCCCTTTGCTGAGGAGTAAGCTTTACCCGCTGTAACAGCAACAGCAATTGCGGGTAACCAGCGAGTGACCATAGAGTGAATCTGAGGAGCAAGGATCTGGTAAAAGTTGTCAACCATGACTTGCTTAGATTTTAGAGTATCGTTCATATCCTCCTGATCAGCCCTCATCTCAGACGTAAGAGCATTATCTTTTTTAAGTAATTCAGTTACGTTCATTAGAGCAGTGATACTCGATCTTCCAAGTGTATCGGCAGCAAGTGCGCGAGCAACTGGGTCTGAAGGTAGTCTGGAGTTAGTCTGCTCTTGAGCACGAAGAAGACTCTCTATTAGATCATTACTAGTGAAGTTTCCTTCAAGTGCCATCCTAGAAGTTTCTTCCAACCCGAATAGAGCCTGCTCTTGCACCTTACCAGCGTCTAACATAGAAAGGAGAATATCAATCTGAGATCCACCCTTACCACCTGTTCTGGCTAGCAAAGAAGTTTTTATCTCTCCTAGTGCTCCAACAGCCTCAGGACCGAATAGACTTTGCTTCTCAAGTTGTGCCGTCATTTGAGACAAGCCCTCACCTAGCTTCTCCGTTGATACTCCATACATCTTGGAATTGGATTTTATGCTACCGATAAGGTCTACCTCTACATCCTTACTATCCCCAGTCAGAACTTGAAAGTCTGCTAGGGTCTTAATCATCCCAGCAGTGTTCTGACCGAGGAACGTCATTTCACCGAGCAGATTGTTTAGCTCTTTAGTGTTATCCCTAAGACCGGCTGCTTGCCCTGTGAGAAGAGCCTCTGTCATGGCTTGGGTAGAGGCAATAGAATTACTTAAGGCTTCTGTGTTCTGCTTTACAAACTTGGAGTATGAAGTTCCAAGTGTCAGAGACTGAAGCTGGAGCTTCTCAGACTTCATAAAGACCTTTTGCAAGTTCCCTACTACATCTGCATTGGCGATTATGGATTCCTGTAATTTATTAGAAGACTTTATATTCCTCTTGATAGCCTTGTCTAAGACCTTCAATCCGGTGGTATTCTTACCCATCTGATCGCTGGCATACTTGCTTATATCATTCTTTTCTACCATTATATGTTCCCTTACTTAATTAGTTGAATATTCAGAATACTACTAATCTGAGCAGCCTTGAAGGTCTTGAAGTTGTCTAGACCCAGGAATGCACCTAGAATTCTGGAGGAGTACTTACAGGCAACTCGGTTCTTGTACAGGTTATCTACCATCAAGGAAAACATATCCTTAGTTAAGCGTCCAGCCTCCACTACGTTGAGGAGGAGGTTATCCTGGGTTGAGCTAAACCATCCACCCGGTCCAGCCCTGGAGGCTACCACTAGCCCGAATCTGGTGGATGTCTCTCTGGTGCCGTCCCTGTGCTTTACGACGTAGACGAACTGTACTAAATCACCCGGCTTTAGTGAGTAGAACGAGACTGATCTAATTCCTTGGTCCAACTCATCCATTTGCTCTAAAGTTTCATCTGTAAGACTGTATCCTCTAATCTTTAGCATTTTTCTATATTTTCTATGATTTCTCAGATCTACGAGCTATAATCTATTAAAAACAAGATTACAGAGGTTAGAAGCATTGGAACAACCAACTAGATTCTCCTTGGTTTCCTTTTCTTCCTTAGGTATTTAGCTTTGGTTTATAGCTTCCTAAGTCTATCATAACACTGATTTAATATGCAAAATTTAGACTCAGAGTTCATCGACATCATAGACCTAGTAGATTTCACCTTCTCATCAAACTTTGTAGAGAAGTGGAGCTTTAAGTATGGAAGAAGACTTGCCCGTCTGTTTCAGATAAAGATAATGAAATCTTTGGAATCTAGGAAGGTTCTCAAGATGTCAATGCTTTACAAGTTCTTGGTCACCGATTCAGGCTTTTCGACCGAAGTTGTGAAAAACTTCCTTTTAGACGTTGACTACGAGATCTATAGCCCTATAATCAGTGGCTCACTCGAAGCAAGCTAGGAACACAATGAACGAACAGAGTCAACGCGATATTTCCAAGGGAGTCTACCGGGGCCAGTGGATGTCTAAGAATGGCTGGGACCCAGGCGACCCTGACGATTACCCCATATGGCAGATTGCTGTCATATTTGGTATATTTCTGTTTCTTGTGATAGCTAACATCTTTAGCTAGCCCTATTTGGGCTTGGCTTCAGCCTTTGCCAGTTTGCGATCTTCTCGGATCTGCTTGGCTAGCACCTTCTGCTCCTCGATCCTGCAAGCCACTACTTCCTCGCTTTCGAATCGGGGGCAAGCGGGTTTGAATTCGCACCAGTTACAGAACATGTTTTCTTGTGCATAGAAGTCCTTAGAAGTCTTCTTCCGTACCCTCCAGACCTTATCGATCTGCTTCTTCTGCCATCTGTCAATCTGGAACTTGGAGAACCGGACTGTGGGAAAGTTCCCAGTCACAGGGTAGAAGTGGGCACAGGCAATCTTGTTGTATGGCGTACCGTGAGTCTCGTGTATGAGCCATGCGTAGCCCATAAGCTGAGGATCATCCATCAGGTCTTTCTTTTTCTTTTCCCTCTTGGAAGTTTTGTAGTCGATGACTAAATAGCCACCTTCAGTGCCTTTGACAACTCTGTCAATAATACCGATGAAGTCAATGTCACCCTTCTTATCGAGCTTTAGCTTGAACATTTGCTCGGTGGAAACTGTCTCACCGATCTTATTATTCCAAGAAATGAAGTTTTCTATACACCTCTTGAGTCTATCATTCTCATGGAATGCAACCTTGTACGTGGACCTCTCTTGCTCAGCTATCTTTAGGAGAGACTTTGAATCTTTCTCCTTGTAGCCGATTTCAAGAATCTTGTGGACGAATGATCCGAAGTTCAAAGCGTCTTGGTTTAGGTTTCCAAATCCTGGTATCCTTAGGTTGTACTTTAGGTTATACTTATGCAGGCACTGGTCAATTACGTCTGACCGCGAATTACTAATGTTATTAATGAAAGTCATGGTTATATATGTCTGAGTTTATCAGAAGCTATTGTTTAAGCAAGTTTACATCTAATTATAGACTTGTGAGCGACGATACTGAGCTAGTAATTCCGTCGATCTTCGCTGAGAACGACTATAACCGGCACATGTCCATTAATTTAGAGTCCGGCCTGTGGAGGTGCTTTAAGACTAGTGAGACGGGTAACTTCCTCATGCTCTACTCCAAGCTTGAGCGGTGCAGCTACCGTGAAGCATACGAGAGACTGGTATTTGAGGACTTCATCGGGAGAGCCGCTTTCAAGACACCTAAGGTCTACGAAGCCTCCAACACCCAGGATATCCAGTCCAATCTGGCTGAGGTTGAGAATTTCAAACCTATTGAGGATCATCCTTGGGTAGATGGGCGTATGCTGAGTGGGTTCAAGTTTCTAAGGGCATTTGGTGGTAAGTATGATGGGAGACTGATTATCCCCTTCTTCAACCGGAGGGGCAGACTCTTCTACTTCCAGGCTAGAGCATTAGATGACCGCCAACCCAAGTATCTCAACTGTCGTGACGTAAAAGCATCCCAGGTTCTCTACCCCTTTGAATATGACTCCCATGAACCTCTCTATATTGCTGAGGGAGTGTTTGACTGTATGTCCCTCCAGGCTGTAGGGTTGAACGCTACTACAACTCTTAGCTGCCATGTTTCTAAGGAGCAGATGTTACAGCTTAGTCAGTATCGAGGTAAGCTAGTATGTGCGTTCGACAATGATGAAGCTGGACTGAAGGGGATCAGTCACTTTATGGATACTGCATACTGGGCCATGCGTGATGACCTAGAGTTTGTAAGCCCTCCTGAAGGATCGAAGGATTGGAACGAAGTCCTAGTCCGTCTTGGACCAGATCGTCTACTAGAATCCGCCACAGAGGCTCAGAAGCTATGCCCAATGAACCTTGAGGCTGCTCGACTAACGTATTACAAAGGCTAAGTCGTCAGTGATGAATGTTTGGTTCAGAACATCGAACTTGAGTCGCGCCTTGTAGACACCCGTGAGGGATCCAAGGTTACCGGCAACAGTCTCACTATGGGTCGCTAGGTTAGCAGTATCGAAGTTGAAGATGACTGTGTTCTCGCCAGTGATATCCATAACGCCAGAAGTGTCAGCATATCCTGAGACATCAACTCTGGAGGGAAGGTTCCTGTCATCGTTGGCCTTGTAGACCAACAGTTGAGAGTTCTCAATCAAAGAATACTTGAACAGGTTTGCGACATCCTTATCAATGTTTGCATTTTCGATTGTAAACTGATTGGTAAACTTCAAGTCAACCTTAGACCCTAGGACTATATGGTTGTTTTCAAGTCTCGTGTCAACCTTGAGTAGGAGAGGTTCAGTTATTCCAAAGAATCTATCATCTCTAAGTGTGAACTCGTTGATGTAAGTATCGAGGTCAGATCCTGCCACCCGCAAGACTGTCCACACATCGATGTAGTCTCCGGTTGAGGAAACCCTATTAGAGATCGGTGCGTCAGCAGATAGGTTGAATGTAGCACTTGGGGTCGTTCCCGCAGGCATCAGTACAGCAGCAAACTTACCTTCAGAGATCCGGTAAATACCACTACCATCAGCATTAGCTGCAAAGTTACTAGCATCGAAAGCGGAGTCTGCGGTTAGGGTAGCACTGTTAGCAAAGTGCATAAGAACCTGAGAGGATGCTGCCCCAGTGATCTCACCACCAGCACCGATGACAGAGCTTGGGTTATGGTTCTCAGCAGCGGCAAAGATCGAAACTCCACTAATACTTTCTGGGTCCTGGTACTTGCCGTCGTTGATGAAGTACATTACCAGGGCAGTCTTCGCAAGGACCGATGGTCTTTCCGTTCTAGTAACTACCGAGATATCGTTAATTTTCATGCGCTTCCTTGGTAGCCTTCATCTCTTCTGTGTAGAACCTTAGGAAAGAAAACCTCTCCTTCTTGGTCATAGCTTTTACATCAGAGTAGTCAAATCCTACTTTGCTTACTAATATATATGCCTGATGTAGTAGATCTTCAGAGGTTAAAGACTCTACTAGCTCACTGAAAAAAAATCAATATCAAGGGGGATTGCCATTGTGGCAGTACCCTTGCAGTGTGGACACTCGAAGACGAATCGTGGGTCTACCCCGTATTCCCCCCGTACAACTTCCTTGATAACAGTCTTGACATCGATGAGGTGGAGCCTTTTCAGTGCCTTGCTGACAAAGACTGAATCGTCGTTCCCATCGATGGACATGACAAATCTGTGAAGATTTTTGATAGTATCATCACCATCTGTCAGAAAGGACTCTTCTCTAACTCTGGGGAATCTAACCACTGCATCTACACCCAGCTTGGGGAGTTTGACGGTTCTAGGGTCCTCCAGGTCATCTTCCACTTGTGTGATGTTCAGGCCAGTAGCCATGTCGATCTCGGTAGATACGTCAGTATCACAAT
>TARA_R110002110_G_scaffold66876_3_pt1 | contig 13555 bp, 15 predicted proteins | sample TARA_R110002110 | Tara Oceans TARA_R110002110 (sample SAMEA4397330) | marine metagenome | biome: Polar Biome; feature: [SRF] surface water layer (ENVO:00010504); material: water (ENVO:00002006), including particulate matter (ENVO:01000060) such as... | depth 5 m
CCGCTCGCGAGACAGGATGTTGAGCGTGTCGAATCCCGGATATGCGGGACGGCGCGGAAGCTCGCATCTACTTCTTTTAATATCGACAAGGGAGACGGTGACTTGTCATCGGTGGCAACGGAGATCGTCCGGTGCTGCGCGATGTCCACATCGCCTGTTTGCAGCGATACGGCCGGCAGACGAACACCCAGCATTGCCCCATATGTCTGATAGGCGATAGTTCCCACCAGCACCGCGCGTAGCCGGAAGACTCCCGCCTCCGCCAATGCTTGCAGTACCTCCCCCATTTTCACTTGCGGACGAGGCAGATAGGCTGAGCGAACAAGCATGGAGACCAGCGCCTGCCGGTCGCGAACGTCGTCCAGCGCGCTCCTGTGCCGGGCAATCTGTTCGAGCAATTCCTCCGTCTCGGGTCCGACGTATTTTTGCCGCCGTCCCTCCGGAGTCTTTTCCTGAAAATACCAGTATTTTCGGGCTCTTACTGTCTTTGCAACAAAATTTCCATCGCTCGCGAATGCGCTTTCGAAAGCCGCCACAGCACAGCGATCAACCAGATCGGCATAAGCTGTGTGCATCGCAAGAGGTATTCTCGTCGGCATGATGTTATACTCACTTTGCAGTCTGAGTATAACATCACCATTCCGCAAATCCGTCAATATATGTTATACTCATATCGCAATTTGAGTATAACAAACCTTATCTGGTACTTCATGATCCCCGTCACGGACAATCTCTCTATCGGCGAGGATGAAATCTCGATCAGCTATATCCGCGCGGGCGGTCCGGGCGGGCAGAACGTCAACAAGGTCTCGACAGCCGCGCAGCTTCGTTTCGATGTACGCACCTCTCCCTCGCTCAATGCCCGCATCCGGGCGCGGCTGGAACGCATCGCAGGCTCGAAGCTCACCAAGGACGGTGTCATCGTCATCACCGCGAACCGCTTCCGCACCCAGGAGGCGAACCGGACGGATGCTATCGACCGTCTTGCCGGGATGATCGCGGAAGCCGCGCACCAGCCTAAATTTCGCGTGCCGACGAAGCCGAGCCGGGCCGCGAAGCAAAAGCGCGTCGAAGAAAAAGTAAAGCGGGGAGCGACGAAAAAGCTCCGGAGCCGCCGCACGGCACGGGACGATTAGGATTTCGGTTTCACGAATTCCGCCTCGATACGAACGCGCACTTCATTGCCGACAGCGGGCCACCACGCCGAAAGGCCCCAATCCGCGCGGTCGAACGATCCGGTTGCCGAAAAGCCGAGCGTGTCCTTTGCCGTCAATGGATCAGGCGCCGCGCCATTGAAGGTTACGTGAAGCGTGACCGGGTTCGTGCGGTTGCGGATCGTGAGGTCTCCCGTCATTTCACCCCTCGCCTGCCCGGTTCGTTTCAGGCCCGTGCTTACGAAACGGATGTCGGGATGGTTCGCGGCATCGAACATGTCCGCGCCCTTCAGTATTTCGTCCAGCTCGCGAACATTGGTATCGATGCTTGCGGCATCGATGGTCACGCTGAGGCTGCTCTTTTCGGGCGCGGCGGGCACGGCGTCGAGCGTTCCCTCGATATGGTTGAAACGCGCGACAAAGCGCGAGAAGCCGAGATGATCGACATCGAAATGGACGCTCGTGTGGTGCGGGTCGATACGATAAGCGCCCGCCGGCGCATCCACCGGGTCGTCGCTCACCTTGTGCGTCACAACTTTCAGCGCCGTACAGCCCGCAAGCAGCAGCACGAAGACAAGCGGTGCAAAAACCTTTATCCCGCGCATCGGACCCATCCGTCTCATGCCCTCTTTGCGTGAAGATCGATTGTTACGGTCACCTCGGGCGCGGCAACCTCGGGCGAGGCGAGTTGCCCGCCGCCGACGCCGAAATCGAGCCGGTTCAGAACCACTTCGCCCACGACATGCGCTTCGTCGCCGGTAATGTCGAGCGTGAAGGGGAGTGTCACAGGGAGCGTTGCGCCGCGCAGCGTCAGTGTGCCCACAGCGACATATTTATTGTCGCTGTCGTGGCGGAACGTCTTTGCGGCGAACACGGCTTTGGGATAGTCGGAGACATTGAACCAGCCTTCCTGCGGCAGATATTCATCCTTCTTTTCGTCGCCCGTCACGCAGGACGCGGCATCGATGGTCACTTTGAGGGCCGCGCTTGCGAGATCAACCGGATCGAACTCGATATCCGCCAAGAAATTTCCGCAATGGCCGTGGAAAGTTTTGCCGCTGCCGTCCGTGCCGGTCCAGGCGATGGTTTGCGGATCGGGCTCCGCGATCCACCCGGTCGTGGCAAGGGCGGGCCCAGCCGTCACGAGTAGCGCGAAGATGAATGCGAGAGCGCGGTTCATCACGTTTCGTTGTCTCCTCCGAAGAGAGTGCGGGTGGGAAGCATGCGTGTCAGCACATCGTCCCGTTGAATGACATGATGCCAAAGCGCCGCCGCGATGTGGAGAGCAACAAGAGCGGCCGCCGCTGCGGCAATGCTCGCATGTGTCCACGAGGCGATGGTCTCGATCACCGCCTTGTCGGGCGACGCGGCGATGAAGCCGATATGAGGAAGCCTCAACACGCCATACAAAACCGTCGGAATGCCCAGAGACGATGCCGACACGACCACCCAGCCCGTAAAGGGCATCAAGACGAGAGCCGCATAGAGGCCCAGATGCGTCATTCGGGCGAGCAGCCGTTCATATGGCTTCAAGCTGGTGGGAAGCGGCGGCTGCATGTTCGCGGCCCGCCAGCCGACACGCGCCACGACAAGCATGAATATCGTCGCGCCGATGGATTTGTGAAGCTGGTAGAGCGGAAAAGTAAGCGGATCGGTCAACGCCAGCCTGGTCATGGTGACGCCGAGCGCCAGCATGACGATGAAAAGGAGCGCCACCAGCCAGTGAAGCGAAACGGCAACGAGGCCGAAACGGGTTTCCGAATTCCTCAGTTGCACCGGGCGCTGTCTCCTTTACAGAGGAATCATGCCCAAGCAGGGTTTCAGGTACAATATCAATCCGCCGGGGCAGGCTCAGCCGTGTGTCAAATTTGCGTGATGCAGCGCGTCGCGCAACGGTGTCGCTTGCGCCTCGTCAAAGGCGATTAACAGAACGCGCTTCGGGCTTGCGTGCGTCTCGCCATGCGCCCGGCAGGCGGCGAGCGCAATCGTCGCGGCCTCCTTTGGCGGATAGCCGAAAATACCGGTCGAAATGGCGGGAAAGGCGATCTCCGCCAATCCGTAGTCTGCGGCGAACGCCAGCGCGTTCCGATAGCAGCGTGCAAGACACTCCGGTTCACCGCTTTTTCCGTCATGCCAGACCGGTCCCACGGCATGGATGATCCACTCCGCCGGCAGGTTGTACCCACCCGTAATACGGGCCTCGCCGGCCGGACAGCCGCCAAGAACCCGGCATTCATCAACAAGGCCTGAACCGGCCGCCCGGAAAATCGCGCCGCAAACGCCCCCGCCCGGCGCCAGCCGTTCATTCGCGGCGTTCACGATCGCATTCACGGAGTATGTCACGATGTTGCCGACAAGCACCTCGATTTCCATGCCGTCTGGCTTCATGCGTCCAGGCTTTGTGCCATCGGGTGCCATGACCATTCTCTCATGCTAGCGTTCCCCCGACGCGGCGCGAATCATGCACGGGCACCCTGGACAAGGAATCCGCGTATTCCGATCAAGCGTGACATAATAACCGGAGAAACCCCATGACATTCTATTCCGCATCGCTTGCCATTGTCGGCGTCTATGCCGGTCTCAATATCCTGATCAATCTCTTCCTCGCCTACCGCGTTTCGTCGAACCGCCTTCGCTCCAATGTCATGACGGGCACGGACGTCGCTGCGGATGAAGGGCTCTATAATGCCAGCCGCGCTCATATAACGAATGCCGAGTATACGCCCCTCACGCTGGTCGGCCTGGTCGTCCTGCACATGCTCTCCGCCTCGATCTATGTGCTCCACATCATCGGCCTCACACTCACCATCGGCCGTGTGCTTCACGCCATCGGCGTTTCGCGCACGGGCCAATCGAGCCCGCCACGCCTCATCGGCACTCTGCTCACATGGACCGCGCTTTTTGTCGCCGGTATCGGCTGCCTCTGGTATGCCCTCGTCTGAAAACCTGTCCGAACAATCAGGGAGACTACCCTCATGACAGCACCTGCCGCCGCCACCCCGCAGACCGCGCTCGACACGGCGGCCATGCTGGTCGAGCGGGCGCAAAAGGCCGGTGCGGAAACCGCCGAAGCGATTGTCGCGGAAGGCACCTCGCTCGGTGTTTCGTGGCGGCTCGGCAAACTCGAGGATGTCGAGCGTTCCGAAGGCCGGGACGTTGGCTTGCGCGTTTTCATCGGCAAGCGGCAGGCGACGGTTTCTTCGACCGATATCTCGGAGGCTGCGCTTGCTCCCATGATCGAACGCGCCGTGGCGATGGCCCGCGTGGCGCCGGAGGACCGCTATTGCGGGCTCGCCGAAGCGGCACTTTTGGCGCGGGACTGGCCCGATCTCGACATCGACGACACATCGGTGCCGCCCACGGCGGAACAACTCGCCGCCCGTGCCGCACAGGCGGAAGAGGCGGCGCTGGCCGTCAAGGGCGTCACGAATTCGAGCGGCGCGGGAGCAGGTTGGGGCCGCTCCGGTGTCGCTCTCGTCACCAGCGCCGGTTTTGCCGGCAGCTATGCGGGCACGTCGTGGTCTTTCTCCTGCTCGGTACTCGCAGGCGATGGCACGACGATGGAGCGCGATTATGATTTTTCGAGTGCACGTCATGGCGACGATCTGGCGAGCGCCACACATATCGGACGCATGGCGGGCGAAAAAGCCGTCCGCCGCCTCCACCCGCGCAAGGTGAAATCGCAATCCGTTCCGATCGTCTTCGATCCGCGTGTGTCGGGCGGGCTCATCGGCCATTTCGCCAGTGCGATTTCCGGCGCCGCCATCGCGCGCGGCACGAGCTTTCTCAAAAGCGAGCTGGGAAAACCCGTTTTCACCAGCGGTATCTCCATTATCGACGATCCGCACATGATACGCGGCCTTCGTTCCAAACCCTTCGATGGAGAGGGCGTCAAGAACGGCCGGATGCAGCTCATCGAGGACGGCCGGCTCACCACCTGGCTTCTCGATACGGCGAGCGCGCGCCAGCTCGGCCTTACCACAACCGGCCGCGCCGCGCGTGGCACCGGCGGGCCACCCTCGCCGTCCACAACCAATCTTTACATGGAGGCCGGTTGCCTTTCGGTGCGGGACCTTCTTGCCGGCATCGGGCAGGGTCTCTATATCACCGAGATGATTGGCATGGGCATCAACGGCGTTACCGGCGACTATAGCCGCGGCGCATCCGGCTTCTGGATCGAGAATGGCGAGATCGCCTACCCTGTGAGCGAAATCACGGTTGCAGGCAATCTCAAGGATATGTTCCTCAACCTTACGCCTGCCGACGACCTGGAATTCCGTTATGGCACCAATGCGCCGACCCTTCGCATAGAGGGCATGACCGTTGCCGGCACCTGAGGAGCGGCGGAGCGTAGACTTCCTGCTTCTCAAGGAGGCGGTGCGGGAAGCGGGTGCGCTCGCCATGCGCTATTTCCAGAACGATTTCAGGACGTGGTCGAAGGATCACGACAACACGCCCGTGACGGAAGCCGACATCGCGGTGAACGACCTTCTGCGGGCGCGGCTCATGGTGGCGCGGCCGGATTATGGCTGGCTATCGGAAGAAACGGAGGACGATGTTTCGCGTCTCTCGCAGCCGCTCGTCTGGATGGTCGACCCCATCGACGGGACGCGCGCCTTCTCCAAAGGCAAACCGCATTTCGCGATTTCCGTCGCGCTCGTGACGGAGGGCCGACCCGTTCTCGCCGCCCTTTTCAACCCCGCGACGGATGAATTCTTCGAGGCGGAAAAGGCCGCCGGGGCGCGGCTCAACAATGTCCCCATCCATGTAAGCGATTGCAGCCGTATCGAAGGCTGCCGGATGGTCGCGTTCGCGCCAATGTTCAAACATCCTGCATGGCCGAAAAGCTGGCCCGAGATGGACATTTTCGACCGCAATTCGGTCGCCTATCGCATTGCCCTGGTTGCCAGCGGGCAGGCCGATGCCACGCTCGCCCTCAATGGCAAGAACGACTGGGATCTCGCCGCCGCCGATCTCATCGTGCATGAGGCCGGGGGTTGCATGACGACACATGACGGGACCGGCCTTCTCTACAATCGCCCGTCCACGCGGCACCCGAGCCTGCTCGCCGCAGGGCCGGCGCTTTATGGCGCAATCTTCGCCAGAGTGGGATCAATCCGTTTGCCGCATCGGCCCTCCTGAACGTCGCCGCGACAGACGGCACGTGCTAGGATTCGTTTCGTGTTTCGCAGCCTAGGTCCGAGGCGACCCGAGGCACGTATGGAGGATTTCATGACCACGCAGTTGCTCCATCTTGTTTTCGGTGGCGAACTGACCGAGCTTGACGGACACGATTTCCGGAATACAAAAAAACTCGATATTGTCGGCATCTATCCGACCTATACCGACGCTTATAACGCCTGGAAGGCGGCTGCCCACCGCACGGTCGACAATGCACATATGCGTTATTTCATCGTGCATCTGCACCGGTTGATGGACCCTGGAGAAGAGGATCATGAGCACTGACGACATCCGCAGCCCGGCCACGGAATCCGGCCCCAGTGCCCTGGTTTCTCTCGTTTATCTTTTTACCTTCATGGCCATCGTATTCATTGCCGCTGCGGCGGGCGGTGCCGTCACGGCAACAGACTCCGGCGTGTGGTATGCATCCCTTGTGAAGCCGGCACTGACACCTGCCCCTTGGGTTTTTCCCATTGTCTGGAATTCTCTCTATTTCCTTATGGCAATCTCCGCATGGCTCGTCTGGCGAGCCGCCGGCAATTTCGACCGGGCCGGGCCGGCACTCTGTCTGTTCGGTATCCAGCTCTCGCTCAACCTTTCCTGGAGCATCGTCTTTTTCGGCCTGCAAAGCCCGATCCTTAGCCTGATCAATATTCTGGCTCTCGACCTTGCCGTTGCCGGCACAATCTTCGCCTTTTTGAAGACAAGCCGCCTCGCGGGAACGCTGCTGGTTCCCTATCTCGGCTGGGCGCTCTTCGCGACCTATCTCACAGCCGGCGTGGTTGTGCTGAACGCCAGCTAACGGCAAAAAATCCAATCGGATGAAGCGTTTACCATTTTCTGCGCTTATGGCAGCGCAAGGTGACCCGTGATATGGTCCGCCCAGCCTGCAATATCCGGGCGCGGAAGATGCGGACCCGACAGAGACAGACAACAATGCCAAGCCAGATGACGCCCGACGCCACACCCGGCCAATCCGGACAGGGCAGGAACCCCGATTCCGAGGACCTGCCGCAGACCGCACCGCCCAAACTCACAACGGCCGCGATTGTGGCCCGGATGGGGCGCGAATATCTGAAGCCGCACTGGCGTATGGCGGCGGTGGCGCTATTGGCGAGTGTCGTCGTTGCCGGCGCGACCGGCATCCTGCCGGTTCTCATCAAATATGCGCTCGACAATATCGTCGGTTCGGACGCCTGGATGCTGCTCCTGGTGGCCCTCGGCGCAATCGTCGCGACAGCGCTGCAAGCCATCGCCACCTATATTTCCAAGGTGAACATGAGCACGATCGGCCAGAACATCGTGGCCTCCGTACAGCGCAATATGTTCGACCGTATTATTCATGCCGACCTCGCATGGGTGAGCGGAACTCATTCCGGCCGGTTCATATCGAGCTTCCTGAACGATGCGGGCCGCGTGCGCGATACCATCACCACCACCGTCATCGATCTGGGCCAGAACTTTCTGACCGTAATCGCGCTTATTGGCGCCATGTTCTATCTCAACTGGCAACTCGCGCTCATGGGCGCCGCAATCATTCCGGTTATCGCATTGCTTGTCCGTCAGCTCGGGCGCCGCACCCGCAAGGCCGCGCGCCAAAGCATGGAAGGGTCCGGCAACCTCACCGCCGTGATCTCCGAAGCCCTGAGCGGCATCCGCGTGGTCAAGGCCTACGATCAGGAGGCAACCGAAATCGACCGCGCCAGCCGCGCGATCAACGACGTTCTCCACCATGCCCTGCGCGCCATGCGAAGCCGGGTCATGGCCAGTCCCATGACAGGGGCATTGTCGGGCATCGGCATCGCCGCCGTCATCTATTTTGGCGGTCGCAGTGTGCAGACGGGCTTTCTCACCATCGGCGATCTCGGCGGCTTTCTCTCCGCCATGATGCTCGCCTATGAACCGCTGAAAAAACTCGCGAATACACAGACCATGATGCAGGAAGGCATCGCCGCCGCGATCCGCGTCTTCCCCATTCTCGATATACAGCCGACGATCACCTCGCCCGCGAATGCCGCGGCGCTTCAGGTCAGCGACGGCGCCATCCGTTTCGAGAATGTGCATTTTCGCTATGGCGACGGTACGCCTGCACTGAACGGCATCGACATCGAAGTCCCGAAAGGCCATACGGTTGCGCTTGTCGGGCCGTCGGGTGCCGGCAAGAGCACGATCCTCAATTTCGTCCCGCGGTTTTACGATCCGGCAATCGGCCGCGTCCTTATCGACGGGCAGGACTTGCGCGAGGTCACACTCACCTCCCTGCGCGCGGCAAGTTCGCTGGTCACACAAGACCCCTTCCTGTTCGACGACACCGTCAGGGCCAATATCGCCTATGGCTCGCTCGATGCGACGGATGAGGAAATTGAAGAAGCGGCGCGCAATGCGGCGGCGCATGATTTCATCGCGGCTCTGTCCAACGGCTATGAAACGACCGTCGGCGAAGCGGGCTTCAAGCTCTCCGGCGGCCAGCGCCAGCGCATTGCTATCGCGCGCGCCATGCTGAAAAACTCTGCCATATTGCTGCTCGACGAAGCCACCTCCGCACTCGACACCGCATCCGAAATGCAGGTGCAGAGCGCACTCTCACGGCTGATGCAAGGCCGCACGACGCTGGTGATCGCCCACCGTCTCTCGACCATCAAACATGCCAATAATATCTATGTGATCGAAAGCGGGCGCGTGGTCGAGCATGGCAACCACGATCAATTGGTCGCGCAAGGCGGCCTCTATGCGGAATTGTCGCGCTCCCAGTTTATCGAAGAAGCCGCACCCGATGAAAAAGATACGCCAGACGGCGCGCCCCAAGCTGCGCTTGCAGGAGAATAGTCGTCGATGTCCGCCGGCCAGAAAATATTCAAAAGCACGGCGTTTACCGCAGTGATCGCTTATCTCATCGCCCTTTTCATCCGGCTGGTGCGCCGTACAAGCCGGTTTGAGATTCGCCACGGCGACATTGCCGCGCGATTCTGGTCCGAAGACAAACCCTTCGTCGCCGCCACCTGGCATGGACAAAACATGATCCTGCCGACCTTCTGGCATAACTGGCGTGAAATGCGGATTCTCGTTTCGAAGCATGGTGATGGCGAAATCGTCGCCGGTGTCATGTCTTTTCTCGGTGTCGGCACCATTCGCGGCGCGGGCGTTCCAAAAGGCGACGAACGCATCTACAAACAGAAAAAGAAGGGCGGCGCGGGCGCACTTCGCGCGATGGTGCGCGCGCTCGGAGAGAATATATCGATCGGGCTTACGGCCGATCTGCCGCCGGGACCGGCGCGCCGCGCGGGCGAAGGGATCGTCATGCTGGCGCGGCTTTCGGGCCGGCCGATCGTACCGGTGGCCGCGACCACGCGCGCGCGCATCCAGCTGCGGAACTGGGATCGTTTCACAATCAATCTTCCTTTCACGAAGGGCGCGCTTGTCTGGGGCGAACCGATTTACGTTCCACGGGATGCGGACCCCGACGAGATCGAAGCGGCGCGGCAGCGTGTCGAAAATGCTCTCAATGCGGTTGCCGAAGAGGCCGACTCCATTGTCGGGCGTACGCCCCGCCAGCGCGATCAGGGAGCCGTGGCGCTTTGAGCGTCCGTTCGCCAAAATGAAGAGACCTCCGCAATCGGCCGGCCTCGGCTTTTACAGAGCGATAGCCCGTGCGCTGGCACCCGCCGTTCCGTTCTTTCTTCGCCGCCGGGAGGCACGCGGAAAAGAAGATCCTGCGCGAATCGCAGAACGGCTGGGCGTGGCTTCGCGTGAACGCGCCGCCGGCCAACTCGTCTGGCTTCACGCTGCCAGTATCGGCGAATCGCTTTCGATCCTTCCTCTGATCGGGGGCCTCATCGCCGCCCGCCCCGGCCTCCATGTGCTGGTGACGTCCGGCACCGTCACCTCCGCCAGGCTGATGGCGGAGCGCCTTCCGGCAGGCGCCCTCCACCAGTTCGTGCCGCTCGACCATCCCCACTACTGCGCGCGCTTTCTCGACCACTGGCGGCCCGATCTCGCGGTCTGGGTCGAGTCGGAGTTCTGGCCTAACCTCATCATTGCCACGCATGAGCGCAATATCCCGCTCGCCCTCGTCAATGCGCGCATCACAGAACGCTCATACCGGAACTGGCGGCGCGCTCCTTCCTTCATCGCCAATCTCCTTTCGCGCTTCAGCCTGCTGATGTCCCAGGACGCGGCAAGCGCCGGCAGGCTCCGCGCGCTCGGCGCGAGGGACGTCATCGAACCCGGCAATCTGAAACATGACGGGCCGGCGCTCGGCTGCGATCCTGCGGCGCTTGCGGCCTTGCGCGAGATGATCGGCAATCGCCCTCTCTGGCTCGCCAGCAACACACATGACGGCGAAGAGCGCGCGGCGGCGGAAGCGCACCTCACGCTCGCCTCCCGTCATCCCGGCCTCCTCACGCTCATCGTGCCCCGGCATCCCGCGCGCGGACCCGCCATTGCCGATGACCTCATTTCACTGGGTCTCAGCGTCGCACGGCACTCCGCCGGTGAAACCGCAACGGCGGATACGAGCATTTATCTCGGCGATACGCTTGGCGAGATGGGCCTTTATTACAGCCTCGCCGGCACGGTCTTCGTCGGAGGTACGTTCGTCGATGTCGGCGGACACAATCCATTCGAAGCGGCACGGCTCGATTGCGCCCTTGTTGCCGGGCCCAGCGACTACAATTTCGCCGAAGTCTATGCAGGTTTCGAGGACGCCGGGGCCATGATGCGTGTTGCCGACAAGGGCTCGCTTGCCGCCGCCATTGGCCGCCTTCTCGCCGATGAAACAGAACGCAAGCGCATGAGCGCCGCTGCAAAGCAGGTCTCCTGCACGGGTAAGGGTGCCACATCGCGCACGCTCAAAGCCCTTCTGGACCTGCTGCCGCGTAGCGCAGAGCGGGATGCGGGCCATGCGTGAGCCGCGCTTCTGGTATGCGGGCCGTGGCGGTCTGCCGCTCGCCGCGCGCCTTCTCTCACCCGCCGGTTATCTCTACGGCCTGGCTGATCGTGTGAAGCGGCGCTGGACAATCCCGCGCCGCGCGGCGGTGCCGGTCATCTGCATCGGCAATGTTACCGCGGGCGGCGCAGGCAAGACGCCCCTTGCGCTCACCATCGCGGAACGCTTCATCGCCAAGGGCGAGAGCGTTCATTTCCTTACACGCGGCTATGGCGGACGCGAGCAGGGTCCGATCCGTGTCGATCCGATGCGTCACGATGCGGGCGATGTCGGCGACGAACCGCTTTTGCTGGCCAACGCGGCGCCGACATGGGTCTCGGCTAACCGGCTCGAAGGCGCGGCGGCGGCAGTGCGCGGCGGCGCCGGGCTCATCGTCATGGATGACGGCTTCCAGAACCCGCGTCTTTTCAAGGATTTTTCGATCCTCGTCATTGATGCGGCGATGGGTATCGGCAACGGGCGGCTCATTCCCGCCGGGCCGCTTCGCGAGCGGGTGGACGAAGCCCTCGCCCGCGCCAGTGCCATCATTCTCACCGGGCGCGGTCACGCCGGTGACGGCATTGCGGCGCGTGCACGGGCGCGCGGCATACCCGTTTTCAGATCGATCGTCCGCCCTGCGGCCTCACCCGATTTCGGCGACGGGCCGTTCATCGCTTTTGCCGGTATCGGACGGCCGGAAAAATTCTTCCAGACGTTACGCGAAACGAACATCGAACTGACTGAGACGATACCCTTCCCCGACCATCATATGTTCAGCGAAAGCGATGCCGTCCGGCTGCTGGTCCGCGCCCGCGAAGTCGGCGCGCGCCTCGTTACCACGGAGAAGGACGCGGCGCGGCTCGCCCATGCGCCGGGTGCGAGTGCACGGGCACGGCTTGGCGACGCCGTCCTCCGGCTGCCGGTTCGGGCCCTTGTCAACGATATCGATACGCTGATGGCACTTGTGTCTGACGCGGTTGGCCGCGCAAGGCGTCGCTGAAGCTGCTATAAGCAGGCAATCCCACCGCTAGACAGAGCCGCCAAGGCATGATCCCCAGAGCCCGCGTCGTCCATTTTCTCGAATATGCCGGATTGAAGACAGCGCTGGCGCTCTTTGCCGTCCTGGGTCTCGATCGTGCATCCGCGTTCGGCGGCGCGGTGGCGCGGTTTCTCGGACCGAAACTGGGCGTGTCGAAACGGGCGCGCAGCAATATCATGCTTGCCATGCCGGATCTCTCGGAAACGGAGATTGAGCGCATCGTCACCGACATGTGGGAAAATCTCGGCCGGACGATTGCCGAATACGCACATCTGGCGGTCTTCTCGCGGCCCGAGGAGCGGCACCGCATCGAAGTCGTCAATGCGGGAGCGCTGCGGGCGATGGCGGCGCAGGGGTATGGCGGCGTTTTCGTGTCCGGTCACTTTGCCAATTGGGAATTGCTCCCCATCGTCATGCGCCGCGAGGGACTGGAGGGAGGCGAGGTCTATCGCCATGCCAACAACCCTTTCGTCAATGAATGGATGGTGTCGCTGCGCGAGAACGTGACCGGCGGCGCCATGCAGATACAAAAAGGTAACGCGGGCGCGCGGCTGATGGTGCGCCTCATGCGGAACGACAAGTTCGTCGCCATGCTGATCGACCAGAAAATGAACGAGGGCGTCGAGGCGCATCTCTTCGGGATGCGGGCTATGACGACCGCGGCGCCGGCGGGCCTCGCCATCCGCTATAATGTGCCGGTGATACCGGCCGCGATCGAGCGCGTGAACGGCGCGCATTTCCGCATCACGGTCCATGATCCGATCACGGCACGAGGGGACACGGCTCCCTATGAAGACGTTCTTCGCATGACGCAGGATCTGAACGATTTTCTGGAGGCGCGCATTCGCGAGCGGCCACATGAATGGCTCTGGCTGCATAACAGATGGCCGGCGGATGGTGCGCGCGAAAGCTGATCAGTTGCCGCCTGTCGCGGCGCCTGCCTCCGGCATCGGGCCGACCAGCAATTGCGGATCGAGATAGGCGCCGCGCCAATAGAGGCCCCAATGAAGATGCGGGCCCGTTGCGCGCCCGGTGCCGCCGACGGCGCCAAGCACATCGCCCTGTGCCACCCGCTCGCCCGTCTTCACATCGACGCGGCTCATATGCATGACCATCGTCGTCACGCCCTGCCCGTGATCGAGAAAAACGAGACCGCCTTCAAAATACATATCGGGCGCGGCAAGCGTCACCAGGCCCGCGGCGGGCGCATGGATCGGCGTGTCCGCCGGGGCAGCGACATCGACGCCATAATGAGGC
>TARA_R110002110_G_scaffold12692_29_pt1 | contig 13546 bp, 11 predicted proteins | sample TARA_R110002110 | Tara Oceans TARA_R110002110 (sample SAMEA4397330) | marine metagenome | biome: Polar Biome; feature: [SRF] surface water layer (ENVO:00010504); material: water (ENVO:00002006), including particulate matter (ENVO:01000060) such as... | depth 5 m
GCGTCCGTATCGGTGCCGAAGTTGATCTTCTGCAGATAGCGGATACCGTCCTCGGCAATATCGTCGCCGACCATACGGTCGCCTTCGTTCCTGAGCTCTTCCATATCCACATAGGTGGCATAGAAGGCCTTGGTCCGGTCGGTGATGATGCCGGCCTTGAGAAGCGTCTTGATGAGCACACGGAAGATATTGGTGCCTTCCTTCATCGACTCACGGCGGTCGTCGTCACCGAAGGCTTCGAGCATTTCAGCCTGAACCTGCTCCCAGCGAAGGCCGAACTGACCGTAGATCGCCTGCTTCTGCTCCGGGTTCACGAGATTGAACAGGAGCGTCTGGAAGCACTCGGCTGCCCAGTCCTCGATGATGTTCTGTTCTTCTTCCGACAGGTTCGGGATCGTGCGATCGGCCCAGATCTTGCCAAACTTGTGATGGAAGGCTTCATCGGTCATGACAAGCTGTGTGAGTTTGACGAGAAGGGGGTCGTTGGATTTTGCATAAAGCGTTGAGAAGGCACCCATCGCCAGCCCTTCGACCAGCATCTGCATACCGACGATCTTCTTGTAGACCTCCGGTGCGTTCACGATGTTGGTGAGGAGGCCGCCAAGCGTCGGGCCAACCGCGAGCGGCTTGCCCCAGCGCGCCTGGATGTACCTCGCGAAGGCCGTCACATGACGGGCCTCTTCACGGGTCTGGTTCGCGGCATATTCCTGCGCGCCCGGATCCTTGAGGATGTGGCAGAGGCTGGCCGACAGCGCCAGCGCGCCCGCTTCGCCATGCAGGATCGACGACAGCATCCAGCGCGCGGACTGGTTCGCGAACCTGATCCGGTCCTGCTCGGAAAGCGCTTCGAAGCAAGGCAGGCGCAGTTCGGGGATGATTTCGGCCGGCATCACCATCTGGGCATCGAGATCGAAGGGTTCGGCGAAGTCGATATATTTCGTATCGAGCGGATCCCAGAAATGGTCATGCGTCGCGGAAATAATTTTGTCGAACGCGGTGGAGCGGGCGCCGTAGCGATCCGGCTCCATCATCGCGGGAAAATCGTCCGGCGCGACGGCATCATAGGCATCGTCTTTGGTAATCTGCCGAATATCGGTCATTGGGTCCTCCAGAATGTCGGCCGGGACAAGGGTCGCCGGAAACGCAAAAAGCCGGTTTCGGGGCGCCTGCCCACACACCGGTCTTCATCCTTGCCCGCACAATAGGGTGAGGGGATCAGCGGTCAAGATAAAAATGACGGGAGCGTCAACTTTATATAAACTGCAAGAGGTATGGGATAGCTTCACGGATTCCCACTACGCAACTATTACAAACCACTTCAGATTGTGGTAATTGAAATCAGACAGGATGATTGGTCCATCCCTGCGCGCGCGAAACGCCGTCAGGTAATAAAGAGACCGGAGCATCTTTGGGAGGGGGCATAATCCCCGATGGAAAATGGGCGAAGAGGAACCGGCCAGACCCGGTGCACCTCGCCCCTCGAGAATCGGGGAGGGCGGCTTTATCTTGGCCGCATCCGCCGCAACGGCAGGCGGACATATCCTCCGGAAAGTTGATAGGCCGACCGCGGCCGCGGGGAACAGTCAGGCGCGCCGATGCGCGGAGGCTGCTCCTTTGTGACGTGGCGGAATTGTGATCTGCAACGCTGCCGCAGCCCCGGTTACGGAAGGGGGGGGGCGGAGAATGATGGGTATAGTCGATGATTAAGGTTCTCGAGAATGTTATTTTCCGGCTCCGTTTGGTAATTCTTCTGGGGTTATTTGCATTCACCCTCTTCGCGGGTTTCTACGCGACCCAATTGCGAATGACGGCAGGCTTCGACAAGCAGTTGCCGGTTGGACACGAATACATCAAGACATTCCAGGAATATCGCGAGCAACTCTTCGGCTCGAACCGCATCATCGTCGTGCTCGAACCTAAATCCGGTGACATCTGGACCAAGGAATTCTTCAAGACCTACAAGAACCTCACCGACGATATTTTCTTCCTGCCCGGCGTGTCGCGCCACACCGTGACGTCGCTCTGGACGCCGAACACCCGCTACATCGAAATCACCGAAGACGGCATCAGTGCCGACGACGTGATATCGGGGCGTGTCACCGCCGACAACATGACACAAACGAGCCTGATGAGGGTTCAGAGCAACGTCATCCGGGGCGGCTTCGTCGGCCGGCTGGTGGCGGACGATTTCGGTTCCGCGTTGGTGGCCGCCGAGTTGCAGGACTTCGATCCGTCGACCGGAAACAAGCTCGACTATTTCGATCTCGCCGAGAAGCTTGAAAAACAGATCCGGCAGAAATACGAGGATGACAAATACACGGTTCGCATCATCGGCTTCGCGAAACTGATCGGCGACATCGCCGACGGTGCAAGCACGGTGGTCAAGTTCTTCATTCTCGCCTTCCTGCTCACCGCGCTCGCGCTCTATCTCTACGCGCGCTCGGTCATGCTGACGGCGGCGACGCTATTCGCCTCGCTAACATCGGTGGTCTGGCAATTCGGCCTGCTGAATCTGCTTGGCTACGGCCTCGATCCGCTTGCCGTGCTTGTGCCGTTCCTCATCTTTGCGATCGGTGTGAGCCACGGTGTGCAGCAGATCAACCTGATCACCGCCGAGCTTAGCGGTGGCGCCAATGCCGAGCAGGCTGCCCGTGTCGCTTTCTCGCGATTGCTGGTGCCCGGTTCGATGGCCCTCATCACAACCCTGGTGGGCTTCGCCACGCTCTACCTGATTCCGGTTCCGATGATCCGTGAACTCTCGATCACGGCGTCTATCGGTGTGGTGCTGAAGATTGTGACCAATCTCGTCATGCTGCCGCTTGTGGTCAGTTACATAAAGTTTGGCGACAATTTCCGCGCGCGCGTCACACGCTCGTTCGAGGTCCGTCTCAAGATCATGCGCAGCCTCGGCTTTGTCGCCGACCCGCGCGCAGCCATCTTTATTCTCATCGGCGCAACGACGCTTTTCGGGATCGCCGTCTATCAGGGCATGAACCGCCACGTCGGCGCCCTGCATGCCGGCGCGCCGGAGTTGCGTGTCTATGCACGCTATAATGTCGACTCACGCTACATTGCCGACAACTTCGCGCTTGGTCTCAATGTGCTGACCGTCGTGGTCGAAACGCCGCCCGACAGTTGTGTGAAATATCCCTATATGAAGTATCTCAACCAGTTCTCCTGGGCGATGCAGAACGTGCCCGGTGTGACGCTGGTGTCCTCGCTTCCGTTCGCGATCAAGGGCTCTTCCGCCGGCTGGAACGAGGGCAACCTCAAATGGAAGGACATTCCGCGCAATCGCCCGGCGCTGGCGCAGGCAGCGAATACAGTGCCCGGAGCGAGCGCTCTTTATAACCAGACCTGTACGATCCTGCCGCATATGATCTATCTGAAGGACTCCAAGGCGACGACCATCAAGACCGTCGTCGATGCTGTAAAGGACTGGCGGGCCGCGAACGAAATGGAGGGCGTCAACATCCGCCTCGCCTCCGGCAACATGGGTGTTCAGGCGGCGATAAATGAAGAAATTTCCGAAACCGAACTGCCGATGATGTTGTGGGTTTACGCCGTTATCATCGCCCTGGTGACGCTCACCTTTCGCGATTGGCGTGCCGTTATCGCCTGTAGTCTGCCACTCACCTTCGGCACCTTCTTCGGGTACTGGTTCATGGAGGTGCTGCAAATCGGCCTCACCGTTGCGACGCTGCCCGTGATGGTGCTCGCCGTCGGCATCGGCGTCGATTACGCCTACTACATCTATAATCGCATCCCCTATTACATGGGCGAGGGGATGAATGTGAGCGATGCTTTCCGGCAGGCGCTGCTGGAGACCGGCATGGCGACCTTCTTCACCGCGATCACGCTCGCGGTCGGCGTCTCCACCTGGGCGTTCTCCGATCTCAAGTTCCAGGCGGATATGGGTCTGCTTCTCGCCTTCATGTTCATGGTCAACATGCTTATGGCGATAACCGTTCTGCCCGCTCTCGCGGTGACGCTGCATAAGTGGTTTCCGCGAAAATACTCCGGTGTCCCCGCGCCGGTTCACTAGCCGGTTCGCCTGGGCGTCGCCGTCAATTCGCCAAGGGGGAGGCCGCCGGATTTTCCGGCGGCCTTTTCTTTTGTATGAATGCGCGCCAGGCGCTACTCTGACCGGGAAATGGACGTGGCCGCCAGCGCGGCGGCACCGCGAGTAGGGGAAGACAAGCGCATGCTCGACAGAATTCGCGACGCTCTCAGAAAAGGCATGACGACGAGCGGCACCGTGCCTATGAGCCCCGAAGCAAAGCAACTCGCCGCGGCGGCCCTTCTGGTGGAGGCGGCAAGGCGCGACGAGGAGTTTACCGAGGCGGAAAGAGACTCGATCAAGAAAATCATTACCGGGCATTTCACCCTCTCCGCCGGGGAGGCCGCTGACCTGCTGGCGCTTGGTGAAGAGCGCCAGAAAGTGCCAATGGGCGAATGGATTTTCACCCGGGCGATCCATGAGGGCTTCGAGCCTGAAGAGCGCGAACAGGTTGTTGAGATGCTTTGGGAGATCGCTCTCGCCGACGGCAACCTCCACAGGCTCGAAAACATGATGATCGAGACCCTGGCGCGGGAAGTCGGCGTGAGCGCCGAAAAATCCGCCGCGGCCCGGCAGCGTGCAGCCGCCCGGCTCGGTCACTAGGCTCATGGAAGGCATGATCGGCGAACGCGCGAGGCTTTCAGGCCTTGCGCGTTTTCGCTTGGCGGAGCCGCCGCGCTATCGTCTTGTCGCGGCCATGCCACAGACCGGTCGCAACCGGGGTGATGTCATGCGCGGGTTTCTGTCGGGAGTTCTCTGGCCGCTGCTGGCCTGCGGGGCTCTCATTCCCATCTATCTGGGAATGAAGACAGGACATGGTGTGCTGGCTTTCAATATTTCCTATCTGGGCCTCGCGCTCGTCATTGCGCTCCTCGAACGCGCGATGCCGCATGAGGAAGGCTGGCTCGCGAATGACGGACAGATCGGCCCCGATCTCGCCCATACGGTGCCGGCGAATTTCACCGGGCAGTTGAAAGTGCCGTTCACGCGCGCGCCGCTATGACGGGCCCGCCCTGGTTTCCGGCGTGTAGGCGACCGGCATTTCCTTGATGCCGTAAATGAAGTTCGAGCGCAGCCGGCGGATCGGTCCCGAGACGTGAATATCGGGGAAGCGTTTCAGAAGTTCCTCAAACAGTATTTTCAGCTGAAGTTCGGCAAGCCGCGAACCCAGACAAAAATGCTGCCCCGCGCCGAAGCCGATCTGCGTCGGCACCTTCGGCCTGGCATAGCGTGTGACGTCGAAGCGGTAAGGGTCGGGCCACTTATCCTCGTCGCGATTGGCGGACGCATACCACATCACCACCTTGTCGCCCTTCCGGATTTTCTGTCCGCGAATTTCCGTATCTTCCGTCGCGGTGCGCCGCATGTGAAGAACGGGGCTCACCCAGCGCACGATCTCCTGCACCGCGCCTGGAATGAGCGAAGCGTCGTCGAGAAGTTTCCGGCGCTCTTTCGGATGCTCCGAAAGTGCAAGAAGCCCGCCCGAAATCGAATTGCGCGTGGTTTCGTTGCCCGCGACGACCAGCAGGATGAAGGTTCCGATATAGGCGGGAAATGTTATCGCCTCGCCGTCCATTCTCGAATGCACGAGCATGGAAATGAGGTCGTCGCCCGGCTTTTCCAGCCGCTGTTGCCAGAGCCCGGCCGCATACCCCGCCATCTCGATCATGCAGTGCTGCATATATTCGTCGGAAACGCGCAATTCAGGATCGTCTTCGCCGACGGCCGCGTTCGACCACTCGAAAAGCTTTGGCCCGTCGCTTTCGGGCACACCGAAAAGTTCGGAAAGCACTTCGATTGGAAGAGCCGCCGCGACGGCGGAGATAAACTCCGCTTCGCCTGTCTTCGGCAGATTGTCGAGAAGCCGCGTCACCCGGCCGCGAATGCGCGATTCCATGTTCGAGATGCGTTTCGGCACGAAGCCCGGCGTCACCATGCGCCGGTAGCCTGCATGTTCGGGCGGGTCCATCGAGATCATGCTGGCATCGGTATCGTTTCCGCCGATCTCGTTTTCATTGAAGATGCGGTGCCCGCCAATAGCCTTGGCGGATGAAAAGACCCTGGGATTTTTTGAAATCGCCTCGATGTCGTCGAAGCGCGTCACCGCCCAGAAGCCGGCCGCATCCGCTTCCGGGTTCCAGTAAACGGGGATCTCCGCGCGCAAGCGCCGGAACACCTCATGGTGGTCCTCGCGCAGATAAAGGTCCGGGTCTTTCAGATCCGGCCGGCCCTCGAGATCGATCACTTCAGCCTTTGGCCTGAGCATCTGAACATCCTCCCCGATGTTTTCTTGAGGACAAGCATAGGCTCTTTTTATACGCCGTCTCAAGACACCGGAAAGCCGACCGCCGCTTCGAGATCCTTCAGCGCTTGCGCGGGCGTGACCACCTTGATGGTCGTCATGCCGAGCGCCCTTGCGGGTTTGAGGTTGATGCCGAGATCGTCGAGATAAACGGATGACGCAAGGGAAACACCGAGCGCCTCGCCGGCCATCTCGTAAATGCGCGGATCGGGCTTCCGGATGCCGGCCTTGGAGCTTTCGATCACATGGTCGAAAAGCGCCATGATCTCCTGCACGGCGGCGGCCTTGCCGGTGCTTCGTGCCATCCCCGCGCCTTCGCCGGCCGAGACATTATTGGTGATGCAGCCGACCTTCACGCGCTCCTTGCAGCGCTTCAGGGCCGTGACCATTTCGGGCCGGATATCGCCGGAGAGAAGTTCTATGATGTCGCGGCCCGGCACCCTGTTTCCCTTTGCATGGGACTCTTCCGCAAACAGCCGGTCGAAATCCTCAAGCGTGCATTCACTGCGCTCGAACAGTGCCCAGGCATTGGTGTCGGGATTGGCGGCATTGATGCCGCGAATAAAATCGCGCGGCAGGCCCTTTTCCGTCTCGTAACGGTTGAACGCTTCGAACGGGCTCGTCGTGAGCACACCGCCAAAATCCCAGATCACTGCCTCGACCATGTAAAATTTCCTCGCCATTCCAGATTTCGTCTGGCGGGAACCTACACGCTCGAAACAGCTTGCGACAAGCTGCGCTCAGCGGGATTTGACCAGGCAGTCCTGACCGGCGGCTTTGAGCTGCGAGCAGGCCGACTGGGCGGCGCTTTTCGTATCGAAGCCTGCGGCGCGGACACGGTAGAACACGCCCTTGTCGCCGAGATCGGCTTTTTCGATGTCGAGCGCGTGTCCGCCAAGGATCGAGGAATGCGTCTTCTGCATGCTCGCCCATGCGGTCCTGGCTGCCGCTTCTTGACGAAGCGCCATGATCTGTACGACCCACGCCCCGGCACTTGCGGGCGCGGCTGCCGCCGCCACAGGCTTTGCGGGCGTCGGCTTCGGCGCCGCCGCGGGCTCTACGGCTTTCGATGCAGCCTCCGGCGCAAGCGATTTGGGTGCGCTGCCGGCCGTGGATGTATCCGCTTCCACCAGATTTCCGGGTGTGCCTGCCGGCTCTTCGGTCTTCAGGTCTGGGCCTGCCGGTTCATTTGCTGCGGGAACCACGGCATCGGAGGCGGTTCCGGTCCGCAGGCTCGTGGTCGCCGCCAATACATCTTCGTCGGCCACAGCCGCCTGTCTGCGGGCCGCTGTCTCGGCGGCTGGCGGCGCCGACGCGATGTCGGGCGTGACCGGCGCAACATTCGGGCCGCTGTCATTGAGCGAAAAGGCAATGAGAACGCCGCCAAGAAGGGCGATGCCCACAAAGGCACCCGCGATCAGCTTTGCGCGGCCGCCATTGTCTTCATCCTCGGGCGTATAGATGATCTCCGGCTCGGGCGGGCTTGGCCGCTCTTCTTCGTCCATCGCGTGCATCTCCGTGGCGGCGCCAGTATAAAGCCCCCGAGACGGCCCTTCCCCAACACCAATGCCGTTCAGAGTCGGTTGCCGCCCGCCCGCCAGCGTAACACGCGAAATCGGGTCGATTGTAGAAGGACCGGCTTCACCCTTGCGCGCAAGGAGGTCGCTCGTCAATGAGGCAGGCTTTCGCGACATCACGCGGCACCTCGCAGAGCGTTGCCCAGGGGGCTGCCCGCTGCAAATGACCCGGTGGTGAGAGGCGAGGTCTCGCGGCCCTTGAGCCGGTTCTCCAGGAAGCGCCAGAGATCTGCGACTTCCTGGGGAGATTTGGTCTGCGAGCCGATTTCCATAACTGTGCGTCCGTCGATCATGCTGGAGGCGAAATCGATCCGCTGATGCAGGATCGACGGGGCCACCGGCCCGTGATGGGAAAGCGCGATCACCGCTTCCGTTGTGATACGGGCGCGTGGGGCCGCGCCGTTTACCGCAAAGACCAGCGGTTTGCCGATTTCCTCGCAAAGACGGACGGTCGCGCCGGCGGCCCGCAGGTCGTGCGGGCTCGGCCGCGTCGGGATCACGATCAGGTCCGCCAGACCGATCACATGGCCGATCGTGGAGGTGATGGCGGGCGGCGTATCGACGATCACGAGTTTGACACCGCCCGTTTTGAGCTGCGCCAGATCCTGCTCGAGCCCTTGGTCGGAGGCCCTGGCAAAGAACGGGCGTTCCGCTTCGCGCGCATTCCACCACTGCGAAAGCGAGCCTTGCGGATCGGTATCGATCAGCGCCACCGGGCCGGCACCCCGGCGCTCGGCTTCAACGGCGATATGTCCGGCAAGCGTGGTTTTGCCCGAGCCACCCTTCTGGGACGCAAACGCAATGACCTGCATGGTTTTCGTATTCTCCCAACGGGCCGGCTGCGCGAATTTCACGCTGCGGCCCGGATGAAATGACATGCCGGCCACGATCCGGGGGAAGCGCTTTCACGTTCCCGCGATCGGCTGGCATGTGCGTGACCGAATATCGAAAAGGCCGAATCAGCCCCCCGTTGCGAGAGTAATGGCTGACCCATTCTGGCTCAACATGTGGAAATGAAAAATAGGTCCAATCCCACAAAATGTGTTGAAAAGGCTATATGGAAACAAACAAGAGATGCCTGAGGCGGGTCAGGACGGAGCCGTTTCCGCTGCTATTTTCACCATTGCGCTCGTGAGGCGGGCAAGATCGCCGGGCGAGATCACCAGCGGTGGCGTCGTGTAGATAATGTTGCCGAACGGCCGGATCCATACCCCCTCCTCAACGAAGCGGCGTTTCATGCCGTTGAGGTCCTCCATGCGCTCCAGTTCGATGACGCCGATGGCACCCATGACGCGGACATCCCTCACGCCCACGAGAGAGCGCGCCGGTTCCAGTTCCCGTCTCAGTTGCGCGGAGATTGCGGCCACCTGATCGAGCCGGGGCTCACGCTCGAAAAGGTCGAGTGACGCATTCGCCGCCGCGCAAGCGAGCGGATTGCCGGTATAGGTCGGCCCGTGCATCAGCGCTTTGCCGGGGTCGTCGCCGAGAAAAGCCTCGAAGACGGCCTCACGGGCTATGGTCGCGGCAAGCGCCATCGTGCCGCCCGTGAGCGCCTTCGAAAGCGTCACGATGTCGGGCACGATCCCGGCCTGCTCGCACGCGAACAGGCTGCCCGTCCGGCCAAAGCCGGTGAAAATTTCATCGAGGATCAGCAGGACATCATGCTTGTCGCACAGCGCGCGGAGCCGCGTCAGCGTCGCCGCGTCGTGAAAGCGCATACCGCCCGCACCCTGCACCAGCGGCTCGGTAATGACGGCGGCGATCTCATGGCAATGGCCCGCGAGAAGGGCATCGAGTGCGGCCGTCGTCTCGTCGCCGGTGGGCAGGTCGGCGATGTGCTGCTCGGCGATGGCACCCTTGAAGAGCGCGTGCATGCCCTCGTCCGGGTCGCAAACCGACATGGCCGCGAGCGTGTCGCCGTGATAGCCGCCCTTGAAGCTGACGAAGCGCGTGCGGCCGCGCTCTTTCTTGTTGATCCAGTATTGCACCGCGATCTTCATCGCGATCTCAACCGAAACCGAGCCGGATTCGGAATAGAACACATGGTCGAGATCGCCCGGCAGCAGCGCCGAAAGCCGTGTGGCCAGTCGGCAGGCGGGCTCATGCGCGAGACCGCCCAGCATGACATGCGGCATCTTTTCAAGCTGCGCCGTCACCGCCTCACGGATATGGGGATGATTGTAGCCATGTGCCGCCGTCCACCAGGACGATATGCCGTCGATGAGTTCGCGCCCGTCCGCCAGCGTCAGCCGCACGCCATCCGTCTTCACCACCGGCAGCGCCATCGGTGTGGTCTGCATCTGCGTATAGGGAAGCCACAGATGCGGCGCGCCCTCGCTCAGCCATCGCGGCGGATCGTTGATGAGCGGATTGGCGGGGGGAACGGCCAAAGCGGGCGCCGTCACTTCTCCGCCGGACAGCTATGCGCCGGCATCGGTTCAATACCGAGCTTGGCGAAAAGCTGGCGGTCCTTGTCGGCTTCAGGATTTTTCGCGGTGAGAAGCTTGTCGCCGACGAAGATCGAATTCGCGCCTGCCAGGAAGCAGAGCGCCTGGTGTTCTTCCGCCATGAGTTCGCGGCCCGCCGCGAGCCGCACAATGGATTGCGGCATGATGATGCGCGCAATGGCGACCATGCGAACGAAATCGAAGGGGTCTACCTTCTCGCTCGCACCCAGCGGCGTTCCCTCCATCGGCATCAGCATGTTGATCGGCACGCTTTGCGGATGCTCCTCGAGATTGGCGAGCGCCATCAGCATGCCGAGGCGGTCCGACTGGCTTTCGCCCATGCCGACGATACCGCCGGAGCAGACATTGATGCCGGCATTGCGGACCCGCTCCAGCGTGTCAAGCCGGTCCTGAAAAGTCCGTGTGCTGATGACGCTGGGATAATACTCTTCCGACGTGTCGATGTTGTGGTTGTAATAGTCGAGGCCCGACTGGGCGAGACGGTGAACCTGCTGGCCCGACAACATGCCGAGCGTCATGCAGGTCTCCATGCCCATATCCTTGATGCCCTCGACCATGGCGCACACCGCGTCCATGTCGCGGTCTTTCGGTTCGCGCCACGCCGCGCCCATGCAATAGCGTGTGGCGCCCGCTTCCTTTGCCTTCACCGCCTCGGCGAGCACTTTCTCGACTTCCATCAGCTTCGACGCCTTGAGGCCGGTGTCGAACTTCGAGCTTTGCGCACAATAGCCGCAATCCTCCGCGCAGCCGCCGGTCTTGATCGAGAGCAGCGTCGACATCTGCATCTGATTGGATTTGAACCAGCGGCGATGAACGATCTGGGCTTCGAAAAGGAGATCGTTGAACGGCAGGTCGAAAAGGGTTTGCAGTTCCTCCTGCGTCCAGTCGTGGCGCAGTTTATCGGGGTCGGTACGCGCGCCGGGGACGCCCTGCGTACCGGATGTCTCGCCATTGGGCTGGTCGATGGTGGTCTGGATGGTCATGGCTGCGACGTCTCTCACTACCGGTCGGGAATGTTTGCCGCAGCATAGGCGGCTTGGCCCCTATTGCAAGATTTTGAGGCATCCTCAATCGTCGCCCCAACGCCGCAGCAGGGCGCCTTGAACCTTGAACAGCCGGTCGACCAGCGGGCGGTTGCCGGCCGCCTCCGCCTGACGCAGCGCCAAAGCGAGATCGAAAAGCGTTTCGCGTTCTTCCGCGCCACGCACAAGGCTTCTGATCCAGCCGACCGCGGCGCGGCGTTCTCCCTGCGTCACTTCGCAGACGCGGTGGAGCGTGGTCGAGGGATAAAGCACCGCCGAGCCCGCCGGCAGTTTCACCAGGCGCTCGCCGGACGGCTCCTCCACGATCAGCGCGCCGCCCTCGTAAGTCGCCGGTTCGGAAAGGAAAAGCGTAAAGGAAAGGTCGACACGGGTGCCGTCCATGAAGGCATCGTCCGTATGAAGCCCGTAGGCCATGCCCTGGCTGTAGCGCGAGAGAAGGATGCGGATGAAATCCCGGGGCCGCGCCGCCGCGCGGAAAACATCGTTTTTCATCAGGCGTTTCTCGATCAGCGCCGTCACGTCGGCGGCGAGCCCCGTTGCTTTCGCCTGTTCGTTGTTTTTGACCGGCTTGGCAATGCGCCCTGCCGTCAGCGCACCGCTTTCAAAAGCGCCGGTCTGCGCGAAGACGGTATTGGCGAGGCGGAGATCGGAGGCGGTCAGGATGTCGGCGATTTCGATAAACAAGGTCATAATTCCGTGCAAATGCAAAGCGTTTGCAAAATAGCCCAAGCCACGTTAAAGGTCGAGGCTGAAGTCGCGAGGGCCCTGGGGGAGGGGCCCGGCCGCAACCGGCCGGCCTGTAACCAGCGAGAGGACGCCAATGAATTACCGGACCAAACTCTGGACGAGCATCAGTGCCGCTGCGCTTCTTGCGGCCGGCAGCGCGGTCAGCGGAATGGCTGCCCCGACCCCGGCTCAAGGCGGCATGGCGAACACATCGCACGACGCCGCAACTTCCGGCAAAGACACGCCCGGCAGCTATCGGATCGCGCAGAGCGAGGGCGGCGAAGGCGGTGAGGGTGGCGAAGGCGGTGAGGGAGGAGAAGGCGGCGAGGGTGGTATCGACCCCGCAGCCGCTGCCAGAGATCCCGTCCTCTTTCTCTCCGCGCTCGATGTGATCCGCGCGCATTATCTCGCTGGCGAAGCCATGCTCGACGAGGACGGCGGCCGCAAGACGGCGGGACAAATGTTCGCTCATCCGATTTCCGAGGTCTATGTCGATCTCGAGCCGGTTTTCGAGGCGCAGGGTGCGGCGCCCTTCGTGGACGACATGGTGGACGCCGTGACGCTCGCGGTCGGCGACGGCCCGGTTGACGATGTGAAGGCGGCGGTGGTCAGGGTCTATGCGGCTCTCGATGTGACGGCGGCGAAGGCGCCTGCGAGCGACCGCGATCCGGCCGCCATCGAAGCGGCGCTCACCGCGGCCATGTTCGACCGGGCGGCAAAACAATATGATGCGGCCATGTCCGCTGCCGGGACCGATGAAGCCTGGATCGACGGCTATGGCTTCTCGGCGGTGGCCCAAAAGCGGACCGCCGGCCTTTTGCCGCTGATCGAGGCGGATCATGAGGGCCTTGCCCAGACCCTGCGTACCGCCGTGGCGCTTTTCGCCAACGCCTATAAGAGCCCCGTGAAGCCTGCCGCTCCGGCTGTCGAACCCGGCGCCCTTCTTGCGGCAAGCTCGCGTATCCTGCTGAAAACAAGCAGCTTTTAAACGCGCTCAAAAAGGGCTTGCGCGGGGCCTCTCGCGCGGCCCATACCTCCCCGGCAAAGGAGGAGGCATGGCAGATCGTTCGATATCGCCTGCCGGCGGGCCCGCCGGCACACTCGATGTTTTCGCGCGCGACAAGCTCGATGCGCTGGAAGCCCGTTCCTTGCGCCGCTGGCTGATAGAGACGGATCGCCGTGAGGGCGCGATCGCCTACAGGGGCGGTCGCCGTCTCGTCTCGTTCTGCTGCAACGACTATCTGAATCTCTCGCAGAATGCAGAGGTCAAGGGCGCCGCGATCGAGGCAACCGCAAAATATGGGACCGGCTCGGGTGCCTCGCGCCTCGTCAGCGGAAATCATCCGCTCTTCGCCGAACTCGAGGGAAAA
>TARA_R110002110_G_scaffold183726_3_pt1 | contig 13536 bp, 14 predicted proteins | sample TARA_R110002110 | Tara Oceans TARA_R110002110 (sample SAMEA4397330) | marine metagenome | biome: Polar Biome; feature: [SRF] surface water layer (ENVO:00010504); material: water (ENVO:00002006), including particulate matter (ENVO:01000060) such as... | depth 5 m
GCGCCGCTCCAGCGCCAGTTGGCTCACCAGTTCCGCTATCTGGCTCCGCAGGCTTTCAAGCGCCGAATCCTTGTTGCTCACAAGCTGGCTCAGGAAGAACTGCGTGATCATGAAGATGGTCAGCAGGAAAATCAGAACGAGCAGCAGGCTCGACATTGCGTCGACGAAGCCCGGCCAGTAATCCGAACTGGGCGCCCGGCCCCTGATGCGTCTGCTTGCCAGTGCCATGATTGCGTCAATCCCTGCCGAGCTGGCGCGACAGTTCTTCCAGCACCGGCCGCAGCCCCTGCTGGTTTTCGGCAAGCTGACGCAGGAGTTGCTGTTCTTTCTGCATCTGCTCGGTCAGCGCTGTGATCTGCCCCGTCAGCGCTATCAGCGACGCATGGTTCGGCTGCTCGCCGGCAGCGAGGGATTGTTCGATGTTACGCAGCCGCTTCGCGGTTTCGTTGAGCAGGGCAGGGGCGTTCGGATCGGCATCGCCGCCGAGGCTCGTCACCGTGGAAAGCCACTCTTCGAGTTCGTTGTAGAAGCGGTTTTGCGCCTGCCCGGCCTGCAAATCGAGGAAGCCGAGAACGAGCGAGCCGGCGAGGCCGAAAAGCGAGGAGGAAAAGGCCGTCCCCATGCCACGCAAGGGCCCGTCGAGGCCGGATTTCAGATTGGCGAATACGGCGGCCGGGTCCGACCCTTCGACGCTCAGCCCCTGAATGGTGCCCGCCACGGAGGTCACGGTGGTGAGCAGGCCCCAGAATGTGCCGAGCAGGCCGAGGAAAATCAGCAGGCCGATGATGTAGCGCGAGATCTCGCGCTGTTCATCGAGGCGCGAGCCGAGCGAGTCGAGGATCGAGCGCATCGACATGGAGTTCAGTTGCATCCGGCCCTTGCGGTCGCCGAGCATGGTCGCCATCGGCGCGAGCAGGCGCGGCGGCGGCGGCAGGGCGAGACCGGGATCGGCGCGGCGAAAGCTGTTCACCCAGCGCACCTCGGGGCCGATGCCCTGGGCCTGGCGAAATGCGTAGAGAACGCCAATGGCGAGGACACCGAGGATCAGTCCGTTCAATCCCGGATTGGCGAGAAATGCCGTGCTGATCTGCTGGTAAAGGATCGTTGCGACGAAACCCGCCAGAATGAGAAACAGTACCATGCGCGTCAGATAGGGCCGGGGCTGGGACAGCCCGACCCCCTCCTTGTATTCCTTTGCCATGCGTCTCCCTGGTCCCTGTCAAATGCCGGCGGCGCGTCAGCCGCCGTAAAGTTTGATGTCGACGCGGTCCGGCGGGCCGCTGTCCGATGTGCCGCCAAGCGCGCGCACCTGAATGCGCTCGGCGGTGACGCCGTTGGCTATCAGCTCCTGGCGTACCGAAAGCGCGCGCCGCAGGGCGAGCCGCCTCGCATTCGACGACGCATCGTGGGGCGGTCCCGCATAGGCGTCGATCTCAAGGCGGCCGCTTCGCTTGCGAAAATCATTTGCGAAAGCCGCCAGGTCTTCACGCGCCGCCTGGCCGAGGCCCGCATCGGCAGGCTCGAACACGACCCGCAACAATGCCGGTTGCGGCGGTGCAAGCGGTGCTTCGGCGGCACGCGCGCGGCCCGTGCCCGCCATCGCCATGAACATCGCCATGAACATCGCAATGAACATCGCCATGAGAATCGCGGAAATCGGCAGTGCCCTGTTCAGCAGGGCCGCGGGTCTTGTCGCATGGCTCCAGATCATTCGGTCTTCCGTGGCCGGCAAGGCGGACGATGTCGCGGGGGACAGTGTAGGCATGTTCGCGCGGTCCGAACAGGCCCGTGCACGCCGCAATTTACAGACCGAATCGGGTGGATCGGGATTTTGCGGCATCGCCGCCCGCGCTCAGTACCCGTCGAAGACGATATCGACGCGGTCCTCGACGGCGCTCGCCGTATCGACATTGCCCATGCCGCTCGCGCGTACGCGGCCTGCCGATATGCCCTGCGCGAGCAGCGCCTCGCGAACCGCGAGCGCTCTTTGTATGGCGAGGTCGCTCGCACCGGCGGCATTGCTGCGGCCGCGGTCGGCATAGCCGCGTAATTCGACATTGCCCACACGGGGGGCGAAATTACTGGCGAAGCCCGCGATCTCGTTCATCGCCCTGCCGTCGAGCGTCGTTTCACCGGGCCGGAAATAGATGCGCGTCAGCGTCCGTCCCGGTGCAGCGTTGAAGGCGTAGGGTTCGTATCTGCCATAAGCCCGCTCGTCACGGCTGGTTGTGGCCGGTGGCGGCGCGGGCCTTTCGCCGGAGGACGCCGGCTGCGGTGCACTGAGAATGCCGACGGGCTGCGTGAGGTCGCGGCCGAGCCCGGTGGCGGGTCGGGCGGCCGTGGTTGCCGTCCGGTTTACCTCGTCCACTGTGCCCGACACCGTGCCGCCGGCGGTTCCCGTCACCTTGTTCAGCGTATCTTCGATGGGGGAGAGGGGGTCGGCGCTTGCGGCGGGTGCGGCTAGCGCGAAGACGAGCATGAGCGCAAGGCTGGCCGTGAGCGGGCGGCGGCGGCCGTGCGGCTTCGTTTCCACGATGCTGTCTTTTGCGAAATCCGTCATGGCCGTTCCCTCCCGTTTCCGGTGTGCTGTGCGGCGTGGAACTTGTTTTCGGAGAGGGTATCACGGGGTTTGCGGCCGGGCAGCATCGCGGCCGGTTTGCGTGTGCGTGATCTTGAGAGTTTTCGGCTAAGTGCCCGGCTTATGGGCCTTTTTCAGCAGGTCGCCGAGCTTGCGGCTCAGCATGTCGTTGCCCGCGATGATGCCGCCGGTATTCAGCATGTCCTCGCGACCCTTCATATCGGTGACAAAGCCGCCCGCCTCGCGCACGAGCACGATTCCGGCCGCAATATCCCAGGCGGCCAGATTTGTTTCCCAATAGGCATCGAAACGTCCCGCCGCCACATAGGCGAGGTCGAGTGCGGCCGAACCCATGCGGCGCACACCCGCCACCTCGTTCATCACCGTCGTCAGTTCGGCAAGGAAACCTTCATGGTTCGGGCGTCCGATATGGGGAATGCCCGTCGCGACAACCGCCTGCGGAAGGTCGCGGCGCACGGAGACGCGAATGCGGCGGTCGTTCAGATAGGCGCCCTGGCCCTTTTCCGCGATGAACATTTCGTCTGCGATCGGATTATAGACAAGGCCCGCGATGAGCTGGCCTTCGCGTTCCAGCGCCAGCGAGATCGAGAACATCGGGATGCCGTGCAGGAAATTCGTCGTGCCGTCCAGCGGGTCGATGATCCAGCGATGCGACTTGTCGCTGCCCTCGACGATGCCGCTCTCCTCCATCAGGAAGCCATAGCCCGGCCGCGCCTTTGACAATTCCTCGAAGAGAACCTTTTCGGCCTTCCTGTCGGCCGCGGTGACGAAGTTCGCGGGCCCCTTCAGCGAGACCTGAAGGTTTTCCACCTCGCCGAAATCGCGCTGAAGCCCGCGCGCTGCCTTGCGGGCGGCGGAAACCATAACGCTCATGGACGGGGTGTGACGGGCCATTCTGTCGCTACGCCTCAATCGGCACGGCGAAGATAGGTGACTTCGTTCGTGTCGATGACGATCCTCTCGCCGGTGGTGATGAAGGGCGGCACCATCACGCGCACGCCGTTTTCGAGGAGCGCGGGCTTGTAGGAACTGGTGGCGGTCTGGCCCTTGACGGAAGGTTCGGTCTCGCTGATCGAGAGGGTGACCTGATCGGGCAGAGAGATGCCGAGCGGTTTGCCTTCGTGGCTTTCCACCGTCACCTTCATGCCGTCCTGCAGGAAGGCGGCGCGGTCGCCGACCCATTCCTTTTCCAGTTCGATCTGTTCGTAGGTTTCGTTGTCCATGAAGGTCAGCATCCCGTCGCTCTCATAGAGATACTGATAATCGTTCTGCTCGAGACGCACGCGCTCGACGGTTTCGGCCGAGCGGAAGCGCTCGTTGAGTTTGCGGTTGTCGACAAGGTTTTTCAGCTCCACCTGCGCGAAGGCGCCGCCCTTGCCGGGCTTCACATGCTGTACCTTGACCGCCGCCCAGAGCCCGCCTTCATGCTCGATGACGTTGCCGGGGCGAATTTCGTTGCCGTTTATCTTCATGGGTCGCTCGAATTCGGGAATGGATGTGGTGTGGGGCCTGCCTCGCGGGAACCCCCTCGACCGGCGCTCTGATAACATCCCGCGCCGCCGCTGCACAGGGCTATTCGCTCTTTCAACGTCGCACCGGCGCCGTCGCGCCGGCGCGGCCATGCCGATTGTATCAATTCGCCAAGGGCCGAACAGGTGCGGGCCGGGGACCAGAGGCGGGACCAGAGGCGGGATCGGACGCAGGACCAGGGGCCGGATCAACAGAAGGATCAGGGGCAGGCATGGCTTTCCCGTTCGCGGCGTCCCATTTTGCGAGGTCCGCTTCGACCCTGGCCCGGATTTCGGGCGTGATTTCCGGGTTCATGGCGTTTCGCAGGGTCTCGTCCACCGCGCCGCCGCGTTCGGCCAGCGTAAGCCAGAGCAGGGCCGCGGATATGTCGCGGGTCACGCCCTGGCCGAGGAAATAGAGCCGGGCAAGCCGGTCCTGTGCCAGCGCGTCGCCGCGCATGGCCCCTTCGGCGAACCATTTGGCGGCAAGGGTGTCGTTGCGGTCCACGCCGTCGCCGCCGAGATAGGCGAAGCCGAGCGAGGTTTGCGCGCCTGCAATGCCGCTCTCGGCGGCTGCCTTGAAGTGGCGCGCCGCCTCGGTCAGGTTTTTTTCGACACCGGCACCGTCTTGCAGCATGAGGCCGAGCTGGTAGTCCGCCTGCGGCTGGCCCTGAGCGGCGGCAAGCGCGAACAGCCGTGCGGCTTCCGCCAGGTTCTGCGGCTTGCCCTTGCCGGCGGCGTAGAGCGTTCCGAGATAGTAGCGGGCATTGGCGTTGCTGCTTGCGGCGGCGCGCTCGAACCATCTGGCTGCCGCGCCGATATCTTTCTCTCCGCCCCGGCCGGTGGTGTACATCATGCCCAGTTCGGTCTGGGCGGCCGCGTGGCTCTGTTCGGCCGCTGCGGCGAAATATTTGCGGGCCAACTCCGGGCTCGCCTCCTTCACCTGGCCATATTCCATCAGCATGCCGAGCGCGTATTGGGCGCTGGCGGCGCCCTGCGCGGCCGCCCGGCCAAACCATTCGGCGGCTTCGTCGGGGTCGGCCGTCACGCCTTCGCCATTGTTGTAGATCGAGCCAAGCATGAGCTGGGCGGTGACGTTGCCCTTCTCGGCAAGCGGTGCCGCAGCCGCGAGCGCCACATCGAAGCGTTTCCCGCGATAGGCGGCGAGCGCGTCGTCCATCGGGTCTTCGGCGGGTTTTGCCGCGCTCATGCCACGGGAGGCGGTCTGGGCCGAGGCGGGGTAAGCGAGCAGCGGCGGCGCGAGCGCAAGAACTGCCAGCACGGCGATCAGATGCCTCATGGCCCCGTGCCTTCCTCCATCATGATCCGGTTGAGTGCCCGAACGGCGGCCGCCGGTCCCTCCTCATGGGACCACACGCCAGACGATACGGCCAGGAAATCGGCGCCCGCGCGCACCAGCGGCGCAGCGTTCGCGGGCGCGATGCCGCCGATCGCAACGCAGGGAACCTCGAAAATTTCAGACCACCATGTCAGGATTTCCGGCTCTGCCCGGCTTTCAGGCGTTTTCGTGCCGGTTTCAAAAAATGCACCGAAGGCCACATAATCGGCGCCCGCTTCGCCCGCCTCCATCGCGAGGTGGCGCGAGGCGTGGCAGGTGACGCCGACGATGCCTGCGGGGCCCATCAGCGCGCGCGCCTCCTTGTAGGCCATGTCGTGCTGGCCGACATGGGTGCCGTCGGCGCCCATTTCCTTCGCAATATCGGGTCTGTCGTTGACGATGAAAGCAACGTCGCGCGCATGGGCGAGCGGCATCAATATCTCGGTTGCGCGGCGAATGGCGTCGGCATCGGGCGCGGCCTCGTTCTCGCCCTTTAGCCGCAATTGCAGGCTGGCGGTGTCGCCCGCGTCGAGCGCCGCCTTCAGCGTGTCGGCGAAGGCGTTGGGCTCAATGCGCGGCGGGGTGATGAGATAGAGGCGGCAAGCGGTTTGGTCTGACATAACGGTGTTTTAGCGCGCAACGAGGGAAAAACAAACGCCCCGCTCGGCGGGAGCGGGGCGCGTTCGCTGGTCTTTGCGGGGCGACCCGGCTCAGGCGGCGGTTTCGAACTTGCTCTTCCACTCGCCCTGGGCGGCGAGCCCGTTCATTCTGGCGCGGTGCAGGAACGCCTTTTGTGCGGCGGGCAGGTTTTCCGCCTTGCCGCCCCATGCCTTTTGCGGCGCCGCCTGAAGCGCGCGGCCATAGGAGAAGGACATCTTCCAGGGCAGGCCGCCGATCGCGTTCATCGCGTTCAGATGCGCCGTCGCGGCCTCATCCGACTGGCCGCCGGACAGGAAGACGATGCCGGGGATTGCGGCGGGCACGACGCGTTTGAAACAGGCGACGGTCTTCTCCGCGACCTCCTCGACACTTGCCTGGGTTGCGCATTTCTTGCCCGAGACGATCATGTTCGGCTTCAGGATCGTGCCTTCGAGATTCACATTATGGAGCGCAAGGCGGTTGAAGACGGCGCGCAGCGTCGCCTCCGTCACCTCGAGGCAGCGCGCGGCCGTGTGCGCGCCATCCATCAGCACTTCGGGTTCCACGATGGGCACGATCTTCTCCTGCTGGCAGAGCGCGGCGTAGCGCGCCAGCGCCTCCGCGTTCGCCTCGATGCAGGCGGTGGTCGGAATGCCATCGGCGATGTCGATCACGGCGCGCCATTTCGCGAAGCGCGCGCCGAGGCCGTAATATTCGGCCAGCCGCCCGCCCAGGCCGTCGAGACCTTCCGTCACCGTCTCGCCGGGAAAACCCGCCATCGGCTTTGCGCCCGCATCCACCTTGATACCGGGAATGGCACCGGTCCGTTTGATGAGATCGACCAGCGGCGTGCCGTCCTTTGCCTTCTGGCGGATCGTCTCGTCAAATAGGATCACGCCGGAAATGTGCTCCTTCATCGCTTCTTCGGTGCGAAACAGCATCTCGCGATAGTCGCGGCGGTTCTCTTCGGTGGATTCGACATTGATCGCGTCGAAGCGCTTCTTGATCGTGCCGGAGCTTTCGTCGGCAGCGAGAATACCCTTGCCCGGCGCCACCATTTCCTGCGCGATCGATTCAAGTGTCTCGGTCATGGTTTTATCCTCTTGATACTGATCGTTGCGAACCTCCGGTCCGCTTTAATTGGTTTCCAGTGCCGTCACGCCCGGTAAGTCCGTGCCTTCCAGCCATTCGAGGAAGGCACCGCCCGCGGCGGACACATAGGTAAAGTCTCCGGCCACGCCCGCCTCGTTGAGCGCCGCCACCGTGTCGCCGCCGCCGGCCACGGAGACGAGTTCGCCCCGCTTGCTCCGCCCGGCGACGATGCGTGCGGCTTCGCGCGTGCCACGGTCGAAGGGCGGCACCTCGAAGGCCCCGAGCGGTCCGTTCCAGACGATGGTGTTCGCCGTTTCAAAACGGCGGGCGAGCTGCGCCAGCGTATCGGGGCCGATATCGAGGATCATTTCATCCTCCGGTACGGCGTCCACGGACACGGTCTTTACCGCCACGCCCGCCTTCAGTTCCTTTGCCACCACCGCATCGCCCGGCAGCACGATGTCGCACCGGGCGGCGCGCGCAACGGCCATGATATCGCGGGCGGTATCGAAGAGGTCCGGCTCGCAGAGCGATTTGCCGATTGTCTTGCCCTGCGCGGCGAGGAAGGTATTGGCCATGCCGCCACCGATGACCAGCGCATCCACCTTTTTCACCAGATTGCCGAGAAGCGCGATCTTGGTCGAGACCTTGGCGCCACCGACGATAGCGACAAGGGGCCGCCGGGGATGGCCGAGCGCGGCGTCGAGCGCGACCAGTTCGGCTTCCATCGCGCGGCCCGCATAGGAGGGCAGCACATGCGCGATGCCTTCGGTCGAGGCATGGGCGCGGTGAGCGGCTGAAAAAGCGTCGTTCACATAAACATCGCCATTTTCCGCCAGCGCCTTCGCAAAACCGGGATCGTTGCTTTCCTCGCCGGCATGGAAGCGCGTATTTTCAAGGACCAGAACGGTGCCGGGTGTCTGGGCGGCGACCGCTTGGGCCGCCACGTCGCCGATGCAGTCCGGCGCAAAGCCGACGGGCATGCCGAGCCAGGCGCTGAGTGCATCCGCGACCGGCTTCAGGGAATATTTCGGGTCTGGCTTTCCCTTGGGGCGGCCGAAATGCGACAGCACGATCACCTTCGCGCCGTGGTCCGCGAGTTCCTTCAATGTCGGCGCAACGCGCTCGATGCGCGTCGCGTCCGAGATGCGTTCCTCCTGCATGGGCACATTCAGATCGGCCCGGACGAGAATTCTCAGGCCATTCAGGCCGGCGGCATCGAACAGGTCGTCAAGCGTCTTGTGACCGGCCATGAAACTTGTCAGCTCCGATCAGATCAGCTTGCCCATGGCGACAGCGGTGTCGCCCATGCGGTTGGAGAAACCCCATTCATTGTCGTACCAGGACAGCACGCGCACGAGCTTGCCGTCGATCACCTGTGTCTGCGTCAGATCGAATGTCGAGGACGCCGGATTGTGGTTGAAGTCGATCGAGACGTTGGGCTCTTTCGTTGTGGCGAGAATGCCCTTCAGCGGACCTTTCGCGGCGGCGACGATGGCGGCGTTCACCTCTTCGGCCGTCACCTTCTTCCTGGCGGTGAAGACGAGGTCGATCACCGAGACGTTCGGGGTCGGCACACGGATCGAGGTGCCGTCGAGCCTGCCCTTCAGTTCCGGCAGCACGAGGCCGAGGGCCTTGGCGGCGCCGGTCGAGGTCGGGATCATGGAGACGCCGGCGGCGCGGGCGCGGCGCGGGTCTTTGTGGAGCGAGTCCACCGTGTTCTGGTCGCCGGTATAGGCGTGGATCGTCGTCATGTAGCCCTGCTCGATGCCGAAGGCGTTGTTCAGCACCTGCGCCACCGGCGCGAGGCAGTTGGTCGTGCAGGAGGCATTGGAGACGACCTTGTGGCTCTTCTTGAGATCCTTGTGGTTCACGCCGTAAACCACGGTCAGGTCGGCATTCTCGCCGGGTGCGGAAATCAGCACCTTCTTCGCGCCTGCCGTCAGATGGGCCGCCGCCTTGTCGCGGCCGGTGAAGAGGCCGGTGCATTCGAGCGCGATGTCGATGCCGAGATCCTTCCAGGGCAATTGCGCGGGGTCGCGCTCAGCCAGCACCTTGATCGGCCCGCGGCCGAGATCCATCGTCGATTTGGTGGTCTTGATCTTGCCGGGGAAGGGGCCGTGAACACTGTCATATTTCAGCAGCAATGCGTTGGCGTCCACGGAGCCGAGATCGTTGATCGCAACGACCTCGATATCCTTGCGGCCGGATTCCGCGATGGCGCGGAGCACCAGACGCCCGATACGGCCAAATCCGTTAATCGCAACGCGCACTGCCATTTTTCTTTCTCCTGAGCCTTGGGTTAGGACTTTTCGGCGAGGCGGGCCTTGGCCGCGGCCACCGCCGCCTCGGGGGTTATGTTGAAATGCTTGTAAAGGTCGGGTGCCGGGGCGGACGCGCCAAAGCCGGTCATGCCGATGAAGTCGCCATCGGCGCCGATATAGCGGTCCCAGCCAAAGCGCGCCGCCGCCTCAATCGCGATCTTCACCGTGCCTTCGCCAAGCATGTCGCGCTGGAAGTCCTGCGATTGCCGGTCGAAGAGATCGAGGCAGGGCATGGAGACGACGCGCGCCGGGATACCGTCTTTTTCGAGTATTTTCTGTGCCGCCATCGCAATCTCGACCTCGGAGCCGGTTGCCAGCAGCGAGACTTTAGCGTTCGCGGATGCCGGGGCCAGTTCATAGGCGCCGCGCGCGCAAAGGTTCTTTTCCGAATTCTCAACGCGCTGGGCGGTGAGGTTCTGGCGCGACAATGCCAGCACGGAGGGCGTGTCCTTCGCTTCGAGCGCAAGCTGCCAGCATTCGAGGGTCTCGACCGCGTCGGCCGGGCGGAACACGAAAAGGTTCGGCATGGCGCGCAAGCTCGCCAGATGTTCCACCGGCTGATGCGTCGGGCCGTCCTCGCCGAGGCCGATGCTGTCATGCGTCATGACATAAATGACGCGCTGGCCCATCAGCGCCGACAGGCGGATCGCCGGGCGGCAATAATCGGTGAAGACGAGAAAGGTGCCGGAATAGGGGATGAGACCCTTATGGAGCGCCATGCCGTTCATGGCCGCCGCCATGCCGTGCTCGCGAATGCCGTAATGGATGAACGAGCCGGAAAAATCCTCCGCCGTCACCGGCTTCTGGTCTTTCGAACGTGTATTGTTCGAGCCCGTCAGGTCGGCCGAGCCGCCGATCGTTTCGGGCAATGCCGGGTTGATGACGTTGAGCGCTTCCTCTGAGGATTTGCGTGTCGCCCATTTGGGCTTCTCCGCCACCAGCTTTTCCTTGAAGGCGGCAATCGCCTTGCCGAGATCGGCGGGCAGGTCGCCGGCGACGCGGCGCTCGAATTCGCTGCGCGTTTCGGCGGGCAGCGCGTCGCGGCGCTCTTCCCAGACCTTGTGCGCCTTCACGCCGCGGAGCCCGGCAATGCGCCAGGCATCGAGCGTTTCGCTCGGCACGGTGAAAGGTTCGGCGTCCCAGTGCAGCGTATCGCGCGCGAGCGCGATCTCTTCCGCGCCCAGCGGCGAGCCATGCGCGGATGATTTGCCCTGCTTGTTGGGCGCGCCATAACCGATGACGGTGCGGCAGGCGATCAGCGTCGGGCGGTCGGAGCCTTTCGCTTCTTCGATGGCGGCCGCGATTTCGTCCGGGTTGTGGCCGTCGATCCGGCTGGCGTTCCAGCCCGCTGCCTCGAAACGCTTCAGCGCATCGCCCGATTCCGACAGCGAGAGCGCGCCGTCGATGGTGATTTCATTGTCGTCATAGAAGACGATCAGCTTTGCAAGCTTCAGATGGCCGGCAAGGCTGATTGCCTCGTGGCTCACGCCTTCCATCAGGTCGCCGTCGGAGGCCAGCACATATGTGGTGTGGTCGACGATCTCGTCGCCGAAGCGGGCCGCGAGCAGACGCTCGGCCAGCGCCATGCCGACAGCCGTCGCGATGCCCTGACCGAGCGGGCCGGTCGTCGTTTCGACGCCCGCCGCGTGGCCGTATTCGGGATGACCGGCTGTGATGGAGCCAAGCTGGCGGAACGCCTTGATCTGGTCGATCGTCATGTCTTCATAGCCGAGCAGGTAGTTCACGGCATAAAGAAGCATCGAGCCGTGGCCGGCCGAGAGCACGAAGCGGTCGCGGTCGGGCCAGTCGGGCCGGCGCGGATCGATTTTCAGAAACCGGGTAAAGAGGACGGTGGCAATATCGGCGGCGCCCATCGGCAGGCCGGGATGGCCTGAATTGGCCTGCTGCACCGCGTCCATTGCCAGCGCGCGGATGGCATTGGCCATCGCATCATGCGAGGCGCCGGGCGCAATGCCGGTCTCGGTTGCGGATTTTGCCTTCTCGGCGAGGGCGGATTTTTCAATTGGCGTCATGTGTCACTCTATAGCCCAGGAGGGCGCTGAGCGGGCAAGAGATTGCGGATTGTCCGCAGGTGCAAAAGCCCCACTATGGCTCAAATCGGGCACTCCCGAGAGCGGCGCCACCATGACCACGCGACCTCCCTGAGTCAATGACGTAATCGTCGCAATTGCGCCCCTTTTTTCCGCATATCCGCTTGCCTTTTTGCAGTCTGTGCCGGAACGGTCTCCAGGCATGGGCCCGCGCGACATTGACCTCATTTCACACCCGCGACTATCTTGGCGGAATAAGCTGCACGCCCCATACAGGCGAACCGATGAAAGTTCCGGAAAACGCATGAGCAAACTCGAACCGGCAATGGACCGCTTTTCAAGCGCGCTGGACAGGCTGGAAGCAACGATCAACCGGCAGGTGCTTCGGGCCGAGACCGCCAGGCAGCTTCAGGTCAAGGTCGACACATTGAGCGAGAGCCGGGCGGAGCTTGCCGAGGAGCTCGACCAGCTCAAATCCGAGGGGCGGCGCCTCAACGAATTGAACGAGCGTGCCTCCGGGACGCTGGCGGATGCCATCGAGGGCATTCGCGAGGTGCTCGCGGAAGGCTGAACGGTCAGGCTTGATTTCGAGCCGGAAAGAATTTGCCGGAACGGGTTTTCCGGGAGGGAATGAGATGGGACAGGTCAAGGTTTCGATCAACGATCACGCTTACACGGTCGCCTGCGGCGATGGCGAGGAAGACCATGTGCGCGAGCTGGCAGGCTATGTCAGCAAACAGGTGACGAGCCTCGCGCAGGAGGTGGGGCAGGTGGGCGATACGCGCCTCCTGCTGATGGCGAGCCTTCTGATCGCCGACGAACTCTCCGAGGCGCTTCAAAAGGCGAAGATGCTCGAACAGGAGATCGAAAACCTCTCCGGTTCGCGCGCCATTGCGTTGGAACGCACGCGCGAAGCCGAGGATTCGCTTGCCGATGTGCTCGACACTGCCGCCACCCGCATCGAGGATCTGGCCAAGCGTATCGAGGCGGCGTGAGCGCGCTCACGTCCCGGTTTCGTGTATCGGGCTTGACCGGGGGGGAGCGAAAGGCGGATAGAATAGAGCCGGGTGCTGCCTGGTGCGTCAGGAACACATACGCTCGGGGCCTTACGGTCCTCAAGGGAGCTGTCCCTGAGGGAGACCCTGGTCTCCTTCACACGGTGCCCACCTACGTTAGTAGGTCTCCGGGGAACGAAGTTCCGACGGCCAAGGTGGCCCCACTTTCTTTCCGCGCAAGCGGGTTGCCGGCATGACGGCGGCAGCAAAACGCGCGGCGCGTCTTCTTGCACGCCAAAGACGCGACGAGGCCAGCGCCGCCCTTGGCGCAACCGCGCCCGATCTCATCGCCGATCATTTCCTGTCGGCCATTCCGCGCGCGTCCGGCGACATCGTCGCGGGCTACGTCGCCATCGGCAGCGAAGCGGACCCGCTTGTGCTGCTGTCGCGCCTGGCCGCACATGGCCATGTCTGCGCCTTGCCGCGCGTGGCGGCGCGCAACGCAGCCCTCGTCTTTCATCGCTGGCGGCCGGGCGATCCGCTGGTTTCGGGGGCGCATGGTACGTTTGAGCCGCACCGGCAGACCCTTGTGTGCGCGCCCGACATTCTACTCGTGCCGCTCCTCGCCTTCGACGGTGCCGGTCGCCGCCTCGGTTATGGCGGCGGCTATTATGACCGCAGCCTCGGTGCGTTTTCCAGCCAGGGGGTGCCCGTCCTTGCCGTCGGGGTTGCCTTTTCGGCACAGGAAGTTCAAGACCTCCCCGAAGAGGACTTCGATATGCGGCTCGACTGGATCGTGACTGAAAAAGATGCGCGCGCATTCGGCGGCGCGACACCGGGAGGCCGGATATGAGAGTGCTGTTCATGGGCGATGTCGTCGGGCAAAGCGGGCGCGATGCGCTCGTCGCCGAACTGCCGGTATTACGCCGTGAACTCAAGCTCGATTTCGCCGTCGTCAACGGCGAGAACGCGGCTGGCGGTTTCGGTAT
>TARA_R110002110_G_scaffold110951_8_pt1 | contig 13531 bp, 7 predicted proteins | sample TARA_R110002110 | Tara Oceans TARA_R110002110 (sample SAMEA4397330) | marine metagenome | biome: Polar Biome; feature: [SRF] surface water layer (ENVO:00010504); material: water (ENVO:00002006), including particulate matter (ENVO:01000060) such as... | depth 5 m
CGCCCGTGCCACCGGTCAGGATGTCGTTGCCGCTGCCACCGTCGAGCGTGTCATTGCCGTCATGGCCGAACAATCGGTCGCGTCCGGCGCCGCCGTTCAGGGTGTCGTCGCCCGCGCCGCCGAGCATCCAGTCATTGCCGCCTTCGCCGTTGAGCGTATCGTTGCCCGCATCGCCCTGGACATGGTCGCTGCCGTCACCGGCCGTGAGCACGTCGTCGCCGGTGCCGCCGTAGAGCGCATCGTTACCGGCGCCGCCATCGAGGCTGTCATCGCCGCCGCCGCCCTGGAGGATGTCGTCGCCGTCGAGACCCGCCATGGCATCGGCATTGATCGTACCGGCCATCATGTCGTTCCCGGCGCTTGCCGGTACGGACAGGCCGAGGAAGTCCGCGGCCGACAGGTCCGCCTTGGCAATCCCCGTCAGGGTTATTTTGTTGGCAGTCGGGTCTGCCGCATTGGTCGCAAGAATGGCCTGTTGCGTTGACGTCAGCGGCTCTGTCGCCCCGGCGAGGGCGGTTATCGAGGCCGCGTCGAGCGCGATCCGCAAGCCGTCTGCCGTGTCTGTCCCGAGGACGAGCAGGTCGGAAAAGGTGCCGCCGAAGACCGCCGACAGGTCGATCTTGTCGGTGCCAACGGTAAAGTCGGTGATCGTGTCGGCATTGTTGCCCGCGCTGACCACGAACGTGTCCATGCCGGCACCGCCCGTCAGGATATCGTTGCCCGCGCCGCCATCGACGACGTTGTCGCCGCCATTGCCGATGATCGTGTTGTCCGCGGCATTGCCGGTACCATCGATATCGCCCGTACCCGTCAGGGTCAGGTTCTCGACGTTGTCGCCGAGAGTGTAATCGATCGTGGCTTCCACCGTGTCGGTGCCCTGACCGGCCAGTTCGGTGACAACGTCGACCGTATGATCGACGACATAGGTATCGTCGCCGGTGCCGCCGGTCATCGTGTCATTGCTGGCCCCGCCGTCGAGGCGGTCGTTGCCCTCTTCGCCGAACAGCTTGTCGCGCCCGTCGCCGCCGTTCAGCGTATCGTTTCCGTCCTCGCCACGGATCCAGTCGTTGCCGCCATCGCCGTCGATAACGTCATCGCCGAATCCGCCAAGCAGCGAGTCCGCACCGTCGCCGCCGTCCAGCGTATCGTTGCCGGCCCAGCCGCGGATGATATCGGCCCCGCTGCCGCCGAAAAGATCATCGCCGTTATGCTTGCCGTCGATCGTGTCGTTTCCGTTGCCGCCTTCTACATAGCTGTATGAGCCGCCACCGGTGATGATGTCGTTGCCGTCGCCGCCGTAAATCGTGGCGCTTCCGTTGCCGCCGTCGACAATATCGTCGCCCGCGCCGGCATGGATCGGTGCCTGGTCGAATCCGACGGCCAGAATGTCATCACCGTCGGTTGCCACGGTGTTCGGCGCATAGTTGAGAAAATCCCCCGCAATCAGGTCGGTCATCTCGACATCCTGCAGGATGGCGGTCCGGTTGGGTGCGAGCGCAATATGGGTATCGTTCCCGACCTGGGACATAATGGTCTGCAGCGCGCCGAACGACACCGGTACGTCGATACCGCCCAGCATCATCTGGAAAGCATCCAGATCGATCTGGTCCGTCGTGCTGCTGCCGGCGGTGAAATCGGTGATCGTCAGGATTCCGTCTGCCGGGCTGAGGTGGAAAAGATCGTTGCCTGTGCCACCGGTCGTCGTGTCGATGCCGCCATAGCTCGTGAAACTGTCGTTTCCGCTGCCACCCAGCATGATGTCGTTGCCGTTGCCGCCGGTAATTGTGTCGTCGCCGGCACCGCCGTCCAGGGTATTGTTGCCTTCGCCACCGACAAGCGTATCGCGCCCGCCATTGCCGGAAATGACATCGTCGCCATCCGTACCGTAGATCAGATCGTCGCCATCGCCGCCGGTGAACGGATCAACGCCGGTGAGGCCGAAGAAATCGGATTCGACAAGGTCGGATTTCGACGTTCCCAACAAGAGCAGGCTGTTGTCGCCAAGGCTAATCCGCACCGAGGAGCCTTCGTCGGTCGTGGCGTTCAACAGGCTTGCGAACGTGCCGCTAAAACCGTTTGTCAGATCGATCTTGTCTCTGCCGGTGGTGAAATCGGTGATCGTGTCGTTTCCGCTATCCGGCGAAATGACATACGTGTTCCGGGTGCCGTGGCCGCCGGTCATCGTATCGTCGCCCGTGCCGCCATCGATCGTATCGCTGCCTTGTCCACCGACAATGATGTCGTCGCCCGCGCCGCCGTCTATGGTATCGCTGCCACGGCCGCCATCGATGGTGTCGTTGCCGTTGCCGCCGCTAATTTCGTCGCCGCCGCCGAGCCCGGTGATGGTGTCGTTTCCGTCGCCGCCGTCGATCAGCCGGTGGCCGCCGCCGCTGGCGATAATCGTATCGTCGCCCGCGCCGCCATAGATGGTCGCGTGTCCGGTACCCCCGGTTATGATGTCGTCTCCGCCGTAGCCGTATATCACTTCTGTGCTGCCCGAGCCGCCGAAGAGGACGTCGTCGCCCTCTGTCCCGACCCGGTATGGCATGTATTCGGTGAAGTCATCGGCGACCAGGTCATTCATGTCGACATTCTTGAGAACGATCTCGAAATCGGTACGCAACTGTATATGGGTGTCGTCGCCCACCTGCGACGCGGCGGCGATAAGTTCGTCGAAATTCCGTGCGATCGGCCTGCCGACGATTTCCCACAACTCACCGTCGAGGTTGATCCGGTCGGTTCCATTGCCGCCCGGTGCGAAGTCGGTGATGGTCAGGGTGCCGGTTTCCGGGCGCACCCAGAATTCGTCGTTTCCGTCTCCGCCGGTAACGATATCGTTTCCGCCGCCGCCATTGATGTAATCGTCGCCGTCGCCGCCATCCAGAATGTCGTCGCCCTTGCGGCCGGAGAGATAATCGGCTCCCGTGCCGCCCGAAAGACGGTCGTTTCCGTGGCCGCCGTCCAGCCCGTCGCTGCCGGCGCCGCCCACGAGAATGTCGTCGCCTTCGTCGCCGTTTATATCGTCGTTTCCGTCGCCGCCGTCGATGAAATCATGTCCCTCCCGGCCGTTGAGGCGGTCGTCGTTTGCGCCGCCGGTGATGTAATCGTTCCGGCTGGAACCGGTAATCCAGTCGGCGTTATCTCCGCCGGTCAGGGTGAATCCGTCGTAAAAACTGTCGGGTAAGGGCGTGTCCGAGGTTATGAAATCGGCCGATGTCAGCGCCGATTTCGTGACACCGTTCAGTGTCATGCTGTCGCCGCCGATCGTCAGCGTGACCCCGCCGGCGCCATCGGTAGCGGTATCCAGAAGCTCGGCAACCGTGCCGCTGAACGCTTCCGTCACATCGATCCGGTCGATTCCCGTTGTGAAATCGGTAATCGTGTCGTGGCCCATGCCCGCCGAGAAGACAAACGTATCGAGACCGCTGCCGCCGGTCAGGGTGTCGGTACCCGCGGCGCCGTCTATCCGGTTGTGGGAATCGTTGCCGACAATGGTGTTGGCCGCGCCGTTGCCGGTACCGTCAATCGCGTCGGTGCCCGTCAGGGTCAGGTTTTCGACATTTTCGCCGAGCGTGTAGTCGATACCGCTTTCGACCGTGTCGGTACCTTCGGCGAACTGTTCGACCACCTGGTCGCTGACGTGATCTATGACATAGGTGTCGTCGCCGCTACCGCCTGTCATGACGTCGTTGCTGGCGCCGCCATCGAGACGATCATTGCCGTTTTCGCCGAACAGCCTGTCGCGGCCGCCGCCGCCATTCAGCGCGTCATTGCCGTCTTCGCCGCGCATCCAGTCATTGCCGGCATCGCCGTTCAGCGCATCGTCACCGGTTCCGCCGAGCAGCGTGTCCGCGCCGTCGCCCCCGTTCAGGATGTCGGCGCCGGCGTTCCCGGAGATTGCGTCGTTTCCTCCTTCGCCGGAAATGTGATCGTTTCCGTCACCGCCCGCGAGGGTATCGTCACCGTCCCCGCCGACGACTGGGTCGTCACTTTCATCCTCCGCAGGGGTATCTTCCGCCGACAACCCGATAAAGTCCGTCGCGGAGAGATCCGCCCTGGTAACGCCCGTCAGCAGCAGTTTGTTGGCATTCGGGTCGGCCGCATTCGTCGCGAGCACCGCCTCCTGGGTCGCGGTAAGGGGTTCGGTGGCCCCGCTCAGCGCATATAGGGAGAGCGCGTCAAGGGCGATCCGAACGCCATCCGGGGTGTCGGTTGCAAGAAGGAGAAGATTCCCGAATGTGCCGTTGAAGACGGCTGAAAGATCGATCCTGTCCGTGCCGGTGGTGAAATCGGTAATAATGTCTGCGTTGTCGTCTACCCCGATGACGAAGGTGTCTGCCCCGTTGCCACCGTTCATCGAATCGTTGCCTGCGCCGCCGTGCAGGGAATCGTCGCCGTGTCCGCCGGAAACGATGTCGTCGCCTTCGTTCCCGCTGATCGAATCGTTGCCGTCATCGCCGTGCAGCGTGTCATTTCCGCTTCGGCCCGAGATATTGTCATTGCCGTCGCCGCCGTGGATTTCATCGACCCCGATGGCACCTTTGAGCCAGTCATCGCCGGTTCCGCCGTCGATATAGCTGCCCGCGTTGCCGCCGGTGATGCTGTCGTTTCCCGCACCGCCGTACAACGTCGTATAGCCGGTCCCGCCTTGGATCGTGTCGTCGCCACCGAGCCCGTCGATCGTATCGTTGTCGCCGACCGCCTTCAGGGTGTCGTCACCTTCGGTCGGCGTCCTCGTCGGCGCGTAGTTCCGGAAATCGCTTTCGACAAGTTCGGTCTTGTCCACATTCTGAAGGATGATCGTGAAGTCGTCTGTCAGGGCGATATGCGAATCGTTGCCCACCTGGGTGGTCACGTCGAGCAGTTCGTCGAAATTTCGGGCGACCACGTCGCCATATTGCTCCCAGCGACTGCCGTTCAGGTCAATCTGTTCGCCCGATTCAAAATCCGTAATCGTGAGGGTGCCCGATGCGTGATAGAGGTTAAACGCGTCGACGCCGTTGCCCCCGGTCATGATCGTATTGACGTTCTCGCCACTGACAGTCATGCGATCATCGCCTGCACCGCCGTCGAAGGTATCGTTGCCCGCGCCGCCGCCGGAAATAGAATCGTTACCGTCGCCGCCGTTGATCACGTCGTCGTTCCCGCCGCCGAGGAGCGTGTCGTCGCCCGCACCGCCGTCGACAGAGTTGTTGCCGTCGCCCGCCGAAATATAGTCATTGCCGGCGCCGCCATCGATCGTGTCGTCGCCGGCATTGCCGTAAATCGTGTCGTTTCCGCCCTGGCCGTTGATGATATCGTCGCCGCTGCCGCCGGATAAAACGTCCGCGCCATTCGTGCCGTCGATGTCCTCGCCGTTATTGAGAAGGAAATCCGCAGATGACAGCTCGGCTTTCGAAATACCCGTCAGTGTGATGCTGTCCGTACTGTCGTGGCGGATCAGTGCAAGCTGGGTGGATGAAAGCTGGCTGCCCTGCGATTCGACGAGGGCGATTGCGTCGGCACCGGTTGCGACCCGGACACCGTCCGGTGTGTCCTCCGCCAGCATCATCAGGTCGTCGAAGCTGCCACTGAAAATGGCTGTGAGATCGGCGATATCTGCATTCAGTGTAAAATCGGTCACGGTGTCATGGCCGTTATTCGCACCGAAGACGAACGTGTCCACGACAACGCCGCCGCCGTTATAGGTACCGGAAACGCCGCCGGTCATGACGTCGTTGCCTGTACCCCCGTCAATGAGGTCCGATCGATTGCCAGCGTCTATCGTGTCGTCGCCTGCGCCGCCATATACGCTGTCGTCACCTGACATCGAGTGAATCGTGTCGTTGCCGTTGCCGCCGTAGATGGTGTCGTCCGCTGACCAGCTGGTGATGGTGTCGTCGCCGCCATATCCGTAAAACGTGCCACCCAGATAACCGTCATCGTGAAGTATATCGTCGCCCCGGGTACCGATCCGGTCGGGATGGAACCGCAGAAAATCGTCGGCGACGAGGTCGTTCATGTCGACGTTTTGCAGGATGATCGTCAGGTCGTCGTTCAGAACGATATGGGTATCGTCACCGACCTGGGTTGTCCCCTGAAGCATTTCGAGGAAGTTTTTGGGGAATGCGACGCCTTCTGTTTCCCACATGTACCCCCAGAGGTCGATGCGGTCGTTGGCGCTGTCCCCGGCCGAGAAGTCGGTGATGGTGATCGTACCTTTGGGCGCGCCGCGGAGGTTGAAAGTATCGTCACCTGTACCGCCGGTGACGATGTCGTCGCCTCCCCAGATGGTAATTTCATCGTTCCCGGCGCCGCCGTCCACGATATCGTTACTGTCGCCGCCGGCGCCGTCGTCGTCCCAGATCAGGTCGTTGCCGTCACCCCCGCTGATCGTGTCGTTACCCGTACCGCCATAGAGGTCATCGTCGCCCGCGCCGCCGCTGAGGCTATCGTCCCCGTCATAGCCAGAGAGAAGATCGTCGCCGCTCCCTCCGGTAAGCGTGTTATTGCCGGTATCGCCTCTGTAGGTGGACATCGTTTTTACTCGCAATTGAACTAAAATTTACGCGTCGCGGTTGCACAGGATGGGTCCGAGTGCTTAACGACCGGGAAAATATTCTGGTAAAGATCCGTTAACCGTAAAATTTTCTTCAAAAACGCCGACAATTTTAGACAAAAACATCAGCGGCTGTTCTTTTCAGCGTTTTCAGCCTCTTGCGGTTGCTTCGGGGAGCCAGTAACTCTTGCCGACCGGAGGAATGCAGCATGTCACAGACAACGACCGAGACCGAAACACCCACTATCGACGCCGTGTTCACCTATGCCGTCGATACTGGCGAAAAAATCGTTAACGAGACGATGGGCGACGGCGATATGGGCCGCCGGCGGACCGGGGTGGTCGAAGACAAGACCATGGCGGTGCGCGATGGCCGCGCCCTGCGCGACACCTTCGATCTGGAAACCCACGGGTTCGAGTTCGTCGATCACCCGACCCAGATGAAGGACTTCTTCGATACCGAAGAGCTCAAGTCGGTGTATTACAGGGAAGTCGAGGAACTCGTGAAGGCGCGGACCGGGGCGAAACGCGTTCACGTATTCGATCATACATTGCGCTCGGGCGACGAGGACGAGCGCAACGCTAAATCCATCCGTGAGCCGGTGACCCGGGTTCACAACGATTATACCGAATGGTCGGGTCCCAACCGGGTGCGCGACCTGCTGCCGGACGAGGCGGACGACCTGCTGAAGCGGCGCTTCGCCATTGTCCAGGTCTGGCGCGCGATCCGGAACCCGATCGAATCCCACCCGCTGGGTATCGTCGATGCGCGCTGTCTGGCGGAACAGGATCTCGTTGTTTCAGAACGCCGGTATCCAGACCGCATCGGGCAGACCTATCAGATTGCCTATAATCCCAACCACGAATGGTATTACTTCCCGCTGATGGCGCGGGACGAGGCACTGGTGTTCAAGGTGTTCGATTCGGCGAAAGACGGCCGCGCGCGCTTCACTGCCCATTCAGCGTTCGACGATCCGACCAGCCCGCCGAATGCGGCGCCGCGTGAAAGCATCGAGATGCGGACGATCGCTTTTTTCTAGAACGGGCTTTCTAAACGGGAAGTTTGGCGGCGACGGCGCCTGTCCGTGCGTCCGCCCCGCCGAAAAAGAAAGTGTCCTGCCAGCTCGGACGCGCCGCCAGCCGGGCAAGCCAGGCATGGGTAAGCGGATAAATATCCGGCCCCGTCAAATCCGGTCGCAGGTCCGTCATCCGTTCGACGAACGGTACCATCGCAATGTCCCCCAGCGACAGGGTGTCGCCCGCGAGATAAGGACTGCCGGCGAGGGACTGCTCCAGACGTTCGAATGTCTGGCGCATCTGGTCGTAGGCTTCGTTCAGTTCCGCATCGCCAAAACCGCCGGTTGCCACAGTCTGCCAACGGGATCGGCGCTCTTCCGACGGCACGGCTGCCAGCACGGTTTCGAGTTCTTCGGGCGACAGCTTTTCCGCGACCGGTTTGCTCAGCTTGTTCCAGGTGGGTATGTAGACCGCCGCATATCCGACCTCGTCCGACCATTTTTCCCACTCTTTCATCCGCCTGACGCCATCTTTATCCGCTGGTGTCAACGACGGTTCGGGAAATGTCGCCTCGATATAGTCGATGATATGCGTGGATTCGCAGATCGGTTTCCCGTCATGGACCAGTGTCGGCACCACGCCCTTCGGGTTGAGCTTCAGGTATTCGGGATCGTGCTGTTCGAATTTCTGCAGGTTCAGCAGATGGCTTTCCCAGTCGAGCCCCTTTTCGGAAAGGCACATCCGGACCTTCTTGGAACAGGTTGAAGCAAGCCCGTGATAAAGTGCAAGCATTAGCCCGAATCTCCCGTGAACGTTTCGCAAACCGCAATTTTAAACCGGGAATTCCCGCCTGTCTCGGTAGGCGGATATCCCGCAGTCTATTCAGCCAGTATCTCCTGCACCTGCGGCCATGCTTCCGCGCCTTTCTCTGTCATCAGCGCGAGATAATCGTCATTGAACCAGTCGGCCAGACCTGCCTGATACGCCGGCATAGCCTGCAAGCGCGCATACCAGTCCGCAAAACGTGAATCCGGCTGCCACATACCGCTGAGTTGCAGATGATCGAGCCGGGTCGCGTAGGGTGCGTAGGCAATGTCGGCAAGGGAGAGGCTGTCGCCGACAAGCCAGTCCCGGTGTGCGAGGGCTGTTTCGATATCGTCGATCAGTCGCCTGAACTGCCGGATCGCCCCGGCAAACAGGGGCGAGGCGGTGCCCTCGAACGTGATCGAGCGCATGCGTTCGCGCTTGGCCGGGTCGGGGATCTCTTCCGTCAGCTTTTCCGCCGCTTCGCGCCCCTGCGCAAGCTTCTGGTAGCGAAAGGCGATCGCGCTGGAAACCACCCCCGTCTCGGCATGCAAGCGGTCGTCGAGACGTTTCATCCACAATCGCATCTGCGCCCTTGCCATGGGGTCGCTCGGCCTCAACGGCGGGTCGGCGCTCAGGTCGTCCAGATATTCCGCGATAATATTGGATTCACGGACGACTGTCCCGTCGTGAACGAGCGTCGGTACAACGCCGGCCGGATTGAGCTTCAGGTAATCCGGCTGGTGCTGGTCGCCGCCGCGCAGGTTCAGATGTTTGCCGTCCCAAGGGATCCCTTTTGCGGCCAGCACCAATCGCACCTTCTGGGCGCAGCTCGACATGTCGTTGTGGTAGAGCGTGATCACCCTTCGTAGCCGGTGCGGCGTGCGTCGATAATGTATCGCCCACCCGCCTTTACCACTTTCTCGCCGCGCTCCATTTCTGCCAGCAACTGGTCGGCATCGGTAATCGGCTCGTTGCCTTCGAAGCCCTGTGCGACGGCGAGCGCGATGATATCGACCGGGGGCTGGTCGAGGCGCTGGCCGATCCACTTATTCTGCGGCGGACGGTCGCGCATCACCGCGACACGCTCCTGATGTGCCTCGTCGTTAAAGTACGACCGGTTGTTGGCGACCACGACCATGAGCGGCAGATCCATGTGCGAGGCCGTCCAGAAGGCGTTTACGCCCATCAGAAAATCGCCATCGCCGATCACGGCGACCGGGATCCTGCCGGAATCCTTGAGTGCAAGGGCGGAGCCCACGGCATGCCCGGGCCCGGACCCCACCGCGCCGCCGGCATCCTTGCCGAGATAGGCGAGCGGGTGTTCGAACCGGCAATAGCCGCCCGGATACCCGAGTGGTAAACGGGTCAGCGTGACGTCGCGCGGTCCTTCGCAGAATTCGTTCACCGTCCAGGCAAGTTCGAGCAGGGACATCGGCTCGCCGGCGGGAGAGGTTTCCGGCGGGGAGACGGAGTCGGTCCAGTGGGGCAGGGCGGCAACCGCCGGGCGGGATGCCGAGACCTTTCGCTCCCCGATTCGTTTCAGCAGCTGCCTGACGACCGTATCCGGTCGGCCCAGCACGTTGATATCGGCCGCCTGCAACGCCTGATAATCGGCACTCCAACCGCCGGCGATGGTCGAATCCATCGACACCTTTATCACCGTTGCCGAGGTCGGTTTCTGCGATTGCGAATCTCCGGTCGACAGCCTCAGGTATCCACCCAGGTCCAGCCAGTCGAGGTCGAGAATGACGTCGGCTTTCTCCATCAGGTCGGTATGGGCCTCGCCGGGACGTTCCGGGCTGATTGCCAGTTTATGGTTCGCGTGGGTCGTGGGGAACGCCGAGCGCTTGTGCAGGCTGGAGACGGCAACCGCGTCCAGAGCTTCCACGAGGGCGATACGGTTGTTCCATTCCTCTTCGGCGCAGCCGACCCGACCCATCATGATGACGGGCATTTCCGCCTTTTCGAAAGCATCGAGAATGCGATCGATGTCCTCGTCGGTTGCGGCTACATCGCGGGCCGGGGCATAACGCTCTGCTGGCGGAAAGTCGATCTCACCCTGAATTTCGCCTTCCTGCATGCCCACATCCAGGCAAACATAAACCGGCCCGTAAGGCGGGGTCTGCGTAATCTGCCAGGCGCGCAGCACGGATTCCACCGCTGCCTGGGCCGAACCGGGTGTGTCGTCCCACTTGATGTAGTCGCGAATAATCGATGCCTGGTTCGACGATGTGTGAATCCATTCGATCCACGGCCGGCGGGCATGGGCATCGAGCGGGCCGGTTGCGCCGAATATCAGCATAGGGTTGCGTTCGCACCAGGCATTGAAAATCGCCATGCTCGCATGCATCAGGCCAACATTGGAATGAAGGGCGACGGCCATCGGCCGGTCGGTGACCTTCGCGTAACCGTCGGCAATTGCCACGGAATGTTCCTCGTGCAGACAGACCACCATCTGCGGTTCGGCGTTGCCGAGATAATTCACGACGCTGTCGTGGAAACCGCGGAAGCTGGCACCCGGTACCAGGGCGATATAGTCAACACCGATTGACCGGATTGTTTCCGCCACCGCGTCGCTACCCCAGCGGAGTTGCGGATTACCAATATTGTCCGGACGGTCGATCTCGCTAGCCATATTTTTTTGTTCCCTTTTCGTGAGAAGGCTGCACCGGGCAGCGGTTCAATACGGGAACGTATGCTGGAAGGTCGCGCCTAGGCAAGACCGGCCAAAAATATACGGAAGGGCCGTTAAACCCGGACCGGCGCCCATCGCTTCGGCCATTTTCCGGGGGCTTCAGGGGATGCCGGGGGCGTGGTCTACTTGGCGTCTGCGTCTTCCATGCGGCGCGCGAAACGCTTGTGGAAAAGTTCCGCGGCGAGCGTGCGCTCGCCCATCTCGGCGGTTTTATCCTGGTAACCGTATACCAGCCGGAAGCGAATATGTTCGATCTGGGCGGCTTCTTCGTAAACGCCGATCACCTGGGCATATTCAATCGGCCCGTTTTCAACCCGGCAAACGAAGACGTCGCCGACTGCCGGCTGGGTTCGGTTTGCCGAGGGGCGTGGCCGAAGCCCGAGCATGTCTGCCCAGGCCGAATATTTCAGATTCATTTTAACTCCCTTTTGTAAAGTTCGAACGTGCGCCGTTTGAGCGCGCTGCGCGGACGCCACGCTACTGCAGCGGCACCCGGCAATGTGTGACTTAACTGTGGCAATATTATGGTGGCGTGCCGGGGCGCCGGCGGGAATTCTGCCGGCAAAAAACTTGTTTGCAGGGCGCCCGGGGTAGGTATCAGGCGCCTGCTGTCGCCGTCTTGGCCGGAGTTTCCGTCATCCTGACGAAAGATCCTGACGCCCTGTCTACCCTCAGCAAAATTCGTGCCAGATGGGTCTGGGCCGGTTTTCAGGGCGTCCGGGCGCCTCAAAGAAAACCGCGCTTATGATAGATGTAAAAATATCCGACAGTTCCGGGCTATGTACCGTTGGTTCCGTCGTTCTGCGACGGCTGCGGCCGGACCCCTCGAACTTCGCCGCGCCACTCGTTACTATCGGGCGTTCCTGGAGGGGATTCTGGCATGCTTGAGCTCTATCACAACGGATCGTCGGTCTGCGCTGCGAAGGTCCGTATTCTACTCGCTGAAAAAGATATCTCCTGGCATAGCCACTATCTGGATATCCTGGCCGGGGACCAGTTCGATCCTGCCTACCTGAAACTCAATCCCAAGGCAGTCGTGCCAACGATCGTTCACAACGGAATCGTGGTGACCGAATCCACCGTGATCTGCGAATACCTTGATGATGTGTATCCTGATATACCGTGCCGTCCTGCCGACGCGGCAGGGCGCGCGCGCATGCGAATCTGGACCAAGCTGGTCGACGAGGCACTTCACCCGAACGTTATCGATATCACCTTCACCGTTTCCCACCGCCATACCGTGATGGCCAAGGGCGAGGAGAACACGCGACGTTTTATCGAAGACGCGCCCGACGATGTCAGCAGGGAACGCCGTCATGGCTGGATACACCTGGGATTCGAATCGCCTGGCGTCAGGGAAGCCGTCCGTGTTTATGCAAAGGCGCTGAAACAGATGGATGCGGCGCTGGCTGACGGTCCCTGGCTCGCCGGCGAGACTTTCTCGCTCGCCGATATCGGGGTTGCCCCCTACGTGAACCGCCTTCATATGCTGAACATGGATGCCATGTGGCAGAGCGAGCTGCCGAACGTTGCCGACTGGTTCGACCGGGTCCGGGCGCGCGCAAGTTTTTATCCGGGCATCGAGGAACATCTGCCCGTAGCATCGCGCGAAGCTCTGCTGAGCAACGGCAAGGCAGGCGGGCCGCAGCTTCTCGCAGCCTGCGGCATCGGTTGAGCCCCGAAAACGTCCCCGACCGAAATCCGGCCCGCCAGCGGCATCGTAAAGAACGAGAGGACAGCCGATGCCTGATCCAGCGGGTCGTATCCCGGCAGGTTGGCGTGACGCGGCAGGCGGGTCCGGGCGATTTTCAGGCTGAATTTAAAAAAATGTCGATCTGTAAAATCCAAATATAAAATTTATCCGTAACCTTCACATCAACACGCAAGATCAACGAAATGCTTCGTGATGATGGGAGAATTTAGTGATTCTCTCTATATATTTATTTATTATTGGAGATCACGATGAAAAATCTGAAAACTGTACTTGGCGCCGCTGCTGTTGCGATGACCCTTACGGTCGCCGCGTTGCCTGCAAAGGCCAAGGATATCGTCGACACCGCTGTCAGTGCGGGTCAGTTCAAAACGCTTGTCGCGGCGGTCACTGCGGCGGGGCTTGTAGATACCCTGAAAAGCAAGGGCCCGTTCACTGTTTTTGCGCCGACGGATGCGGCCTTCGCGAAGCTTCCGGCCGGCACGGTCGAATCCCTGCTGAAGCCCGAGAACAAGCAGAAGCTGGTCTCGATCCTGACCTACCACGTTGTACCCGGCAAGGTGATGTCCGGGGACATTGCCGGAAAGAAGCTCAGCGTTGCGACCGTCCAGGGCGGCAAGATCAACGTCAACGCCATGTCCGGCGTGATGATCAATGATGCGAAGGTGGTCAGCGCCGATATCGCGGCGACCAACGGTGTGATCCACGTGGTCGATACGGTCATTCTTCCTCCCCAGGAATAATCGCCCAGGAATAATCGCCC
>TARA_R110002110_G_scaffold391798_1_pt1 | contig 13528 bp, 6 predicted proteins | sample TARA_R110002110 | Tara Oceans TARA_R110002110 (sample SAMEA4397330) | marine metagenome | biome: Polar Biome; feature: [SRF] surface water layer (ENVO:00010504); material: water (ENVO:00002006), including particulate matter (ENVO:01000060) such as... | depth 5 m
AACTCGATCGACTCCCCAGCACTCGCCAACGCGACGGCGATCGGCTGCCGATTGCCGTGCTTGAGCTTGCCAAACGCGACGTACCTTCTGTCATCGGCCTGGTCGAACAGGCGCTGATCGACTCGAGCGAAGTCCTGAGCTGGGTTGAGATCAACTCACGCCCTATCTTTTAAGTCCTCATCAAGATCAGGGGACTCCCGGAATTGAGGTTCTGAACGCCGTACGCTTTGTCAGTGGCTAGCCAGATCATCTCGCGCGTAAATTCCGTCGTCGACGCGCTCATCGATAACGTCGACACTGTGGTGCGCGGCAAGCGCCACGAAATTCGACTGGCACTCTGTTGCCTATTGACCGAGGGCCACCTACTCCTCGACGATGTACCCGGCACCGGCAAAACGAGCTTGGCCAAGGCGATCGCGAACTCGATTTCAGGTTCGTGGAAACGAGTCCAGTTCACGCCCGACCTCCTGCCGACCGACATCACCGGCGTGATGGTCTTCGACCAGCGTTCCAGCAACTTTTCGTTCCGCGAAGGGCCCGTCTTTACCAACGTGCTGATTGGCGATGAGATCAATCGCGGCAGCCCCAAGACTCAGGCCGCACTCCTCGAAGTGATGGAAGAGCGGCAGGTGACCTCTGACGGTTCCAGCCGCCCAGTCCCCCACCCGTTCTTCGTGATCGCCACGCAGAATCCGCGCGACTTCCAAGGCACGTTCCCGCTGCCGGATGTCCAGCTCGACCGCTTCACGATGCGGCTCACCCTTGGCTACGTCGATGCCGACACCGAGGCCGCACTCCTCGACTCGTTCCATCGCGGCCGCCGGGACGACGACCTCGATCCGGTCACCAACGCGCAGGAGATCGACGAGATCATCAGCGACCTAGACATCGTCACGGTCGCTCCGAGCATCACCGAATACATCATCGCGATTGCCACGGCCACTCGCCAGCACCCCGACCTACGACTCGGCGTCTCGACCCGCGGCACCATTGCCCTCTTACGAGTGAGCCGGGCGTTCGCTGCCACCGACAACCGGTCCTACGTGACGCCGGACGACGTCAAGGCCGTTGCCTCACCGGTTCTCGGGCACCGCATGGCACTGAAAGCCGAGGCCGAGCTACGCGGTGTGCGCATCGACACCTTGCTCGCCGACCTGATCGACGAAATTCCGGTGCCCCGCTCCGCCACTTCGTGACCATGCCAACGTCGCTCGATCTCAGCCAATGCTGACACGGTCCGGCCTCGGCGCGCTGATCGTCGCCATGATGGCGCTTGGTCTCGGTTTATGGTGGGAATACGAAGAATTAGTCGTCGTCGCCATCGCCACCGACGTTGTCGTAGCAGCGTCGATCTGGCTCGCCCGGCGACCACTACGAGCTGAAATAACCCGCCGAGTCGGAGCAATCCGGGTCCCTCGCGGCCAACCCGTCAACGTCGTATATCGCGTTCGGAACGCCAGTCGATTCCGTACCGGGCGGGCGACGATCGTCGACCACTGCGATACGGCAACCTGTCGCATCGAGCTCAAATCGGTGGCACCGGCGCACGCCGTCGACTTCTTCGGCAGCATGCCGACACATCGCCGAGGGGTCTTCGACGTCGGCCCCTTCGAAGTCGAACGCATCGACCCATTCTGGCTTGCCATCGGGACGCGCCTCGACCGCTCCGTCGGCTCGGTCACCGTGCATCCGAAGGTCTACCAACTCCTCGGGCCGCAGGGCGCCGTCCGGGTTGTCGACAGTGATTCGGTTCTCCGACGTGCCTCAGCCGACCCGATGTCAGGGTTCGTGTCGATGCGCGAATACGTCACTGGCGACGATCCCCGACTCATCCACTGGCCAACCACGGCTCGCACCGGGGTCTTGATGGTCCGTCAAACCGTTGAAATTCAGCGGCCCGAATTCACCGTCGTCCTCGACACAAGTGACGCGGTGGGTACGGCAGACGATTTCGAGGAGGCTGTCGATGTCGCGGCAACGCTCGCAGCGCAAGCGGTGCGAACAGGTCTTGAAGTGGTCTTGCGCACCACCAGTCGCACCCATCCCGGCCCAGAAACGCCGATCGGCGAGGAGGGCTTCGTGCTCGACCTCCTCACGCCAGTCCAACAGACCAACTCCGACGATTTGCTCTCGGTCGCCGCATTATTCTCGCGCGGTTTCGATCACACATCCGTCGTCATGGTCACGGGCCCCGACGGGCCGTCCAGCCGCTTCATGAACCTGGAGCAAATGCTGGTCGTCCGTATCGGCGTCGGCGCCACCGCTCGAGCGGGTATCGCCACCGCAGCTGCCGATGCAGCAGAGTTCGCCAAGCAGTGGAGGACCTGGGCACAGTGAGCAGCCTCTTCAGACTTCGCATGGTGCTGGTCGCCGCCATGATGGCGGTCCTCGCCGTCGTCGCGGGCAACATCTTCGACCGGTACGTCTGGTGGCTCTTGATCGCCGTGGCGCTGCCAGCGCTCGTGTCGATCAGCGTGCGCAACTTCGCCAGCGTCGTTCGATACCTCGTTGCCGTTCTCGGTATCGGCGCATCCGTAACGATCATCGTGTTCGCAACCGGGGGTCAGGCCTCCGACGTCATCGACGCACTGACAGCCGGCACCAAACGGCTCCTCTCAACCGACTGGCCGAGCCCCGATCGCCCCGAGCTGATTGGGACAGTCGGGTTGTTCCTGGCCGTACCGACTGCCGCCGCTGCCGAACTCGCAGGCCGCCGCGAATGGCACCTGTTGGCGCTCACGCCGGTCGTCGTCGCCGGCGCGCTCCTGACAGCACTCGGCGCACCGTCCGGCGAGGAATTGGTCTGGCTGATCCCCATCGGGTTGCTCAGCGCGGCCTTCGCGACGCTCCGACCGATGACCGGCGATAACAGCGAGACCGGCGATCGGTGGACGTTGTTGCGAGGCGAGCGCCGCCTTATCCCGGTGGTGTTGCTTGCTGGCCTCGTGGCAGCTGCGGTGAGCATGCCGACGGCGCTCGCTGATCGCGCCGACCCACGACGCAACGAGCCAGCCCAGCAGACCGCTCCATTACTCGACCCCATCGAGTCCACACTCGCGCTCCGTGCCCTCGACCCGCCAGCTGATCTGTACAAGATGACCAACGAGTCGGGCAACAACCTTCCCGATCGCTGGCGCACCGCTGCCCTGAGCAACTACGACGGCCAGCGGTGGACGCCGGCGCTCACGCTTCGCCCGATCGGGCGACGGCTGACACCTGACACGTCCGGCATGTTCATGTTCGACCTCGCATTTCTCGACGATGACCTCGCACTCGTGCCATTCCCTGCCACGCCGATCACGATCGATGCTCCGGTCGAAACCGATACCGATCGCACCGTCGTGCGCCTCAGTCAGCGGATTGGCCCTGAAGACACCATCGCCGTGTCAAGCGGCCCAATCACCACGAGTGCCGATGCCTCGGGCCCCCTCTCCACCAGGGCAGTCGATGACTCAGTGAGCAGCCTCACCGAGTTCGCCCAGACGCTCGCAGGCGATGGCACTGTGCTGGACCAGTTGCGCCAAATTGAATCGACGATGCGCAATGACTGGGTGCTGGCATCCAGCGCGCCCGGAGCGGGCCTGCAAAGTGCCCTACTCGAGCGCTTCATTCGCGACACCCAGCGCGGAACAGCCGAACAGTTCTCGACCGCATACGTCCTGCTCGCTCGGTCACTGGGCATCGATGCTCGGGTAGCCACCGGATTCGTCTCAGCAAGTCCGCCAACGGGGAGCACCCTGACTCTGGTTTCCAGCGATGCGGCGGTCTGGCCCGAGGTCGGCCTCCTCGACGGCAGATGGGTTGCCTTCGATCCGGTCCCGCCGAACGAAGCATCTGACGAAACGCCGCCGATGGAAGAACCTGCCGCACAGACGCCAGCAGCCGCGCAACCGCCGATCGCTCCCCCACCAGAGCTCGCCACTGAAGCCCCGAACGACAACGAGGTCGACAATAGTGCGCCGATAACAGACGTGTCGCTCTTCGTACGCTGGGCTCAAGCAGCTGGCGTTGCTCTCGCTGCAATCTTGCTCCCGTTGCTGGCCCTTGCGGCGACCATCCTGCTGACAAAGTTCCGACGGCGGCGCCGACGGATTCGTTCCGGGACCCCAGCACAACGAATTGCCGGGGCCTGGGCAGTTGCCACCGATCGGTTGGTCGACGCTGGTCTGACGATTGCGCGGTCGTCGACAAATGAAGAGATCTCCACCGCCGGAGCGCCGCTGGCTGCGAATGCTCAACGTGAGTTGGCCCAGCTCGCAACACTGTCGAGCGCCGTCATCTTCGGCAACCCAGCAGGGATCGACTTCCTTGTCGAAGACGCAGTGTTGTACTTGGACAAGGTGGAAACCTCGATGGCAGAAGTACGGACCAGAGGCGAACAGCTGCGATGGCGACTGAGCCTCCGTTCGCTCAGGCCGAGCATCCGCTCCCCCGTCCGCTGACACAGCGGGACGCTGCGGGCTACTCGCGCCCCAACGTAATGAACAGCGTTGGCACCGGCAGGATCGGCGCAGTGGTCGTCGTGGTCGTTGCCGGCACAGTCGTCGTCGTCGCGGCGGACGCTGAGCGAACCGTGACAGTGGCGATGTTCGATTCGTCTGAGCCATCGGTGACTCGATAGCTGAACTGGAAGTCCCCGGGGCCAGCGGTCGTGACCGTGATCTCGTTCCCGGATACAGCGGTGACGATGTTGTCTGGGTCATCAATCGGCGTGACGACGGTGAGCTGGTCGCCATCGGGGTCATTCACAGTGAGTACCACGGTGGTCGGCGTGCCCGAGACAACAGAAATGGTTTGGTCGCTTGCTCGTGGTGCCGTATTGACGGCCGATCCAACAACCGTGACGTTCGTTGCAGCCGACACAGCACCGTCGGCATCCACAACGGAGTAAGCGAACGTTGCCGTTCCGCGACCATTTCTCGGATCGATACTGACCGAGCGGCTGTTGGGCCCAAGCGTGATTGTGCCGGCCCGACCGTTACTGAACGTCACCGTCGAGGGTATGAACTGAACCCGCAGCGCGGCGTTGTCACCGTCGGGATCGGTGTCATTGGCGACCAGGTCGAACGATCCAGCACCCTTGACGACATTTACATTGTCGGGGTTCGCCTTGGGACTGGCATTCATCACCGTGATCGTCATCGGCACCGTGACTGTCAGACCACCCGGGTCGGCGACCGTGACCGTCCACTTGTATGTCGCCGCAGCGGTTCCGAGCCGCGGTGCCACAACGACACGTGCAGATTCAACGGTCACCCACCCGGGGACCTCTGTGCTGCGAACGATCGATAGGGCTTCGTCGTCACCAGCCAATTCCGACACAGGGAACTCGCGCTGCCCCTGACGGCCGACCACTGCGGTCACAGGCTGCGCCGAGGGGTCTTGGTTGACATCGATCGTGATTTGGCCGGCAGCTCGCTGGCCACAGCTGTTGACAACCGCAAAGTTGATGACGACGTTGCCGTTCTCGCCGGCCGGCGGCGTGTACACACTGCCGTTGTAGGTCCGCGGGCCAGCGATGTCAGTCACTGAGCCATTGGTGGAGTAGTCGGCGAGATCGACCGCGATTGCCTGCTGGTACCCGGTAGACAAGAACGCATCCTGCGCACTCGGAGCCGACTCGGAGCAAGGTCTGACATTGATGCGTAAAACCGCCGTGTCGGTCAGATTCCCGTCACTCACCGAGTAGTTGATGACAGCTGTTCCAGCCGCACCGCGGACCGCGTTGAAGGTAATCGAGCTTCCACGGGCAGTCGCCCGGCCGAGGGCGGCGTCAGGGCCGCCGGTGATGGTCATCACGAGCGGATCACCGTCGGGGTCGCTGTCGTTGAAGAGGACTGCAGTGGTGACCGATCCGCCGCTCTCGACGTCCGCAGTGTCGTCTTCTGCCACTGGCGGCCGGTTGCGCGGCTCGAGAATCGTCAGCACGATCTGCGACGAGGCGGTCAGACCACCCGAATCGCGGATCGTGTACCCCGCGACGACGTCGCCGACGAAGTCAGGGTCCGGTGTGATGGTGACGACGCTGCCCGACTGTGCGACCTCTGCTTCACCCGACCGAAGAACCACGCCTTCAACGGTCAGCGTTGAAGGCGGTTCGTTCGCATCGAAGTCGTTCGCAAGGACGTTGAACTGCGTAGGCACACCTGGCCCACTGATGATCCGAGTATCCGGTTCGGCAATCGGGGCATCGTTGGCCGAGTCGGTGATCCTGATCGAGACGCGACCAAGTGCGACAGCTCCATTTTCATCGGCGACTTGATAACTGATCGTCGATACGCCGACGATCGGGCCCGCGGTGAAGGTGATCCGATTTCCGTTTCGTACAGCCGTCCCCAGGCTTGGTGCTGTTGACGAAACGACCCTGAGTGCGCTGTTGTCACCGTCGGGATCGTCGTCGTTGGCGGTCACGTCGATCGACTCGGTCTCATTGACTTGGACGAGGATCTGGTCGAGAACTGCGTCCGGCGGTTCGTTGGTGATCAACGGCTCACGCACCGACACGATGATCGATGCGGAGGCCCGCAGGCCGATCGAGTTACTCACCTCATAGGTGCAGCGGAAGGCTCCGGATTGATCCAAAGGCGGGGTGAACCGCACCTGCCCATCGGCAGTGACAACTGTTCGGCCACCACCAGCGCAGCCCGGGGTACCAACAAGCCGAGGGCGTCCGCCCGATGGGTCGCCGTCGTTGCGCAGGACGTCAATTGTCACTGACTGGTTGATGAACGTAAACGTTGAGTCATCCTGGGCAAACGGTGGCTCAGGCCGCGGTTCGGGCAGCACCTGGACCACGACGTCACCGCTGACCTGGTGATTGTTGCCGTCGTCGACGGTGTAGGAGAACCGAACGAGACCATCATTCTCGTCGTCGAGCAGCGCCGGCGTGAAGCGCAGACGGTCGGAAGAGAGCACGACGACTTGGCCGCTCCCATCAGCGGGTTGCGTCGCCTCCACCACAACGAGCGGATCTCCGTCAGGATCGCTGTCATTGGCGAGCACTTCGATCACGGTCGACCGACCGACAACGGCGGTTCCGGCGTCTGCAAAGACGACCGGAGCCCGGTTCGGTTCGATGTCGTCGATGACCTCGACAAGGACAGAGCCGCGAACGACATGGCCATTTTCGTCATCGACGAGGTAATGGAACGGAATCGAGTCAGCAGAACCTGTCCGGGCCGTGATGGCGAGCTGTTCGCCCTGGACTTCGACCAACAGCCCTTCGGACAGCGGACGCTCGATGTAAACGAACAGTACGTCGCCATCAGGATCTTCGTCGTTCGCCAACACTGGAAGTATCGTCTCGACGCCGCGGCGCAGTCGCACGGAATCTGGCCGCACGACCGGGGGCCGGTTCTCGTCGCCGGCGCTGGCTACTTCGACACTCACGCTGACGTCGTCGCCCACTGCACCGTACGAATCGAGTGGACGATACGTGAACTCGACGGTTCCTTCGAACCCGTCGAGTGGCGAAAACGCCAGTGCACTGAGGCCTGACGGACCGAGGGTTCTGGTCACTTCTCCCAAGCCGCTCGGTACATCGAACGAATCGATCTGCAACGGGTCACGATCGAGATCGATGTCATTGAGCAGCACGTCGATCACCACGCGCACGCCGGCACCCGTTTCGGCGTCGTCAGGTACGCCAACGGGCGGTTGATTCGTCCCATCGGCCGGAATCAGCTCGACAATCACATTCGCAGTGGCCTGGGGGCCAGCACCGTCGGAGATCGTGTACGTGAACTGGTCGAGTCCGACGTATCCCGGCTCGGGGTTGAAGACCACGGTCGACGCCGTGCCGATCTCGACCGTGCCGTGACCGGCCGCCCCGACCGCCACGACGGCAATCGCGTCGCCATCAGGGTCGTAGTCGTTCGCCGTTACTGGGATGGGCACAGCACGACCTGCGCGCGAGGTCACCGAATCGTCGTTCGCTACTGGCGGGTCGTCGATCCCGTTGTCGTCCGGCTCGCGTTCTTCGGGTTCACCAGTGGTCTCGTCACCACCTCCGTCACCACCTCCGCCTCCGTCACCTCCGCCTCCGTCACCGCCTCCTCCACCGTCACCACCTCCTGCACCGCCTCCTGCACCGCCTCCTGCACCGCCTCCGACACCATCGCTGACGACTCGGCCGTCGTCGCCGAGCACCAGCGTGGACAAGTCGTTCTTGCCGATTGCTTCGATCCCCCAGGGACTAATTGCCCAGACGAACTCTCCGGCGACGTCGTCGACCCAGACGAGGTCGACCGTGGCCGACACGGCAAGCGTGGCTGCGCCGGAGACCGAGGCCGCTTCGTCTTGCAGAATCAAGCTGTCGCGCCAATCGAACCGGATGATCCTGGTTGGCCCACGCCGCACGAGCGCCGCCGCGTCGCCAGCGATCGCAAGGAGATCGGAACCGTCAACATCGAGGCCGGGGATCTCCGACGACTCCTCGATGCTCTGTTCCGAGACGCACCACAGTTCGTCGTTTGCCGCGACCCAACCGCACGTGTGGGCCGGGCCGGGCTGCTGGAGAACGATCTCGCTGCTGTCGACTTGGATAGGCAGAGCGACCCAGTCGCCGTCGCCAAGGCGTGCTCGTCGCCCCGTACCGTCGACGATCAGCGGGCGGTTTCCGACCAGCGAGAGCGAAGCCGTGTCACGCTGTGCAGCGCCGAGCGAACGGCTCGTCGCCCCGGCCGATGTGGTGCGCACGACGTCGCCGCCGACAATCGACCAGATCGCGCCATCGGGTGAAACGAGGGCCGAGGAACCGACTTCCAGTTCAAAGCCCACCAAGTCGCCCGTGGCCGGCAGAAGCGTGGCTGCACCCGCATCAGCATCGACGACAACGAGCCCCGACGGACCGACGCCGACGAGCGCACGCCCCCCGGCCAAAGTGACGAGGCCCCGAGCAGGGCTCAACCGCAGTGCCGCAGAGTCGATCACACGAACCTCGGCCGTTGCATCGTTCACGACGTAGGCCGCTGACCCTCCCTCGACCACTCGCATGTCATTACCGCCAGTGCCGACATCCAGGCTGGCCAGAGCACGGCCTCCGTAACCATCGGCGAGGACAACCCGACCTGTCTCTTGATGAACGAACCAACGCGTCGCGCGCGCCACTTCTGCGTCAACAGCAGGGAGTCCATCGGAACGGAACACAACGACGAGCGCGCTCAGGCCGAGCACTGTTGCCAGCATTGCCGCAACGGCTCGCCGCCAGGTCACGGTTCTCATCTGCACCTCCACGCCGAATCTGCTCTTCACTGTATCGTCATGGTTTAGACGAAACAGTATGGAAAGATTCTGGAACTCCCCATTTGCTACCGGCCTGCCCGTATTGTGCGGGTTGTGCGGGTCGTCGGGCGATTCTGCATCGGCGAATCGGAGTAACCAGCAACGATGGTGAAGCGCATGGAATTGACAATCCGCACTACTCACGGTTCTGCCGACATCGCTGTCACGCTGCGCGCCAAGAGTGCAACGCTGCGCGACATCATCGCTGCAACAACTGGCCAGGCAGCCCCGACGGCTGTGCTTGTCGACAACCAGCTCGTCGACACCCGGACCCCACTCGCGACCCTCCCGGTCTTCAACGGATCGATCATCGACACCGATCTCGACCGCAACGTCACCGTCGACGCCGTTGTGAATCTTCTGCAACTCACCGGCCCCCGTGCCGGAACCATCCTGCCCCTGCCACCCGGGCACTACCGCATCGGCCCCAGCATCCACAGGTCGGGCGCCGAACTGGATTTCGACACTGTCGAAACGGCCGAATTCGAACTGGACGTGCACGTCAGCGGAGCGACCGTCTCGCCTGGCTCCTCGACGTCGACCATCACGCTCGATGGGGCACCGCTGACCGAAGCCCGGTCGTGGACTGGCGGCAGCCTGGCCGTCGACGGCCGTGTCTTTGTGGTCGAACCGGCACAAGCGCAACCGCGGCGGGAGCTGCACCCGACGACCGACGGCACCATCGTGCACAACCGGCCACCGGGAGGACCAGTTGGGGCCCGTCGATTTCTCATCGACTCGGTGCTCGACGCCCGCGACCGTCGACATGGCCTCTGGCACCTACGAGCAGCAACGGGGCCGATGCCCATCAGTGTCGGTTTGGCCGACAATGCCCAGCAGGCGGACGGCAACGGCAGTGTCACCCTCGATCTCCGCCACGACAGCATCGTTGCCATCACCGGGAACAGCGAAGACGGTGAGGCGGTGCTTCGGTCACTCCTGGTCGACGCAGTCAGCCGCTACGGCCCTTCCGACCTCGCAGTCGCCATTGCGACAAGCCGGGAACGGCTGGAAATGTGGGATTGGGCTAAGTGGTTGCCGCATCTCCGCCACAACGATCTCCCCGACCTTCTCTCGAACGAGCTCGAAATCGCCTCGTGGGCCACTCGCGTCTCCACGACGCCAGGGCAGCGCGTGCTCCTCGCCGTGACCGACACCGAGTCGTGGAACCACGCCGGTGCGCCACTTCGCGACGTGTTGATCAACCGGCCGGACCATGTGACGGCGATCGCGCTGTGCCGCGATCGAATTGGCGCACCGGTGTCGGCCTCGACGCTCATCGAGCTCGACGCAGAAACTCCAGGTCGTGCTCGCCTCGTCCACCTCTCTCGGGCTGCACAAACCGAGCTGCGCGTCGGGCTGGTCGATCTTGGCGTGGCAGCTGATGTCGCTCGCCATCTCGCCCCGCTCGTCGATCCAGATCTGCCGATCGATTCCCGTGTGGTCGTTGCACCGACCGCGCCAACGCTGGCGGAGATCGTCTCGGCCCACGAGGCGGCCAATCGCTGGGACAGTCAGCTCGGCAAGCCGGCAAGCCCGGTGAAACTTGGCATCGGAGCGCTCGTTGGTGCCGTGGTCGGCATCGACCTCGGCCTCAACCGGGGCGTCGTCATCAGTGGGTCGCGCATCGACGAAGCGGACAATATGGCCGAGGTGATGAAGTTGTCGATGGGTTCGACGTGGTCACCAAACGAGCTGTCGATCGTCGAAGTCGATCACCGTCGAGCGTCGGAGTTCGACGCTGCCCGACAGCTCCCACACTTCGCCGGCACGTTCGCCGACCGCGGCGCCCGAGCAGCCGAACAATTCGAAGCGCAACTTCGTCGGGTCATCAGCTCCGGCGACTCAGCTGGCAAACGCCTCGCCATCTTCATCCACGGACTTGCCGAAACCGAACTGGGATCCCCCGGATTGGTCACTGCCATCGCCGAACTTGCCGATCAAACATCCGGCGTGCACCTCGTGGTGACGACTACAGCGCCGCTGGCGTCACTCGACGCATCAGTCAGGCGCGTTTGCCCCGTCGAAATCGCCGTTGACCGCTACGGCGGGGCGCTTCGCGCCACCGTGCACGACCGCGACACTCAGATTCGGACACCGTTCTTGCCCGACGATCCCCCGCCCGAAACAGGCGATGCCGTCGCGGTCAAGCCCTTTGTCTTCGGTCGTCCACCCAGCCCCCTCGAACGACGACTCGAACGTGTGTCAGACAGCGCACACCAGCAGCCCGACCGAGGGGTTCGCCGCCTCGTCGACGGGCTCCGCAACCTCGCTGATGAGCGACAGATCAAACGACCGATGTCGCTGATACCGGTCCCACTCCCGCTCACGCTCGACGCCGAGAGCTTCCTCATCCAAGACCGCCGTGACGGCGTCCCGATCGGCCTGATCGAAACGGCTGAGTCAACAGCACCGGTACCGCACTGGTGGCAGCCCGGACCAATGGGGTCGATCCTCGCGCTCGGGGCAGCCCGATCCGGGATCCGGGCGCTGCTCGATGTTCTGGCCTGCGGCATCGTCGATCGGTTCGCCCCGGACGATCTCATCGTGGTCGCAATCGAACACCAAGCGGGTCGTCGAAGCGCACTCGAATCGATCCCTCACATGGCGACCGTCGCCTCGCCTGAACAGCCAGACGTTGTCATGGAACTCATTGAGAACTCCCAAGCGGAACTGCGCCGTCGGTTGACTGATCCGGCATTTCGCAACAGCGACCATCCGGCCCATCTGCTGCTGGTTCGCGATGTCGAACGCCTGACACCCGAGGCGCGGAGCGCGCTGGCTGAACTCGCACAACACGGGGCCGTCGCGGGGATCAACGTCGTAGCGACAGGGTCCCAGCCCGCCGACGCCGAGGGGCTGCTCGGCGCCTGCTCGACCGTTCTCGTGACCGCACTGAGCGACCCCGAGGCCTACCGATTACTCGGCATCGAACAGCCAGAACATTTCGCGTCGATCACCGGTCGATGCCATGCAATCATCGATGGCACACCGACCGTCCTGCAACTCGCCAGTCGCGAAATCAGCCTCGACCTCGCCCTCGCCGTCGCCCTCGCCGAGAAGACTGTGTCGTGACTGTTCAACAATCTGCCGTCGGCATCGAGTGCACCGACCGGGTGCTGCGTGCAGTGCTCATCGATGCAGGTGGCGTTCTCCCGGCGCACGCCGCCGAGGTATCGCTGCGCTCGGTCGGCGACGACCGCGTCGTGCTGGATGCCTTCGTTCGGCTCCGCGCCGAACTCGGTGGCGCTTCAGTCCCGGCACGCATTGCGATGTTTCCGGCGACTTCGTCGTTGCACCGGATCGACGTCACGGGCCAATCCGGTCCCGAACTCAACTCCCTCCGCTGCGATGTCGCCCAACGGCTGGGAATGGCCTCGACGCTCCTCGTCGACGACGGCCCACGTCGCTGGCTGTACGCCCTGAATTGGCCCATCGCACGGGTGCGTCGCTTCGAGACGTTGGCCGAACGTGCCGGTTTCCTCGACGTGGCCGTCGAACCGAGCCCGATCGCCCTGGCCCGCGCTGTTGCCCCCGGTACCCGCTACGTCCGTCGCGCTGCTGCTGCTGGCGAAACATTCACCGCAGCGTTCGACGGAGGCGTGCCGGTCGCAGCAGTTGCATCCAACACGATCGGCGCAGAGCACCCGGCGCTCTTTGGCAGTGGAGCATTGTTCTCTGTGGCGATGTTTGACGGGCTGACTGACATCGAGTCGATCATCGAACAGCTCGGTGCCGTTTACGCCGCTCAACCCAATCTGGTCGACGTCAACGACGTCAACGCAGCGCCACTCCTCGTCGGCACCGAGGAGTACCCGGCGTTTCCGCCGCACGACCTGCGCAGCCCGGCACGGCAGTGCGTGGCCATCGGCGCAGCCATCGGCGCAGCCAGGATCGGCGGACGGCACCGACCGGTCGACATCATGCCGATGATGGTCAACGAAATACCATTGGCCCGCCGACCATGGGCCATCGAGCGTGTCTCGTCCGTCAGCACACCGGCCCCACCGCCGGCACCGGGCGCTACGAAACGCGCACTCTCCCGTTTCCGACCGCGGCGCGACTGACGGTCACGTGCGGCGCGCCGACGGGCCGCGACGTGTCAGTCGCGATCGAAGATGCTCGGCCGCTTGCCGAACACGGCGACTGCCTGGCGCAGCGGAACAAGGTCGCCGCCAGCGGCGGCACGCGTGCCGGCAGCCTGACTGCGTTCGGCCTCGGCAATAGCGTGCAGCGCAATCTCACG
>TARA_R110002110_G_scaffold7430_2_pt1 | contig 13526 bp, 16 predicted proteins | sample TARA_R110002110 | Tara Oceans TARA_R110002110 (sample SAMEA4397330) | marine metagenome | biome: Polar Biome; feature: [SRF] surface water layer (ENVO:00010504); material: water (ENVO:00002006), including particulate matter (ENVO:01000060) such as... | depth 5 m
GTTGGATATTTGGCATATGTATTAATTCTGATGCTGAGGTCTGGGGCGATCTAGGGCGATCGATTTGTGTGCGGACGTAATTCTGACTAAGGTGCGGCTGCGCAGCCATCGGGTATGGGCATGGGGGTGCGAGCAACGAATTTACCGAAAAACCTGCGCGACTGCCGGTCTATTTACACTCATGGGTGCCTTGGACAGCGGCACCCCTTGCATGCCGCCTTTAAGGCACATAGAAGGGCGGAAATTTTCGCCCGCGCGCCTGTTCGTGCGGCCTTGTTTTATGGAGCACACATGCAGGTCAATGAGACGCAGAACGACGGTCTGAAACGCGGCTATGCCATCACGGTGACGGCGGCAGAATTGGAAGCCAAGGTCAATGAAAAGCTGGCCGAAGCGCAGCCAACCGTTGAGATGAAAGGCTTTCGCAAAGGCAAGGTCCCGATGGCATTGCTGAAAAAGCAATTTGGCCAGAAGGTGATGGGCGAAGCGATGCAGGAAAGCATTGACGGTGCCATGTCCGAGCATTTTGAGAAGTCGGGTGACCGGCCTGCGATGCAGCCAGAGGTCAAAATGACCAACGAAGACTGGAAAGAAGGCGACGACGTTCAGGTTGAGATGAGCTATGAAGCGCTGCCTGAGATCCCAGAGATCGACATGGGCAAGATCAAGCTGGAAAAGCTGGTTGTGAAAGCCGACGATGCTGCAGTCGAAGAGGCGCTGGCCAATCTGGCGGAAACCGCACAAGATTTTAAAGCCCGCAAAAAAGGCTCCAAAGCCAAAGACGGCGACCAGGTTGTCATGGACTTTGTCGGCAAGGTGGACGGCGAGGCGTTTGAAGGCGGCTCCGCTGAGGATTATCCGCTGGTTCTGGGTTCCAATTCGTTCATCCCCGGTTTTGAAGAGCAGTTGGTTGGTGTGAAAACCGACGAGGAAAAGGCCGTGACGGTCAATTTTCCCGACGATTATCAGGCTGAGAATTTGGCGGGCAAAGAGGCGGTTTTTGATTGCACGATCAAAGACGTAAAAGAGCCTGTTGCCGCTGAGATCAACGATGAACTGGCGACCAAGTTCGGTGCAGAAGACCTAGCTGCGTTGAAAACCCAAATCGCCGAGCGTTTGGAAGCCGAATACGCCGGTGCGTCACGCGCTGTGATGAAGCGTGGGCTTCTTGATGAGTTGGACAAGCTGGTGAGCTTTGATTTGCCGCCTTCTTTGGTAGATGCCGAAGCAGGTCAGATTGCGCACCAGCTGTGGCATGAAGAAAACCCTGAAGTTGAGGGCCATGACCATCCTGAGATCGAGACCACAGATGAGCATAAAACACTGGCAGAGCGCCGTGTGCGTTTGGGCCTGTTGTTGGCTGAATTGGGCCAAAAAGCGGAAGTGGAAGTGTCTGACGCTGAAATGACGCAGGCGATCATGAACCAAGCGCGCCAGTACCCGGGCCAAGAGCGCCAGTTCTTTGAGTTTGTTCAGAAAAATGAGCAGATGCAGCAACAGATGCGCGCGCCGATCTTCGAAGACAAAGTGATTGATCACATCGTTGAAAAGGCGAAAGTGACCGAGAAAGAGATCAGCAAAGACGACCTGCAAAAGGCCGTTGAGGCGCTTGAAGACGCGTAAGCATTTCGATCTTTGAGAAATCAGAGGGCTGTCCCAAGGGGCGGCCCTTTTTCGTTTGGGCGCTTGCTTGGGTTAGCCGCTGCGCAGACCCGTTTCGGCCAGCATCCCACGGCGCTTGGCCTCATAATAATACCCGCGCGAATACCATTTGACAGCCTTGTCATGGCTGCCATCCGACAAGAGCCATGCGCCCCGCAGGTATTTGACCGCGTATTTCAGATTAGTGTCAGCATCCAACAAGTCCGATGACTTGCCCTGAAACCCCATGCTTCGCGCGGTGGCGGGCAGGATTTGCAACAGGCCATAATAAGGCCCACTGCGCGCGTCGGGACGGTGGGTGCTTTCGCGGATCGCAAGGCGATGAACAAGGGGGCGGGGCACGTCATAGAAGTCAGCCCACTTGTTGATCTTCTGGCGCAGCTGGGGAGTTTCATTTGGGTAAAGCGGCGGTCCAGCAGGCGCAAGTGCCCGAGTGGGTGCCGCGTTACACGCGGTAAGAGCGGTTGCCACAATAAACGTCAGAAATGCACGGCGCGTGGTGTTGGACATGGTGAGATTCGCAAGTTGTGAAAACTTGGTGCACTTTACGGATGGCTTGGTTTCGAACAAGTGTGTGGTCTGGCTATGGGCGGCAATCCGCAAGGACGTGAGCGCAAGCGCGCCGGTGGGTGCGCGGCACCTAGGATTCCCAACAGGGCAAACGAAAAAGGCCGAACGCGTGATGCGTCCGGCCTTTGTTCAATCATCAATAGAAACGATAACGATCAGGCTTTCGCCGCATCGTCCTCTGGGTCGTTGGCTGGGGCCTCAACTGCGTCTGCCAGATCATCATCATCAGATGCCGCAGCACCGATGTCGTCGAACAACTCAGCAATCTCAAACTCTGCTTCGGCTTCCTCTTCGGCGGCCATTTCCTGAATGGACTTGCCAGAGGCCTGAAGGTCGGCTTCTTCGGCGGAACGTGCGACGTTCAGCTGAATGGTTGCTTCAACTTCGGGGTGCAGAACCACCAACACATCGTGCAGGCCCAGTTCCTTGATCGGCGCAGACAGAACAACCTGTTTGCGGTCAACCGTGAAACCAGCCTCGGTGGCGGCCTCAGATGCGTCACGGGTCGTGACAGAACCGTAAAGCGCACCAGCGTCAGAAGCAGAACGAATCACGATGAACTGCTGACCGTTCAGCTTGTCCGCCATGGCGTCGGCTTCTTTCTTGCTCTCAAGGTTTTGCGCCTCAAGCTGTGACTTGCGGCCCTCGAAAGCTTCGATGTTGGCTTTGGAAGCTGACAGCGCCTTGCCTTGTGGCAACAGATAGTTGCGCGCAAAGCCTGGCTTTACGTCCACGACTTCGCCCATTTGGCCCAGCTTGGCCACACGTTCCAGAAGGATAACTTGCATATGCTCTCTCCTTATCGGACGGCGTAGGGCAGCAAGGCGAGGAAGCGGGCGCGTTTGATGGCACGGGCCAGTTCACGCTGCTTTTTCGCAGACACTGCGGTGATACGGGACGGCACGATTTTGCCACGCTCAGAGATATAGCGTTGCAGAAGGCGTGTGTCTTTGTAGTCGATGGCCGGTGCATTGTCGCCTGAGAAGGGGCAGACTTTGCGACGGCGGAAAAATGGTTTTGCAGCCATGGTTTATGTCCTTTTTATCAAGCTGATGATCAACGGCGCTCGCGGCGTTCGCCACGGTCGGGGCGTTCGTCACGCTTTTGCATCTGCACGGATGGCAATTCTTTGTGCTCATCAACTTTGATGGTCAGAACACGCATCACATCGTCATGCAGGCGCATCAGGCGTTCCATTTCCTGAACGGCAGGTGCAGGTGCATCTGAGCGCAGGAAGGCATAGTGGCCCTTGCGGTTTTTGTTGATCTTGTAAGCCATCGTTTTGACGCCCCAATACTCGCTATCGACGAGTTTGCCTTCGTTGTCGGCAAGGACAGTTCCAAAATGTTCGATAAGGCCTTCGGCTTGCGTGTTGGACAGATCCTGACGCGCAATCATGACATGCTCATATAGCGGCATGCGGTCTCCTATTTATTTCAAGGCGCATTTCATAGGCAGGGCGTTATCCCTTTGCGGCCCCACCACGAGAGTCTGCGCGGTTCAAAAGTAGATGCAAAGGAATGGCCCATATACACGGTTTATGGCGCGGGGCAAGAAGGGATGTCCGGCGGTCGGCAAAACCTGCCTTTGCCGCAATCTTTCACGACATGGCCGCGCCCCTGACGCGTGCCTGCCCCTTTTTGGTCTTTTTGTTGAATCAAATATTAACCAACAAAAAAATACTGACTGAACGAGGGATTAAGACAATGACTGCTGCATCTGATTTTATGAATGCCGACACAACTGCCCCGGCCCTTGCGCCTGTACGTGCTGCTGATGGGGGCCGCATGTTGGTGCGCGCCGCACAACGCCTGACGGGTGTTGCGTTGGTCATCGCGGCCTTGGGTCTGTGGCTGGCACCCGGTGCAAGCTGGGAAAACGATGTCATGTTGTTCAAATTGATCCTGTCGTTGACCGCTGGTCTGGCGGGGCTTGGATTGATGCAGTCAAGTGCGACACCGAACACCCCAGAGATCGAGATTGACACCATACGCCGTGAAGTACGGTTGGTGCGTCTGGTAAAGGATGGCAAAAATATTGTGCTGCATCGTTGCGCCTTTTCTGAGCTTGCCCGCGCAGAGCAGGATGGCGTGCACGTGCGTCTATGGGACAAAACCAACGCATTGCTGGCAGAGGTATCGCTGACAGATCGTACGGCGATGATAAGCCTTATGTCGGGCCTGCGTGCTGCGGGTAAACTGGCCTAAGCCAAATCAACGTCGAATGAGATCAGCGCCTCGGCATCAGCCGGGGCGTTTTTTATGCGCATGCTCATGTTCATTTGCGCGCACATCATGTTGAACACTATAGGGTTGTACAAACGGCGTCAGCGGGCAAGTAATGTCCATCTTTTGTTCATCATGGAGCGACCCCAATGAAATCCATTCTCTTTGCCGCCGCACTGGCCCTTGGTGCCACCAGCGCCCTTGCCGCCGAAAAATACGTTTTAGATGCCGGCCACAGCCAAGTGCTTTTTAGCTATCAGCACCTGGGTTTTTCAACGACCTACGGCATGTTCGCAGGCTTTGATGGTGAGATCATGTTTGATGAGGCCGACCCGGCCCAATCATCCGTCACGGTTTCAATGCCGGTGATGTCGATGTTCACCGGGTGGGAAAAGCGCGAAGAGCATTTCATGTCCGGTGACTTTTTTGGGGCGGAAGAGGGCGATATGATCAGCTTTGCTTCTACAGCAATCGAAGTGACGGGCGATGATACGGCCAAGATCACGGGCGATCTGACCATGAATGACGTGACTAAATCCGTTGTTCTGGACGCCAAGCTCAACCAAAAAGGCGATCACCCTCAGAAGGGTAAACCATGGATCGGCTTTGACGCAACAACCAGCGTGTTGCGGTCGGATTTTGAGCTTGGTTTGTTTGCGCCATATGTCGGCGATGAGGTTACCGTGAATATTTCCATCGAAGCGATGAAGGCCGAGTAAACAGCGGACTACGTTGAAGAATTGAAAACCGCCGGAGCTTTGCGTCCCGGCGGTTTTTTCATGTGCCGCGGTTGGCCTTGAGGGTGATGTGAACCTTGACCTCGAACGCGAGGCCGCCCTCGTCATTCATATTGTCGCCGATGCCAAAATCACGGCGGTCCAGAGTTAGATCGGCGCGCATTTCTGCCTGATCCCCTGTGACGGCAAGGCCAAAGGGAAGGGCTAGCGGCACACTGTTTTCTTTGATCGTCAGGGTCCCGACGGCCTCAAATCCGTCCACGGCATGATGGATGTCGGCCATGAAAACGGCGGTGGGGTGGGTGTCGGCATCAAAGAAATCTGCGCCCAAGGCCTGCTGTGTCACAGACCCCAAGGTGAGCGACGTCACATTGGTCGTTGCGATGACATCGCCGACTTTTCCAGTTGGGATGGTTTCATCAAAGGTGATGGCGGCCGTCCAATCGGCAAACGAGCCGCTGACTTCAGAGCCAAATTGCACAACGGTGATGGCGATCACGCCCTCTTGGACCTGCCAGTCAGAGGTCACCTCAGTGAGTTCGACCGCTGCGGTGCCTTCAGCTTCAATCCCGCGTGTCGCGAGGAGGCCACCCAAGGCAATGGCCAATGCCCAAACGATCATGGCGCTGAACAACGGCGCGCGGGTGTGCTGTTGCGCGGGCAACGGACCCATTGCGGCATCGCCGGGCAACATGCGGCGCAAGGTGGCGTCCCGGTCAATCATGTGGTGTTTGAGGGCTCCTGCGATGTGCAGCAGCACTGCGCCAAACAATACTTTGCCCGACACCTCGTGCAGCGCGCCAAAGAGGGTTTCGACACCCGTGGATTTTGGGACCAGCAGCAGACCTTGACCAAAGGGCCACCAAATTGGGGCAAACCCGGCAGCGGCGGCATGGCCAATCCACCCTGAAAGCGGCACAATGATCAATGCCACATAAAGCAACCAATGAACGGTTTCCGCGGCAAAACTCTCTACCTTATGGTCGGCATTCAAGAGGCCGGGTTTGGGTTGTGTAAAGGCCCAGATGGTGCGGCCCAGAGCTACAAAAAATACGGTGACGCCCAAGGTTTTATGCAGCGAAAAGAACCACGCCTTTCGGGCCAGTTCTTCGGACGTGTCATAGGGCAGATCATTTGCAAAAAGCCCCAACGGCAAGAGAGACAGGATCAGCAAGGCGGTTACCCAGTGAAAGGTCTTGGTAACGCCACCATAGCGTTGGGCGGTGTTCGATATGGCCATTGGGTGGCTCCTTTGTTTTCGATCACCAATTTAGGACCTGTGCCAAAGCGCCACAATGACAATTGGTGCACAGGTGGCGTGCAGACTTGTTTGCAAGGACGGCGCAGGATACATCTGGGGCAAGCAATAAACAGGGGGTTGATCATGAGCATCGCATTTGTATTTCCGGGGCAGGGTGCCCAAACCATTGGCATGGGTAAAGAATTGGCCGACGGTTATCCGGCCGCCAGGGCCGTGTTTGATGAAGTCGATGAAGCGCTCGGGGAGAAGCTGTCTTCGGTGATATGGGAGGGTGATATTGAAACGCTGACCCTGACGCAGAATGCACAACCTGCGTTGATGGCCACCTCGATGGCTGCGATGCGTGCGCTTGAGGCCGAAGGGATCGGGATTGACCGCGCGTCTTACGTCGCAGGTCACAGTTTGGGTGAATATTCGGCGCTGTGTGCGGCGGGGTCGGTATCATTGGCCGACACGGCGCGGTTGCTGCGCATTCGCGGCAAAGCGATGCAAGCGGCGGTGCCAGTGGGTGAGGGCGCGATGGCGGCAATACTGGGCCTGAGCTTTGAGCAGACGGCAAAGATCGCGCAGAATGCCGCCAAGGGTGAGATTTGTCAGGTCGCCAACGAAAACGACCCGGCACAGAATGTGGTGTCTGGCAACAAGGCGGCCGTAGAACGCGCCGTTGAGCTGGCAAAGGGTGCCGGCGCAAAGCGTGCACTGATGCTGCCGGTGTCCGCGCCGTTCCACTGTACCTTGATGATGCCAGCCGCCGCCGAAATGGCGCGGGCCTTGGGCGAAGTTGATTTTGAAGACCCCAAGGTGCCCTTGGTTGCAAACGTGTTGGCGGCGGGCGTTCAGTCGTCGCATTTGATCCGATCATTGTTGGTGGATCAGGTCACGGGCCGGGTGCGATGGCGCAGTTCGGTGGAATGGATGGTCGAGCACGGCGTGACGGAGTTCTGGGAAATTGGCGCGGGCAAAGCGTTGTCAGGCATGATCCGCCGGATCAGCAAAGACAGTATGACCCGTACCATTGGCACCCCGGCAGAGGTTATTGCGGCCAAAGACGCGTAATGCGCCAGTGGGCTTTGGTCTTGGTGCTGTGGCTCAGTGCTTGTGGTGTTGTTGAAAATGCCTCGGACGGCACGCAGATGGTTGTGCGTCGGGATCAGTTGGTGTTGTCCGGCACCATTACAAGCCGCACGCCGTCGAATTTTGCGCGCATATTGACGGAGAACCCGCAGATCAGAACCTTGGTTCAAACGCAGGTCGATGGGTCCATTGACGGCGAGGCGACCATTGCGATGGGATACCGGGTGCGGGCATTGGGGCTAGGCACGCATTTGAGATCAGACAGTATTGTGGATTCCGGCGGCGTCGATCTGTTTCTTGCCGGTCGTCAGCGCACGATGGCGCGGGGGGCCAACATTGGCGTGCACAGTTGGCGCAACGGCTATCGAGAAGGCAGCAGTTATCCCCCGAACGCCTCTGAGCACGACATGACAAGGCGCTATATCGCTGACATGCTGGGCAGTGACGCGTTTTACTGGTTTACCTTGCAGGCGGCCCCCTCAGACGGGATACATGAGATGACGGCGGCGGAAATCGCACACTTTGGGTTGCTGACGCGGCCCATGCTAAATTGAAGTGGTAAAGGATATGCTATGTTCGACCTGAGTGGGAAAAACGCTCTGATTACAGGGGCTTCTGGTGGCATTGGGGCTGATATTGCGCGGCAGTTACATAGCTGCGGTGCCACTGTTGGGCTGTCAGGTACGCGGGTTGAGCCGCTGGAGGCGCTTAGGGATGAATTGGGCGAGCGGGCGCATGTGCTACCGTGTAACCTGAGCGACATGGAGGCGGTTGAGGCATTGCCCAAGCAGGCGGCAGAGGCGATGGGATCGGTGGATATTCTGGTCAACAACGCCGGAATCACCCGCGATAATCTGTTCATGCGGATGTCGGATGAGGAGTGGAATGAGGTCATGAACGTCAATCTGACCGCCACTTTCAAGCTGTGTAAAGGCGTGATGCGCGGCATGATGAAGGCGCGGTGGGGCCGGATTGTGAACATATCCAGCATCGTTGGTGCCACGGGCAATCCGGGTCAGGCGAATTATGCGGCCTCAAAGGCGGGGATGATCGGCATGTCCAAATCGCTGGCTTATGAGGTGGCGAGCCGGGGCATTACCGTGAATGCGGTGGCACCTGGGTTCATCACAACGGCGATGACAGATAAGCTGACCGATGACCAAAAGGCTGGAATCATGGGGCAAATCCCTGCTGGCCGGATGGGCGAGCCGGACGAGATTGCAGCGGCTGTCGTTTACCTTGCAAGTGCTGAGGCGGGCTATGTCACGGGCACTACCTTGCATGTGAACGGTGGCATGGCCATGTTGTAGGCGGCGCTGTAATAGCGTTTGCCAGACGTGCGTCATATGCTAAAGGATGCGCAGATTCGACCAGATGGGTGCTTGATTGATCCCTAGCGCCTGTGCGAACAAGAACCATAACCTTGTGCAAACAAGGGACAGAGCCGCCCCATTTTACGGGGCACCCTCCAACCGCCAAACCATCGGCGCGCGGACAGCAATATGGGTTTCGACCCGAAGAGATGAGGACTTACTTATGAGCGACGTCGCAGACCGCGTGAAAAAGATCGTTGTAGAGCACTTGAGTGTTGAAGAGGATAAAGTCGTTGAGAATGCGTCATTCATTGACGATCTTGGTGCTGACAGCCTGGACACAGTTGAGTTGGTAATGGCGTTCGAAGAAGAGTTCGGCATCGAAATTCCAGATGATGCAGCTGAGAACATTCAGACGTTTGGCGATGCGGTGAAGTTTATCAGCAACGCATAAAGCGTGTGACCTGCCATCATCGGCAGAAAATTTCTTAAACGGCGCTGTTCCCCTGCGGAATGACGCCGTTTTTGTTTCTATTGGCACCGTTAGGGCTTGTGGCAGGCCCGTATGCGGCGCAAAGATTGCGATAAGCAGTCGCTAAGCGTGAAAACAATTCACCCCCCATTTCGGAATCCCATGCCTGAACCTCATGTCGCGTAATGTTCCAACCATCAACACCGCGCGGGTGACTTTGCGCGCCATGCGGGCAGAAGATTTTGGCCGATTTGCGGAGATCTGGGCGACGCCCGAGGTGGTCACACACATCAGTGGCAAACCTTGGCCAAAGTCGCGGTCGTGGGACGCGTTTTTGCGCAATGCTGGGCATTGGCAGATCACCGGGTTCGGACAATGGGCCGTGCAGGTGCATGGGCAGAGTGAGATGGCGGGACAAACCGGGTTCTTTTTCGGATCGCGGGGTTTGGGCGAGGATTTTGATCCCTATCCGGAGGCGGGCTGGGTGTTGGAGCCAGGTGCGCATGGTCAGGGTTTGGGATTGGACGCCGCACGTGCCGCGCATGATTGGTTCGATCGGGTCATCGCGGGTCGCACGGTGTGTATGATCACGCCTGAAAACCGCGGGTCGCTCAAGATAGCATCGGTTCTTGGCTATACTCCCCTAAGGGAAGTCGAGATCGAAGGGGATGTGGTGCAGTTGATGACACGCAAGGGGCCGCCAGTTTGATCATCTGAATGCGGCCCTCGGCATTGACCATGCGCCCTTGAACAGACCACCCCACGCAAGGTATAGCAAACTAACGCAAAAGAACACCAAGGGGCTTGGATATGCGCAGAGTAGTTGTGACTGGTTTAGGATTGGTGACGCCATTGGCCGACGGGGTCGAGGCAAGCTGGAGCAGGATCCTTGATGGGCAATCGGGTGCGGGGCCAATCACCGGCTTTGACGCCAGCAGGCTCGTCACGCAATACGCCTGCGAAGTGCCCTTGGGCGATGGCAGTGACGGCACGTTCAACGCAGGCAACTATATGGAGCCAAAAGAACAGCGCAAAGTCGATACGTTCATCATGTTCGGCATGGCCGCTGCCCAGCAGGCGGTTGAGGATTCCGGTTGGAAACCAACAGAGCGCGAGGACCAGGAACGCACAGGCGTTTTGATCGGGTCGGGCATTGGCGGTCTGAATTCGATCGCCAACACCGCCGTGATGATGGCCGAAAAAGGCCCACGCCGCGTCAGCCCGTTTTTTGTGCCGGGTGCGTTGATCAACCTGATCTCTGGTCAGGTGTCGATCCGCTATGGCTTTCGCGGGCCAAATCATTCGGTTGTGACGGCCTGTTCGACAGGGGCGCATGCGATTGGGGATGCGTCACGGTTGATCATTCATGGCGATGCGGATGTGATGATTGCAGGCGGAGCAGAGGCGGCGATCTGTGAGATCGGGATTGCCGGATTTAACGCCTGCAAGGCACTGAGCACCAAGCGCGCGGATGATCCAACTAAGGCAAGCCGCCCCTATGATGCGGACCGTGATGGGTTTGTCATGGGCGAGGGTGCCGGGATTGTGGTGTTGGAAGAATATGAACACGCCAAGGCACGTGGTGCCAAGATTTATGCCGAAGTTTTGGGCTATGGCCTGTCGGGTGATGCATATCACATCACGGCACCTGCCGACGATGGTGACGGGGCGGAGCGGTCGATGCGTGCAGCACTGCGCGGTGCGGGGCTTGAGCCCAAGGACATCGATTATATCAACGCGCATGGCACGTCGACGATGGCAGATACTATTGAACTGGGCGCTGTTGAGCGGATGATGGGAGATGCGGCAGACAAGGTGACGATGTCCTCGACCAAATCGGCAACCGGGCACCTTTTGGGGGCTGCGGGCGCGATTGAGGCGATATTTTCGATCTTGGCGATCCGGGATCAAGTGGCCCCGCCAACGATCAACCTTGATAACCCGGCGGTTGAGACAAAAATTGATCTGGCTCCGAACAAAAAGGTTGAGCGCGAGATCAATATTGCCTTGTCGAATTCGTTCGGCTTTGGTGGCACCAACGCAAGCGTATTATTCGGGAAAGTGTCGTAATGTGGCGTCATATTGCATCAAATGCGGTGACGTTTCTGATGGTCGGGCTGTTCTTGTTGGGCGGCGTGATTTTGTGGGGCAAATCCGAGTACACCGCTGAAGGACCGCTGGAGCAGGCCATCTGTTTGCAGGTTGAGCGCGGGTCAAACATGCGCAAGGTCAGCCGTAATCTGGAAGAACAGGGCGCGGTCACTTCTGCAGCGATTTTTAGGATGGGGGCCGATTACACGGATAAGACTGGCGCACTCAAAGCCGGCAGTTTTCTTGTGCAACCCGGCACGTCGATGTCCGAGATCGTTGATGTTGTGACCAAAGGTGGGGCGAGTACCTGTGGCACCGAAGTTGTGTACCGGATCGGAATTAACCGGGTGTCGGTACAGGTGCGTGAGTTGGACCCAGTGACAAATCGGTTTGAGGAACGTGCTGAGTTCACGCCCGGTGCCGACGACGTGCCGGCGGTTTATAGCGAGATGAAAGAAAAAGCCGACACGCGGTATCGCATTGCCTTGGCCGAGGGCGTGACCAGCTGGCAGGTTACCGAGGCGCTTAAAGGCATGGATGTGCTGGAAGGTGCTGTGGCGGCGGTACCGGCGGAGGGCGCGTTGGCACCTGACAGTTACGAAGTGCGTCCGGGCGATGACCGCAGCGCAATCCTGGCTCAGATGCAAGCGGCGCAAGAAGTATTGCTAGCCGCAGCATGGGAGGCGCGGGCCCCTGATTTGCCCATTGGCAGCCCAGAAGAATTGATGGTTTTGGCCTCGATTGTTGAAAAAGAAACGGGTGTGCCAGAGGAGCGCGGACAGGTTGCGGCGGTGTTTGTGAACCGTTTGAACCAGAATATGCGTCTGCAAACGGACCCGACGGTGATTTATGGCATCACCAAGGGCGAGGGTGTTTTGGGGCGGGGCTTGCGTCAATCGGAACTGCGCAAGGAAACACCGTGGAACACCTATGTGATCAATGGGTTGCCACCAACGCCAATTGCCAATCCGGGGCGGGCCAGTCTGATGGCAGCGGCGCAGCCGGATGACAGCGAGTATATCTTTTTCGTAGCCGATGGCACGGGCGGGCATGCCTTTGCGGTGACGTTGGAAGAGCACAATGAGAACGTTGCACGCTGGCGTCAGATCGAGGCGGAACGGGGTGCCGAAGCTGCGGGAAATGCATCAACTGGCGGGAATTGAAGTGGCAGGGATGGGGCGCGGGCCCATCCTGCGGGTACTTGAGGCCACCTAAATGTTAAGAATTATCCAAGTAACGTAAGGGCTTGGAAGGTTTTGGTAACGCTCTTTTTCTTGACTTTGCGCGCGCTCTGATGTAGAGATTGTGACATGCTAGAAGACGTGGGCAAACGGCCCCGGGGTAATTCCCGGTGGTCGTTTTTTCACGTCTGCTCGGTTGGAGGTAGCCAAACGAGAGGTATGAGCAAGTATGACCATGATTACCCCGGAGCAAGAGATTGCCGATAGCGAAGAGCTTTTCTCTTCGCTGAAGAATGCAATCAGCGACCTGCGTCGCGAAATAGAAAGCCTGAAAGAACAGGCGGTATCCGGGGAGGAAATTAACGAAACAGCGGCGACCAAAGTGATCGGTAAAGTAACCGGGATGGTTGGGACCTGCGCGAAGGTGGAGACCTATCTGAATGACTGTCGAAACAGGCAAGCGGGCATCGCCCGAGGGGGCTATGCCCTTGATCTTGACAAGGCGCGGGTTGAGATTGGGTGCAAGTTGGATCGGCTCCGCCGATGTGGCGGTACAGGACCAGTTTCTGAATGATCTGGATGAGGGAGAGCTTTTAGCTCTCCCTTTTTTGTTCGAATTCTGGGCGATGGCGCATCAATTACCACCGACGGGAGATTGGCGGTCATGGGTGATCATGGGCGGGCGCGGTGCGGGTAAGACGCGCGCGGGCGCAGAATGGGTGCGATCAGTTGTAGAAGGGGCCAAGCCGCTGGATGCGGGCAAATGTCGTCGCGTTGCGCTCGTGGGTGAAACCATTGAGCAGGTGCGCGAAGTGATGATTTTTGGGGATAGCGGGATATTGGCCTGTTCACCCGCTGATCGCAGGCCGGATTGGGAGGCAACGCGTAAACGGTTGGTCTGGCCCAATGGCGCGGTCGCCACGGTGCATACGGCGCATGA
>TARA_R110002110_G_scaffold167300_1_pt1 | contig 13525 bp, 23 predicted proteins | sample TARA_R110002110 | Tara Oceans TARA_R110002110 (sample SAMEA4397330) | marine metagenome | biome: Polar Biome; feature: [SRF] surface water layer (ENVO:00010504); material: water (ENVO:00002006), including particulate matter (ENVO:01000060) such as... | depth 5 m
TAACTTCCTCAGCGAATCCCTAGCTTCTGCTACGGGAGAAAATAAACTTTGTTGTTTATGATACATTCGCATAATATATATATAATGGGATTAGGTGGGATTGTCAAGAGGTAAAGTGAAAAAAAATAAAAAAAGATTTGTACTTATATAATAGGAGCAAAAGTTCATTTTCCTCCTAAACCCCCAGAGCTCCCCCGGGGGCTTGTTTACTATACTAGTAGGTACGAGTGCTTGGGGGTTGGCAATGCAATGGAGATCAACCAGCACATCTCCCAGCGTCCTGCCGGTCTTGCTTTAACTTAGATACTAGGACAGCAAATGGCGATTCGTTGGCAATGGGGAATAGACATCACCCAGCGTCCTGCCGGGCTTATATTTAATAACACTATACCAGTAGTGGTGCGAAGATTCGGGCAATGGACAATGGAGCTCGGCTACCAGCGCATCAGTTCCTGCCAGGCGGGACGCTACTATCCCACTTATTACGTGATGGTGGGAGGTTCAGGCAATGGGGAATGGAGAAGGATCTCCTGCACCAGCTTCCAGGGAGCTCTGGCTAGTTCAAACGACCATTTAGGCTCGGTTTTTGCTCCTTCGCCCGCAATGGAGTGAACCAAGGAACCAGGAAAGATGTGGAGTAAGCCCTGAGAGGGGGCCTTGGCCATAATAAAACTTCGACCACCGCATAAACCATGCTTATAATTCCACATGATTTGATGAGGTCTTAAATTTACTTTGTTACTCTTTATTACTTTAAGTTCCACCCAAAAAGGAATTCCGTCTTTGATACCATAAACATCAGGAACGCCAGGCATAGCCCAATTTTCTTGTCGTGTCCAAAAGATATCAGGACAATTTTCCTTTAACTCTTTCCAAAACTTACTCTCAGGTTTCACTGAAAAAACCAAGCTATTGCATACAAAACTGCTAAAATAACTACAAGCCCTTTAAGCCCACCAAACAATAAAAACATAGGTAAAACTTCTGCCCATGGTATGATCACCCTAGAATCAATTTCTTTCATTGAAACATCTAAAGGAATAGACTGTCTAGGTTTTTCCATCAGTGTCCTCCGTTTCAGGTTCATATTGATATTTTAAATTAAGTATTGCTAGCTTACTAGCTTCTTCATATGTAAAGCCTTCTGCTTCATACTCATCAACTAAATTTTGATAAACACCGTTTCTATCACTCATTTTTTATGCTTCTTTCTTTGGTTAACAGACCAATCTATATAGTCTCTGATTTCCTTTTTAGTAGAGGGTGTGTATCTCAATTCTGTAATAGCCCTAACTTTCTTTTTAACATTTTCCATTTCCATTTGTAAATCTGCAATGGCTTTTTCTATCTTGGTTTCAAAATTACTCATTTTGTAATCCTTTTATCGGTATGCTACGATCTCGGGCAGACCAACCTATAACGCCTCTGTTGGCGTCTCCTTTAATATGTAACCAGACTAACTTATTAGATTGATTAATCTTATAATATCCAAATAGTTTTAATAAAAACTGTGTCATCTTTCTTCCTTTCTTTTTAATCTTTCTAAATTTTACTCCCATATTATTACATAGTCAACTAATTATTTTCTAACACTTCCATTTTTTTAGAGCTAAAGCTTTTCTAGTAGGTTCGCCATTAGGCTTTTTCATCGGGCCTTTTACTCCACTCATTCTAGCACAGAAACTCTTTTTTCTGTTTTTAGCCTCAGTTGTCTTAGGATTAGGAGCGGGTGCTTGAAGATTAGAACCATCTTTATTGTTGAAGTAAGCCCTACCAGCAGCATTTAAACCCCCACTAGCGTTTTGATATTTTTTTGCAACCATTATTTATTTTTTTGTTATTTGCTTCAATTCTTTAATTTCTTCATAATCAACAGTGATACTAAATTGTTCTTTTAATTGTTGTAATTTAGCTTGTACCTCATCTCTGTTCATTGAATCAATTGTTCCAGTAAGTATTTCTTTTTTGTCAACATACAAACCAGCTATCTGACCTCTACGGGTTTCTGCAGCTACAGCCGCGTTCCAATTACCTGATTCACTTGCTTTGTCTCTAATTCTCGCCAATGTAGCCAAAGACCTGTCTTGAGTACATTGATACCTTTCTACAATAGCTCTTCGTTCATGTTCTATAGCTTTTGCCACAATAGGATATCTATCAGGGTTTTGTAACTCTGATGCTCTTACAACAGCAGAGTCCCTGGCATAGCCAGCTTCAGTTGCACATTGTGTTGCAGTTCTTAATCCTTCAGAATGGACAAGAAGCAAAATAAACTTTCTTTGTTTTCCTGTTATCTTAGGATTATATAAAGAATCCGATAAAGGTTCTGGTATTACTAAATTATTCTCTTCCATAAATTACTCCTCCAATAGTAGCTTTTTACCACATAATTAAAACAAAATAAAACAAAACACTGCCTGTTATCGGTATGACTAGGGTACTTCTGGTTACCTCTAAATATCACTCAGGTAACCTTACTATTGTTGATATACTTAGTAAGTTACTCGGGTACCTAGGATACCTCTAGTTTTGTAAAATATTTTTTATTTTATCTGACAGAATACATCTATAGAGAACGCTGTTTATGGAAATTGCTTAGGATCTCGGGTAACCATACTAGTAATTTTCTCTAAAATAGCTCTACCTTCTGTTATAATCATTTGCCATTCATCTTTATTGAAGGTTCTATTATGTATAGGATTGTAGAATTTTACAGATACTTCGTCACATTTATGACAAATGGATATTTTTCTAACGGGGCTGTTTGGTAGGTTTATTGACATTCCTTTTCACCTTGTGTGATGGAAACAATATTACATTGTCGGGTAGATTTTTCTTGAAGTAAATTGCATCCATTAAATCTAGTTTGGCTTGTCTCTCGTGGTCCGTGGTCTCAGATGCGAGCAACGTGTCTAACAAATCTCTTTGCGCTAACACTTCCTTATAGTCGTGGGCCATACTATCTCCTTTAATGTCCCCGTATGGACAGAATCCTTAACGGGGATCATCAATTTAAGACTATATAATAGCCTATTATGGTTAAAAACGCAATATCAGTCTTTTCCGTGTATGTCTTCGTGGTCTTCTGCCATCGCAGTTGCTAAAGCCCATTCACGCTCTTCTTTTTGGCCTTTTAAGGCTTTTAAATTACCTTCACTCCATCGGGGAATTTCACCTTGCGAATGACATTCTACACATTGCAAAATAATTTCGTCACCTTCCCATGAAGAACGAGTAAAACCATTACCTTTACAAGAAGGACAGATAACTTTTTTTGTTTCCATAATTTTCTACCTTTATAAATTAATAGCTAAGCTAGTGTTTTTTAATTCAACACCCTCAATGCCATTCATATCAACAATAGTATACAACACGCCATTGTAGTCTGGGTTATTACAAAATTCATCTAAGGTAATTGTAGTGCCAGGTCTATATTTCATTAAATGAGCGTGAAATGCTTTATGATCATTTTTTAATTCTACAATTTTATTGGATTGATCAACAGTGCCTGTTTGTTTAAAAGCCATACCATCAATTTTTAGAATCGTTAACATTTCTGTTGGTGCATCAAAAGACCAACTGATTTTAGCAATAGTCATTAAGCCTTCCTCCTTGTTTGCTTTTTACTTTCTTTTAAAACTAGCTCTGTAATTTGCATACCGACTGATCGGTTAGTTGCCTCCGCTAATTGTTTTAGTTTTTCGTATGTGTCTATTTTTACAGCAACAGACTTGAACTTTAATATGTTCATGCTTTTTTCCTTTCTGAGGTTTCGTCATTAGTAACTTTTTCGTAGTCACCAAGATCGAGTTGGAGTTGATTAGAGTCGTGAGCCACGAATGGAGTAAATTGGCGCCCTGAATTGTTAGCAAGTGTCTGCCATGTTTTTGCGTTGTCATGATAAAATCTTGCCATTTCAAAATCACCCATTCTTTCACATTCTTTAGCTCTTTCATAATTTGTTCGAGAACGTGTTAGTCGAAGACCAAAACGATAGCCTTCTTTAAACGTTAATTCGAATTCACTTTTTAATGTGGTCATTATATCCTTTCTAAATATATGGGATAGGATATATAAATATATGGGATTGTCAATCCTTTAAAAGCGTTTATTTTATAGAGTTTTTCTTATAGAACTAGGAAATATTCCGTCTTTTTTATAATTATTTAGAGCGTACTGCCAATCATTACCGTACTCGGCTTTGCAAAACTGTTCGATTCCATCTGAGCTTTTGTGCTCGCTTTTTTTAAAGAAGTTTAAGAAGTGGTTCTTTGCACTATTAGTTAATAAATACATGCGTAGGTTATACGCAAAGTTTTTTTAAATGACTTGTGTTATTTAAGCAAATCTACTGTCTTACTTACCAGCGTCTCCCCAACTACTACCTAGCTCTACATCAACTTTACTTGGTACTAAAAGTTCTACACATGTTTCCATGATCTCTTGAATTCTATGGGAATCTTTTTGACTAGCTATACTAAAATCTAATTCATCATGAACTTGTATATGAGCAATAAAACCTTCTTTGTGAAGTTCTACCATTGCCTTCTTTGTTTGATCAGCAGCCGATCCTTGAATTAATCTATTTAATGATTTGTATGTCCAGGCTCTTTTAATCATATGCTCACCATATTCTCTTTGGGCTTCTGCCAATGGTAAAGCTTTTGATCCCCATTCATTAGTAGGTTCCCATAAATCAAAACGACATCTTCTACCAAGAAGAGTTCTTAAAAAACCTTTCTTACCAGCAGAGGCCATTGTTCTATTCATCAATTGTTTTACAAAAGGTACACGCTCGTGGTATGTCGCCAACAAGTCTGATGCATCTTCTAGATTTAAACCTAATTGAGACATAAGCTTTCCTTTACCCATGCCATAGAACAATCCTAAATTAATTGTCTTAGCTTGTTTACGATCAATGCCTGCCATGTCACTAACAAGGGTGTGAAAATCTGTTCCGGGGTCCGTGGAATAAGCTTCGGCAAACTCAGTTGCGCCAGGCAATCCACCCGTACTACTTCCAGTGAGAGCTGCGTAATGAACGACAAGTCTAGGCTCTTGTTGTGAGTAATCAAAAATACCCCATTGACAGTCCTCTTCCGGGATAAAAATAGATCGAATCATAGGGCCAAGAATAGCGTTCCTAGCTGGTATCTGTTGAAGGTTAGGGTTACTATAACTAAATCTTCCTGTCACAGTTCCTCCTTGATCAGATCGCATTTGATGTATCTCAGCATGAATACGACCATTGATAGAATGTTTTAAAATCGTATCAATAAAAGTTGTTCTTGCTTTATTTATTTCTCTGGCTTCCACAACCATCTTCGCAATAGGAGACTGATGACTTGATAAAAAGTTTTTATCAAATTTTGGTTGACCTGTTGGTGTGCGTTCATAAGGAATTTGTAGTGCATCAAATGCTTTTGAAACGCTAGATGCTGCCCATACTTCCACATGGAAACCCGAGAGCTTTTTGATCGAACCCAGGATCTTATTTTCTTGTTTTTGTAAATCATTTTTAATCCTTTCTGCTTTGTCAATGTCTACTTTTACTCCCTTCATCTTCATCTCGAAGAGAACGGGAAATAAATCTATCTCTAACTCAAATATATTTGTGAGTCCTTGCTTTACAATTTCTTTTTTTAAATGATGCCATAGTCGAAGAGTAACAGCAGCGTCTTGCTCTGCATAGTCTCCAACGTGAGATGCGGGTAACTTCCACATTTCTGATTTGGGATTTAATCCCCAAGCTTTTGCCGCTTCATAGAGTTGGGTTTCCGCTTTTGACTCTTGTAGATAATCTTTTGCTAATGAGTTTAGATCAAAACGAAACCGGTTCTCGTCCACAAGTGGCGCGGCAATTAAAGTGTCAATGATTTTACCTTTAATGTCAATATCTAAAGTTTTTAACCAACCCACGTCATAGAAAGCATTGTGAAAAATGTAGTTGACATTGTCGTAAGAACATTGTTTACGCAACCACTTAACTACAACCTTTTTATCCATGTTGGGCGGTGTTTCGTGGGCAATGGGATAATAACCTTGCCAACCGTCTACTGCAATTGCAATACCAATGACTTCACCATCTCTTCTCATGTAGCCAGGGCCACTTGTTTGTATGCCTGGATCTCTTGTTTCTAAGTCGATAGCTATTTCATCATAACCTGATAGATCAGGAAAATGATCGGGCATAACCCATTCACTAGGCATGCGATGAACTTTAGGAAACCAGTTACTTTGTTCTTTCACTAATCTCTCCAGCGATGGCTAAATATGCGGCAGCATCTGTGTAGTTGTCTTTTTTCTGTTTGTGCATTGACCTGGCTACCTTTAATAAGGCCATGCACATCGCTACGTCATGAGCAGATATAGTCTTTCGGAGGAAAATTGACCATAACGCAGCAATGTTTTGATGGGTTTCTAATATATCCCCGTAATCTTTATTGCGGTCATTACTTGTTAACCTAATAGCTTCTTCTAAAAATTCTTTTGTTATCATACTTGCCTTTCATAATGGAATATTGGTTCATATTCAAATTGTCCTTCTGTTCTGTGAACGATATGCAATTCTTCTTTTGCTCTCGTTGCTCCTACATAAAATACTCTAGCCTCATCATCTCTGCCTTGCTGGCTTTCGATGTAAGAAGAATAAGGTCCATAAGATAGATCTGTTAACAACATAACTTTTTGTCGTTCTCCACCTTTTGAAGCATGAATAGTAGATACTTCAATACGAGGCACTGCATCTAACTTATTTCCTGAACGCATGACAGCACGCAAATATTTTATTTTATTTTGCAATCCTTTAGAATTTAACATGTCATACCAAGCTATTTCTTTTACACTTACTTCTTTTTCTGTAGTTACTTTAATGTAATCTCTTAAACCAAAATCCGCAACAAGAGTTTCTAAATTAAATGATCCTTCTGGCTTTCCTTTAAATACTCCGTAATTTCTTTTTATTCTGGTACTATCCATATGCTTGTAAATAATATCACATTGAATACCAGAAATTGTTTTTCCGTTCTGTAATTCTGTCCAAGCACGAATAGCTTCTATGTAATTAAAACTAATTACTGATTGTCCATACCTTTTATACAACCAACCGTACATTTCCAGTGATTCGCACACTTGTTTGACGATTTCATGCGTTCTACAGAGAATTAACCACTCTCCAGAGGCTAATCCTTGATTTAAGGACCGTACAGAGTGTGTTTGTCTTTTACCAGTATGATTCGTTGGCAAATATTGCTTAGGGATGCGTCTTGAGATCGAATTTGCTAATTTTGTAGCTAAACTATGTACTTCAAATGGGATTCTGTATGATTGTGTCAAAGGAATGATCGTGTTGTTAGATTTTTCATCTGCCATATCTATAAAATGTTCAATGTCAGCTCCAGCCCATCTAAAAATTGCCTGATCATCATCTCCAGCTACATAAGTTTCTAAAGCTCCTGATTGTTTTTGGATCATATCCACAACCTTCCATTGTTGTGCAGATAAATCCTGTGCTTCATCTATGAATAAATATTTTAATTGTGGAGGATTTTCTTTTTTTAAAAATTCTGTGAAGTAATCTACATACTCATGTTTGTTTCTATCTGTTTTGAATTTTTTAAGATCTATCTCCATTTGTTGGATCATCTTACGGGCTCCATAACTATTTAATTTAGTATCTCTAAATACCTTATCTAATCTATTTTCATCATCCGGGTACTTTGCATAAGCTAAATTAATGATGTCCTGATACTCACTCTTAGCTGTAGGCATAGATATATCTACACCATTCCCTTTACGCATTTTATTCACATACTGATGTCCCGTGATCCGAGATAACTCACTATAGTCAAAATCATCCATAATACTTTCCTGTGATAGCTGTAGCCTTCTATAAGCCAGGGAATGAAGAGTAGAGAAATATGGGAAAAGAACTTTTATAGCATCTTTATCGTAATCCTGGCCAAAGCTTTGCGCTATTCTATCTCTAATCTCTTCTGCTGCTTTTACCGTAAAACTAAAATAACCTACTTCTTTCGAACTACATAAACCCTCCTCAATAAGAGACTTAACTTTATTTTTAAGATAAGTTGTTTTTCCTGTGCCTGGTGGTCCTATAACTATGTGTCTATGCATTAGTATGGATCTTCCTCTTTAAAGTCTTTTTCACTGACTTCATACTCAGTACCTAAAATATCATTAGGTATTTTCCAGACATGCTCGGATTTATTGACAACTTTAAGCTTTGCTGTTTTACCTCCGAACTCTGAAAATAATTTATATTGGTGTGAATCTGATATTTTATTAAATCTTTTAGCTTTTAAAAAGTCTCTAAAGACCTGTGGTTTAAAAAAGAAAGCATCTTCGACTTCGAATACCTGACCTAATAATACATCCTGTCTATCTTTAGCTCCTTTGTTATTCTCAATAAATATTTGTAATTGAGCCAGGAATTGACCTTTAAAGGATACCTCTCCAGGCAGTTGTATAAAGTCACCTTCACCCATATTCTTTAGTAATCCGTCTACCATGTCTGCCCATACTGCAGGGGCCACAGGTCTTGGACTTATGTCCGCTTGACCTATACAAGCTTTACGATATTCAGCGTGACTTGAGAGTTGGTCAACAGTTAAGATAATAACTTTACCATTATGTGTAAGCTCATACATTGGGTTGTCGGATACCCACTTCTTTAAACTTGTAATGTCGTCTTTACCAGCATTTCCTATACCAAACTTTTGTGACTGACATCTAATTTTCTCACATACAGATTTAAAGGTAGGCTCTTCACACCTATAAAAATATTTACTATCCTGTACTTGTTTATAAATTGTTTGTACTTCTCTACTTGGTAGAGGTGGTTTAAAATATTTACGATTATACTCATCTAGTTTATCTTCTATCTCGTTAGGAAATCTATTGCGTAAATAAATACCCATTTGAAATAGGGACATGTTCCGTGATCCCTCGCTAAAGCCTTGTTCAGCAAGAGTCAATAAACAAGGAGGGGCTCCTTTAAAATCGTCTTTATTATTTTGAGTAACTGGTTTTTCTACTTTAATTTCTTTAATATTTTCAATAACCTTAGTTTCGTAGAAAGCACAAAACTCTGAAAGTTCTATTAAGGCTTCTCCCTTATCATCAAAAGCATACCGTGTAGGATATTCTGGATGGTTATAAGGTAAGTTTAAAAAGTTACCTGTTCCTTTAGAATTTAATTCTATTTGTTTGGGAAAGATTTCTGATCCACCATAACCTAGCCAGGCAGATATTTCTGTAAGTTTCATTTGCATTTCTTTTGCAGTTGCTGGTTGTCTCACAAATAGAAAAATATGAGCTCCACCACTTTTTGATTTACAAACAATTAAAGGAAAGTTTTTAGTTTGAATTTTTTTAATTAATGCCTTGTGATCTAAGCCATCATAAGAGTCAATATCGATTGCTCCCCAGGTACATGTATTATCATCTCTTATAGGAATTATTCCTAAACTAGGCTCACGACCTTCTAAATGATCTAACCATTTTTCTTTTGTTAAATTTTCTTTTTCAATCCAGGACTTGGCTTCAAGTTTGCCTGATTCATTCTTAGAACGACTTTGGGTCTGACCATAGGCTCTATCCAAGCCACTAAAAATCTCTATAAATTTTTCTTTGTCGTTCATCAATTCTCTTTCTCATTCGTTTTGAAAAGGTGGTGCTGCAACCACCTTTTCGCTAGTTAGTAATTAGTAAGGAGCGTTTTCGCTTACTGTAGTCTCATCTTCATGTTTAACTTTTACTTCGCCTTTGTCAACACTCTCTTGAAATATTTTTCCTTGAGCGTAGATTTCTTGCTTTTCTACAGGGCCAACTCTATTGATATCCCAGCCAAACCATTGGCCTTGATCGTTAGATTCTGGTACTGTTGTTAACTTATAAATATGAGAAAAAGTAGGAGGATTAAAGAATCCATTTTTTCCTTGCAATTTTAAACCCAACATCAAAGAATTCCATCTTTTAGATTTCTTTCTTTGTGTACTCTTCATAGCAACTAATGCTTGTGAAGTTGTACCGTCTTTGCTTAAAATTAATACGTAATGATTAGCCGTGTACTCAATATAATTACCGTTTGGTAATCTATCTTTGTTGTTATCATCACGCGTTGTTTTACTAAGTATATTACTACTAACAGGGTGGATGTTTACAGGTGCGCCTGTACCTTTACCCCTGTCTGACCATTCGATTAATTGAGGTTGGTAAGCACAAGGTATTACTTGAACACCTTCCTCACCACTATAAAGTTCTCTGGTCAAAGTGTTAAACATCATACCTACTTCAGCACCCTCAATATATTTAGGTGATCTCTTTTTTACTTCATCATTAGTATCACTAAGAATTCGTAAAAAAGGTATAGATAGATCTTCAGAGCCTAAGTTAGTTAAGCCCTTACCTGCGTCTTCTTCAAAGACAGAGGTATCGAAAGTGACAATGTTTGTCTCTTCTTTTTTCTTGACTGCGTTTGTCATTGTTTACTCCTTATGTTTTTCTTGTTATTTTAGTCTTCTGTCCGATGAACAAATTAAATTTATTGTCCGGGATAGATTTTCCTTCTTCATGCCACTTTTTAATAGTAGCCTTCAGTGTAGAAGGATGCACTGAAATTTTTACTTCAGGAACAAGGCCCATTTCTTTAATGGTTTCTTCTAAATGTTTTGCTTTATTGCCTTCTCCCTTACCGAAACTTATACCAACATTATTTTTTATAATGTCTCCTAAACCGTTGGCTTCTAACCAACCATAACACTCTTTTGATTTTTCAGGATCTTTTGGAATTGACACATATATATCCTCAACTACTTTTACCTTTGATCCGTCATACATTTCTGTAGCTGTCAAACCTAATTCAGCCATTGCTGTAGGTAAAGTCTCACCTGATAGTGTTCTTAAATTTTCTTTTTGCATCTTTAAAGTTTCCTCTAAAGAATAAATTAATTCTTCTAATTTTAATTGTTCTTGTAATAAAGAAGATATACTTTTTAAATCTTCTTGTTTAACTTTAGTAACTGCGTGATCTTCAAAATCTATCGGACTCATCAATTTCACCTTTCTCGTTCATGTTTATACTCACAGGATAATAACGTTTTTCTTTTTTATCCCATTTAAGTATTTTAAATTTACCTCTGTTTATATCAGCTGCTACACAGCCTGCAATAACCATTGCAGCAGGGTCACCCATCATTAAAAGATAATCATCATCACAAAAATCTTTAAGTTTTCTTTTTACTTTTCTAATAGCAGGTTGGGCACTAAACATAATTTGTGAGCCACTATCAAATAGAACTTCTATTTCTCCGTATGCTTCTGCACTTAAAACATTTACATAAGGATTTTCCTGTACTAAATAAACTTTTGGTTTTTTCTGTATCATCTTTCTATCTATATATTTACCTCTTGATTTTTGATTTGGCAAGTACTATTATTAACTTTTAGAAAGTGATTATGGATTATAGATTTAAAACTAAACCTTTTAAACATCAATTAGATGCTTTAAATGAAAGTTGGAACAAAGAAAACTGGGCTTTATTTATGGAAATGGGTACTGGTAAAACCAAAGTAGCAATAGATAATATTGCCATCCTTTATGATAAAGGAAAAGTAAATTCTGCTTTAGTTATAGCTCCTAATGGTATTAAAAGAAATTGGCGTAATGAATTAAAAATTCATTTACCTGATCACATTAATTATCGTTGCGCTGTTTGGGCTTCTTCACCTAAGAAAAAAGATCTTTTAGAGTTAGAAAAAATAAATGTTATTACTGATGATTTAGTAATTCTTATTATGAACATTGAAGCTTTTCAAAGTGGTAAAGGTTTTCAGTATGCTTATAATTTCTTATTAAGAACATCTAGTTTTGTTTGTATAGATGAATCAACTACAATTAAAAATCATAACGCTAAGAGAACAAAAAATATAATTAAACTTTCTAATTGTGCAAAGTACAAAAGAATAATGACAGGTTCTCCTGTTACTAAATCTCCTTTGGATTTATATAGCCAGGTACAATTTTTAGATCCTTATCTTATCGAACAACAAAGTTATTATAGTTTTAGATCAAGATACGCTGTCGTTGTTTCGAGATCCGTGGGCAGTCATTCGTTTCAACATATCGTTAAATACCAAAGACTAGATGAGTTACAGGAAAAAATAAAAGAATTTTCTACAAGAATTCTAAAATCAGAGTGTTTAGATTTACCTGAAAAACTTTATACAAAAAGAACTGTCGCTATGACAGCAGAACAATTAAAAGCTTATATAGAAATTAGAAATTCTGCTATGACTTTTTTAGAAAACGATAAAATGATGAGTGCACCTACAATACTAACTCAAATTATTCGCTTACATCAAATTACTTGTGGTCATTTTAAATCTGATGACGGTGAGGTTATTCCTCTTAAAAATAATAGACTACAAGAACTTCTAAATGTTTTAGAAGAAACAAACGGCAAGGTAATTATCTGGGCTGTTTACAGACATGATATACAAACTATAGAAAAAGGAATAGGTGAAATATATGGTAAAGAATCTGTGGCGTCATATTATGGTGATACGCCAGATAGTGATCGTCAGTCTATTGTGGACAGTTTTCAAGATAGCGAAAGCCCTCTCCGATTTTTTGTCGGAAATCCAAAAACAGGAGGCTATGGGCTCACTCTTACTGCTTCTCACACTGTCGTTTATTATAGTAATGATTACAGTTTAGAAATACGTATGCAATCAGAAGATCGAGCACATCGTATAGGACAGACTAATAAAGTGACTTATGTGGATTTAATTGCTGAAGGAACTATAGATGAAAAAATTGTTAAAGCTTTAAATAATAAGATTGATTTGGCTAGTCAGGTTATGGGTGAGGACCCTAAAAAAATACTTTTCGATTAAGATTTTGTTGTAATAGTATTTCTAATCTTATAACACGTTCTCTTATATCTGGAATATCTTGAGTAATGGTTTGTTCAAGCATACTCTGCTTTGCTTCAATAGCTTCTAATTTTTGAGTCATCATTCCATAAACGCTTCCAGCACTAACAAGTATCATTGAAAACCATACTATGTTTCTAATGCTAAAATCTTTTTCCATTATCCTTGTGCCACTGAATCATTGATCATTTTTAATTTTTCATAAGTAGACATTGCACGTCCGCCTTGATTGTAACCCATCTGTAAATTTTTCATAATACGATCATCAATATTATCACTAGCACTTAATGATTGTGAGTTCATTGTAGATCTATTAATATCTCCACCATAAGCAAAACCACGTAATGAAGAGTCTTGATAAAGTTCTGGGTACACTAATTGATTAAACCCTCTTTGATCGTTTCTAGCATTATCCATAGTTTGACTATACACGTTTAAATCACCTGGATTATTTTCTTCGAAAATATTTTCTCTTTGTCCTGTTTGTGTTGAAAAAGGACTAGTTCTTTGTCCAGAATAATCTGTTTGAGAAACTTGTGTGCCAGGAGGTGGATTATTTGGAAATAATCTC
>TARA_R110002110_G_scaffold296500_3_pt1 | contig 13524 bp, 12 predicted proteins | sample TARA_R110002110 | Tara Oceans TARA_R110002110 (sample SAMEA4397330) | marine metagenome | biome: Polar Biome; feature: [SRF] surface water layer (ENVO:00010504); material: water (ENVO:00002006), including particulate matter (ENVO:01000060) such as... | depth 5 m
AATTCAACGATTCCAATAAGTTATGGAAATCAACCGCTTAGCCGACAAGCCTTTGATTTCACAAAGTTTCCAACCACACATTCAGCATCATTCACGCGTATTCGCGGGCAAAACTGAGCGCAAACTTGCATTCGCGGGTTGATGTGGCGTTGATGTAGACCGATCAATAGCGCGCTGACCATCGTCGCTTTCGGCACCGAGTTGCCCTTGGCGAAGGTGTAAAACGCAGCCGCGCAATACCACCAAGCGCTGCCAGTCGCGCTCGGCGTAGCATTTTTTGCGCCGAAGTCGGGCCCAACGCATGAAACGGACCGTCACCGCGAACAGTCAGCCACGAAAATTGTCAATACGGGCTTTTAGCTTCGGAGCCCAGTAGGTGCGCCAGTTCGACAATTTCGGCAGGATCCACATCGGTTGAAACACGATTGCCAAACATCTGCCCGATTATGAATCGCAGCCTGTCGACGTCGCCAGATTTTGTTGCCTTAATACCTGCAGCCACTTGTTGCTCATGTAACACCTCATCAACCGCCAAATGTTGCTCTTCCGCCAATCGCCTAAAGATTTCGATCAAAAAATCAGGGCCTTCAGCAAGGGCTTTCATACGGATACCTTGCATTTCATTGAGAGAGCGACGGGCGGAGTCATAGTTTTTCTCTCGGATTGAGCGCCGAGTGGTAACCAAAAGCTTGTCATGCCGTTCGGCGTCTACTGGTTGGGCAACGTCCCGCAATTCATCAAAAGAGGTTTCAGCTTTGCCAACTTCGTCGTCCAATACCCGTTCTTCATTCTCAGGTGACATCTTTAGCAAAGCAACTTCTTGGCGAAGCTTACGCGCCTCTTCGGCAACCGAACGATTGGTGTCCGCCTCGACCGATGTTGAAAGCGCTGCATGCTGGCGTTCGATTCGCCTGCGAATGTTACCGTCTGGGTCTGCATTTCCATCCAAAGTGGCATCGAGGTTTTCCAAGTCAGTCTCAGCTTGGGATAGCATGGAACTGGCGCGTGCAGCACCTACTTGGCCTGTATAGTCCAGAGCTCCTTCCTTAAAGTCATACAAATAGTCAGCATCAATAACACGCTCAAGCTCGGGCAATTCAATGGAAAACCGAAGCTTCCCATCATCGCTCATCTTCCAATCAATTACAAAATAATCGCCACGATTGATCCGCTCGCCCCTTTCGAGTTCTTTCCGGCTACTTAGGTGGAAATTGCCGATATGCAGATTGTGTTCAGGACTGTCGATGTCATCGACCATGTCGTAGAATTCCACAGCGATGAAATCATCTTCGCCGCCTATAAGGGTTTTGCCTGCTCGGAATGGTTTCTTCCCTTGGGCGGGTAGCGCGGTCCCTTTCTTGACCAGCACCTCCAACTTATTTCGCTCATATCCCACTTGGCCAACTTGCACTTTGACTGCCAGCGTATAGGTCATCGGAACGCTCGCAGCACTCGCTTCCGCTCTTGTGATTACGATTTCTCGCGAAGCGTCTACAACGGCTTTGCCCTGTGGGTCGAAAACAGTGACCTTAAATCGATTTTCACCGTTTTTACGAACTTTCACATTGATACTAAGTGGGCCATCAATCGAAATTCTACCAGTTGAAGTTCCCTCCTCATCGAGAATTTCCACCTCATGGCCAATCGGCATTTCCGCAGTTGGTTTTATGCGGACTTTGGCTGCGTCACTTGAAACGCGTGACGTGAAGTCGAGAGCCAAAGACACTCTACCAGTCACCGCTTCCCTATGTTTGCCACTCTTCTGCGCCGAACTCTCACCGACCCATTCGCGGCTTTCTGCGAAAATCGCAGCGCCGGTTGCAACAGCGGTCATTGGGTCAAGACCGCATTCAACCTCAATTGCCAATTCAGCCCGCAGCATGTCTCGGATAATTGGCATTTTTGACGGGCCACCAATTGGAACAATTCTGGCAATATCCTCATTCTTGTACCCGTTGGCCGTAATGATCTTGCGGCACAAAGCAATCGAGTCGTCGATACGATCTCTGATCAGGTCAGTCATCTGATCCCTCGACAAGTCGATTGAGATGTATATTTCTTCCCCATCTTCATCGGTCATACGAACTTCGTCCTCCGTCGCGAAAATAGAAGCCGTCATAGACGCAGACAGCTGAATTTTCGCTTTTTCTGCCGCATGTTTACAGACCTCTGATAGACGGTTGTATTTTTTGCTTTTCTGAAAGTCAGCCGGGAGGTTGAAGGTTTGCGATAGCCATGGACGCACAATGCTATCAAAAATAATTCGGTCAAAATCGCGCCCGCCAAGCATGTTGATACCCTCATGGGCAATCACGTTGACAACGCCCGCAGTGCTCATGACCAAAGCTAAGTCAAACGTTCCGCCTCCTAGGTCATAGATCAAAAAGACCCCATCTTTCTGTTTGCTATGTGCGATGGCAGCCAGTGCAGCAGCAACTGGTTCCTGCAACAGGCTCACTTTGTCCAATCCAGCTAATCTCGCAGCGGCAATTGTGTCCTCGCTTTGCATTTGGTTGAATGCGGCGGGCGTTGTGATGACCACACCTTCGATTTCTTGACTGCCGGCTTCTGCCATTGCCTGACCAACCAACGCCTTAATGATCTCGGCACTGCATTCGACTGGAGTCCAAACCTGCCCAGCAAAGGGAACAGGGTTTTTTGTTCCCATCGACCGTTTGAACCCATGCGCAACATTCTGGGACGCAGAAAGTAAGCGATCATAGGCTGATTTGCCAATGAAGCGATGGCCTCGCTTATCCAGATAAATGACACTGGGCAGCACATCCGTGCCATCCGCTGTTTTGAAAAGTCGCAATGCTCCATCGATGTGACCGACTACAGCTGAGTTCGAAGTTCCGAGATCAATACCAAGATACATTGCCTATTCCTTTTCACTTTTCACTGGCTCAACAAGTACACGGCCCAACCGGATGACCTTCATATCTGCCATAACGGTCGGCTCCAGAGTTTTTGAGACTACGAGATCAACGTCATCTGTATAGTCCCCCGCATTGTCTGCAGAAGCGGCTAGACCCGTATGGAACCCTTCAGATTCAAAATCGATCAACCTGAAACCGAGTTGATCGACAAGCATGGACAATTGGCGATCTGAGAAGTTCAACTGGCCTTTCAAACGTCGGCTTTCGCCGTCTGGAAGCCGTTCAATAGCCTTCCTGGTCGCATTGGATAGCTTCCAAAATTCAACGCACAGCTGCGCAACTGCGTCAACGCTGAAAGCTGTTTGGGATGAGCTCACCATGATGAAAAAATCCTCCTTGCATCTGCTCGCAATTCAGTGGCTTTATCTTGCATCTCGCGCCGAACAGAGCTGAGATCGCCCCTCTGATATCGATAGTTTGAACAGCGCGCGTTGAGGTCATCGATGAGCCCATTGAACCGGTCGATTTGATAATTTGTGTTGGCCAATGTCCTAATTATTTCAAGTCTTTGCCCCTGAAAAACACAGTAACGAATTTGAGAGCGGTTGAGCGTAAAGCCTTGCCCTACTGGTGGCCTAGTCTCAACCGCAGCGGCTGGCGCGGCTGCAGGCGCTGGAGTTGGCGTGGCTACCCTTGGAGCAGCTGGCTGATAAGTCGAACGGTTAGATGGCTTGTCGGTTACCGCTTCTATCAATAACCACCCTAAAAGGACTACAATCGTTGCATAAAGTACCCAAGTAATAACTCTTTTGATTGCCAATACCAGATTTGCGAGCGCTGTTCCCAAATTCTCGCCCCATTCCCTCGGTTTAGGCTTCATGCCCATTTCCATAGGCTTAGGTTTGTTACCCATTTGCCTAAACTTGGGAATCACTGGTTCCAGCTTTGATTTTAACTGCAGCAATTCAGCCCGCTTAGAGTCACGCGCATACTTCAGCATTTCATCAATTATTCGAGACATAGCAGGAAAATTTCCTCTGCATTGCTCAAGCTCGTTCGACTTCCAGTTATAGTGAAGAACTGCCCTTTCCTCCTCAAGTTTTTCAATAAGCTCTTGCGAGGGCGATACGCCTTTATAGGCCAGCAAAGCATCGATAAGCCTAAATGCTGTCTCCGGGTCCTCTTTCTCATTGTTCAAATCAAGCGCGAGGTCACGGACAATAGAGAATGGTATCGACACGTCATCTATTGTTGATATTGCTGAGCTAAACGTTTCGAAAATTTCCGACAGTGCCCCTGACGCCGATTTCGAAAATCCGTTTCGTTTTAGCTCGCTGCCTATCTGATTCGGAATTAGTTTTGCAACGTGGCAAGCTGTAATTAGAGGTCTGACTAGTTTTTGCCGCTTGTTTTTCTTATCCATTGATTCCAGTTGCGCCACATCTGACTTCAAGACCTCGGCAACCGATTCAAGCTCGGGAAAGGTGCGCAAAAGTGCTTCTGACAATCGACGTGCTTCAGCAGTTTCACCGCGATTATTGTGTAACTCTAGGGAAAGAGAGCGCAGTTTTTCGTAGATTTTCTTTGATCGCCCTTCTTCATGACCTTGATGTTGTTCATAGACTTGAACCGGTTGGTTAACGTCATCCCATCGAACAAGTAGGTCGGAAGCTGCGGTTACCAGCACACTTAGATCAACGCCATCTTTCTCGGCATCCGAAATGACCTTGTCGATTTCATCGCTAATGCGGACTAGGTCCCGTTCGCTCAAGGTATCATAGTGGCGAACGAATTGCTCCAAGAACGAACTCGAAGGGTGCCTTCTCAACTCGGCTTCGACTATCCTGTCCATGACTTCGCCGGGCCGATCAAGAGTCCAAATTCCAAACGCTGCGGTTCTGGCGTGCAGTTTTTCAAGATCCTTTAAAGCGTCACGCATCTGATGCGCTCCAGCACCGGGAAATCCAGCGCTCAGACGGTTTTCGTTGACGAAAGTGAGAATGGTCGCCTGATCTACTTCGTCCCAAGCGGCCACCAGAGCATGAAACAGGCTGTCGTTGACATTTCCCGTGCCAGAAAAATGCGCCAAGAAATTCGCTTTGGCCAGTTCTGGAGCGTGCTTCGAAGACTCAATAAGTGCAGCAAGATCACCTGAAGTGATCAGGCTCAGGACATTAGATATTTGAGCTTGGCTCAGTTCAGGCAGCCATGAAATTTCTTGTTCCAGTCGGGCATTTGGAGCCAAGAGGCTTTGCTGGGCGCTTTGGATTTGTTCTGGCTCAAATACCCCATCAAACTCTGCATCATCAACGAGTTCGGCAATATCTGATCGACTAGAATCGTAGCCTGCTTTCAAAACATGAAACGCGTTCTTAGTAAGTTCGAAACGTCCGTCATTCATCAATAATTACTCAAATCGAGGTTGGAATGAAAATTATGCTTGCACATGGGCATCGCACTGCCAAGGGCAGAGTTCAAATCTCTTGTTTATTCAGTTTGGTATGAAGGTCCGCTATGACCCTTGCGGTCAGCTCATTATGCACCCGCAGCATAGGTCCATCCACCGGATACGTAGGTACAGGGCGGTCGGGACCAAGTTTTCCTCGCCCCTCAAGGCAACGCGCCCACATACCCGCGCTGATACCCCCTCACCATGTCTCGCGGTTCATGCGGAGCGATCACCTCGACTCGGATCACGGCAAGACATCAACATCGCCACGCCGCACCTTTTCCAGCATTGTACGCAACTCTGGCGGATCCAGCACCTCGACCGTCCTGCCCCATGAGACCAGGTGCCAAGCCATCTCCACCCATCCGCTTGCGCTGAACTCAACCAGCAGGCCGCCATCTGGCATGTCCGTCATCACCTGGTTTGGGTGGAACCGGAAGTCGCGCGCCACAGGCGCTGCGCTGGGCGCAAATAGCCAACGAACGGGGCCGTGCTCGGCCTCAGAGAAGAACGAGCCAAAAGACTGGCCGCAGTGGGCGTTGATGCAGAAGTCCGGATCGCGCACGTAGCCCAGCCCCGTCAAAGCCATTTCGCTGATCCGATCAAATCGATACTGACGCATCCGCCGTTCCGGCGTCGTCTCGCGCGCCACAAGATAATGCCGGGTGCCAAGGATGACGCCGTAGGGTTCCACAACCCGCTCGCGGGGTGCAGCATCGCGCGCGCTCCGGTAAGTCATGCGGATAGACATCGGCGCGAGGAAAGCCTCGAACAATAGCTTCAGATAATGCGGTGATGCCTGACTTGCCGGCCCGGGGCGGCAGGCGAAGCCATTCGCCTCGAGCATGACCTCGGAGCTCACTTCAGCCGATCGCGCTTGTGGCAGCGACGCAGACGCCAGAAGCCGGTCGCGCAGCTCAATGAGTGATTTGACCTCAATCACAGCCCCGTCACGCTCGGCCCGCCGAATCGCCAGATCCAGCGCAGCAAGTTCACTGTCGCGAACCCCACGGTGGCGAATATAATCGACATCACGAAGGGACCACCAACGGCGGCGTTCGCCATCCGTGGCAATATCAATCCGGGGGAACACGTCCTCGAGCGCACGGGCCATCCGTCGCGCCGTCCGCTCATTGACGGCGAACTCTTCCATGATGTCGCGCAAGCTCACGCCGCGGTAACGCGCCTTGGCCATTTCGGCCAGCCGGTACAGGTCCCGCGCCTTGGCGAATGACATGGTAAATATTCTCTCCCTGATTGCGCACGGGGTAAGCAACTTACCCCCTGGGGAGAGTAAACCGATCCCGCGCCAATGCCGAATCGAAAAATCACGCGGTTTCTGTGATTTCGCCGATCAGCAACGACGCTAAATGTTAATCACCCGTCGCCTGGCTCGATCCAGCTGACGGTCTTGGAAGAAGGATTTAAGGATGGGGCTGCCACAACGAGTATTTTACCCTGTTCACGAGACCGCTGCGCGCTGGGGCTGCACGGTTTCCGACATCGCTGGCTGGGCTGCGATGGGTGCGCTGAAGATCGTCACGGGCATTCCGCCCATCGACTGTGGCGAAGCGCGGATCGCCGGACTGGTGCAGATCGAGCCCACGGATATCCTGCCTATGTTCAGGCGCTGCGGGACCGGTCCGCATGAGGCACATTTGCTTCGCGTGCGCCCCCTTGAAACGGAAGACTGGCTTTACATCACCGCGCCCGAGGAAGGCGTGCTGGTCTCGATCAGTGATCTGGTGATCCTGGGGCAGGAAGTACAGCGCTTTGAAGATGCCAACAATCTCTTCGGTCGTGTCGCCGAAGGCGCTGGGCTTGGCGACGATGGGGACTACGATTGGCCCGGAATGGGTGTTGAGATCACGCGCCGGGTGTTCGAAGAAGGCTTGCCTAAATCCCAGGCCGAGTGGATCAGAGAATTACAGGACTGGTTCGCCTCGCAGTCGGAAACCGGGGAGTTTCCGGACGAGCGTTCAATCAGGCGGCGATTGGCTCCGATCCTCAAAGCCTTAAAATTCAAGAGCCCGAAACGGTAAGATGTTTCGCGCCAGGGTGCCGGCCAGCCCGTGATAGCGGGCTGGCACCAGCAGCGGGCGGATCTGCGTCATGAACCAACCGTGGCTTCGGCTTGAAGGCGCTGGCCACGGCATCGACGCCCGCGCGCAACGGCGAATCCATCAAATGGGCATAGCGCTGGGTGGTCTGCATCTGGCTGTGGCCCAGTAACTTGCCGATCATCTCAAGCGAGGCACCGCCACTGACCAGCAGCGAGGCGAAGGTGTGGCGCAGATCGTGGATCCGAACATCCTCGATGCCCACCTCTTTCTGGATGCGCCTCCAAAACCGGCGAATCTCCAGCACGGGCTGGCCGGGGATATCGCCGGGAAAGAGCCATGGGGATCCTTTGATCACCGCGAGGCGACGCTGGCGCACGATAGCCGCCGCCTCGTCGGAGATTGGCACGCGGTGGACGCGGCGCTGCTTGGTCGTCATGGCGGGCTTGGTCCAGCTCAGATGTTCGAGGTTAAAATCCTCGAACCGTGCCTGCCGCACTTCCCCCACCCGGGCACCGGTCAACATGCAGAGCCGAATGATCCCGGCTGCGCGGTCGTCCTCTGCCGCATCCAGCGCCATCGCCAGGCCCGCGATTTCTTCTTGCGAGAGATACCGCTCGCGCGGCGTTTCCATCCGGCGGCGAAACCCCGTCGCGGGATTGTCGTCACGCCATCCCCATTTGACAGCATAGGAGAACATCTTACGAACGACCTCGCCGACACGGTTGGCGCGAACCGGTGTGGGTTTGGCCCCCTTGAGCTTGCGGGCCCGGCTGTTGGATTTTTGCTTTGACGGTCGTGCGCGTCCTTCGGCGACATTGTTCAAAAGCAGTTCGACATCATAGGACGAGACCTCGGTCACCAGCATGGTGCCCCAAGTCGGATCAATGAACTTCTCCATCATCGAGCGCTGATCAGCAGCGTTCAGAGCCGCCAAATGCGGCAGATGCATCTCGACGTAGCGCTTGACCAGATCACTGATGCGCGGTGCCTCGCGCTTCGCGTCACGCGTCGCCAGCGGGTCACCGCCCGCATCAATCTCGCGGCGCAGTGTTTTGGCACGCTCCCGTGCGGCAGTCACGCCCCATTCCGGCCAGCGTGCAAAGGTCATTCTGCGCTGCCGCCCGGCGTAGCGATAATCGAGCGTGAAGGCCCGTCCGCCGCCGCGGTAAACGCAAACGGCAAAACCGCGCACCTCGGTATCAAAAATCTGGTAGTCCCGCCCTTCGGCAGGCTCGGCGTCGCGAAGGACCTTCTCGCTCAGCTTCAGTCGGTTCACCATGCAAAAACCTCTCTCCTGGCCCTGTCATGACGCGTAGTTCCGGCCTGGCATCAAGCAAAGCATGGCCCTGAGGGTGGCAGGGAGGCACGGGGTGGCACGACGGAGACAGGTTGCGTGCCACCCCTTATTTTATTGGGAATCTGCGCGCTGGGCCGGTTTCCGACCAAGGCGGCACCCGACGTCGCCGGTCATTATATCCACCCAAAGGCACCCCTGATGACCCGAATCACGGTCACGAAGCCAGAAAAGATGGAAAATCTTCAATAAAATATGGGGGTGGCACGCGTTTATGCACGTTGCCACCCCCAGTTTGATCGCGAATGCGCGCGAAAGCCCGCGAATACACCTATTTGCGCAGGAATACGCGCGAGCACGCGGCGGACCATTTTGCTGCACTGCGGCAACGACTGTGGTCGCCGGACCAGAACCCGCCGAAAAGCCAATAAAACAAGGGGTGGCACGGGGGTGGCGAGTTTCGTGCCACCCCGTGCCTCCCTGCCACCCCCAGCGATATGCGTGATTGGACCCAGCATTTGCCCACGTTCGGGCTCTCACACTGGAGACTTCACATGCAGGAACTCACGAACGCCAAAGGGGGCAGGGACACGTCGCGCGCTTTGCTGAGCGGTTGGATCAGCCGGTCCGATCTTGCCCAGGAACTCGAGGTAACCGAAGGCACCTTGCGGCGCTGGGCCGCCGAGCGCTGGGGGCCGCCTTGCATTCGCGCGGGTCGGAAAATCTATTATCGCCGCAGCGCCGTTGTCGAATGGCTGGAAGACCAAGAAGTGGCAGACCAGCGCCGCGCACGCCGGGGAGGCCGTCGATGAGCATCCCCCTGCCCTTCCGCAAGCGCAGCGCCCGCGATCAGGTGCGCCGGGATTGGATCGACGAGCGACGGCTTGAGGCACGCATCGTTGTGGCCGATGTTGTGAACCATTCCGACCACCTGCTGCGGCTCGCGTGCAACGTGCTGGTCCAGCATGGGGAGACGCCTGCCGAGCGTGAAGACGCCCGGATCCTGTTGGTCGTCCTTGATGCTAAATCACCCGGGCGCGCCAATCATAATCGATCAGATCGGGAGGGTCGGTCATGAAGCAGCGCGGCACACCCGAGGCCGATCTGCAGCGCGCTGTGGTGCAGGCCCTGCGCTTCGCCCTGCCCAAGGGGACAATCATTCATCACTGCCCCAACGAGGTAACCGAGGCAGGCCCACGCGGCGCAAAACGCCAGGCGATCCTTGTCGGCATGGGCGTCCATCCGGGCTTTGCCGATTTGCTCGTACTTTGTGATGGTCGCGTGCTGTTCCTCGGGCTGAAATCCCCCAAGGGCCGGCTCAGCCCGGCGCAGGAGGCGTTTCGCGATGCCGTGCTGGCGCAGGGCTTCGGTTGGGCGCTGGTGCGCAGCCTTGACGACGCGGTGGGGGCACTCGCCAACCAAGGTTTTACAACGCGCATCGCGCCGCCTACGCGGAGGGCCGCGCCATGAGCCATGAAGCCACCAACTGGGCCATCAAGCAGCGCGGGTTGAAACCCACCACCAAGATCGTGCTCTGGCATCTCTGCGACCGGTTCAACCCGGACTATGGCTGTTTCCCCTCGCAGGACAGGCTCGCGCATGATTGCGAGATCAGCCGCTCGACGTTGAACGATCATATTGGCCAGCTTGAGGCGACAGGCCTGCTGCGCAGGGTTCCCCGCATTGATCCCGTGACCAAGCGCCAGCTGCCTACCCGCTACATCCTGTGCTTTGAGCCGGGCTATACACCGGCGGATGTGGTTCCATGTCCGAAAATCGGACACGGAGATAAAACCGTCAGGAAAAACCCCGCTGTAGCAGACGGTTGCGGCCCGGATGTCCTGCCAGAGCCTGATCCGTGTCCGAATCCAGGACACGGGATCGACACAGAAGCCGTGTCCGAATTTTGCCCTGACCCGTGTCCGGAAAATGACCAAAGCCGTGTCCGGAATCCGGACTCTAACCTTGTAAGAGAACCACTAAGTAAACCAGTAAAGGAGGAGGAGGAGGGCGCAGCTGCGCGCGATTCCGATTTTGATCGGTTTTTTGCAGAGCTGCTCAGCGCGCTGGGCTTGGACCCAGCGTCGCTGCCCGGATGGTGGCAAGGCTGGCCCGCACAGTCCCACGTTCGCCGCTGGATCGGTGACCTCGGGTTGTCCGAGGACCGGATCGTAGAGATCGCAACGGAAACCCGGAACGATCATCCCAATCCGCCAGATGGGCCCAAGGCCCTCGACCGCGCCATGGAACGCGCCGCGCGCCGCGATGCGCAAAATGCGGCGGATGCAGCAAAACCGCAGAGACCGAAGCGCGCGCGGAAGGTTGATTTGACGCCCCGGCCCAGCGCGGACGATCTCGCAGCGTTCTACGCGGATCTGGTCAATTCAAACCGGTATCTGCCCGCCAGCACAATCAGCAACACCCTGCGCGATGCCATGCTGGCACGGGGCCTGGTCACGCCGGAACGGCTGCGCCAGCGAGGAGTGCGGTGAATGGCTTGGTGTCACGTCCCCGGCACGGATTGTCCCTCTGCGCAGGCGGCGGAGGTCTTGATCTGGGCCTCATGCTCGCCGAGCCCGGCTTTCACACCCGCTGCTTTGTCGAATGGGAGGACTGGCCCCGAACTGTGCTCATCGCCGCCCAGCGCGCGGGATATTTCGCCCCGGCCCCAATCTGGGACGATCTGCGTAGCTTCGATGCCCGGCCCTTTCACGGAGCCTTCGATATTGTGCTGGCCGGATACCCATGTCAGCCGTTCAGCGCAGCCGGAAAGCGCGGCGGCGCCGACGATCCCCGCCACCTCTGGCCCGAGATCGCCCGTGTCATCGCCGAATGCCGACCCGAATGGGTCCTCGTTGAAAACGTCGCCGGGCACGTCAGCCTCGGCCTTGAAACCGTTCTGCGAGAGCTTTGGGGCATGGGTTATACGCCTGCGGCGGGTCTGTTCAGCGCGGCAGAAGTCGGTGCGCCGCACCAGCGGATGCGCATCTTCATCCTGGCCCACACCGATGAGCCTGCATCCCGGCACCGCCAGCTACAATCCGGCTGGGAACAGCGACTTCACTCGCAAGGCGGAAGCGCTGGCGCTGGGCATCACGAACTGGTCGACGCCCAAGGCGACGGACGGGGCGAAGGGTGGGCCGGGGCAGAGTTACGGTTCGGGCGGGATGCCACCCCTGCCAGCGCAGGCAGCGCAATGGCAGACGCCGGTGGCGGACGACCAGATGGATCGGCTGCGCGGCAAGATCAACAGCCGGGGCGAGCCGAAGCTGAGCGCGCAAGCCATCCGGTGGCCGACACCCGCCGCGCAGAACCGGAAGGACAGCAGCCAGGCAAGCGTGATCCGGGCCGATGGCAAAAGTCGGATGGACCTTGTGCACTACCGGGCGGAACAGGGCTTCACCCGCCCGGTCCCGGAGATCACGCCACATGGGCGGGAATCCTCGCCACACGCCCCGATCTCGCGCCCGCTTTGGGCTTCGATGATTGCCTCGCATGGGCGCGTCGTCTCGCGGCGGATCCTGAAGGGCCGATCACGGCAGCGGCTGAACCCGCTCTTCGTCGGATGGCTGATGGGCTGGCCCATCGGGCACGCGCTCTGCGCCTGCTCGGCAATGGAGTTCACCCACTGGCAGCGGCACATGCGTGGCGCACTCTCGCAGCTGCCCATGGCCTCGGGCTCTTGGATCTGGCGGCCGAGCGAGGGGCCGGAAAGCCCAGCGCAGATGACTCTCTTTGAAGGATTGCAGCCATGAGCATGCAGGGACGTATCGGACATGCGCGTGGAGCAAAGACAAAACGCGCGCTGGGCGTGCAGGCGGCGCTGGAATGGGCGTTCCGGGTGGAAAAGGCCAAATTGGAGCTGCCCGTGCCAAAAGGTGCGACCGAGGAGGGCTTTGGCTTCGGGCTGGAATATGTCCTGATGCAACGCGCCGCGCTGGGCTGCAAGGTGGACGGCGGCCAGCACAAGATGGGCAGTTACACCCATCCCGATGCGGAAGTCATCGCTGCCACTGTCGCGGGGATGCCCGACGGCCTTGGCGGCATCCGTATGGCGATCCGGGTGGCCGAACTGGCGCGCGCCGGAATGACGCCCGACGGGATGCCCGGCGCGGTGCCCCGCTGCGTGCCGGTTGACATGAAGCGCAACCGGCATGGCGATCGCGCCGTCAGCGTCGTTGTCGGCACGGAAAAGGTACTGATCAAAGGCAAATGGCGAACAATTGAGGTCCGCGCCTGTCCGGTTATTTGGCGCCCGCACGCGGAGCAGATCGCATCAGCCCGGCGCGGTTATGAAGATTGGTGGCTGGCACTGGACTGGGTACGGGATGGGCTGATGGTCGGGCGGATGCTGCGGGAGATGGAAGTGACGGAAGTTATGCCGAAGGTGAGACCTTGGGGAACCAGGTGACAACGTCGCTAAGGGCGGAAAGCGGCCTGCTCGCGGTGCGGCAGAGCAGATGCAGCCTCGTGTCGTTTGTTCATGGTGCAGAACTTCCGGCACCGGCTCGACATGGAGGGCAAAAGGTCGACCCAAGCACACGCGTTGACACCACCGATGAATGAACTTGGAAGACGAACCGCACAGGAACGGCTGTGCGACACAATCAGACCAAGTTTCGGGTCAAGTCACAAACGTTCGGACGATGGCATACCCGTGCTGTCCACCAGCAGGTGTAGTGGCCCTGGTGATCCGCGATAGGGAATGGCTCCCAGGTCTTCTGTCTCCGACACAAGGTGCTAAAGTCTGGCACCGACCAGTCAAGCCGAGAGTGTCCGACCTTCTGTGTAAGAGTAATTTGGCCCATGCTTCACCAACGAAGGAGCATGACGACAATG
>TARA_R110002110_G_scaffold36071_19_pt1 | contig 13515 bp, 10 predicted proteins | sample TARA_R110002110 | Tara Oceans TARA_R110002110 (sample SAMEA4397330) | marine metagenome | biome: Polar Biome; feature: [SRF] surface water layer (ENVO:00010504); material: water (ENVO:00002006), including particulate matter (ENVO:01000060) such as... | depth 5 m
GGCCCGCATCGAACAGATGCAGGCGCAATTGTCTGACCTTGCCGCCGCAACGGCGAAGCTTGGCACGGATGCGATTGCGAAAATGCCGCCTGTGGTGGCGGATATCGCCGGACCGGACCCGTTCATCTTTCTGCTCACCGTTTTTGTGCTGGCGGTTTTCGTCGGGTTCTTTGTGGTCTGGAGCGTGACACCGGCCCTGCATTCACCACTGATGGGCGTTACCAATGCCATCTCCTCGGTGATCATCGTCGGGGCGCTGATTGCGGTAGGACCGGCTGAGATGAGCATTTCCAAGGTCATGGGCTTTGTTGCTGTGATGCTGGCGAGTGTGAACATCTTCGGCGGGTTTATCGTGACCCAGCGAATGCTCGCGATGTTCAAGAAAAAGCAGAAGAAATAGGGAACAGCAGACATGTCAGAGAATCTCGTCGCCTTACTCTATCTCTTCGCCTCGGTCTGCTTCATCCTGGCGCTGAAGGGGCTTTCCTCACCGGAAACCGCCCGTCGTGGTAACATGCTGGGTATCATCGGCATGGTGGTCGCCATTCTGACCACCATCGCGGACCCGAATGTCGTTTCCTACGGCTATATCATTCTGGCCATCCTGATTGGTGGATCAGCGGGTACGCTGATCGCCAAGAAGATCGAGATGACGGCCTTGCCGCAGCTGGTCGCTGCCTTCCATTCGCTGGTTGGTCTGGCCGCTGTTTTCGTGGCAACTGCGGCTCTGTTCAGCCCTGCTGCCTATGGCATTGGCGAAGTCGGGTCGATTTCTGCCGGCAGTCTGGTGGAAATGTCACTGGGGACGGCCATCGGTGCCATTACCTTCTCCGGCTCTGTCATCGCCTTTGGCAAGCTGCAGGGCGTGCTGTCTGGCAACCCGCTGGTCTTCAAAGGCCAGCATATGATCAATGCCGCGCTGGGTATCCTGCTGGCGGTGTTCCTGATCTGGTTTGCGGCGACGGAAAGTCACACGGCCTTCTGGGCGCTGACCATTCTGGCTTTTGTTCTGGGCTTCCTGCTGATCCTGCCGATTGGCGGGGCGGATATGCCGGTCGTGGTCTCCATGCTGAACAGCTATTCCGGCTGGGCAGCCTGCGGTATCGGCTTCACGCTGGCCAACCCGTTGCTGATCATCACCGGCGCGCTGGTCGGCTCGTCCGGGGCGATCCTCAGCTACATCATGTGTAAAGGGATGAACCGCTCGATCATCAACGTGATCCTCGGCGGGTTCGGTGGTGAAACCGCAGCCGCTGCTGCCGGGGCGACCGGTGATCGTTCGGTCAAATCCGGTTCTGCGGATGATGCGGCATTCATTATGGCCAATGCATCGAAGGTCATCATCGTGCCGGGTTACGGTATGGCTGTTGCTCAGGCTCAGCATGCGCTGCGTGAAATGGGCGACATGCTGAAGGCTGAGGGGGTCGAAGTCTCCTATGCCATTCATCCGGTCGCCGGTCGTATGCCGGGCCATATGAACGTGCTGCTGGCCGAAGCCAACGTGCCTTATGATGAAGTTTTTGAGCTGGACGAGATCAACCGGGAATTTGCTACGGCGGATGTCGCCTTTGTCATTGGTGCGAACGATGTCACCAACCCGGCGGCGAAGACCGACAAGGCCAGCCCGATCTATGGCATGCCGATTCTGGATGTGGAGAAGGCGAAAACGGTTCTGTTCATCAAACGCTCCATGGCCTCCGGCTATGCAGGGGTCGATAACGAACTGTTCTTCCGTGACAACACCATGATGCTGTTCGGTGATGCCAAGAAGATGACCGAAGAAATCGTCAAGGCGATGGACTGAGTTTCAGCACTTAATTGAATGTAATGTCATCCTGAACCTGTTTCAGGATGACATTCGGATTGGTGCCGGTGCTGTTACTATAACTGCATTGGCCATGTGTCGGTCAGGCGATAGCCGCCGGGCCATGGATCTGTCGGGTCGAGGTGCAGTTCGGTGCGTCCGGTCCGCCAGGCGCGACCAGTGACTGACGGGACGATAGCCACACGGTCTGCCACTGTTGTCAGTGCTTCAAGGCGGCAGTCGAAGCGGGAGCCGATGATCGACCGCCCGATGAAGCGACCACCTTCCTGCAACTGGCCTTTTGCCTGCATCACCGCCATCCGCGCTGAACAACCGGTGCCGCAGGGTGAGCGGTCCAGTTTTCCCGGGTCAATGGCGACCGCGTTACGGGCTTCCGGAACATTGTCCCTTTCCTCGACGGGCATTGCCATCTGGCAAAACGAGATATGCGACCAGTCCGGATTTTCCGGATGGCTGAAGCCAAGCTGTTCGTTGGCGGCTGCGGTTATCAACGCACCGGTTGTGGCGATATCCCGCGCTTCATCCGGGGTTATCTGAAAGCCGAGGGCAGGGGCGTCGACAATCACGAAGCTGTCGCCACCATAGGCTGTATCGACAGTCAGGGTTCCCAGCCCGGGAACTTCCAGCATAGCATCCAGCCGGTCCGCGAATGAGGGGACGTTCCGGACGGTGATGGCCAGCGCCTTGCCGTCGCGACAGCTTGCACGGATTTCTACCAACCCGCCGGGCGCTTCCAGCGTGAATCGGGTTTCTGGCTCCTGCATCGCCACCATGCCGGTTTCCAGCAGAACGGTCGCCACACAGATCGAGTTGGAACCGGACATCGGCGGGGTATGTTCCGGTTCCATGATGATGAAGCCGAAGGCGGCGCGGGGGGCTATGGCAGGGACGATCAGATTGACGTGCCGGAACACACCACCCCGCGGTTCATTCAGAACAAAGTCCCGGAGCTGCCGGTCTCCGGCGACCCAGGCCCGCTGCTCCCACAGGGTTGCGCCGGGCGGGGGCTGGACACCCGCGATGATGACATCACCAACTTCGCCTTCGGCGTGGCAGGTGACGATTGTGACAGGCTCTGTGAGGCTCATCTGGTGCTTCCGATTGTTTCCGCCCCGCTGAAAAACGACAGCAGGGCGGAAAGCTTAACGGAACAGCCAGACCATGGACATGGAGATTGACGGGATATAGGTCACCAGCATCAGCGTAATCAGGCTGACAAGATACAGCGGTGCCATTGCCCGGGCTATGGTCAGGACACCCACACCGGAGATGTTGGAGGCGACATACAGCGTCGCGCCGACCGGCGGGGTGAACAGGCCCAGCGCCAGATTGCAGGTCATGACAACGCCCAGATGTACCGGATCAACACCAAAGGCCGTGGCTGTCGGAATGAACAGCGGTGCGGTCAGCAGGATGGCCGGGACCGGGTCCAGCACCAGCCCCAGAATCAGCAGCACGATATTGACCAGCAGCAGGAACATGAAGGGGCTGTCGGACATGTCCTGCACGAAGCTGACCAGCAGGGTCGGCATCTGTTCGAGTGTGATCAGCCAGGCCAGAACGGTCGTTGCACCAATGACGACCATGACGACGGCACTGGTGATGAAGGAATCCACCAGCAGTTTTGGCAGGTCACGGATATGGAAATCGCGATAGACCAGAATGGTGACGACCAGACCATAGACGACGGCCAGTGCAGCAGCTTCTGTCGGCGTTACATAACCGGAGAAGATGCCGCCGAGAATGATGACCGGCAGGAACAGCGCCGGGGCGCAGCCAATGAAGCTCCGCCAGATTTCCCCGGCTGAGGCCGCTTTGCCCCCCGGGTCGCAGCCGGTGCTGCGACCTACCCAGTAACAGACCAGCATCAGGGCGAGGCCAAAGACGGCACCGGGTATGAAGCCTGCCAGAAACAGTTCAGCCACGGATACATTGCCGACAAAGCCGTAAACCAGCATGGGAATGGAGGGCGGGATGATAATGCCGATGGTCCCGGCGGAGGCGACAAGCCCGGCGGCGAAGGCGCGGGTATAGCCCTGCTTTGCCATGTTCGGGATCATTACCGATCCGATGGCGGCACTGTCAGCTATGGCGGAACCGGAAATGCCACCGAAGATCATGCTGGCACCAACCACGCAGACACCAAGCCCGCCGGGCAGGAAGCCGAGCAGTGCCCGGGCAAAGGCGATGATACGTTCACCGACGCCGCCCCGGCTCATCAGCTCACCTGTCACGATGAACAGGGGGATGGCGATGTAATGGTTCTGTTCGATACCACCGATGAAGTTGAGCAGGACGGCCTGTAGCGGATAGCCCAGATCAAAGACAAAGATTGGCAGGATGGCAGAGAGCAGAATTGCCCAGACCAGCGGAATGCCTATGAAAATCGCGCCGATGAAAACGGCGCAGAGAAACAGGAGAATCATGCCAGGCCCTCATGACTTTCAGATGCGAGCGAACTGTCGCCGTTATCGGGCGGCTGTTTCAGATTCTGTGCCTGAACCAGAATGTTCCAGATCAGGAACAGCAATGTCAGGGTGATGCCGGCTGGCATCGAGGCATAGAGCAGTCCGACAGGCCAGTAGAGCACCGTGGTCTGCTGTGCCCATGTGTGGATCGAGATATTGATGCCATGCCAGATCAGCGTTACCAGCAAGGCGATGACGCCAATATCGATCAGCAGCGCGATCATCCGCTGGGCTGCTTTGGGAGCGGCAAAGGCGATGATCTCTGTCACCCGCATATGAATGCCACGGGCCGCGGCGGCGGCGCATCCCAGGAAAGTGACCCAGAGCATCAGAAAGGCAGAGAGTTCCAGTGACCAGGCCAGATCAAAGCCTCCGAAGCCGCGAAGGGCTGCGTTGACGAAGACGATGGTCACAATGGCCGCGCCAAAGCCGACCAGCAGAATATCCACCAGACGGCTTATCAGACGAAGTGGATAAGGATAATGAGGACGATAGTCCAAGAACGCCTCCTATAAGGCAGCCTCGAAAAGCACTGGTGGTGAAAGATATTCTCCTGCAATTCCAGGTGGTCCCGGCTTCTCCGGCTTCGCTTGAGAAAAGCCGGAGAAGTTGCAGGAGAAAGTCTGTTCAGGTCCGCCTATTTCGCAGGATGAGCCTTCCGGATCGCCTCGGCGTCCTTCAGGATCTTGTCGACATCGGCGCCGTAGACATCACGGGCAGCAGCATAAACCTTGGCAACCGCATCGCGGAAAGGACCGATAACCGGAACGGTCACGGTCGCTCCGGCAGCTTCCATGTCCTTGAGCTGACTGGCTTCTGAATCACGGACCAGATTACGGCTGAATGCAGCTGCTTCCTGTGCGGCTTTTGTCACGGCTGCCTTGTCAGCATCCGAGAATTCTTTCCAGGTATTCTCAGCAACGGCCAGCGGCAGGGGACTGTAAACGTGGCGGGTGAGGGTGATGTTCTTGGCAACTTCGTAGAACCGGAGTGACTTGATGGTGTCGACCGGGTTTTCCTGACCGATCACGGTGCCTTGCTGAATGGCCAGATAGACCTCGGTTACCGGCAAAACAACCGGATTGAAGCCGATAGCTTCCATCGTCCAGCGGATCATGTCGTTCGGATAGACGCGCATTTTCTTGCCAACCGCGTCGGCAGGAGAATTGAGCGGCTCTTTTGTCGTGAAGCTGCGGAACCCGGCTTCCCATGTGGACAGGATACGAAAGCCCTTTTCAGGAAGTTTCGCAAACTCACCCTGCAACCAGTCGGAACTGTCATACAGGGCCCAGCCCTGTTCATAGCTGTCGACCAGAAACGGCATGGCCGTCAGATTGAGGGATTTCAGATGTGTGGCATAGGTGCCGGTCGCGGTAACCGTGAAATCGATACCACCGAGCTGTAGCTGTTCTACGGCTTTCGGGTCATTTGCCAGCTGTCCTGACGGATAGATACGGACTGTATGCCGGCCTTCGGTGTATTCCTTCACCTTTTCAGCAAACAGTTCTGCCGCCGCCTGACGGGAACCGCCGGGATTGTCGGTGTGGCTGAAGCGCAGTGTCTTGGCGGACGCAATGCCTGACGACAGGCTGATGGCAGCGGCGATACCAGCCGCCAGTGAGAGCTTGGTCAAAGTTTCAAATCGCATGGTTTCCTCCCGGAATGATGCAGAATTCAGTTGGTGAAGGCAGGCAACGATATTGTTTTGTTTTTAGCCACCTGCCGGGAGGGCGGATGTCAGAACAGCCCGCCACAAGAAATACAATAACGCATACGTTACAGAATGCACAATGGCTTTATCAGAAAAAGTGGCTGTGGCTGATGCCTGGAGGTCGCGCAGGCCTGAAACGCAGCAAGCCGCCCCTTGCAGGGGCGGCTTGCTCAGAGCGGGTCGCTGGTTCTGTAGTGAAGTCTGTGTTGCGCAGATAAAAGGCTGGTCTTAGTGATCAATCACCACAGTCATCAGCGGAAACCACTTTGTTTCGTCCGGTTTCTTTCGCCGTGTACAGGGCTTTATCGGCCAGCTTGAACAAATCTTCCGAGGCCTGTTCAGTTGTCGCCACGACAGATGATACACCGACGCTGATGGTGACATATTCTGCGGTCTGGGAGCTTTTGTGAGGTAGCTTTAGCTGTTCGATGGCGGCCCGCAGCTTCTCCGCGAGATGCATGGCCCCGGTCATGTCTGTCTCAGGCAGCAGGCAGGCAAATTCCTCACCGCCATACCGGGCAGCAAGATCAGCAGGCCGGTGCAGGGTATTCTCCAGTGCAGCCGCGATCTCCTGAAGGCATCTGTCACCCTCAAGGTGGCCATATGTATCGTTGAACTGCTTGAAGTGATCGATATCCATCAGAATCATCGACAGACTGGATTCCTGCCGAATGGCACGCCGCCATTCGGTATCAAGAAATTCGTCATAGCGTCGGCGATTAGGTATCTGGGTCAGACCGTCGACAAAGGCGATCTCCGTCAGAAAATCACGGTATCGTTTCAGTTCGATGTGATTCTTCACCCGGGCCCGTACAACGGGAGGGCTGACCGGCTTTGTAATGAAATCGGTTGCCCCGAGTTCCAGCCCTTTCGTTTCGTCCGCTACCTGGGAAAGTGCGGTTACGAAGATAACCGGGATATGAGAGGTCGCTGAATTTCCCTTCAGGCGCCGGCAGACTTCATAGCCATCCATATCCGGCATCATCACATCAAGCAGGATGATATCGGGCATTTCCTCCTGAGCGAGCTGAAGGGCCGTCTCGCCATTCAGCGCAAACAGCATCTCTCCATCCTCTTCGAGCACATCACACAAGACTTCAATGTTCAGCTGCTCATCATCAACGATAAGGATTTTTGGCTGAGTTTCCGGCAGTTTCATGTTTCAGGACCTATGTCGTGGCTTTGGGCTATTCCGGACAGAACCTCGCGAGCGTCAGAGAATTTCAGATTGCTTACGAGATTTGACAGGCGATCAAATTCGACGCTGGAATTTCCAGCGAGGGCTGTCTGCAAGTCTGGCAACAATTTGCGGCTGGCCATTTTATTTTTTGCAAGTCCTTCATCCAGCCGGTGGATTACGTCTGACAGGGCATCTTTATCGATTGTCTCGACGTTATCATCGTTACGGGCTGGTGCGGGAGCATCTTCATGGTCTCCGAGGATGGTCAGGAGATTGTCAAAATCACTCCTGAAAGCATCAAGCAGGGCAGACGTATCAGGATAGCTGTCGCTGGTTTCGGTGTCGCAGGCAATTTGATAGGCCTTGGCCTCTTTCTGAAGCTGACTGCAGCCGAATGTGCCGGCAAGACCGGAGAGCGTATGGGCTACTCGGGAAACCGTTTTACGGTCATCATCGCGCATGGCCGCAGCAAGCCTGTCTGGAAAATCCCGGTATGATTCAACGAAATCGCGCAGCAGCTTGGTAAAGGATTCAGGTTTCAGGCCGGTCTTCAGACGCATTTCTTCCAGTCTGGCGTCTGTGCCGCCGGATACCGGTGCCGGAACTGTCTGGGGGGAGGATTGCAGACTGCTGGTTGACCCTGTTGCATCATCTGATTTTACCATCCTCGGGCGGTTGTTCAAATTGGCCGGGGCGTGTTTGATCAGCGTCTGGAAGAAGATATAGGTGTCGATCGGCTTGGCGATATGATCAACCATTCCGGCAGCCGCACATTTCTCCCGTTCCTCGACGAGAGCATGGGCGGTCATGGCAATGACAGGCAGGTCTTTAGCGCCGGGCATCGCCAGAATCTTTGCCGTCGCCTCATATCCATCCATTTCAGGCATCTGAAGATCCATCAGAACCAGGTCGAATAAATCAGGGCCGGCCAGCACTTTCTCAACGGCAATCCGGCCATTTTCGGCGATGGTCACCACGATCCCGAAATCTTCCATGATCTCGCGGGCAACCTGCTGGTTGATTTCGTTGTCTTCGGCCAGCAATACCCGAAGCCCGCCGAGTTTTTCCCTGATCTCGGATTCAGATATTTCCGTACTTTGCCGGGTGACCCGGCTCTGGTTATTGCCGCCGAAATGATTGGCGATAGCATCCATCAGAATGGATGTATTCAACGGCTTGGTGAGAAAAGCCGCAATCTGCATTTTCTCTGCCTGACGCATGACGACTTCACGGGCATGAGCAGTTACCAGGAATGTGGCCGGTAGTGCGTCCGCATCACAAAGAGCCTGAATCTGGCGGAAAGTTTCCAGCCCGTCCATCCCCGGCATATGCCAGTCCAGAAGCACAAGGTCGTAGGTTTTACCAGTCTGTATACTCGCGGAAACCTTCTCGATCGCGCTCCGTCCGCTAGGAATCAGGTCGATCTGAGAGAAACCAAGGCTTTGGAGAGTATCGCCAAGAATTGTGCGGGCGGTCAGGTTGTCATCAACAACAAGAACCCGGAGGTTTCCGGGGTCAATTATCTCTTTCAGGGTGCGGTGGCTGGAATCGTCGCGAACGCCAAGGGATACGGTAAATGTGAATGTGCTGCCGACATCCGGTTTGCTGGTGACGCTGATTTCACCGCCCATGAGTTCTATGAGACGCTTGCAAATGGAAAGGCCGAGGCCGGTTCCACCAAACTTTCGTGTTGTTGAACCATCTGCCTGGGAGAATGAGGTGAACAGGCGACCGATCTGATCGTCTGACAGGCCAATGCCTGTGTCGGTTACCGAAACAGAGAGGCGCGCAGAATCATCATCCCGATCTGTGCAACTGATGCGGACGATGATCTCTCCCTTCTCCGTGAACTTTACTGCGTTGCTCAGCAGGTTCGTGATGATCTGACCAAGTCTGAGAGAATCCCCGACCAGAGACCTCGGGACATCTGGCTCGGTCCAGAAAACCAGTTCGAGACCTTTTTCGGTTGCCGGGTCGGCAACGAGGGTAGTGACGCCCTGTAAAACATCATCCAGCAGAAAGGGAACGTCTTCGACGGTTAGCTTGCCGGCCTCGATTTTGGAGAAATCAAGGATGTCGTTGATAACCCCGAGTAAGGACCTGGCTGCACCATGTACTTTTGACAGGTAATCTTTAGTCCGGGCATCGATATCACCCTTCAGCGCCATATGGCTGAGGCCGATAATTGCATTCATCGGTGTGCGGATTTCATGGCTCATATTCGCAAGGAACTGACTTTTTGCAGCATTTGCTGCCTCAGCTTCTGACTTCGCCTCGGCAAGTGCTTCTTCTGAACGGACCCTCTCGGTTACATCTGTAAAGGTTGTTACAAAGCCACCACCTTCGATCAGGTTTCGCCGGACATCAAGCACGGTGCCATCCGGTCGAACACGGGTGTATTCGAGAGCCTCGGACGTACGAACCTTGTTCAGGCGTTCCTGAATTATATCCTCGACATCCCCTTCGCCCAGTTCTCCTCTTTCGGCATCATACCGAAAAGCAGCTTCTAATGGTGCGCCGACATGCACAATATCCGCCGGATAGCCGACTATCTCATTAAACTTGGTGTTCATGACGACGTGATTGAGTTCAGCGTCGAGCATGGTGATACCCTGATCTATATTGTCGACCATCAGCTTTAGGCGGCGGCGTTCCTTGTCAAAAGCGGTCTGGGTTGCCACCAGTCGTCTCATCAGGACAACGGCCCCCCAGGCAGCAATCAGGATTGCGGGCAGTGCAAACAGGCCCAGCAGCAATACAGATAATGTCCGCTCAATCGCTGCGCTGGTTACCGTTTGGGACTTGCGGCTCTCTGCAATGATGTCTTCGAACAGCGTTTGCATGGCAGAAAGGGCTGCCATGTCATTCACCTTGGCAACCTGATCAAGCTGGACGGCTGTTGCTCCGGAAGCGATTACCATACTGACATCAAACAGGTTCTGATTATATTCCTCGAGGGTGTTGCTGAGAATACCCAGTGCAGCCTGATCGTTCGGATTTAACAGAACCAGTCGCAGGTCGTGGATTGCCTTGCCGGCAAGTGAGAGGTCGGATTGCGCGGCTTCCAGATATCTCGGTTCTTTACGAAGGACGTAGTTCTTGAAGTTATGGATGAAACCGCCATAGCCGAGATGACGATAAATCTGAGTGAGAGCATCTACTTTCTGCAGGCTGTTCTCATTCTGATCAATCCAGACGCGATTTACATCATTAACGCTGTTGTACAAAAAATAGACGAAAGAAGAGCAGATTGCCGTGAATAGCACGGCAATCACAATAACATAGGTTATTCTTCTGTCTGGTTTCCCGGTTTTCTCGATGCTCAATTCGCGGCCTGACGTTGTTTGGATGTCAGATAACGTTACGAATATGAGTGTGGCTGACCAGAAGTATTTTTCAGCTGGCCTTGCTCATGTCCTGAACATTCTGCCAGTCGACTTCCTGTTCCCGGCTTTCCTGCAGGCTGCGATAGGGAAGACCGTAGGAGGATGTATCCGACCCTGTAAGCCGCTTGAACTGGATCGTCCGGATGAACTCCCGGATGCGCGGCTGGATTTCTGTGCGCCAGCGTGTGCCATTGAAGACGCCGTAATGCCCGACACCGGCCTGAACATAGTGGTAGCGCTCATCAGCGGGTACATTGATGCAGAGATCCTGAGCGGCTTCTGTCTGACCCAGTCCGCAGATGTCGTCCTTTTCTCCCTCAACCGTCATGATGGCGGTCTTCCGGATGGCTGCGCAGTCAACAGGTACACCCCGGTGCATCAGTTTGCCGTCCGGCAGGTGATGTTGCTGGAACACCCGTTCAATGGTTTCAAGATAGAACTCGGCAGGAAGGTCCATCACCGACAAATATTCATCGTAAAATTTATGATGCTGTTCGACCGAATCACAATCGCCTTTCACCAGATGATCAAAAAGATTCTGATGGGCGGATATATGGCGATCCAGATTCATGGTCATGAAGCCGGAAAGCTGAATATATCCGGGATAGACGGCGCGTGAGAAACCGGGATGCGGGAACGGCACATGCATGATCACATTGCCCTCGAACCAGGACATCGGCTTTTCCTGAGCCAGCAGATTGACCGCGGTCGGGTTGCGCCTTGTGTCGATCGGGCCACCCATCATCGTCAGGCTGGCCGGCTGGCAGGGGTCATCCTGTGCTGCCATTACCGCTGCTGCTGCAAGGGCCGGGACTGATGGCTGACAAACGGCCATGACGTGCGTATTTGGTCCGAGGAAGCGGATGAATTCGATCAGATAGTCAACATAATCCTCAAACCCGAAGTCGCCATCATGGACCGGAACTTCACGGGCATCAGTCCAGTCCGTTACATATAGATTATGCTCTGCGACCATCGCTTTGGCCGTACCGCGCAGCAGAGTCGCGTAGTGACCGGAGAGCGGAGCCACCAGCAGAACTTTCGGATCATAGCGTTTGCCGGCGACAGTTTCGTCGCGGTTGAAATGCAGCAGTCGGCAGAATGGTTTTTCCACCACGACTTCTTCGGTGATCGGTACGGGAAGACCGTGAATCTGTGTTTCGGTAATGCCGAAGTCAGGTTTTCCATAGCGTTTCGTCAGGTTTTCGAAGACTTCGATACCGGCGGTCATTCTTTTGGCGATCTCGTTTTCGCCAAAAAGTATCATCGGCAATTCCATCTGGAACTTGAGCCGCCGTGCGCCCCAACGGAGGGGGGCAAGCATCGCGTGCGCCATTTCGAAAGTCTGGTAGTTCAGCATCTGGATTGTTCCTGAGGCCCAAAAAATAGTCTCGAGGAATCATAGCAGCACGTCAATTGGTGCGGTGCAACATATTGTTTGAGTGCATATGATGCAGTCTGAGGGCTGAAACTACTGGCGCTGGAACACCATGATCCGGCCAAGTCCGACCAGTCCGCCCTTGGGCTGATCCACGACAGCCCGGACACTGTAAACGGGCAAAAACCATGATTCCGATGCGATCTGGGTGATATCCTCAATGCGTCGTGCAACGAAATGGTCGCTTTTCGGGCGGGCGAAGGATTTCGGCGGATGGGACCAGATAACACAGGCGAAATAACCACCGCGAACCAGTACGTCGCGTGACGCAGAAAACAGTGCCTTTATGTCTATGGCCCGGGACATGGCGTCTCCGGCAACGATAAGGTCACAGGATTTTGCCGGTACGGATGGTGCCGGATAATCAACAGGACGATAGCGCAGCATGTCGTAGCAATCGGTCTTGCGTGCCGCCCGAAGGCTTTCCAGATCGTCGTCAACGCCCATCAGATGGGCGGCATAGGGGGTCAGAATATCAGCAAATTCGCCGTGACCGCAGCCGACTTCAATCACCCGCCAGCGCGCACCGCGACGCCCGGTCGCACGCAGCAGGGCTTCGGCCAGTTCGTCGCGCACAGGTGAGGGCAGCGGGCGGGAGGCTTCACCTTCCTTCAGCCGTCGTTCCTGAAAATGACTGGACTGATTGGCCAGTGGTTTGGACGGCGCCGCCTGCGGATCAATCCGTCGGGTTGCTTTCTGTATATGGCGATTAAGCCGGGTAAGCTGCTGCCGGGCCTTCAGGAAATTCGGATCACTTTTAGGAATAGGCCGCAATGCGGTTGCGGCAGCGGCAGTCCGGCCTGTCGATTCGTAAAGATCGGCGATCTTCAGGCGCAGACCGCTGTCATTGTCATTATAAATCAAAGCGTCCTGAGCCAGCTTGACGGCTTTTTCGTGTCGCCCGCAGGCAATCAGACTTTCTATATAACCATGCCACAGACCGGGTTCGTCAGGATTGCTTTCAATGGCGGCCCGATAGGCTTCGCAGGCTGATTCCATTTTGCCGTTGGCCTTCAGCGCATGGGCAAGGCAGGCACGGGCAAGCGGATGTGCGGGTGTGTAGGCCAGCGCAATTCTGGCGGAGGCCAGAGCCTGTTTCGCATTTCCGGCGAGGCGCAGAATTTCCGAGAGAACAGCCCAACTGTCCGGATTGTTGGGGTCCAGCTGTGTGGCGACGCGGGCATGACGTTCTGCCCGGATGTAATCACCGGCATCACAGAGCGCCGAAGCGTGCTGTAGCCGTAGCCGGGCATCTTTCGGGCGCAGTTTGACGATACGGGCTGTATGTAATGTCCGGCGGGACGGGTTGCCCAGCGCGGCATAAGCTTCGGCCAGTATTATCGAGGGACGGGCATCAAGCGGATTGCGCGCGGAGAGTTTTTCCGCAGCCTCTATGGCGGCGGCCAGTTCTGCCTGACGGGCAATGGGCTGCTGATGCGCCGCTTTCTCCATGCCTGATAATTCCGGTCCGTATGATTCCTGTTACCGTCGAGTCGACCACAAGAGA
>TARA_R110002110_G_scaffold12575_6_pt1 | contig 13505 bp, 4 predicted proteins | sample TARA_R110002110 | Tara Oceans TARA_R110002110 (sample SAMEA4397330) | marine metagenome | biome: Polar Biome; feature: [SRF] surface water layer (ENVO:00010504); material: water (ENVO:00002006), including particulate matter (ENVO:01000060) such as... | depth 5 m
TGTTCCTTCTGTTCGCGCTCCATGTCGGCCTCGTCGAGGGACTTGGTCTCGGTCATGTGCTTCTCGGAGTTCTTGTAGAACTCGTCGATACGCTGTCCGTTGGACTGCAACTCCTTGAGTTGCTCCTTGTACTTGTCGGCCATACCGTTGCGCACTTCCACCCAGGTGTACCAAGCGTCGCGTGCGGCGGCTTCCCCCTTGTCCTTGAAGTAGGACCCATCTTTAGGATCGAGCCATCCCTCGATACGCGACTGGGCCTTGTCCAGTGCCGTCTTGCGGTCGCCGGGGGCGAGGAGCGTCATCTGTGCCCACTGGTCGAAGTTGAGCGAGGCGTACGCCTCTGCGATGTCGATGGGGTTGGCCCACTCTGTCTTCGTGAAGCGGCGTGCGGCGCGCATGCCCTCCTTGAGGCCGAGGCTGCGGGCGAACCGATCAGCCATGCCTTCCTTCTGTGCCTTCGCGATCTTGTCCTCTTTGACCCCGGCAGCCATTAGGTCGTCCGGGCCGTGGCCCTTGGCGAGGCGCATCGCCTCCTTCTTGTTGTCGTCCAGTAGGCCCCACGCGCGCGCGTGGCGTGCTGTCATGCGGCGGCGATTCAGATCCTCCGGCTTCTTCGCGCCGAAGCTCGGGTTGGCCAGGTTCATGGCTCGGTTCGCCAGCACATCGAACGGCGTGTTGTCGATGAACCCCGGAGCGACTTTCTTACCCGCGCCGATCAGGCCCACGAACTCTGCCGTGTTGCCGTAGCGTCCACCCTGCTCCAGCGCATTCGTCATTGCGAACGGCTTGGGCAGCAGGCGAACGGCTCGCTCCGCCATCCCCTGCCAGCCGGTGCCCGCCTCGGAGATGCGATTACCGAAGTAGTCCTCGTTGGTGTACATCCGGATGCCGCCCATGACGAGCCAGTTGAACTTGTGGCTCAGCGACTCTATGAGTTTCACATAGTCACCCTCGGCCACCGAGTTGAGGTAGGAGGCGTACTCGCCCGAGTACCCGGCCTGTGCTCCGCGGAGCGGCGTGCCATACTCGTCGCGCATGACGCTGCCATCCTTCGGGGAAAGCAGGGGCGGGAACGTTAGGTTGAGGAGATTCTCCTTGGAGGAGCGGTCCTCGTCCCACTCGATGAACTCGCCGCTCTGCATCCAGCTGCTGATCTGTCCGTACAGAACCGCGATGCCCATGACGGCCATCGCCGGGTACAGCGCATCGCTGCTCAGCTGTGCGTCCGGGTCGCCAGTCTTCTTGGAGTAGTTGAACGGAACCCGCCGGTTCAACCCTGTGACACCACGAGCCGTGCGCCCGAGTGCGGACGTAGAGTTGCCCAACTGACGCATGCTGCCGTAGGCCCAGCCGCCCGCGCGAAACGTGAGCAGGCCAACCACGATCGTGTTCGCCTTGTGGAACAGATCCTTGTAGTCGATCATGCCCATCCGGTTGTCCATCGCGTACGCGATCTTGTTGGACTCTTTCTGGATCTGGGCCTTCGTTGCGTTCGGACCCAGCCGCTCCACCGCGATGGTGAGTGCGGACGCATGCTCGGCGATCTTCACCGCCGGTACGATCTCGTCAAAGAGCTTCTTGCCCAGCATGTCGGCGCCGCGCTGCACGCCCGCGAGCCCGCCGCGGGTGCCCTTGACGACAGCCCTCCAGACCGCGCTCGCCTCGGCCATCGCCGGGTCGGCGTCGATCTCATTCATCACGCGCTTGATCGCCGCCATCGCGTCAGCCATCACGTAGTCGGTCGGTCGCCCGTGCGGGGAGACGCCGGAGGCCAGCATGTGCTCAAGGATTTGGACAGCCCCCATGTCGATGCGAGGGGAGACGCCCTCCTCTTGGAGGATGCTGCGGATCATGGCGCCCTCGCTCTCCTTCATCGGGGTGCCAGGGGCGATGGGTGTTCGGCGTACATGGTCGCGGCCCAGCGAGCCGCTCTTGGCCCCCGTGAGGCCCTCGACCTTGTCGACCATGGTGTTGGTAAACATGTTGGCGTACTGCGCCACGATGGCGCCGGGCTTGGTCGCACCCATGAACATGCCGACACTGACGGCCGGTAGCACGAACGCCCAGTCTCCGACGTTGATCGCAGCAAACGAGCCAGCCAACGGCGCCAGCTTCACGAGCCCTCGTGTCGTAGTGGCCACCGCATCGGCGATTCCGTGACCACCGTCCAGCAGGTTCTGCCCCATCGGGTGACCGCCCTCACCGAAGGCGTTGAGCGCGCGGGCCGGGAGGCTCGTGCCCTTGTTCTTCATGCGCGCTCGCGTAACGGAGCCCGCGTTCTGTAGGCCCTGCACCGCCTCGATGAATCCCTGCCCGCCCGAATCGTTGCCGATCAGCGCGCCGTGGAAGAGGGGGAGCAGAAGCTCGGCGGACGTGCCCGCCACTGACACCTTGCGGGTGCCGCGCATCAGCGGGCCCTTACGGGGGCCGACGCCCATGACGCGCTCCTGGCTAGCCCGGACATCCTTGGAGAGATAGAAGTTGTTGATCATCTCCGCCGCGTCGGCGGGGATGTACCACTGTGGCGCCTGTTTCTTGGGGGCCTTCTTGTGAGGCATCAGGCTATTCTCGCCCAGGATAACGCCCTTGGCAGCCACCATCTCCGGATGCTGCGCACCCATCGCCAGCGCGCTCGCCGAGCGGCTGTTGTACTCTTCGAGTTCTTTCACGGTCATCTTGACCGCGATGTTCGCGTCCTTGAGGTACTTGACGACCTGAGCCTTCTCGATGGCGTTCGTGACGTCATCGATCTTCATCTGCCCCAGGCGGAACGGGTTGCGGGTGGTGGGCACCCAGCCCTCATTCCTCAACTCGGCGTAGCTGAACCATTCGCCGCTGTTCGGGCCCTGGACTGGTGTAACGCCAGGGGTGTCATTCCGGCCGACACTCTGTCTGGCCTTGAGGAAGTTAGGACCACTGCGGCGCATCAGTTCCGACTCGGCTGCGTTCAGCCGCCCCTCGGGGACGTTGGTCACAGAGCTAAGGCCGGTCTGTGATGCGAAGTTAAGGCCCAGCTGTTTCTCGATCGCGCGCTGCCGGTCACGGTTCGGGATGTGGATGTCCAGCGTCCCGTTCGCAGCCATCTTCATAAAGTTGGCGGCGGACTTCTCCATGTCGTATCGGTGCGTAGGCGTGTAGTTGTTGCGCATCAGCGCAGCCACGCCGGGGTCCAGTTCGTTCATGACCCCCATCAGGTGGCGGAGGCTTTCGTTTGTGATGCGCATGAAGTCGCGAACCACGAGCGCGCTGCCCGGCATGCCCGGCACGTCGATCAGGTCGGCGAGCTTGTCCTCATTGAACAGGTTGACGCGATCGAAGTTGTCGTACCAGGCTTCGACCATCATGTCCCCGCCGTTCTTGGCGAGGTTCTCTCCGTAGTGATCGGCCTCCTTGAACGCGGCTGTCTCTAGGGCCTGGGTCTTGGCGTCGCGGCCGATGCCCTCGCGGGCTTCCTTCTCCAGGCGGCGCCTGAGGTTCGCCTGATTGGCGCCGAACATCGTGGCGCCCTCGTCCATGGCGGCGAGCCTGGCTGCCACGCCAAGGATGCCCTTAGCTTCGTGGGCTGCCGTCGAGCGCTTCTTCTTACCGTGGGCCTCGTGGATGATCTGGCGCGTCTCGGGGGCGAGGCCATGCTTAGACCGCGAGGGGGTGAGCTTGACCCGAACCTTGTCAGCCTTGCCCCTCCACTGCGTGACCTTCTTCTGAAAGTCCTTGATGAAGTCGTCGCTGCGGCCTCCGGGGATCTCCTCCATCAGGCGACCCGTCAGAAGCTCGTCGGCGAAGCCACTGCGCCGCATGACATTGGCAGCCGAGAACCCTGCGACCATGGCGCGCTCCGCCGGGAGTAGGCCCTCGGACGGGGGCACGGCACCCGGCATAGTTTCGATGATGCCGTCAGACACGGCCGCGTACTCCGGCGAGGACGGATCGAAGATCCGTGTGTGCGCACGCACGTTCGGGTCGCCGCCGCCGATGGTGCCTATGGCGGCGTACTCATCGCCGTCGACCGTGGGGCCGATGTCGGCGTACGCAGAGTAGAACTCAACAGGTGTCGCAGTTTCGTAGTCGGCGGTCGGGGGATCCATGTCGCTGGGCTTCGGCTGGCCGGTGAGGGACACGGGCTGGCCGGAGTCGCCAAGGTCGAAGTCGACGTCATCGGCTTCGGCTGAGTCCATCAGGCGCCCATGCATGTCTGTGTACGCACGCACTTCATTAGTGTATGCCGAGGACATGATGTCGTGCTCGGCCAGGGCTCCATCGGGGATGGAGCGCGAGTCGAGTTCCACCATCTTGACGTCGCGGGTATTCATGGACGCAAGCTCGCCCGGGAGGTACGTGATGCCGGGATCGATAATCTCGGAGACCTGCTCCAGTTCCTTGAAGTAGCGACGGTACAGATCGGAGGGGTGGCGCCCCTCCCAGTCGCCCATGGACTTTTTCAGATCCTTCCGGGAGACGCCGGGCGGGATGATGCCCATGTCCTTGTGGACCTTCATTATGCCGTCGAGCGCCTTGTAGCCCTGATCGTAGTCGCCCTTGACCGTGCGCTTCGCGACCGTGATGGCGCCCTTGAGGGCCAGTTGCCCGAGTCGGGCCTGAGCCTTGCTCTTGAACGACGACACGAACGCCGGACCACCGCCGGAGGCGGGGAGTCGCCCGTAGATGACACTCGTGTTCTTCGGGGGCTTGGGCCCGCCGGTGGCCGCGGAGATGGCCTCATATGCCTGGCGGTTCGTGTTCACCGTGGCGATGACGTTGCCGTCACCGTCGCGCACGACGTGGCCGGGGAGCTTCTTGGACTCCCGAACGATGGTGAACTTCTTTTCGCCGACCTCGACCTTCCAGGTAGGAAGTGCAGTATTCGTCTGCTTAACGCCCTTCGGGAGGGCGGAGCGGGGCGTCTTGGATCCGGTGGGCATGGGTGGGGACTCTAGGTCAAATACCACCATCGCCGGAAACGACTTCGCACCGAGGTTATGGAGAGCTTCCGCCCGGGTGGCCCCCTCTAGGATGTATGGGCCCCCCTTCTCCATGACAACGATGAGTGGGCTTATTTCCCCTGACTGACGAATTTCCTCGGCTAGATCCTTAATGCGCTTCGTTCCGGCAACCGAGTAGTGCCGCCCAGTCAAAGAGAACTCCGACATGGGGACCTCCCGGATCCCCGGAAGCTCCTTGTATTCGTTTAGCGAACTACTGATGGACCCGGTGTTCGGGACGCCATCACGCACGGTGCGCCCGTCTACCTCGCCCCCGGCTTTCTTATACTTAGACTCCGGCTGTACGTCACGATCAGCTTTGGGCGCGGGCTGAAGATCCTTGTCGGTCGTCACCATGTACGTGTGTCGGGGCAGTTCGGCGCCCGTGATGGCGGTGCCTTCCGTCTTGGCCATGATCTCGTCAGCGACCTGGCTGCCGCCCATCGCGTAGATGGTGCGCTTGCGGTTGGACTTAGACGTTACCTGTCCGTCCAGACGCACGATCGAGACGGAGTTCTCGCCGTTGGCTCGGGCCATGTCGATTGCGTTGGCGTTGCGTACGGGCACAAGCTCGCCCGTGCGGGGGTCGGCTACGACGCCTACGACGTGCGGGACATCGTCGAGCCACTCGTCGCCCTTCCATTTGGCGCGGCGGTCCGTGTCGATCGCGTCGATGTGGATGATGCTGCGTGTGTGGATCGACTGCGTGTCTGCGAGGCGCTGGTATGGCGCCAACTCCGACATCACGAGAGTAGCGCCCGAGGAGCCCGCAACCAGGGGCGAGGCGCCGCTGGGCGGGGCACCTGGCGACACCGACGCCAGCCGGGTGTCGATCTCCTGAGCCGCGCGATAGAGGTCCGCCGCGGCCTCGTCGTTGTTGGTCATGTAGAACTCGCGCTTGCGCTGCTGGTCCCACCAGTTCTGAGCGTACTGGATCACCGGGAGGGGCTGGCCCTTAAGCGACTTGCGGATCTCCGTCCGCATCGTCTCCGGCGTGATCTCCATGGAGTGTGCGTTTTCGTACTTCTGCTGGATGGCGTGGAAGTCCGTGTTATGGACGACGTCCATCTCCGGCCCGGTCAGGCCGTTGGCCTGGCCGAGGCGCTGCATCGCGCCGTCCATATCGGCGTTGACCGTCTCCATGTCCGTGTCGCGCAGCATCTGCGCGACCTTCGGGTCGAAGTCGCTCCACGGATTGGCTGCGTTGTGCCTACGTACGGCGGTCTGGATGTCGCCAAGCCAAGCCTTTTCACCGTCCGAAAGAACGGGGGAGAAGTCCGAGCCCTTGAGGGGCGGCTGGGTTGTGTCCGTACGCGGATTGCGGCCATGGACGTGCCCAACCTGATGTTCGATCTTGGTGCGCGCTGCCTGTAGGATCAGGTCCGTACGCACCTCGGGGCGGCGGGCCAGGGCGTCCATCAGCTGCTCGACGCGGGCAGGACTAAGCTCGCCCGTCTTCGGGTCGAACATGCTGGTGAACTCGGCGAGGTACTCCTCGGCGATGCTGTAGTTGACGTACGGCTGCGCGTGCTGGACCGGGAGGACGCTGAGTAGGCGCTGCCTGCCTGGCGTAACGCCACGCTTGTCGGCCATGCGGTTCGCGTACGGCGCGAGGGTCTGGACCCTCTGGTCGAGGCCATCGTAGGCGGTCGGCTTGGTGCGCGTGAGGACCGTCTCGTCGGCGCCTACATACACGCCCAAGTCGAGCATGCGAGGGTCCATGCTGCCCGGCATGACGTTGTCCGGCTCCATCGCGCGCGCGATGTCGTCGAGCCCTGCGGAGTCGATCGCGGATGCGCGCAGTCCGCCGGTTCGAGAACCAGGAAATGCACTGCGGTAGGCTGCGGTGCCCGCCGCCCCTGCGGCGATGCCGCCCACAAGGCCAGCGGCCAGGATGCCCATCGGACCGGCGTCGGCGTTGTGGGCCAGGTTCGTTGCGCCTACGTTGGCGCCACCGTCGATGGCAAGCTCCGACAGGATGATGTTGCGAACACCCTCGCCGTAGACGGCCTTCTCGCCCTTGCGCCTCATCACAAGGTTCTTGACGTCGTCGTACATCGCACCGGCGCGGGCATCCAGCTGGCCCGCGAGGGCTGCGGCCTCGTCGATTCGTTCCTTGATCAGATCCCGACGAGCCTGCAAATCTTGCAGTGACGCAGGGTCGGTGTTGCGCCGGATACCCTCGTCGACTGCGTCGAGGTCGTCGCTCAACTCGCGCATCTTGTCGGTCGTGGCTTTGCCGTCCAGCTGTGTGCGCTGGATGTCGTCGAACTTGGTGACGAGCGGATCGTTCGGGTTCTTCTTCCGGGCCTTCCTTATCATCTTCATCGTCTTGGACTTGCTCGCAAGGATCGGCTTGCTCAGGAAGCGTGCGCCTCCGCCGATGCCCATGCCTGCAATGTCGAACGCGCCGAAGTCGTACTCGCCCTTCTTCATGGGCTCGTCGGTGCCCATCGGATTGAAGTCGAACGCGCGGGACATGCGGTCGAGCGCATCCTCCGCGCCGGACATGCCAGGACGCGCTGTCGCCAGTGCGCCCGGGCGCACGCGAAGGATCGACTGAGCCTTGGCCAAGCTCTTGAGGTCAGACTCTCGTCGCAGCTTCGCGCTCGCGAGCGGGTCGCCCTCGGCCTGCTTCTCACGGTACTTAAACCGTGTGGCCTCCATCGTCTCCTGCGGCTCCACGCCGCGCATGGCGGCATATGCTTCGATCCGCGCGATGTCGGCAGCCTCCTCCTCGGGGGAGACGGGCTCCTCGATTCCTGTGGCCTCCATGTTCGGGGTGAGGATGTCCGACACGAGACCCATAGCGCCGCCGATGGCGTCGCCGGGGTTGTTCATCGCCGTGCCGATGCCGTCCACGACAGCGCCGCCGATACCCTTGACGCCATCGATGATGGAGTCGGAGTTGTCGATCCCGGCCTGTATCCAGTCCGCGCCGGTGCGCGCAATGCCAAACGCAGCATCGTCGATAGCGCCTTCGATTCCGGGGCTTGGATTCTCAGCGCGCTGCTTGCTCTCCTTATGGAGATAAGTTTCGAATCTGGTTGGTGTGGTGCGCTCAGCCATTACCCAGTGTCCTCTTGGCGTCCAGGTACTGCTCGGCCATCTCGGCCGCTTCCGCCTTGTCCTCGGCCACCCCACCGTCGATGAACGCGTCGGCGATGGCGCTCAGGATGTCGATCTCTTCCAGACCTTCCTGGTTTAGGATTTCGATAAGCTGAGGGACGGCCTTCTCTGATCTCTGTACTTGCTCGACCAGGGTCTGGAACTGCGGTGTCGCAGTGGGGCGGGGCTGGGGAGCGACCTCTGGGGCCGTGGCTTCGTCGTCGCCCGTGTCAGGGAACTGTGTCCACCCACCGGTTTGCAGGTTGATCGCCCTCGGCGGCGTCTTCTCGATGAACTTGTGCATGTTCGCGAACAGTTCCTTGTTCGTGAAGTCGGTGTACCCATTGTCATTCGTCGCGCCCGCGGATCTCGCCTCATTATTGATGGAAGCGATGTTCTTCTTCTCCTGCTCGGTGAGGGCGCGTCCCCTGTCATTCTTCGCCTTCTCCCTGATCGAAGCGGTGATCGTGTCGGCGATTCCCTTGGCGCTAGCGCCCGTGGCAATCGCCCCGCCACGCTCGCGGTTGACCTCGTCCTGGGCCTGTTCTTGGGCCCTGGTGTTCGCGGCCGCCGCGTCGTCGAATATCCCGGTGAGCCTACCTTCGGCCTCGGCGGATTTGTTCAGCCGATCACCCTTCCAGTTGAACGCATCCAGGGCGTTCGAGGCCGTCTTCTCGCCCTTGTACCTGGCGTCAGTGCGGGCATCCATGGCCGCGGCTCGGACGTTCTTCCGTCCGTCGTAGTCGGCGTTCAGCTCGTCCTGCACCACCGCGCGGTCGTTGCGCTTCGCCTGGTAGTCGGCCTTCCAGTCGGTCACCTTGTCGCGGTTGCGTCCGTACAGTAGCTTCTCACGGGCCATCCGCGCCTTCTGGGTCAGCGCGTTGTCCTTCGCGCGCTGCTCCTTCCGGTCGTTCGCGTAGCCCGTGGCTCGGCGAGCCACCCGCCCTGCGTTGCGTCCGGACGCAACTGCGAGTCCCGCCCCCAGGAGCCCGGCGCCCAGGTTGGTGTCCTGGGTGAGGAAGTTCATCGTCTTCTCGAAGAAGTTGAGATCGCCCGTCGCGCGCCCGTCAGGGAGCGGCTGTCCCATGGCAGCCTTGGCAGCCATGTACTCGGGGCCGAATCCCGGCTGCTGGCCGCGGTCGACCGGCGGAGCCACCTGGCGGTTTTGCACCGCCCCCGGCACGATGCCGAGAGAGTTTGGGTCGAACTGCTCCGGCATCGGAGCCTCAGCGTCCGCGGCGGCCTGATCGGCGGCGGCCTGCTGGGCCTGATGCTGCGGGCCTATGCGCTGAGCCTGCCCACTCTCGTGGAGTCCGCGACCTAGGTCTTTGTACTCCTCCAGTTTTTGCGCTGCTTCGCTCGGATCCGGCATTAACCTAGCCCCCTAGAGAGTGGCATTATCTTGCGCTGCTGTGCTGCCTGTAGGCGGCCCGAGAGGGCCTGGGATCGCGATGCCGCGAGGTTGGCCGGAGTCAGGCCAGGGTTTCCGCCGCCGCCTGATGGGAACTGGGGCTGGCCCGGATCGCGCTGACTGCCGCCCCCCGACTCGCCGCCGAGACCGCCTGCGGCGTCCTTGAACATGTCCACGGCCTGTTTGAACGTGTCGTTGTTCTGCCACTCCTTGGCCTGCTCCCAGTGCTTCTCAAAGAACCCAGGCTGCTCGGAGCCGTCCACCCTAGAGAACGGATCCCATGAGGCCTGTCCCTCCATGGCGCCAGCCGTGGTCGGTGCCTGCACGTCGGACACGTGCGACGGAATGGATGAGCGCGTCGCTGCCTCGATCTTGCTCTGCGAGTCGAGGCTGGAGCGCGCGATGTCACTGACTGTCTGAGGCTGGTTCTGTAGTGTCGGCGAGGTCATGGCCTGCGCCGGGGGCGGAGCCTGCATGGGCTGGCCAATGCCCCTACCGATACCACCACCGGAGATCGGCGCTAGCGCTGCGCGGGGAGCTGTCGCGCCTTGCGGGAGGCCGCTCCACGGATTGCCGGGGCGGGCGCCGCCCTGCGGGGATGAAGTCAGAGGCGTATTTCCAGTGCCACCACCCATAGTGTTGGACCGAGGCGCCTGCTGCTGCATGCCGCCGCCGGGCGCCCCGCCGCCCCGGCCGCCCATCATCTGAGAACCGGCCGCCATCAGCTCTGGGCTCAGCGCCGATGGTGCCGCTGCTGCCGGGGCGCCGCTGAGCGCCGGGGCGGACACGGCGGGCATGAGAGTGCCACCAGCCGTGGCTGGTCCTGCGGCTGCCGCTGGGCCAATGCCAGCGCCCAGTCCGCCTGCCGCGCCGCCTGCCGCGCCTGCCGCGCCTGCCGCGCCGCCTGCCGCCGCGCCTGCCGCACCCGCGCCTGCGCCTGCGCCTGCTGCGCCCGCTGCGCCTGCTGCCGGAAGCAGGGTACCGGCCGCCGTTGCCGCACCGCCCGCTGCGGCTGCGGTGGCCACGCCGGTCGCCCCGGTCGCCCCGAGAGCGCCTGCGGTGGCGCCAGTTGCCGCACCGCCCACGCCGAGGACGCCGCCGATCGCGCCGCCTACTGCGGCTGCGGCCGTGCCGACTGCCGAGGCTGCGGCTGCTGCCCCTGCGGCCACAGCGGACCCGACGGCTAGCAGACCCGTGATGATCTGGGGGTCCCCAGATGCGACGTTCTCACGGCCCGGCGTGACGGTCATCCCGTCCGCGTCGCCGTGGAGAAGGTCGAGTATTGGGTCTTCGTGTCTCATCAGAACTTCCGCTCCACCATGATCCCGACTACGTTGAACCCACTCTTGAGTACGGACGCAAGGGCTGCCTCGTTCGTCTTGGAGGCGACTCCGCGGACCGTGTGATAACCCTTGCTCTTGGCGTGCATTATAGCGTACGTACGCAGCTTTTTCGAGAGGCCAGTGCGCCTAAGTTCTGGTTTTACGAACGTCCCGCACCCCTCGACGTGGCCCGGCGCGTTCCCCGGTAGGTGAACCCAGGCCACGTATCCAACGATTTTGCCGTCATCTTCGGCGATAAAGACTGCTTCGTTGTTGTCGATCCCATGTCCAACTGCGATTGCGATGGCTTCAGATTGGTTTGGGGTACTGTGGTTGTCTTCCAGTTCCATAGAGCATTCGACAACCAGCTGGACAATCTTGATGACATCAGCATGACCCGCCTTACGAATTTCCATCAGCTACCGGGTGGGATCGCGCCGGTGTTGAGCGCCTCCTGGTTCGAGATGGGGCGGGTTGCGCGGCGTGCGCGCCTCCCGCGTTCGAGGTCGAGGATGTCTTCGGGGTCGAGCATGCTTAGGTTGTTGGCTCCGTTCGCCATCATGGGCGACTGGGGAGGGGGGACAGCGGCGCCGGACCCGAGCATCTGGTCGTTCACTTTATCGGGGAGCCAGCCGCCCTTCCCAGCACGGCTGATGTCGGTCTGTGGTCCGGGGTTGCCGCCGTTCGCCGGGGGTGTATTGACGGGGGTCCCCTCGTCGTTCAGTGCTACGGCGCGGACCTCGTTCGAGCCAGCGTCGAAGTAATCCTGATACCAGATGCCGTTGTCGTAGTAGGGCTCGCCCTGGGGGGCGAAGCCCTCCTCGCGGCCGTAACGCTCCAGGGTATGCTGTCCACCGCTGTAGCGTCCGTCATCCGTCGAGATGTTCGTCTGGTTCGGGTCCTGGGGCATGCGCCAGTTGGCGTGAGTGGTCTTGCGCTCGTCCAGTGGTACGCCAGGGGTCTTCTCGTGTCGCCCACCGCGGGACGGGTCGATGACTGCGCCGTCCGGAATGTCCTCCAACTTGGTCGCCGTGCGCGACTGCGTCTTGCCCTTCTCGTAGCCCGCTTTCGACTTGCCGTGCAGGCGCTCCCACATGTCGTACTCGCGCTGCTTAGCCGGGTCGGTGGGGCGACCCTTAGCGAGGTAGTCCGCCATCTTCGAGTTCGCTGGGTCCTTGCGCGACTCGGACGCGGAGCCCTTCATCGAAGGCTTCGGCCCAAACTGGGGGCTCCCTAGCCCCTGCTGGCGAGCAAGCTCGGCAGCCAGCAGCTTCGGGTCAATCCCAGCAATGGCCGCCAGGTCCTTAGGGTCCGCCGCCGAGGTCACCCCAGGCTCCGACTTCAGATCATCCATCCATCCTGCGCTTCTAGCCATGATTACCTCGTAAAGAGCCCGCCGCCGCTACCCCCGCCGGTTCCGGCGCGACGTGCGCCCTGCTGCGGGATGCCCGGTCGGGGCTGCATTGATCCGGCGCCCATGCCCGGCATTGAAGTCGGCGCGTGCGCTGGTCTGGTCGGGACGGAGTTCGTCGTGGGGGTCGGACCGCCTTGAGGCTGCGGCATCGCGCCAGCGCCCATGGCGCCGATGCCTTGACCGACGCCCGTGTCCGGGCCGGGCTTGCTCGCGCCGACGTCGTTCGGGAGGGGGTTGTCCACGGCGTTCATTGGTCCCGTGATGTTGTTGCCGTCGCCCATCGGAGCCTGGTGGTCGATCGGATTCTCGATCGGGGGCCGGTGGTCGATCGGGGGCGGAGGAGTGCTGGGGGAATACTGCGTGTAGGTGTCGATTCCGTTCGGGTTGCCCATCGTGGTGTCGGGTTGCCCGAGTCCGGACGAAAGAGCTGCGGTCCGCAAGCCTTCCAGCTTCGTGGTGTCGGGGACCCGATCCGGTGGCGGTGGCGGCGGTGGCGGTGGTGGTGGTGGTGGCGGCAGCGCAGCGACGCCACCGTTGTACCTCGGGTCGTTCGCGTAGTCGTAGTTCGGGTCGCTCCAGATCGGAGCAAAGCCGTTCTTCTTCTCGTAGAAGTATGGAATGAGGTTTGAATCTACGCCGTTCTCATGCGCCCACCGATCCCACTGGCGACGCTCCAGTCGGGTGTGGAAATCTTCCATGCTGAAGTCATCGTTGCCGAAGTTGTTAGGATCGAAGTAGAGATTAAACTCGTCGTTGAAGAACTCCATGCGCGTCTGTCGGCGGAGGGCGTCGTCTTCGATGGTGTTCCACTGCGTGGCGTCCCAATTCGCACCTGGGCCCCGTCCGTACAGCTCGTGCAGGGTCGGGTCGGGAAGAAACATCGGCGGGGAGAACTGGTCGTTGGGGTCGTAGAGTGGGTTGATGATCATGCCCGCAGGGGGGTTGTTCGGATCGACTACGGGGGGAGGCTCGGCAGGCGGAGGCTCGGCAGGCGGAGGCGGCGGGGGAGGCTCCTCGTCGAGCGTCGGGTTCAGCAGGTTGGCGAAGTAGTCGTCCCACTCTGGCTGGCCCTTGCCGTTCAGGAAGTCATATTCGCCGGGCTCGCCCGAACCCTGGCCATACTTAGCTAGGAACTCCGGGGTGAGCGCGGTGCCTGTGTAGTTCTGGGACACGGAACCCCACTGCGGCCCGTTTGCGCCCATGGTCATAGCCATGAGACCTTCTGGTATGCCGCTACCTAATGGCAGTTGTGCATTCGCACCGTAGTATCC
>TARA_R110002110_G_scaffold9143_8_pt1 | contig 13491 bp, 17 predicted proteins | sample TARA_R110002110 | Tara Oceans TARA_R110002110 (sample SAMEA4397330) | marine metagenome | biome: Polar Biome; feature: [SRF] surface water layer (ENVO:00010504); material: water (ENVO:00002006), including particulate matter (ENVO:01000060) such as... | depth 5 m
TTTGAAGAAGTATAGAACAACGAAGTATGCTAGGTCAATCAGACAAGCACTTCGAATATACTTAGTCGAAGTCTTTTCAATAACAATCTTCTGAATCTTACCACCACGCTCTCGGAACATCCAGCCAAGTCCAGCAACGAAGATAACGCTAATAACAAGCATCATATCGACGGGCACTTCACGAGGCAAGAACACAGCGATGTTAGCCATATCGTGAGACAACCAAGTCCACCACAGAAGACCTGTAGTACACCACTGAGCGAAACGCCAGTATGGACGAGACCAGTGATTACCAATCGACTTTCTTTCGTCAATCGCTCGGCTAATCAGATGCCACAGTAGATACGCTGCCACTGCTGCTACAGCATAACCCATAATCGACTTCATTAACATCTTTTCTAAAACAAAAGTAGATGCAAATGCAGAGAGTACGAGGAATGATGTGGAGACTGGAACACCGATACGAGTCAAACATAGTAGAATGGCTGGTGCTACTGCATGATACCATTGCACCTCTTGAAAGGGAATCTTTGTGAGACGTTCATATGAAATGTCTCCGCCATTGATATGCCAACCATACCAGAGAGTTGCAAGCAATACAACTGAGGCAGCACCCCATAGAACTTTCCAATGAAAGCGTTCGTTGTTAGAAGCGATCCATGTTCCAAGTGTTTGAACAGAGTCGTTAGCGATAACTGAATAAGCAGCAAAAAGAAATCCAACTGCCATCCAGAGCGTTAGTTGATCCATAATGTATTATTCTCCATAACAAAATGGGGAGGAGACCATTCCCCTCCCCGTGTATATATCTACTTAATTTTCACTTTGCGAGGCTTTTGCTCGTCTGGAATAATATCTTCTAGCCAGACTTTGAGCATACCATTTACCATCTCAGCACTCATTACTTCGACAGTTTCAGCAAGCGTGAATTGACGGGTAAACTTTCGTAGTCCAATTCCACGATGAATCCACTCTTCGCCATTAGGCTCTTTCGTCTTTACGTCAGACTTGATGGTAAGTGTGGAATCTTTGTGTTCAATGTCGATATCCGCTTTGTCGAAACCCGCCACTGCGATTTCGATGACATACTTATTGTAGTCAACCTTTTTAACGTTAAAGGGAGGATACGACTGTTGACTGAATTGTTCTGTGGTAGTTTTGATCCGCTTAATCATATCTTGATAGCCGATGAAATATGGCTGATAGATTGGATCGTTAAAAATGGATTGTACCATGTTACTTTACTCCTTGTAAGCAAGTTAAGTGTTTAATAAAAAAGTATGAGACCCGTTTGGCATCTCATACTTTTATTTATATCATAATAATTGGGTTATGTCAATGTTTTTATCGTTTTTTGTGCTTATTCTCTGTTTCGTTTTTTCGAAATATTCTTCATCTGGTTCGCTTGACAAACATACTCTGTTTGTATTCATCGATGCAACATACGTTGTACCACTGCCCCCATATGGGTCTACCACGATATCACCCTCATTGGAATGCTTCTTTATCAACTCCTCAAATAGTGGAAGAGATTTTTGTGTTGGGTGAAACCTGTCTTTGCCACTATAGATAGGATACTCATACACACCCTTATCATACTTGCTGTTGAATGTTGCTTTACCACCTTTAACACAGGATATCGCAATTTCTCTTGCATTAGATAGATAGGTTGCTTTACTGTTGATGGGCACAGGGTTTGTCTTCAACCACTCTATGAGTCGATGTTTGGAAAAATTAGAGAGTGCGTTTGTCAATGTCTCTATCTTCCATATATCGAAGAATATGATACAAGAACCGCCAGGGCGCAATATACGATAGAATTCGTCAATTGCAAGCTGTAAGTCGCCTATGGTATAGTCCTTGTCCCACTGACCATAGTCAGTTGCAGTAGCATATTTACGACCATATTTTTCGTGCGATTTTCCAGAATCCTTCAACTGTTGCATACCAGAGTCTTTAGAGATAAGATAAGGCGGATCAGTGAGTACTAAATCCACGCTACCCTTCTCTATAGAACGAAGAAGTTTTAAGTCTGTTGACTTATCAAACCTCGACACCATACTCATATACTTTCCTTTTCACGTTCATAATCATATTATAGACTGATTGACGATCATTGTCAACCCATTTTATCGTTTACCACCAATATTATATTTTGCTACGAGTTCCCATTCGCTCTTCTCTTTGTATGGGAGAATTTTAATCTGTGCTAGTGGCGCAATATTGCCTTGAGACTTTTCTGGTTCTACAATTTTGACCAAATCCCACTCTTCAAGCAGGTTAGCAATCGTGTTACGACGCCCTTTGTCTTCTTCTGAAAACGAAGAACTTTTACCGTCTAGAGTAAACAGTTCCTTGAAGTGAACGATATAATACTTGCCCTTCTTATGTAGAATATGACAGGATTGATATAGCTTCTTGTCTTTTCTGGATGCAACACCGATACGAGTCAGAGTTTCTTTTACTTTTAGAAATGCTTCTTCGTTACCTAGTTCCACTTCCACTAATGTTTCAACACTCATTTCACGCCACCTTTTTCTTGTTTTTGTTTGATACGTCCTATTTGATCCGCTGATAGAATCTTTAGGTACTGTAGAGCAACCTGTTTATTGCAGCCATAATAACTGGATGTTATATTTATATTTTCATCATCTTCAGGTTTAGACCACTTAGCAAAGCGTTTCCGGCGACGAAGAACGCTATGATAGTAGTCAAACTGCAATTTGTTGTCAAGATGGTGTAGTGTATTCATCTCATTTGCGTGTAGTATTGCATCTGGATGATATGAGAGCGCTCTATTAGAGAGAAAGGCGTTGTAGTTCTTTTCAGCAAGAGCATCGTTCTCTGTGCCTCGCATGAGGTCTTTCTTTGTGTCTGATACTGCTTTGACGTAATCAAATGGGTTACTCATTTCCAAGTGACCTCAAACATGATAGCAGTGAGAAACGCCATGATGTTGATTTCAGGGTCAGCAGCAAACGAGTGCTTGTATTGATACTCACCAAGAGTAATCACAACACCAGGAACAGAATTATCAGACACTTCTTCCCATGCTGTATCATAGAACGCACGGAAGAACTGTGAAGCATCTATATCACCGTTCTCACCAACCCACTTACGAACAGATTGATACTCTTTCGCTTTCATATAAGTTATGAGTTGTTTGAACGATTCTTGATTTAGATTTGCTAGTATGCCAGAATCAATACGCCCAGTAGAAGCATAACGCTGGCACTCGTTGATAACCCTACGCCAATCAGGAAAGTGTAGATTAACCAGTTCAGCAACGACTTTATCTTCAAATTCAACATTTTCATTCGTGAGAATATCACAGAGTCGTTTGAAAAACTTCGCTGCAAGTTTAGCTTTGTCCTTACCTTTAGTTTTAAAATCAATAACTGTACACCGAGAATGTAGTGGTTCGATAACACGGTTCTTGAAATTGCATGTGAGAATGAACCCACAGTTCTTACTAAACTCTTCCATAAAGTTACGAAGAGCAGGTTGAGTTGATTGTGGGTTGAGGTAATCAGCCTCGTCAAGGATGACATACTTGCGACCTCCCGTAAAAGATACTGATGATGCAAACTGCATGATTTCAGTTCGTAGAGTATCGATGTTACCGTTCATAGAACCATTGATAACAATGTAGTCTGCATTTAGTTGTTCACACAATGCTTTTGCAACAGTTGTCTTACCAATACCAGCACTGCCAGTCAATAGCAGATTAGGGATATTTTCTTGGTTGACAAACTGTTGAAAAGTCTGCTTTAGTTCGCTTGAGAGTATGGTATCAGCAATCGTCTTAGGACGATACTTCTGTACCCAGAGAAACTCTTCGTTCATATCAAAACCTCATCATATAATAAAAATCAAGTATAGCAGAAAAGGGGATGAGTGTCAACCCATCCCCTTTAAGTTTTAGTTTAGAGTAGAGAGGTCAGCGTCAACTACGTCCTCAACAGCAACGTCTTGCACCTCTTCTGGAGGCGCAGCGGGTGGCCCTGCTGCTTCTGCTGCTGCTTGCTGCTTGTCAGCTTCTGCCTGTAGCAGAGCGCCAAACTTTTCACGAAGAGCGCCAACAGCAGTCATTTCTTGACCACGAATGGCACCACGAGCGCAAACAGTGTCGATGATACGCACAACAGCGTCAATGTCTTGTAGAGTGATTTGGTTATTTTCTTCAGTCATATTATTCTCCAAATGTAGAGTTAGATTCGATTGCAATAAAATACTTTACGTTGTCCGAAACAAAACACGACAATCCTTTTGACGATAGATTGACCGTGTAATCATTCGGCATCAACTTCAGATTTTCAACTTTCATATACATATTGAAAGTGTCTGATGTTGAACCAACTGTCACGCCATAACGATCAGTAGTTGGGTTTTTAGAGTTTACAGCCTCCAATACGATTTCACCATCGACCCCTGCGAAGGCAATCTCAGGTAAACCAAGAACGGATGCAGCCTTTAGAACAGACTGCAAATCATTCCAAGAAATATCTACGTTCACCTCACAAGGTGGCATAGTGATTTCTTTTTCTGGTGGCTGAAGGATCATGGAAGTGTCTGCAAGAGTGTACTGAACCTTGCGTTTATTTTCCATAATATTGATAGACTTTTCATCAAAGTTTAGCTCTGGTGATTCGAACATCGATACCGTTGCTAGAAAGCGAGATAGGTCATAGATACCAGCTTCAGATGAAAAGTCGTCACTACCGCTAACAATTGCCATGATAGTCTTCTGAGGAGAAATCGTACTCAGTGTCGTACCTGGCTTGATAACGATAGAAGGATTGATTGAAGAAAAGTTCTTTAGAATGTCCATAGTATAATCGTTTAGTTGCATTATATAGTTCTCCAATTATTTGCGATTGCGCTTACGAGAAGTGCGAGCATTCTTAGTCTTTTGGCGCTCTTTATTTATACGAGTTTTGTTGCCCTCTTCATAATATTTTTTGTTTGATTCGTCACTTGCAGTCGGCGATGCTTGAATCGCAGCCATCGCACCAAGACTACCACCAAAGATATATGAACCCATATGCTTGAGTTCCATCCAAGGACACATCCATACCTTCATACCAGCTTTACGAACATTCTGACAGAACATATAGTCTTCTGATAGATAGCGCTTCGACTCTGGGTCAATGATACAATCAAAGTAAGCCATAATCTCACGAGAGCCATCAAAAGCATCTGTGCGAATATGGTCTGGTAGATAGTGATATTCTGGATATGCTTCTTCATACTTCTCGAACGTAGCACGAGGAATGCACATGAAACCAGTACCAGCTTCTAATACTTCTACTGGTTGGTCAACACGAAACTCTGTAACGCCTTTTGCTGGGTTGAACACATAGTCACCTACGAAGTTCTCAAGAGCAAACGGGTTCTTATCAGCGTGACCCATCTTCACTGCTTTAGCAATCTTCTCCCAAGAGATAGACTTCTTAGGATATGGTCCAGTGATGATATCTACGTTCTCTGGGTCTGCTAGTTGCAGTGCCAGAAGAGCGAATACATCATTCACATGAAAGCCAATATCACTATCAATGAAAATCATATGAGTGCAGTTACTACGCAGGAACTCATCCACACAATAGTTTCTAGCACGAGTAATCAGAGATTCATTGAAAAGATAGTAGAAATTTAGATCAATTCCATACTTGGTGGCAGCCATACCAAGGTCGTTGGTAGATTTGGTGTACATGCCAGCGCATTGTCCACCGTACATAGGTGTTGCGACGAACACCTTTGCCTTTCGTAGCTCTTCAACTTGGATTTTCAGTTCCATTCACATCTTCCTCACTTGTTGCATGCGTTGTGTCGTGATTGTGTAGAGCAATCATAGCATAATGAATGACCTTTGTCAAGTCTTTTCGCCAATCTTCTACACTTCCTTTGTGACCATATCGTTGAGCATACTTCATGATATTACCAATACAGAACCCAGCACCATGACCACTATCTAGAATGAACTCAGTAGCTTGATACCTGTTCTGCGAATAATGCTGGCTGTAGGTAGAGTTCACATACTCTAAGATTTCTGCCAGCAGCTTGTCTTCACTATACTTATACATTGTAAATTACCTTCTTCAAATCTGGTTGCCAATAGTTTGGTCCCTTGAGAACCTTACCATCTTCACGATATATAGGCATTGCGTCAGCGCCTAATTTGCTCATATTGCTATTATGCACTTCTTCGAAGCATTTGTCAAGATCAATTCCAAAAGAATGTCCAGCACCATAGACAACATAGAGAAGGTCTGTGAGTGCATCAGCGACCTCTACGATATTTTTATCGTCTAATGCTTCACGAAGTTCGTTCAGTTCCTCTTCAATCAACGCATAGCGTAGTTCAGCAACAGAAGACCATTGTGGTTCAGTCTCAACATTTTGACTAAACGCATACATAAACTCCTCTACTTTTCCAAAGTTATTCATACATTATTCTCCATAGTTTTCAATAAGTTTCATGCCATAGTTATTCGGTTCAGAGGAAATCTTGACACCGGGCTTGTAACGTAGTTCGTTATTCTTAAAAGGGCTATAATCAACGTAATGATGCCAACGACCATATTTCCAAGAAACACGAGCAACATCTGGATGCATTTTAACCAGCATCTCTGATTTGTTCACTGTACCTACAGCATTATAATCCATATTCTTAGCTTTGTCAAGCACTTTTGTACCAATTTCTTTATGATAGAACTCTTCAGTGTTACCACCTTTCAATTTTTGAGTTGCTGTTTTGGCTTGTAGAAATGCATTGAATTGAATGGTACAATCACCATCCTTTAGCACACGAAGAGACAAGTCGGTATCTTCATTGTAGCGACCACGCCAACGATGCTTACATTTATTATCAATAAGCAAACAAGAATAGACACGAGTGTTTGCTAAAAATGCAGGTTTCTTATGATCATCTGGACTAATAAAAAATCGATACTGAAAGCCAGATACTGGAACATTTTCAAAACGATTTATAAAGTCTTCTGCTGCTTTGAAAATAACACCACTGCCGACACGAATACGCTTGTTCTTATGCCATCTGTAGAAGTCTGCAATATTATCATCCATCACCCAATGCTTCTCAGCACCAATAGATATAGCATGGTCCCAGCACCAGTTTCTTGCTCTGCCTGGTCCATCACCATGATTGCTGAATGGAGCAACAAGTAATGTTACCCACTCACGAATATTAAATTTATCTAATGCCTTCTCGTAATTCTCTAGGTCTTGTGGCTCAATCGCAATATAATGTGGTACGCCAATCTTAGATAGAGACCTTGACGTAATCATAGATTCATGCCGACCTTTAGATATGATATACACGGGCTGTTCAGGATTAGTCATTCAAAAAGTTCTCCGAATTATCGGAGTATTTGGGATTGTACACCTTCTTCCAATATTTTCTATTTTTCATTTTGCCGTCCTTTTCGAAAATTTTAACGCCGTGTGGATACTTGCTTTGAATGTATCGCATAGCATCATAGTGTGCATCACTCTGATAATAATTATCCGGTCTATCTTCTACATTCTTAAACATACCAATCCAAACTTCTCTGGTATCTGATAAGTCTTTTTGTACCATACTTCGATTATCATACATCCACTCTGTAGACTTTCTAGTGTTTATTCCTCTAGACAGTACCTCATATAAAAACAACACATCTTCAGCAATTCTCAGCGAACATATATCCATGTCATCGATAACCTCTGAAAGCATTCTTCCATCGTAGAATACATAGGAGTAAACATCTTTAGTGTCCTCATATTCTTTACTCGAAGGTGGCGATCCCGCATCAGAAAGACCAACAACTCCAATAGCGCTCTCATCAAACCACTTATCCACAGTTTCGTACATATCAAGCATTTCTTCTGCGGTCGCATCTCGCTTAGACTTTTCCATGTTAGACTGACCAGTCCAATACTTAGCGTTTCTTCTTCGAATTTTTATATCATCGTCTGCCACACAGTACTTAATTGCTCCTGCGTGTTTATGAATGAACAATCTAGTTTCTGCTAGTTGTGTCCAAGTACCTACTAGCTTCTCCGGTATCTCAAGGTACTCACACGGATAGTCATACAGATGTCTCTCACTCGGCTCTACAACCATCACAACCCGTTCTTGCAATTCTTTAGGAAGATTGTTAAATGTTATTTGATTGTTTGCTCTACGAACAGTGGGTATGTATATTCTCTCTATCATGAGTCATCTTCTATCCAACGTAGTAGAGAGTTTGCTGTTTTATCTAGTTTTGGATGCCAAATTACTGGATTGTTTTTAGATTTGACTGATGGATATTGACCAATCAACTCACAAAATTCATTGTAGTCTTCCTCGTTTCTGAAATTAACATATATGGTTTTGAACTTGCCGTCTTTATTATCTTCATTCTCAAACTCTGGCATTCCTTGCCAGTGCCTTCTCCAATAGTTTGGATGAGAAGACTCAACGTCTGGAATATCACCAATGAAGTCTTCAAGCGTCGATTCCTTTGACTCAACACTCGAAAACATTTCTTTCATATAGTTGTCGTAATCTCCACTTTCTTTTACTGTCATCATCATCTCCAATTAGAAAAAATTTTCAAGTGTTACTTTCTTATTCTTATTGTATTTCATGTTTTCAACTTCTAAATTGAAATCAGGCATAGGTATTTTTTTCTTATTTTTTCTATCGGTTATGTCATACCAAATTAGATCAACGTCTTTGGGGTAAGATTGGTTGAACCAATCGAAAGTTGTCTTACCTATACCAGCGTCTTCTTTCAAATTTGGCATAGGTTTTAAATATTTTTTGGCAGTCTTATTGAGAGGATAGATGTATCGAAACATATAGCCAGAAATACGTTTAATACCTTTCTTTTGCATGAAATCAGACGTTAGCCAAAACACTTGTTCTGGTCGTTTGAGTTTATCCCATCTGCCATCATTCTTTTCTTTTAAGAACAAAGCATTTTCTTTACATAGTTCTTTGGATGTTCTAGGATGCAATTTCTCACCATTTTCCATGAGATATACATCTGTAAAATATTTATCGCCAAAATAAAAGTTGGATGCTTGATATACATAACCACATTTGCCCATGATGCCGTCTGCCATCGTGTATAGAAAAAGACACTTCGGATGATTATCTTTTAACCAACGAATTGTAGCTGACATCATTTGTGATTCTGAATTTCTGGGCATGTCATCTGTCATACACATTTTACCAATTTCTAAATAATAATTAGAAATCGGATGTATATACTTTCCATCCTCAGTTTTCTTATTCACTTCATCTTTAAATCCTGGAAACATCTTCTTGAATGTATCACGAGGTCTTGTTCCCCATCCAAGAGTCAACACACCTACCAAAGCACTATCTAGATAAAAACCTAGATAGTGCTTTGTGATCGCAGGCATGACAGGAGAGTAATGGTGCTGTTCCACAAAAGAAACAGCGCCCACTTTATCAAGCTCTCTTACTTCATACTTTACTTTTATGGTGCCTGTCTTATTTCTCATGTTATGAATAGTTTACCTTGATGGTCAACCGCTTACCTTCCTTTGCCGACATGCTACCAGCATAGGTAGTCACCTTATCTTTGTTGAGGTAAAGTTCCTTTTTACCGTAAGCAGTTGCATAGTAGTTCTCTGAAGAACTTGCCTTCCAATCTTCTTCCTTGAGGTCAATACCAGCGATATAGAAAGAGGGAGTGTTAGTCTCATCAAGTTCATACGTCACGAAGATGTGGTAACCGGGACGTTTCGAAAAAGTACCACCACGCCAGTTAGTGCCAGAAGAGGTCTTGATTTCAACCGCCTTTTCATTGTACCAAATATCAGGCTCGCTATCTACCTTGGGAGCGCTTGCGCCCTTAATATTCTGTTCAATTGCAGTCTCAAGAAGACCAGAGATATCCTCCGAAATATTTTTAGAAGTCTTGTTCAAACCGAAATCTTTATAAACATCAAGGAGACGCTTGGTGTTCTCACGAAGATTTTCAATCACTGCTTCATTAACAAGGTTCATGTTCTATTTCCTTTTTCTGATTGTGTCTAATAATAGCACACGGAAAGGCCTTTCCGACGGAAAGGAGTGTGTCTAGAGGTTTTTAGAAAAAACTTTCAAGCGTCGATTGCTCTTCAACTGTCCATCCAACAGCATCAAGTATCAAACGAATCGGTTCAACAAACGTCTTATCATACTGCATATCATAGTTGATAAAACGGTGTAAGTCAAACTCTTTTGGTAAAATATCTGGAAACGAGATGACATTTTCACGAATGGGATTAGGCATCTTCAGATAGATGAACTTAATCTTCTCGCCGTTCTTGATTTCACCAAGACGATTGTTCAGACGATGCTGCTTCAATAGATGATTGTATAGCAGAGAGCCTCGAACGTGAATGGGCGTACCCTTACCATATATAGCCTTTGGGTCAGCATTCTTTTTTATATCGCTCACACCACGAGGAAACGCAATGTCTTCTGGGTTCTGACTTGAAAACTCTTTACGAAAGTCAGCGATGAAGGTCTGAATGTCTTTGTTAGTGCCAGACATAATCAACTCGAATGCTTCTTTGAAACGGTCACGGCAAATCTGAGGAGTTGAGGACTTGATAGCTTCAATTCCCATAATCTTCATTTTGGGTTCAGCATACTGGACGCCTTCGTTGTTATGAACGTTCAGAATGTAGCGCTTCTTAGCAGTCCACACACCACGATCAGCAATCGCTTCTCTACCCATGACCATACGATTTTCATAGCCACCCATCTGCTTGTAGAGTTTGTCAAACGATTTTGTAATCACGGGTTCAATCGCTTGAGAGCAGACCTTATCAAGATATTTTACAGTGTCTTCTTTGCTGTTATTCGGATAAGTCTTATCTACCAAATCTTTCATATCTAGATAGACCGAATCAGTGTCAATGGCAATCACATAATCTTTGTCTGTTTTCATAACATTATTAAGATATTGATTGATAGACTTCTCAGCGCTTAGAACAGATAGCTGTCCAGAGAGTGTGATGCCTTCAGCAATCCGCATATCAAAGTAGCGGAAGTATTGATTACCCAACGCACCATAAAGTGAGTTCAGTAGAATCTTAATTGCCATCTGCTGGTTCTCATAGCGATTGATATCTCGTTCAACCTCATACGACTTACCAGACTTCTCAAGTTTCTTCTGTGCTTCAATCATCTTGTTCTTCATTTGAACACGCTCAGAGTAGTATGCTGTAACGATAGAAGGTAGAACACCACGACGATCTGTACGAAAGTATGTGCCATTAGCTGCCATAGCATAGTCAGTATCGTTTACGACTTCACCAGACAGACACTTGCTGACAGAAGCATTGAAATTTCTATCATCTTCAACGATTGTCTCAGGCGACATATTATATTGCACAATGAGATTAGGATACAGAGAGTTCAAGTCGAACGAACACACCCAATCGTGCATACCCACTTGTGGGTCTTTCACATAGCCACCAGGATAGTCACTCTTCATCTTTCCGGCATAGGGTAGAATAGCAATCTTCTTCTGACAGAGATTGCGATAGATGATTGTGTCCCAGATGCCAGTTGTGCCGAACGTATCATTGTAGTTGACGCCAGCTTTGTAAGCAATCGTCATCGCAAGTACGATTAGCCCCATCTTGTCTTCAAGGCGATCTACGAGTTGAACGTCTTTGATATTGTAGTCAATAAACTTCTGATGGTCTTCTTTGTAGAGCGTGTATAGATTGCCAAACTCTTCGTAAGACAACTTACGCTCACCAAGTACAACATAAGCAATGTGGTCCAGTCGATAAGATGCTTGTGTCCCATACGAATAGCCAAACTTCTGAAACAGGTCCAGATAGTCTAACTGAGAAATACCAGTCATCTCATAGGTATTCATCTCTTTCATCTTGTAGCGAACAGACTTCTGCTCAACCATCTCCCACGGAGACATTTTCTTTGTTAGCTTTTCGCCAATCACACGATGCATACGATTGATGATGTATGGTACATCGAAGAAGCGAACGTTCCAACCAGTGACAACATCTGGCTTCAGCTTAGACCAGAACAGCAGAAACTTCTCAAGCAGTTCTTTCTCATCACGACAGTGCATATACTGGACGTTAGAGACAATCGACTTCGAAGTATCATACTCACCAAGACCCCAAACATAGTAGTTCTCGTCTTTGTTAGACTTGAGAGCGATAGAGATTACTGGATGATTTGCTTGGTCTGGCTCTGGAAAGCCCTCGTCAGATGCAACCTCAATATCAATATTCACAATGTTGACAAGGTTTGGATCAAATTCGACCTCATCAGGCCAGCGTTCTTGAATGAACTGACTGATATATTTTGTGTTGCCATAGACGTTGAAGCCATCAACACCAGTGTACATCTCCATGAATTGCTTTGCTTCACGCATAGAGTCGAACTTCATGGGTTCTACACTGACGCCATCAAGGGCTTTCCAGTCGGTCTCGTTCTGAGATTGAGCATAGAGTGTAGGCTGAAACTTAATCTTCTGCTGAATGGGTGACCCGTTACGATACCCACGATATAGAAGGTTCTGACCGTAACGAGAAACGTTTGTATAGAAGTTCATGCTTATCTCCAAAGTGAATAGACAGTATATCTCATATTCAGAGGGATGTCAAGCTAAAAATTTATCCAGCGTTGAAGAGTTTGCTTGTTTTTCTGCTGCTCTTTTAATACGATTTTCTCTGCTGTTTGGATTATTCTTACCCTTGTTTATTTCACTCATCTTCTTTTGAAACTCTGGGTCTTGCCATAGTTTCTTATTTAATAATGTTCGCATTTCACTCATCTTCTTTTGAAACTCTGGGTCTTGCCATTGTTTCTTAGCCTGTTCACTTTTCATCTTTTGATACTCTGGGTCTTGCCATAATTTCTTTGCCCAGTCGCTCATTTTACCATACATTGGATGATTCTCACCAGACTGGTCTACATAACGTGGGTCGCCAAGACTTTTATTGTAATACCTATCCCAATCACCACTGTTCTTTGCTTTTACGAGAAGTTCATGCTCTAGTATGCACATCTCTTCATCTGTGCCATATGCGAGTATTTCTCTCGTTGCACCCTCTGGAATGTTATCCTTAGTGAATGACTCCCATACTGTTGATGAATGTGTGTATTTGTCATCTATCGAGCCCTTGTGCTTACCCAGATAAAACATATTGTTTAATGCGTCATACCAAAGATATACAAACGCTTCATATAATTCTGCCATAAAACTTCGTCTCTCCATTATATTTTTCGTCAAACAGATACCAACAGCAGTTGTCTTTACCTGTCGACTTACTGTCTTCAATCCACTTGACTCTACCTATGCTCACAATCTTATGTAGTCTGTCCATAAAGGGCGCAGACTGCTTTGTGTGCATCCAGTCAGCATCAAATAGCAACCACGTCGGTGCCATATTAGATAGATGCTCTATCAACGGGTGAAGTATCGTTCGATTCCAAGGTGGGTT
>TARA_R110002110_G_scaffold60635_5_pt1 | contig 13490 bp, 9 predicted proteins | sample TARA_R110002110 | Tara Oceans TARA_R110002110 (sample SAMEA4397330) | marine metagenome | biome: Polar Biome; feature: [SRF] surface water layer (ENVO:00010504); material: water (ENVO:00002006), including particulate matter (ENVO:01000060) such as... | depth 5 m
CCGTAACCTCTTTCTCCACTTACAAAGTGCACACCATCTTCTTTACGTTCGAGGTCGCTAGTGATAGAAACCGTATCAGTCCATGTGGTTTGAATACCGGATACTGGGGAGGATGACAAATATTCCTGCTGATGTTCGCGTATCTTTTGACGAATCGTATCGTAAGAACTACCACTGCTCATGATCTTCGTAGCGAAGGAGGGGCCGAACCAGCGAACCTCCGAGACACCGGCGGCCTTAAATGCGGTAATCCACCCCTCTAATACTTTTTTATATTTATTCTTTTTGTTGTTCCACCCGTATGAGTCATTTCCACCCAGACCTATAATAACGATATTGGGCTGAAAACTGGTGAGCATGGAGCCCAATAGTCCAGTGGGATTAACTGTTGTATTGCCGGTGCTGCTGGCGACAGAAACCCCGAAATGACTTGCTCCAACGGCGGCGCCCTTTCCGTATTTCCATAGAGTGCGGACCTCGGCCCCCTTGGCCTCAAGGCTCTCTTTTACTGCACGGCCCATGGAGGTGCCGTCCCACTGGCTGTCTCCCATAATAAGAATTTTTTTCCCGCTAACGTCTCCAGCACCGCCGGCTGGGTCCGAACTCAGCTGTGTGAGGTCGCCATCAACGCTGATGTTGGATGCACGGGCCCTCGAGGAATCAGTAACATATTTCGCCAGTTGATCTTTTGCCACTTCCTTTGGATCTTCGCCCTCCGGTACTACAACCGTGATTACATAATTGCCTGTGCTCTCTTCCACGCCAGACGGAGCGTCAGGGTTGGCAGTTGCTGGTGCGGAGGGGGGAGCGTCCGGAGAGGTTTCGCCGGCGGGTCCAGCCTCGCTTGGGTCTTCTCCAGCTGGTCCAGTCTCGCTTGGATCTTCGCCGGCAGCTGCAGCCGCGGGGTCTCCAGGTATCACACTCACGTTTATTACATTGTTCACTCCGACCGAGAATGTTGTAATATATTTTCCTGTTTGCAACCAGCCCTTGCCGTCCGGTGTTGAATCTGGGAGCCGGCAGTAGCCGCCGGCGACGCCGGGATCGAACGCGTTGGGAGTCAGGAGAATCGCGGAATCGTTCGACTCGATAAAAACTCCGGCCGAGCCGGGAGTGCCCACATATGTACCGGAGCGGATTTCCGGTTGGTTTATGAAGCTTTGAACTAGGTCGCCGGCGGCGCGTTGCGGGTTGAAGGCGTTAGCCATTTGCACGCATGCGTCGGCCCAAGCCTCCGCATGTGAATCGAGGTCTGCGTTGTCTACTACGACAGTAACTTTATATTTACCATCATGAATAGCGAATGCTGCGCGGTCAGGGCAGTGAGCGACGATGGCCGCACTGTCGTCTGCGGCGGTGGGCTCGGGGATCGGCACAGGTCGGAGTTCGTTATTAAGGACATGGGACTGCTGAGAAGCCGCGTCAGCGGCTAGCCTAGGGATGCGATAAGTAACATTATAGTAGCCGGTCGATTGGGCCATGGCGCCCGTGTCCTCTTCCACGATCTCCAGATCTTCGGGATGCCATATGTTGTCAGCTGATCCCTGATAGTTAGGGGCGCGCAGAGCAGCAAGGTCCGAGAGAGCAAACTGTCTTGCTCGCGCTCGGGTGGCGGGAATGCCAGAGCCACCGTCCGACGCGTCCGCTGACATAATGCCCACGCGTTGGTCGATTTTATAATAGGCGGTGTTGCCCCAATTGAAACTAACAACTGACATATACTAAACCTTATTATACAGCCTTAATATATTTTCTAAAGGCAATGGAATCCATATTACCTCACCATTCTTAATATCTGCCTCTGTGGGCTTTTTATTGAAGAGGGCGATAACCCACCAATACTGCGCGGAGCCATAGTTTTCAATGGCAACTTTATAATAGCGATCGCCTGTGCCCCAAATGTGCTCTTTTTGAGTAATACGGGTTAACTCCTCGGCCGTGGGATACCTCATGGTTGCAGAATTATACTGACGAATCGACTTAACGTGTCGTTCTTCAAAATAATTGTCGTAAAGAGGCTCCCTATTGAGAAGAATTCTTCGATTATCATATCTTTTTGGCATTATTATTTAATACCCTTGAAGGAACCTAAAGCGTTAAGTACCTCCGTCTCTTTACTCTTCTGGATCTCCCCCACATTTTCGTAACTATCGTCGTCGCCACCTCCAATATCAGATTGCTGAGCTTGCGTTTCAGTATTGAGTACGAAATGAGCACTGGGGAATTTAGCGTCGACGTCGTCGTTACCGAAAGTATATCCTCCGGAGCCGCCGTTTTTATACCAACCGGTTAAATGAGTATGCAAAACCGTAAAGTTCAGACTGACGCTGACAACTTTTGGTACATACGCGCGGTCTGCAGACGTAGAAACATCTCGCGTCTTAAAGCCTTCTTCTTTATCGGTGGGGGTAGTGGTATCTACCACCTCAGTAGAAGTCCCAGTTGAGAAAAATGAGCCGGCATTGAGGTCCGGCTGATAGGTGAAGCCGCCTAAGTACCCTATAAGCCTCTCACCATTTTGTGCATTCCCAATCATGTTTGTCCACTTCAATCCTATAAGGGGGCCCCCTTGTATCGTATTTTGCATAGTGCGCTCGGGCCCTGAGGCATATATGGGATACAAGAATTGTGCTAGACGATTTAATCTAGCAAGATTACTCGCGGCCTCGGTACCATCACTAGAAGGAACATCAAAACCCAAGGAAATTGCGCGACCAGTATTTTGAAAGGTTACTAATGGATCCATGCGCCCATAAACAGTTTCTGAATTCCACGTAGATGTGAACGCGTCGGAAAACTCTGTCACCCACCCTTTAAAACTGATGGTATTATTTGTAGGCAGATGCGTAATATGAATCTGAAAAAATGGATCTGTGATTAATGCGGGATCTCCTTCGCTTGCTACGAGTGTTGACATATTTGTACCTCTAGTTTAAGAAAGGCGATATTGCCTTTCCAGCCTCCGGCGATGATAACGCCTCTATAATGATGTCGGTTAATTGTTTTTCACCAATTTTAACGTTAACGTCTACATTAACATTAGGGGAGCCGCCGCCCTTACCTTGCGAGTCACCCTTCTTACCAAGCAACTGACCTTGTACGGCTCCCGTAACTCCGGAGAGCAAGCTACTCATCGGCGAGAATGCTTTTGCTGCAAAAGATGCCATTTGGTCGAAACCCTCTTGTTGTTTCTCTTGATTCTTCATCAGGATTCCGTCTGGCTTGGCGGCGATTATGGTATCGTTCTGATGTGGCTTTATCATTTTTCCGCTGGCCGTGATCATAACATCGTCGACATCTTCGGTTGTGATCTTCTTGGCTTCGCGGCCTTCTCGTTTGGCGCGACGATCTTCGGCCCCCTGTATCGCACTTACCTCTGCTTTCTCCGCCTTAGCCTCCTTGCCAATTCCAAGGAATCTTCGAGCCCAACGGGGAATGACGGATATAAGCCCTTCCGTTATCGCGTCACCCATATGTGCGAAAGTTTCATTAACGAAGCTGAAATCTAGATTTGCGAGAGAATCTTTTATCATGCCCGATAGATTAAGCTCGGGCAGTTCCCAATTCTCTGGTAGGAATATGTTGGCAATCCACACTCCAAAATTAACCAAGGAGTCTGTTGCACGTGCGGCAGCATCCCCGATTGTGATTAAAAGGGCCCCGATCCAACCGAGGGTTTTTTCTAGAAATCCCTCGCCGCCGCTGAGAGAGTCTCCAAAAAGGCTGAAGTTGTCCTTAATTGACATAACTGTGTGATAAATAAGCTCTAGAGGATACAATATTTTTGCAGCTCCCCCTACCCACTTGAATGCCAGCTTGCCCAGCTTAGGGAAGAAGGCGAGTATCCGCCCGAGAAACTTCAAGGTTTTGCCCCCTCCGGGAATTTTAAAAGAGGGCATCTTAAATTTAGACACGGTATCTTTAATTTTACCAAAATTGAGAGCAACTTTTCTGAGGCCTTTGGAAGCACTAGACAGGTTCGGCATTTTAAAAGAAGGCATTTTTATTTTGGAAAGATTAGACAGCCATGCCGGCATTTTTATTGAGGGCATCTTTATGTTACTCAGTAGCTTCGGGAGTCCTTTGACCAGATCGCTAAGTCTTTTAAAGGCCTGAATTGGGTGACGTGCAGCATTACCCAGGGCTTGGAACGGCTTCGCGATCGATTTGGCCACCTTGTCCATTCGGCCGGCCACCTTGCTCAGCCGGCGGGACATTCTTTGTCCCGAGATTCCCATCCGACGAAGATTTTGACCAGTTTCGCTTACAGTTTTACCTGCATTAGCGACTGACGAGCCCTTACCAAAAACTTGATTGGCAGCTCGTCCTGCGTCCCTCATGCCTTTGCTAGCGAAACTCATGGTGCGGGACAATTTGCCGATCGTTTTGCTTCCTGTCTTGAGCATTCCCCAGAGTCCGCCAAAAAGGACGGTGAGATTAAGAATCCACTTGAATGCCTTCTTGGCTGCGCTTTCGCCCTCATTCAGCCACCCAGTGAATTGAGAGAATACTTCGACGCCTGCGGTGAGGGGGGTGAAAAGCCAATCGATGGCCACGACTAAACTATAAAAGGCGTTCGTCAACTTGGCCATTACTTCTTGTGCTTTACGCGCGGTTTCGGCAACTTCTTCCTGCTTCCTGATTTGAATTTCTTCGGCGGCCGAGAGTGAACCAAACATTCTGGATGCAGTATCAACGTCTACCCCGAGAGCGGACGCAATTGCTTTCTTCTCATACTTTCCTAGATCAGAGAACATTTGACCACTGGCATCCATAGAAGCCTTTATCATGTCAATACGTTCATCCTCGGATGCATTCAACATATCAATTGAGTTTAAATACGGGCCACCCAAGATAGCATTCAGTCGCCCCACCTTCTCGGCGGCGCCATCAAATGTATCAAATGCCTCTCCTGCAATACCAATTAAGTCAGACATTCCTAGTCCGGTTGCCTTGGAGTGTTTCTCTAAGTTCTGAAAAACGCCCACGACTTCAGTGCCATAGAAGGCAAGCTTCTTAGAAGCCACCCCAAAGTCCGCGGCCACCTGTTGCGTTGGTTTTCCAATGCTGATCGCGGTGTCGTGGAGCGTTTGAGTAAGCCCCACCAGCTGGTCATCATTGAATCCTAATGACTTTGTGGCACTATCGAAAATTTGAGCGGTGAGCTGTTCTGAAACACCGAGCTTGCTCAAAGCAGCTGTTTGTTTTCCAAGCGCTGTTGCTTGTTTCTCAGTTAAACTGGTATAATTCTGATAATTGCCGAACATCGCGGACTGCGCTGCGCCAATGTCCTCATGGGTGGCACCGAAGACCGCGGCTGAGCGCTCCGTTTTACTCAGTATTTTGCCGTATTTGCTGGAGAGATGATTGCCGTTGCCTACCGCACCACTGTATGCAGCAAATTTGGCTGTCGCCTTATCCGTTGCGGCCGCGAGATTGATCATTGTCCCGAAGAGCTTCGCGGCCGCGGCTACAAAAAGTTCGCCACTCTTTGCACTGGCAACCAATTCAGTACCAAAAGCGGTCCATTGTTTCGTACTAGTGGGGACTACGGCATTAAGGCTGTTGGCAGCGCCAGTAAGCCCGAACATCTTGCCTTCTGCATTTTTAAATTTCGAGGCGCCCTTCTTCATCTCGGTGCCCAGCTTTGAATAATTCTTTACAAGTTCTTTTACGCCTTCAACATTATCCGCTGAAGCCTCGCTTATTGCAGTGATGGAGTCATATTGCTGGCGTTGCACGCGATCGAGCTTCTCGCCCGCCTCGATCTGAGCGTCCATCTCTGCCTTGTGTTCTTTGGCAAGGTCGATCTGGGCCTGAGCTGCTTTTTTGTCAAAGCGAGGCGCGCCTGCGCCGATATCCAGCGAAGGTCCGCGGGCTCCGAGTGCATCGGTGCCGGAGGATCCTTTTTTAAGCTCCTTGAGGATTTCTTCGAGGATTTCTTTTTCTTCCATCGCCCGACCCTAGTTTTTAAATGGCCACTTTAAGCCAGTTTCATTTTCGAAGGCCGCTATGGAACGATTTAGGGTATGCTGATTTTGCATGGTGCGGTTGTCGCCTAGACCGTGTTTCATATATGAGGTCATATAACGCTTTTCTCCCTTTAGCGCGCTGAAAAATGCATCGATTTGTTTTTGAGTTCCTCGTATGCTTACGGGTACGTCAAAACCTGCAAGGAGCATATCTGTAAGCATCGACTGTGTGGCCGCTGCAAATGCAGTAATTGCACCTTCCTCTAGATTTCCCGAGGCTGAGCCTGCACTTAAGTCTATTACCATTTTTTCCATTGGATATACCTCATCAATAAATAGTAGAATAAAAGAAAAGCCGCTCCTTCGAGCGGCTTTCTATAGAGCTAGCCCTTTCTGTTGTTGGACTTTGATGCTTTTTCTATTTCTTCACTCTGTTTTTCGAACTCTTTTATCAGGCGCTGAACAAACCATCTGCGCAGCTGAGTAGGCAGGTTGTATGCCTCAAAAATAGACCAGCCGCCATGGTGTTTTAGAACAAAAAGTTCTTCATAAACTGCTTCTTGATATTTAGCTGTCAGGCCAAAAAAAGTCTGCCGAAATCGGCATGCCTACCTTACCCACATGGCCACAATTATCACACTCAAAGCCAAACGTCATATCTAGATCCGGAACGAGGTCTTCGTAAATGGCCCGAATCTGTCGTGAGACTCGGGTTGGTACCTGTTCGGAAAACTGAGCTAGGAGGGCTGGATCAGTAATTTCGTTTACTCTGGCAATAATAGCCGTTAATTGGTCTGTAACGTTCGTGTCTGGTAGCTTAAGCTTGCGGCGCTTATCGCGCTGCTGCATGAGGGCCTTCTCGTGGCGTCCAGTAAGTAACAGAACTTCCACTTCTAAATTATTAAAATCTGGAAGTGTAATTACATAGTTTCCCTGATCTGTGGTGGTAACATTTTCAGGAAGTTGTTGAAAGTCTTTGGTTTCGAGATCGTCAAGATCAAGAGCGGCGTCGCTCGTTTTGGTGCAAGCGGGACATGTAACCTTCGTCTCGTAAAGGTTTCCAAAACCAGTAACTCGGGCGCCTACTAAGAGGGCGTTCTTATCACCGATCAATAGATCGTCTGGTTTTATTCTCTTGTCGATTACGATCGACTGCAGGAGCCGGTCTAGGGCTAGGCCCTTCTTGATTAGCGACTCAGAAGTTAATATGTCTTCTTCTTTTGCTGTCATGTGACGGATTTCAACCGTCGACACCTTATGGAGTGCGTGGCCCTCTGGGTATAAAAGGCCTGCGCTAGGTAGGTCAATAAACTCTGTGGGAGCTATAAATGAAAATACATCATCCGTATCTTGCTGCGTTGCAGCGATTGGAGGGGTTGGCGCGTCGTTATCGCTAGCGCCCATTCGCTCCAAGTTATTCCTTCTACTCACAAATCACCTTCTTTCTCTCTATCGATGAGTACCCGTTTTAAATTTAAGCTATGCCGCGGTTAAAGACGTCAGGGGCTCCTCGGGTATCGTCAAGTCCCATCTGGCCGTTGCCAGTAGTCTTAAACGTAGCCCAATCATACCTGAAAGTCATCTCAACATTAAGTAATTCTTCGCCACTGTAGTCTAAATCGCCAAATTTAACATTTGTGATAAAGGCATTGTTAAGAAGCCAGCTATCAATTTGCTCTCCCGCACCATTAAGCTCAATAATCTCAACCAAACCAAGGGCTCGCTGAGAAAATGCCTTATTGGGGGTACCAGGCTTTCCGGTGTTATCAAGGAAATAGGCACTCTGATCGCTGGGATCATAGTAGCCGGCCTGATAAAGGGCTCGATACAGCATCTCATCACCATTTGGCTCAACGGAGTTAACAATAGTAGCTGAGACCTCGTCCCATGTAACAGCGCCAGGATAATGGAAAGTGTTTCCAAGGAACTTGTGCTCTGTAACACCTAATGTGTAAGACGGCTTTGAAACCGTTTTGGCTAAATACTGCACATAGGCAGACTTAGGCTCGTTGCTGTTCTCGCGGTCCACGCCCAGCATGGGCATTTGCAACAAAAACCTATGTTGCCTTTTCGGCTCCGATAATGCTTCACTCCAAAATGCCATGATATTAAGTCTCCTTTTAAACCTTATATTATATAGTCTGGGAGGAACAAACCTCCCAGATTAATTTTTTATTTCCTAATCGTCAAACGACGCGCCTGTTCTCGTGATATTAAAGTCAATCGCGATGAACTCAATAGCTCTTGTCGGCTTCAGGAAGATCTGTGCATACATGATGTTCCGATCAACCAGTTCCGGAGTTGTAGTGGTCTCATCCAAGATAACCTTGTAGTCCGAGAGGCCGAAGTTAGCCTTCACGTTCTCCAAGAAAGGATTAACCGAACTCAGGAAGCGCTTCCATGTGACCTGAACATTCGGGTCAAACAGGATTGTGGCGGCCATCTGCGAAATGCGCTTCTTCACGAAGATCATAAGGCGTCGAACGTTAATGCGGTCCAGTGCCGAGGGAGTTGTCTGAAGTGTCTTCTGTCCGAAGATCACAATACCTTCTGCGGGGAACTTGGCAATCGGGTTAATGTTTGACCCGTAAAGATCGTCCCGATCCTTGCGTCGAAGTGCATGAGCTACGTCCGTGATCGGAATGCCTGCAGAGCCTTCGGAGAGCCCGCCGCGATTGAAACCGGCCGGAGCAAACCAAACCTGTGTCTTGCGCTGTGAACTCGAGAATGTGCCAATTGCAGCAACAGAGGGGGGTACCCACACGAAAGTTCCATTAATGGTGTCTCGTGCTCGAACCCACGGGTAGAAAGTACAACCGTACGAAGAGTTTAGTCCTCGATCCCGCAAATCATTTATGTTAGATCGGATAGTGCTTTCCACGTTTTGTCGTGGATTACTTACAACGCTCTTTTCGCGAGGCGTATAGCCGAACGGCAAGTCAATGACTGCGAGTGCGTCTGCCCGATCTTCACATGTGCGAACCAACTTTGTAGTAAGGCCGCTATTTGTAAGACCCGGAATCGACGCCAAATTCATTTCAACAACCTCAGGATCAGAGATCGCGTCTATAACGCGGTTGAATGTGTTGAAAGAGTAGCTTGTCAGTGGCGTGGCCGTAGTAGGCAGGCAGGCAGCTCGGTCAGAGCTGTTGAACGGATCCATCTCATGGATGTTCACGCCGTCGAAGCCACCATACATTGGAACAGTGAAGCGATCGAAACCAGCGTCGAGGACACCACTCACCGCACCACTAAGGTACGTGAAGCTGGCGCCGTTGCTACTGGAGGCGAAAGAACCACTGAGCCATACACCGTTGCCTAGGCCGTTGGTGTTGCCAGCAACGTCATCAAGTGTGAAAGCGATAGAGCGTTCCATCTGCGAGCCGGCTGAGAACATGCTTCCGATCTCACCACCGCGGGGGCGGACCATATCAATTGTCGAGTGATCGAAAACCGTACTTCCGACGCTCTGAGCAGTCTGGAAGCCGAAATAGGCGTCAGCGTTCTGGCTTAGATCGCCAGAGGAGGCGCTGACTCGCAATTCGGGTGCGGGATAGGAAACGGATGCGGAGGTGACCGCATCGGCCCAGACAAACACACTGTTAATGTTGGTGTTAGGGTGCTTAGCCTTGATGCTTAGCTTCATTGCAGCGTCATCAGAGCCTGTAACCCAGTTGCCGGCGCGGGAGCCGCTGGCGCCGGTGATCAACTCATCATCGTACTTAACCATTCCGCGGAAGCCGAAGGGAAGGAGGGACGCATTGGCCAATCCACCCTCGACCATGCTAGCAGCTTTAACGCGAATATAGCTCGAATTGTTATTGTAGTTGCCGCGCGCGATGTATCGGCGCTCCGACTCCTGCCACTCACGATACTTATCACCGATTCGTCGGCTAATAAAGTTGGCTGACTCGGGGTTGAGGGAGCATTCGTTAAACTGCTCGATGACCTTAACAACATTGTCAGAATCACTTAGCTGCCGTACGACAACCGTAAATGTTCCGTAATCATCATTGTTGCCCGCGGGGCGCTTAATGTCCTGAATAGAAATCTTAAGGTTGCGGTTAGTCCAGTCACCTGGCTCTTCGAGAGCATGAATGGTGAACAAGTCGATTGGCTCGTCAGTCGGGTCAAGACGGCAGCTGATAATCGGAGGAGTCTGTGCTCCATTCAGTCCACCATTAAAGTCGGCGCCACTGAGTGTGGATCCGGTGTTGTAAAGTTTCACAATTGCGGCAGAAGTGCCGTTTGTAATGTTAGCCTTCAGGTGCCGATCAAATGTTTCGCCCAAGAAATAAGTAAGCTGAGTCTCACCAGATCCCATGAGGGACGAATTTGTCATCTGTGGATTAGTATTGAAAACCTTTCGGATGTAGCGAGAGTCGCCTTCAGTAAAGTTAAAGGTAGTAGTAAGTGCGCTTGTTCCTCTGTAATTTCCGATGACAAGCTTGAACTGGTTCGCGCTGCTTACGTTCGCAACGACCACATCCGCGCCCTGAATGGACATCCCCGAACCACTGGGTCCAGAAGTATGATTGTCGGCAGCCATAAGGGTACCCGTTAATTCAAAAGTGGTTGTTGAACCACCATAGAAGATGGCGGCGAGGGCGCCAGTAATCTGATTATTGGACGCAGAGTTAAATACGACTAGGCCATAAGCGTTGGACTCGTTCCAGCCACCTTCGCCATTGCTGGCAGCGACAGGGCCTCCGTCAGCAGTTGTCTGGGCACCGAGGAGTCGGATATACGTTATAGGAGCACTATTCTTAAGATATGCCTGTGCGGCGTACATGCCATAGGTGGCTGCAGTTTTATCGTTGCCTTTTCTCCAAATGTCGCCGGCGCGAGCATTGCTAATTCCACCGGGGGCCGGAGTACCAAAGATCTGTACGAATTCTTCGAAAGAGTTTACGGTGACGGGCCGCAGTGCGGGGCCCTTTTCGGCGCGACCTATAAGAAGGGGGCCAATTCCGGCGGGCGAGGCGGGTAGCTGTGAGTTGTCAATCTCCTTGACAAAAACACCAGGTGATACGAATCTATATTTTTTTACTGACATGTGTTACGGTCTCCTCACAAGTAACTAAATCTTCAAAGTTAAATAGTCTGAAACAATCCTAACAGAACTATTCTTTAAAAAATCCATCTTTAATATTATGGGGTATATCGCCCACGATTGTCCTTTCGCGTGAAAATTTAAATTCGACCGGGCTTTGCCTCCTGACGATCTTAGGTTTTTCCTCGTTTTCGCCGGCTCCAACCAAATATCCCAAGACCTCAACGCTAATGATGGTCTCGTAGTTGCGCTGAGTCATAGCGATGTCGGCTTTATTGGCATTATCGCTGAAACTCCCATCAATAAATACCTCATAGGCATGGCCCTCATTTTCAATTCGCTTCGGCATCCTTGAATTGCCGGCAATAGTAAAAAATGGTGTTATCAGAGTATTCATTTGTTGTTGGTATTCGGTACGCAGAGCGATTTCATAGGTAGCTTTCACCCAGACGGGCAGCGGCATCGTAATAGTTTCGTATACAACGCGCTGGGTAGACATATTTCGCTTGTTAGTGTTCTTCATCTTGCTGGCGACATCTTTATTCGTACCGTACTTTTGATTTGCATACGCATTTTGGAATTCAGCTGTCTTCTTTTGATTGATGGTGCGTGCTAAAGTGATAGTTCCGCCAGGTGCATCAGCTTGAGGGTAGATATTTGCGTAAACGGTGCCCCTGAAGTCTGGTTCTTTAACAACCGAACTCCTGTTTACGGTAATCAGTGGTAGCTGCAGTGTTTCTTCTGCGTCTCTCAGATCTTTGTTGTGCTTAATTTGATAGGCGCGCTCGGCTGTCACCCATAGGACTGGCACCTTTTCAAATCCATCGTTTCGAGTGACAGAAAGATTAAGGTCTTCATTAACAAAGTTGAGCATTGCTCCGTCTATGGTTTCCAGTGTCGATGGTGCCAATTCAATTTCATGCAAGTGGGATGCGACTTTTTTATCCCCTACATAATCATATTTCTGTGACTCTTTGTCTTGAATTTGAGCTTGTGTACGTTTGCTGCGCGCCATGAGTTAGACCTAGCCTACGTAAATGCCCGTAGGGACATTCACCAACACTTTTTCGGCCGCGTCCTGCATGGATGAGTCCTGAACAGCCAACTTTTCATAAGTTATTTCATCCAGTATTTTCTTCAGTTCATCACGTAGAGAAGTCTGTTCTGAGGCAGCTTGACTCAACAGCTCGGTGCCATTCAAAGTCACACTTTCGCCGGGAATCGGAACTGTGCTAAACTTACCGCGTATCTGTCCGAGCATCTCCTTAGCCAGTGCTAATCCAAAGCGCCGAATCCACTGCTTTCCAATAGAATTGATGCTCTCATATGGTAAATTGTTGAAAGGTACTGTATTAAGGTTGTTTATGCCCCCGACGCCGTCTGCGCCTCGCCCAGTTTCTTGCCATGGCTCATACTCTTGATCGATTGTAAACTGTATCCAAAAATTCTTGGGACTCGTAGAGTCTGTATTCGGGAACAATCTTAACCAATTGTCTTTAATCTCATAAGAATAGTGAGAAATCCGTGTATACAAGGCATCTTCATATGCCATGGCCTGCGCCTTGTTCTGCCATGTTGGGACAATCTCGAACGTAGAGTCGTCTGCATACTGTCCGTAAGTCCTCATGTTTCCAACAACTGAGAACCCTCCGTAATATCCATAGAATCTCCACATAGCTCGGGGAGTCCTAAAGAACACTTTACGAATGATGACCCTTTTATCTTTTACCTTTCCGTAATAGGATTCGGAAGAACTAAGTGCAGAGGATTGAGAAAGTAAAGTTTGCAGATCGTAATCTTGTGTGCCAGCGACTGTCTTGACAGAGGCTGAGTAAATAGGCGTGAGTCCCCCGAAGCCTGCTTCTGTTGCTAGGCCCTCCGAGACGCGGCGGACGTAGCCATAGTTAAACCTAGGGTACTTCAGCTCGACATTGGAGCCAGATAGTGAGTCGCCGGAAACAATCTGTCCGTCTTGATCGAACGAGGCAGTTGCCGCCCCAAGGTAGTTCGAAAGAGAGTTTTTGGTTTGATGTAAGTTTACCAAATAGGAATACTCCAAAACAGCCTCTTCATAGGCGGCATATACATTCCCCTCAGTTAATTCGATATCGAGGACGTCTCCACCTAACTTTTTATAAGTATAGGATACCTGATCGGCTGCGCCGGATACAAACGCAGTAGATGCGGCATAGATTCCAAATGGTAATGTTGAAACGACATTGTCTGTGCTACCTGTGACTGGTAACACATTAGAATTTGAAGTGGAAGCGGGGTTAAGTTTGGGTATAGCCATTAAAAGAAGTCCTCGATTGGTCCATTACTAAGTAGAAAGCCCCGCCTCAAAAGAGACGGGGCTTTCATTAATTTAACCTACGTCAGTTAGATTATTCGTTCAGAGCCTTGACGACAACTAAGCCGTACATATCCGGACGAACCATCTTCTTGGCATATCGAGTCATCACGCC
>TARA_R110002110_G_scaffold3458_7_pt1 | contig 13485 bp, 13 predicted proteins | sample TARA_R110002110 | Tara Oceans TARA_R110002110 (sample SAMEA4397330) | marine metagenome | biome: Polar Biome; feature: [SRF] surface water layer (ENVO:00010504); material: water (ENVO:00002006), including particulate matter (ENVO:01000060) such as... | depth 5 m
CGGTAATTTATTTTCTGTCATTTTTTATTTTCTTTTCATCAAACTCATTCATATTTTTCATGAATTTCTTTTGGTTTTCTAGTCTTTGACCTTCTGATAAAAGATATCTACCTAAGGCTATTACAAATACCATTACAAATATGCATATTACTACTTCCATCTATTTATGATTTTCTTATTAATTCTCTATACCACTCCGCCCGATTTTTAGTAATGTACTCCAATGTGTAATACGGAAATACGGTCTCATATAATTTCTCCCCTAAATCAGTAATCATATTAGGGTTATCTATTAATCTTTTCATGTGTTGGTACCATAATTTATGGTTTTTAGTTTTCGGCACCATTAATGCATTACCTTTTGGGTTAAAAGTCCCTCCTTTTTGGATTGCATTTACACAATCTATACTATAAGGACCATAATCCTGAACAATTAAAGCTTTTTTATGTATTCCCGCTTCTATAACCTTTAATTGTGACTTAACTCTATTAAAAATATGTTCCTTTAATGGAGCAATACTAATATCAAAATTATTATAATTAGAAGCATAAGTTGTTATGGGTTTAGTCCAGACTCTACGGTAGTTAGAATCCGCATTACCTGAAATATGCTTCTTTTTAAAACTTAATAACTCCGTTTTATATGACTCATCCCCGATAATTCTATAGTTGTCGGTGAAAAGTTGTTCATACTTATACCACACAGATTCTTTAGGTGTTATTGCTCTTTGTCGTTGTTTACCGGTTTGTTGGTCAATTTCTGTCATTGTACCCCTTAAATCGTACCCACACAAGATAGTTTGAAACTTATCTTTCCTATCACTATATAACCTACCAAAAACACCATCAAGAATTTGTAAATCAGCAATGTGAGAAGAACCACCCAACCACCCAATTCTAACCTTATTAGCTTTAGTTGGATTTGGTATGTATTGTTTTTCCTTATGGTCAACCCCATTAGGGTAAATAAAAACATTCTTATTTAATTTAGAAATTTCTGTAGCAAACTCAGTTGTTGTAGTGGTGACAGCGTGAGCCAATCTAATGTTATCTTTTATTTTTTCATCTATTTTTTGTTGTTTAACAATTGAGTGTGCTGGATGGTCAGTTGTTGGTAACCAATAGTCATCTAAATCCATAATATGAGGTATCCCCCATTTAGTTAATCTTTCGGCTAAAGCTTTTGAAGCTTCGTAGTCGGGACCAATTGCTCGGTGATAATGTATTAAGTCATAACCTTTCCAGAATGAATCGTCATAATACGGTGGTTCATAAACAATATCAATCCAAAACTCATCCGGATACATTTCTTGTAGGTAAGTGTGTGGGTCAACCGACCTAAATTTTGATACCCCAGTTCGGTCAGAAGGGATTACACATATTTTATATTTTGTATTTGTCATGGCAAAATAATAAAACAAAAATGTAAATATGTCAAAGGGTTGTAAGAATAAAAATTACTTTACAGATTTACTAGAAGTAATTTTACCATAGAAGATTCTATCACCAACGCGAAACTGAAAATTTTCATTGGATTTCTTTTTTAAACCAATAGTTTCATCTAATAACTCTTTAACCGATTCCTTGATAATAGACTTTAGATTTGACGATGTGATTTTTTTAGTTTTGGTACTAGTTGTTGGTATAGTTTGTTGTGATAATGTTTCTGACAATGTAGTGGAGGTAGGCATATTTTGTTTATGCATTTGTTCTTTTACACCAGCCACAAAATCATCATTTAATGTGAGACCACCATTAAAAGGTATTTCCGGTATGGGATTATCTATCATGGCTTGTTTAATAGCGTCCGGTAATCTAGAATTTCTAATTCTATCTTCGGTCATATTTTTTTTAGGTGACAAATCTTGTCTAGCCGCATCATCTGCTTGTGGCATTTGTGGTAGTAGTTGTGCTTGTGGTAAACTCTGTTCACTTATATTTGGTATGTGTGAAGTCACCTGTGGTAGTGGTTGATTACCTGTAGTAAAATCTCCAGATTCTACTTTTCCCATAACCCTTTTAGCGTTAATGAGTGATTGTTGTAATGTTGAAATATTTGCCATTTTTAAAATTTTGAATTATATACCATTCGTGTCATGGAGTTATCCCCCATAGGATTATATAGTGGAGGTTCGTCAAAAGTCAAGAACAAACTATCCTCACCTTTTTTAGGAATCATACTTTTTATTCTATCCATTCTAAATAATCTCCAGTCTGGTAAAGGAATTCCTTTTTCGTTAACTTTTAATGAAGGTCCAGAAGTTTGGTACGCTCTTACAACTGGATTACCTTTTTTAGAGTATCCATATGCTACTGGTTGTATGGAACGCACTTGACCACCATTAGGTAGCTTCTCATCGTCCAAGTACCGTAAATCACAAGTATGTTTATTTGTAATTGCGTCCTTTACAACACTATTAGAAACACCTTCAGTTATTAAAGATATCAATGAATAAATTAAGTTCATCTTATGCTGGTGGAGTACTCGTAGTAGCCTCAAAACCAGGACCAGAATCTATATTTCCAGCACTATATTCGTTTGTTCTACCGTACAAGTTAGTTTTTAAGTTATTAATTCTTCCTGTGTTAGCTTCTCCATTACCCATAACATCGGTTCTAGTACCTATATCTTCACTAAAAACATCTAAATATATACTATTTCCTCTACCTTTATCGTCACCATTAGCTAGTGCGTTTGGGTGGTTTGGGCTATACCCATCACTATCTGATACTGGATACACATTTTTAATTAAATTTTGTGTTCTAAATTTTTCACTCATATCCGTTAATTGTTCACCTGGTTTGTTCTGATTAAAATCTGCCATAATTTTTTATTTTAATAATTGTTTTATTCTATCTATCTCTTCATAAATAGCTCTATTGTTGTTAATATCGTCGGATTTAGAAGAAATTTTTATTTTTCTAACTTTTGTGGGGTTTTTAGTCTTATCTTTTGTATGTGTTTTTTTAAATACATTTTCTTGACCCGCATTTTGTCGGATTTTTTTAGAATGATGAACAATATCACGTCTACCCTCTAAAGAATTATTTATAAAATCTAACATATCATCACCCCCAACCACATCATAATCCGTATCTTCTAAATCGTTTTCTAATTCATGCTTAAATTTTTTAGCTTGTGAGTGAGTTAATTTAGGGTTATCTACTAAATTCTTACACCTTTCATAACCTTTTTGTTTTGGCTTCAGATTAGTAAAGATAGATGTAAGTTTTTCCACTAATCCATCAGGTAAAGAATATATGTCGTTTTTTAAATCCTTATTCATTGTTCCACATATCTTCAACCCGCCCAACTAAATCACTCAAGTCCTTATCTTTTTTGTAATAATTAATCACCTTTTTCAATTTACCATCCATAATATCTGTAGGTTCCTTAGTTAATTCACCTGGGGTAGAATTTTTAGATAATATAACCTCAATCATATCCCTAGCCCTATCCTCAGATAGTTTTTTTAATCTTTCTTTTTCAGTAATTCTTTGTCTAGTAAATGAACCTTCCGCCTTTTCTTTTTCAAGTGATTTAGGTCCTCGTTCCCTTTCTACTCTTTCTAAAGCCTCCTCTTTATCCATTTCCAAATCTTCTTCGTAATACTCTACCGCACTATCAAAAGGAAGCTGGTCGGTCTCCTCAAACCCTAATATAGAACTTTTATCACTCTCCCCAACTTCCTCCACTGACTCACCCCAATAACGTCTAAAATAGTGTCCAGCTCCACTCCAGGTACCTGATTGTCTAGTAGCACCCACTACAGCATCCGTGGTTTTCTTAGAACTCATCGTTTTATTATCGGTGGTCCCAAGAGGAATTTTACTACTCATGATAGAACCATCAAAATCCACCAACTCATCTATTTCTTCTTCGGTATCACCTTCATCAACGTCCTCTTCATCCAAAATTTCATCAATCATTTTTAAGTACTCCTTATCCGTATTTTTTTTAGCTATTTCAGTTAAACAAATAGCATTAAAACGGTCAGAACTAGGCTCTATTTTAAATTTAAAAATTTCAGAAAGCTCCAAAAATCTGATAGGGGAAACAGACTTATTCTCTAAAATAGTTTTTTTGATTGATTTTAATTCGTCGAGCACATATGCTAGGGCTTCATTTCTTTTCATAATCCTTTTATAAATAAATATCTAAACCAATCAAATAGTATTTATAATTAATGGGAACACAAAATTTAAACAACTTTTATTTTAATAGATTAGACACCAGAATTAATTATAGTTCATATTATGACTTATTTTTAGCTGCTGATGAAAAAGACTTTAATCAACAAGTAGTATATTCTGAACATATTATAGATTATGATGATGGGTGTAAATTACCGGTATGGATTGACCTTAACTCTGTGGCAAGTAGTATACAACCAACGACAGACTGTCTCCATCAATACCCTACAGCCATGACCATGACTTATTATACAGACATTGGATACAGGCCTTTTGTAATTCTAAGTAAAAATAGTTGGTGTAAAGCAAAATCTCAGTGTGATTGTCCTGCTAATGTTTCTAATCTTAGAATATGTGACGGGGTGTGGACTAACACAGATAACGGTTTAAATAATGTAGTAGATATAGACACTCATTGTATTACCTTATATGATAATTTACCAGGACCTCTTACTTTTGATGTGTTTTCTTATGATAAAAGATTTAAAATGCACCAAGTAAAAGCTTTTGGTTATCCAGGAACATGGGGAGCCAATACTTTTTATACGGACACTACAATTCTTAATAAAAGTGATTCATCGGGATACTATCAAGAACTCTGTGGGGGATTCTATCAAGGATTCTATAAACTATATGGTTATCCTTACGAAGTCCTACCGACTAGACCGAATAAAGGATGGTCTTTTGAGACCTACCTAAAACTAAAAACTATTAGTGATACCTTGGTTGGTCCTATTACCGACCCGTATGATACTGGTGGTGTATATGGGAATTGTTATAACACTAGTGGACTTAACTTATTTGGGCCTTATTCCTATTCGAGAAGTGGAGCCACATGTTGTAGTCCACTTGTAGCTGGGTGGCCACAATACCAACTAAATTACAGTACTAGAAGTGCGGCAGGGATAACAGTTGGTAGAACGGACAAGTACGGTTATTTCTTTTATAAAGGAGTTCGAGCTGAAGATAAATATTTTCATGATGATTCTGTGTTAAATGGTACCGCACCAATTAGTGCTTGTACAACATTAAGTGGACAGACTAATTGTTGTAATGAGGCTGACCCTCCCGTAAAAGTAACAGGAGAAAATAAATCACCAACAGCTGAGTATGATGTGTATAGTAATGCGATAGGGTTTAGAATCACAGATGATATGAGGATTGGGTACAAAACTATTAGATATACTGGCAGTTGTATAACTACCGGAGAGACATGTAATTCGGGAGTAACCTTTGATTGTGGGTATACAATAGAAGAAAGTTATTCAGAACCAATATGTGTTTATATGACTCATAGTGGTACGTGTAAGGACACATGGATTCAAGTAGATGTCGTCTTTAATCGAAACATCTATCTAGAAGATTGTGAAATTTTTAATAATGGAGGAATTAACGACCTAGTAAAAGTAAGGATAGATAAATACGAAAGGTATGGAACCCACAAAGGAAGTAGTAGTGGTCCCTTCGGTTGTCACCCAGTGAACTCTTCAGAAACTACCCCCTGTAAAGATGAATACCCAAGATTTGTAGAAGACGCTTATTTTAATTGGAATTGTCATAGAGCACAGGTTCACAATTGGTTTGACGAAAAACATTATAGACTAGGAACTCTTACATTTTATATTAATGGTAGAAGAGTCCATGAGGTAAAAGATTATGAAGAAATTATACCACGACAATTAAATACAAACAAACAAACCCAGGTTGGGGTGGCTTATAATATGTCATGGGGTGGTGGTGCTTTAGGACTAAGAGAGGTATTGTACCCAGACAGGTGCGACGCTAACAACAGTGCTTTGTGGCAAAACTACCCACCAAGTACAGACCAACTACTCATCAATCAACATTTTGCTGGTTCCTTTATTGGAGGAATATCTCAAATGATGTATTATATTAAACCTTTAACACCAGATGAGATATACCATAATTTTTTAATTAACCAAGCAAGATATAGTTTAATAGACTGTGAGGAATGTAAAAACTGTTATAATGGATGTATAGACTGCACCTTACCAACAGTATAGATATTTATAAAAAAAGAATAAATGGAATTTTTTATTAGACAACACTCAGTAGAACCAATACTTAAAATGCAATTAGTGCAAGATGGAAGAAATGATTTTAAACAGTTTTACGATGACTTAAGTAACTCTTCCATATATTTTTCTATGAAAGATGTGGCCACAGGAACACCAAAGGTAATTAATCGACCAGCAGGAATCGTAGCAAAAACCCCAACATCAGTAAACTCACCTATTGAATATTATGTATACTATAAATGGAAAAAAAAGGATGTTAGAAACACTGGTAGATTTGAGGGTCAATTTGTAGTATATTTTCACCAGTCAACTAAAGAATTAATTGTACCTATTAGAGAAAATCTTTATATTAATATAACTGATTCTTTTGTTAAATCACCTTGTTAGATTTATTTGATTAACCTCACATTATTATCTATATTTAGACATAAACTTATTAAAATATGTCGACAAATCCCCTAGATAACGCAACTACACAAGAAATAGAAGAATTCTTACATGGAAATGACCCAGAAGAATATATAGTAGCTCTAGAATATGGTTGGCGTTCCAGTAGAATTTATAAGATTAAAGAATATCCTGATAGGGGTAAGGTTATAGAATCTGATACTTTTATACCCTTTTGTTGGGTTGGTGACCTTACTAAAAAGAATTTTTATAATGGGAGCAAAGAACAACAAAAAGCAGCAATTTCTAAACATGGTATTTTAATAGAAAAATTAGAATATGGGGAAGATGAAAGATTAAAAAATGGTTTAACTTACCTTATAAAAACAACTAAGACTTATCGAGATTTAGTGTCTTTTTTTAGACAAGGTGGTATAAATCCATGGGATGTAGATAATAGGGACGCAATAATGATTTTATCCCCGATAGAACAATATCTTATACAAAAAAAGAAAAGACTTTTTAAAGGATTCAATGAGTATGATGACATACATAGATTTGTATTTGACCTTGAAACCACATCCCTAAATCCAGAAGAAGGTAGAATTTTTATGGTTGGTATGAAAGATAATAGAGGGTTTGAGGAAGTTATAGAGGTAGGAGATAGTGAGGTTGAGGAGTCCGAAGCAATATATAAATTCTTCGAAACTATAGATAACTTAAAACCTACAATTATCGGAGGGTACAACTCCTCAAACTTCGACTGGAATTGGTTATTTAAAAGAGCGGAAATCCTACAAATGGATACTACAAAATTTAAAACATTGAACCCTAATGAAGGATATAAAATTAAAGATGGTATTTTAAAATTAGGTGCCGAAATTGAAGACTATAACCAGATAAAAATATGGGGGTATAATTCTTTAGATATAGCGCATGCGGTTAGAAGAGCTCAAACCATTAATTCAGAGATAAAAAGTTGGGGGTTAAAATATATAACCAAGTTCTCTAACTCCAATAGACCTAATCGTGTATATGTGGAGGGGAATAAGATAGCTTCAACATACAGAGAAAATAAAGAATTTTATTTAAATGTTGAAAATGGTAAATATAAACCAGTAGGTTCAGAAGGTTTATATGATATAGATAAAAAATTCCCTAAGATTTATAAAAAAGTAGGGGGAGCAGAGATTGTGGAAAGGTACTTAATGGATGATTTATGGGAAACAATGGAGGTAGACGGACAATTTAACCAAGCATCATTTTTACTTGCAAGTATGGTACCAACCTCATATGAAAGAGTTTCCACTATGGGTACCGCCACATTATGGAAAATGTTAATGTTAGCTTGGTCATATCATAGAGGTTTAGCTGTACCCGCAAAGGATTCTAAAAGACCTTTCGTTGGTGGGTTATCTAGGTTAGTTAAAACAGGGTACTCTACAAATGTATTAAAATTAGACTTTAGTTCCCTATACCCATCCATACAATTAGTCCATAATGTTTTCCCAGAGTGTGATGTTACTGAAGCTATGAAAGGAATGTTAAAATATTTTAGAGACACTAGAATTAGGTATAAAAATTTAGCTTCTGAATACTATAGTACCGACAAAAAGAAATCAGAATCTTTTGGGAGAAAACAACTACCCATTAAAATATTTATTAATTCTATGTTCGGTTCTTTATCCGCACCACAAGTATTTCCTTGGGGTGATATGAATATGGGAGAAAAAATTACTTGTACAGCTAGACAATATCTTAGACAAATGGTTAGATTTTTTATAAAAAAAGGTTACATCCCTTTAGTTATGGATACGGATGGTGTGAATTTTTCTTGCCCTCCAGATGTGGAAGATAGAGAATATGTGGGATTAGGTAAGAATGAATTGGTCACTAAGGATAAAAAATATAGTGGTAGTGAAGCGGATGTTGCTGCATACAACGATTTATTTATGAGGGGTGAGATGGGTCTTGATACTGATGGACAATGGCCCTCCTGCATTAATGTAGCAAGAAAAAATTATGCTTTACTAATGTCCGATGGTGTGGTTAAGTTAACCGGTAATTCAATAAAGTCTAAAAAAATACAGGGGTATTTAGAAGAATTTATCGATATTGGATTAAGATTATTACTAGAAGGTAAAGGGGCTGATTTTGTAGAATATTACTACGAGTATCTAGATAAAATATATCAGAGAGATATTCTATTGGCAAAAATAGCTAATAAATCTAGAATTAAACAAACTATAGATTCATACAAAAAAAAATGTACAAAAAGAACTAAAGCTGGTAATTTAATGGCAAGACAGGCACACATGGAATTAGTCATTAAAAATAATGTACCGGTTTCTTTAGGTGACACAATTTATTATGTGAATAATGGGACAGCTATGTCACATGGTGATGTACAGAGAAAAAAGAAAAAAGATGGTACAGAAGAAATTGTATTAAATTCTTATTTAATTTCTGAAAACGATTTAGAGAATGGGATGAAAGGTGAATATAATGTACCAAGATATATTTCCACATTCAATAAAAGAGTAGAACCGTTATTAGTTTGTTTTAAACCAGAAGTAAGAGAGTCATTACTTAAAAAGAACCCTGAAGATAGGGAGTATTACACAAACAGTCAATGTGACTTAATTAACGGGGTACCTAGAAAAGAGGCCGACCAAGACTCACTAGAAGAAATACTTACTTTATCACCAGAAGAAAAAGAATATTGGAGTAGAATGGGACTAAGTGAGAATTATTTTATGGAGGAATTAAATATCCTTGAGGCCATCTGAACTAGATATAACCCAACAATCCAACTCCTTAACAAATACAAACTCAACACAACTATCCCCACCTAATTCAACAGATTCCCATTTACCATCTATTTTTCCTTTATCTGGTATAACCGTACATGAAGATAAGGACTTAATTTTTATTTTAGTATCTTTATTAGAATTTAATGTTATTGTTGCGGTTGTAGATACTATGAGTAGGTATTCACCATTTGTGGTATAATTTGTGTTGACCACCTTAGTTGTTAGTTCACTCAACGACACCCCACGTAGTGGTGTGGCACCCAAATGTCGACTCGTAACATCACCGGGAGACAACTTACTTTCACCATATAAAAATTCGTCCCTAGAATGTAAATCCTGGATTAATTTAAGTAGAGCTACGGATAACATTTTATACTCTATATTATCAGGTCTATTTTTGTTGTCATAAATAACCAGTTCCTTAAATCCAGCCTCATGTAACATTTCTGCTATTAACCCATATCCATTTCCTCCACTACCAATATAATCAAAAAAGTAAGGTGGTATATCTAATAATTTATTATATCTAAAATTTTCTACTTCTTTAAGGTTAGTTTTGTATCTTAATGAGGAAGGCAAAGTCCTAACAATATTACCAGATGCATCGATGGACAGGTCATAATAGGTATTACCTAATTGTCCCGCATACAGTAAGTCCTTCCAATTTATTTGTAATGTACTAGCACTAATACCAGGAGACATGGTTCCACCCGTATGAGGACTCATAGGGGGTTGTCCTATAGAAATTACACCAGTTATCCCACTTACACCGGAAAAAGATGTTATAGCGACGGCAGAGGTACCTGAAGTGTAGGAAGGTGAACCAACCATAAAAGTATATCCCGTTGAACCAGGTCTACAATTGGGACATCCACCAGCACTTTGTGCTAGGCCCCATGTTGGTTCATACACACCTAAGTTTTGTTCCATTCGTGTTGAACCTGAAAATTCCGCTAAAGTGTCTTTGTATTGACGTAATTGCCGACTATAATCTACTTTTGTAAAAAATCCCATAATTAAACTACAAATATTGAACCGGGGTTCATAGGTCGATACCCCAGAGATTTATTTAAATTTTCTGCTTCCAGAGCTTTTCTCTCTAACATCTTATCATTTCTTAACCTTTCTAATCTCGTCATTAATTCTTCTATTAATTTTGCCATTTCATCTTTTGCTTCGGTTAATAAGTCGGAGTACTCCATTGTTAGTTCAGAGTCAGGTGTTTTAAGGTTCCCACTAAATTTTCCTCTTACTCTCCCTAACATTTCTTTTGCTTTTGCAAAAAAGTATCTTCTTACCCATGCTTGGGCTGGAGGATTAAGTTTAGTATAAGTCATTTCCTCTAAATCTACATCACTAGGTAACAAAACAATATCTTTATTGGCGTCTAAACAGTCATCCCTATTTGCGGGCCCTGAATCATAATACCAGTACCATACTCTGTGACGGTTCGACATCATATTACCAAAATCAAATCTACCACCCGGAACGTTATATAAATGCACATATTTGACTCCATGAACACCACCAGCTCCGGCGGTAATACGATAAGTCATGTCCCCACCGATTAACCTATGCTTAAGATTTCTATCCTGCATTCTTAATAAAATATCAAAAGCTGGCATTAAAAAATAAGAACCTTGAATCCCCATTTGTGCAAAACCACCAGGACCACCCGCTCCCATTCCACCACCCATTCCACCGAAGGCACCTAAAAAGGGGTCAATAAAAGATTCGTTTAGTTCAGCTCGAGAATACCACATTATTTCATTTATTTCTCTTCCCGCGGGTATTTGATAAATTTGAGTACCGGCTGTTAAAGTGAAATAGTCCTGTTTGAGTTGGTATGGTCCCCCCGCTTGTAGACCCACAATCTTAGAGTAAGCGTATGTGAAAGAAGTCTCAAAATCTAAGTCTCTTGTGAGAAAAGCGTTTGTTAATGATTTAACATCTAAATCCTGACCATATAAAGAAGACCACTGATTTTCTATTAACCAATCTTGGACATACTGACCATAGTCTAATATAGCGAGCTCTAATCCGGTATCCAACATTTCATCTTCAAGTTCTACCCCTCTAATAGGAGCACCTAAAAGATGTCTTATTTGGGTAAATAGTTTTTCTCTTTTTGCTGGTGTTATCGTTGCTGGCATAATATATCCTTTTTATATAAATACTTGGAAGTTGGCATTAAAAAAGACCCTTGTTGAGGGCCTTTAATATTATAATATTTTATATGTATTTTATTTCGAACTTTCTATCTCTTGTTGTTTCTTATCTAACATGTCCTGTAATCTCTCCATGAATTCACTAATGGTCTCTTTTTCTTTTTCCAATTCTTTTTCTGTTTTCGCCTTATATACTTTTACAATAGCTTTTTCAAGGTCCTTTTTTAATTGTTTTGCTTGATTCTCCCAATACTTAGGTATATTTTTAATTCCCTCCCATGAGAAATCCCAAGGAGCTTTTTGTTCGTTTAGATTATCTCCTTTAATAGTACCCCTTTCTAATCTCTTCATTTCTTGTCTGAACTTCCTGTCATCTCCAAGGAATCTTAATGCTTTTCCGTACTCATCCCAAAATACCGTATTTCTAAAACATTTTTTAATTTTATATTCAATCTCTTTTGCATTTTCTGCATCTTTGTCAAAACTCTTTGAAAGATGCCACATAAATTCAGTCATGAAAGTACCTCCAACATAAGGAGAGCGACCTTCTGTAGTATATTCATATCCTTGTATAGTGTTAACACATGCTTTTATTTGTTTTAAATCTTGAGTTTGTTCATATGTAGGTTTAGGTGGCCATTGTTGTTCATTAATAACTCGCTCAACGATTCTTTTTAAGGTAGATTGGGTCATTTTAATAACTTTACCTTCCTTAATACCCTTAAACGCGTTATACATTTCTCCATGACCTTCAGATTGTTCATTTTTCTTTTCTACATCTCTGGCTTTCTTCTTCTCCTCCTCACTCATATCTTCGTCTACCATGTCTTCATATATATCTTCTATATGACGAGCCGCTGTTTTAATTTTCTTTAAATCACTAAAACTTAAAGTGTCCTCACCAGTTTTATGTCCCACCAGTAAAGTTTTTAGTGACTTTAAGGCTTTATATGCTTTTTTTAATTCTGATTTAATATCTCCCTTACTTTCAGTCAATATTGTTAACTGACTTCTAAGTTGTTTTTTTGTGAATTCTTTTTTATCCATAACAATTGTTTTTTATATAATATAAATATAAGTAAAAGTCGCTTTTTACAAACCTAGAAGAATTTCCCCTAAAATATCTTCTTCATTAATATTATCACCCATCACAGTATCAATTACAGATTTCTTTTTATTTACTATTTCATATATGGTTCTTTCTATAGTATTGTCATAAATTGGGTACATACAAGACACTTTCTTATCCTGACCAATTCTAAATGCACGGTCTTCACATTGTGCCATGTCTGAGGGTACAAATGATAAGTCATTAAATATTACTACTTCCGCGGCAGTGAGAGTGATACCCACTCCGGCTGCTTTCACATTACCTATAAAAACTTTTATCTTATCGTCATTTTGAAATCGGTCAACACTTTCTTGTCGGTCTTCTTTTTTCATAGTCCCATTAAGAATAACCGACTCCTTTTTATATTTTTCATGTAAAGTCATTAGAGGTTCAGTAAAATTAGTAAATACAATGACCTTTTTGTCTTGTTGTAAACACTGTTCAATCAGTTGTACCGTCTCTTTAACTTTTTCTAAAGCTATAATTTGTCTTACTTTCATTAGTTTGGCCAGTTGTATCGACAAACCACTACCCCTGTGTTGTCTCTTCCAATCAAGATAGTCACCCATCTCATCTTCATATGATTTAGATTTTAGTTCCATATGAATAGGAGTAATAATTTTATCAGGAAGTTCTAACACATCCTCCTTCAACCTTCTTAACACCCTATCGTTAGTTTTATCACGTAACTCCTCCAAGTTGGTAGCTCCGAAAGTTAACCAAATCTTCCTATAACCTCTAAAAATTTGTTTACCATCACAGTACCGTCTAAC
>TARA_R110002110_G_scaffold117929_2_pt1 | contig 13460 bp, 11 predicted proteins | sample TARA_R110002110 | Tara Oceans TARA_R110002110 (sample SAMEA4397330) | marine metagenome | biome: Polar Biome; feature: [SRF] surface water layer (ENVO:00010504); material: water (ENVO:00002006), including particulate matter (ENVO:01000060) such as... | depth 5 m
CACATGCTGCGTGATCTGGTCGCCGCACGTGCCGCGCCCCGTGCGGTGGCCTATGAGGTGGCGCTGGATGGGTCAGCGCGCGCGCTGGTTGACGATGGTCATGAGGATCGTTTCAGAATGGACCGCTCGGGCCTGAGCGAAGATGGGCAAACCTTTATCGCCATCCACAATCCGCCGCTGCGGTTAATCATCGTGGGGGCCGTGCATATCGCCCAGGCTCTGGTCGGAATGGCGCAGAGTGCAGGTTTCAATCCGCTGGTGGTGGACCCGCGCGAGGCCTTCGGATCAGAGGCGCGTTTCCCCGATGCCGCGATCCTCAATGATTGGCCAGATGCCGCGTTAGAGACGATTGGTCTCGATGGCCGCTCTGCTGTGGTGCTCTTGACCCACGATCCCAAGCTGGATGATCCCGCCCTGCACATCGCCTTGGCCTCGGACGCGTTCTATATCGGCGCATTGGGCAGTAAACGCACCCATGCCGCACGGGTTGAGCGGTTAACGGAAAGTGGGTTTCCCCCGGCTCAGATTGGCCGCATTCACGGGCCGATTGGTTTGAACATCGGTGCGTCAGGGCCTGCTGAAATCGCAGTGTCGATTCTAGCCCAGATGATCCAGACCCTGAGGCAAGGATGAAATTTGGGACCGTCCCCCTGAACGACGCGGTGGGCGCTGTTTTGGCGCATTCGGTGGCCCTTGCGGAAGGGCGTCTGCGCAAGGGGCGGGTGATTACCACAGAAGATGTGACCCGAATGCGGGCTGCCGGGCTGAACGATGTGATCGTGGCGCAACTCGACCGCGGCGATGTGAATGAAAATACTGCAGCGGCTGAATTGGCGGACGCCATCAAGGGGACGGCACCGGGGTTAAGTGTCACGGCACCGTTTACCGGCCGCGTCAATCTGATGGCGGAGGGGCCGGGGGTTGCGGTTCTGGACGTGGCAGCGATTGAAGCGGTCAACGCTGTGCATCCGATGATCACCATCGCCACGGTCCCGCCTTGGCATCAATTGGCCAAAGGCGGAATGGCCGCGACGATCAAAATTATATCCTATGCGGTGCCGCGCGCGGATCTCGATGCGGCCTGTGCTGTGGCGGGGCCGGGCGCGATCCGGCTGGCTGCGCCAAAAATTCAAACCGCAACGTTGATCATCACGGAAATTCCTGGCGGTGTCGGTGACAAGGGGCGTTTTGCCATTGCAGCCCGTCTGGAGGCGCTTTGCGTTGATCTGGACGTGGTGGTGATGGTTGGGCATGAAACGGATGCCTTGGCAGGTGCGATTCAGGATGTTGAAAGTGATCTGGTGTTGATTCTCACCGGCTCTGCCACCTCTGATATCGACGACGTCGCCCCCACCGCCTTGCGGCGCGCAGGGGGACAGGTGCGCCGATTTGGCATGCCTGTTGATCCGGGTAACCTGTTATTTATAGGGACCATTGGCAACCGGCATGTCATTGGCCTGCCGGGCTGCGCACGCTCGCCTGCCCTGAATGGTGCTGATTGGGTGTTGTCGCGCGTGATCTGCGGGATTGAGGTGACCGCACGCGATATCGCCGCGATGGGGGTTGGCGGGTTGCTCAAGGAAATTCCAACCCGGCCGCAGCCAAGACGCGGCACCTAAGAATTTAGTGCATTATTGTGCCAGTTCGGCAAGTTAGACGATTTTTCTGTTCTCAACTTGGGAGTGCCGTGCTTTACTCGTTTCAAGCAAGATAAAATAACCGGGAGGATACTATGCCACAGGTCAAAATGACCGTGAACGGAAAAGCCGCGTCTGGCGAGGTTGAAGGGCGCACATTGCTGTCGCACTTCTTGCGTGAGGATCAGGGGCTTACCGGCACGCACATCGGATGCGACACCAGCCAATGCGGTGCCTGCGTGGTGCATGTGAACGGTGAGGCGGTCAAATCCTGCACGATTCTGGCGGTTGAGGCTGATGGCGCTGATGTTGCCACCATCGAAGGACAGGCCAACGCGGATGGATCGCTTAACGTGATCCAGCAGGCGTTTCAGGATCATCACGGGCTGCAATGTGGGTTCTGTACACCGGGTATGGTGATGTCAGCCGCAGCCTTGCTGAAAGACAACCCAAAACCAACCGAGGCCGACGTGCGCCACTATCTGGATGGCAACATCTGCCGCTGCACTGGCTACCACAATATCGTCAAGGCGATCATGGCCGCATCCGGTCAGGACGTGGGCGCGATGGCGGCTGAATAATCACATAAATGCGGGGGATAGCCCATTCTACGGGGAGAAAACGTAGGATGAGGCAATCCCGCCAATCGGGGAGGAATAACTATGCCTAAGGACGGTGGTATCGGTGCCAGCAGCAAGCGGCGCGAGGACGTTCGGTTTTTGACCGGAACGGGTAATTATACGGACGACATCAATATCCGGGGGCAGGCATATGTGTTTTTCCTGCGCTCTGACGTGGCGCATGGCACCCTGACGAATGTGGATGTATCCGCTGCCGAAGGCATGCCGGGTGTGGTCAAAATCTTTACCGGGGCGGACTTTACCGAAATCGGTAGTATCCCCTGCGGCTGGCAGGTGACGGACAAACACGGCGAAGTCATGCAAGAGCCACGGCATCCGGTGCTGGCCCATGGCAAAGTCCGCCATGTCGGCGAACCGATTGCCGCTGTGGTAGCTGAAACGCTGAGCGAGGCCCGCGATGCTGCAGAAGCAATTGTGGTCGACATCGATGAATTGCCCGCCGTGATCAACATGAAAGACGCAGTCAAGGATGGTGCACCCAAGGTACATGATGATCTGACCTCAAACCTTTGTTATGATTGGGGGTTTGTTGAAGAGAACAAAGCTGCCGTGGATCAGGCGTTTAAGGATGCTGCCCATGTCACCACGCTGGAACTGGTCAACAATCGTCTGATTGCCAACCCAATGGAACCACGTGTGGCGGTGGGCGACTATGCCCGTGGCGATGGTCAGCACACACTTTATACCACAAGCCAGAACCCGCATGTGATCCGGTTGCTGATGGGGGCCTTTGTGCTGGGTATCCCCGAGCATAAATTGCGGGTCGTGGCACCGGACGTTGGAGGTGGTTTTGGTACTAAGATTTTCCACTATCAGGAAGAGGCGTTTTGCACCTTTGCCGCCAAGGCCTGTAACCGTCCGGTCAAATGGACATCGTCGCGGTCCGAGGCCTTTATGTCAGACGCGCATGGCCGCGACCATGTGACTAAGATCGAATTGGCGCTGGATGCGGACAACAACTTTACCGCGCTGCGTACCGACACCTATGCCAATATGGGCGCGTATCTGAGCACCTTTGCACCGTCAGTCCCAACTTGGCTGCACGGGACGCTGATGGCAGGGAACTATAAAACCCCGCTGATCTATGTGAATGTCAAAGCGGTGTTCACCAATACCGTGCCAGTCGATGCCTATCGCGGTGCCGGACGGCCAGAGGCGACCTATCAACTTGAGCGGTTGGTCGATAAGACCGCGCATGAGTTGGGCGTTGATCCAATTGCGCTGCGGCGACAGAACTTTATCACGGAATTCCCCTATGCCACGCCCGTGGCTGTGGAATATGACACCGGCGATTATGTGGCCACCATGGACAAGCTCGAAGAGATGGCCGACATCGCAGGCTTCGCCGCACGGCGCAAAGCGAGCGAGGCCAAAGGCAAACTGCGCGGCTTTGGTGTGAATTGTTATATTGAGGCCTGCGGCATCGCGCCGTCGAACCTTGTTGGGCAATTGGGTGCGCGCGCAGGTCTCTATGAATCTGCCACAGTGCGGGTCAATGCCACGGGTGGTCTGGTCGTGATGACCGGCAGTCACAGCCATGGGCAGGGGCACGAAACATCCTTTGCGCAGGTCGTGGCCGATATGATCGGCATTGACGAAAACATGGTCGAGATCGTGCATGGTGACACCGACAGAGTGCCGATGGGCATGGGGACCTATGGGTCTAGGTCCATCGCAGTGGGCGGATCGGCCATGGTGCGCGCGACCGAGAAAATCATCGCCAAGGCCAAGAAAATCGCCTCACATCTGCTCGAAGCATCCGAGACCGATATCGAGTTGAAAGATGGCGCGTTCAGCGTTGCAGGCACGGATAAATCCGTGGCCTGGGGCGATGTGACGTTGGCCGCCTATGTGCCGCACAACTATCCGCTTGAGGACATTGAGCCGGGTCTTGAAGAAACTGCGTTTTATGATCCGTCGAACTTTACCTATCCGTCCGGTGCCTATGCCTGTGAGGTCGAACTGGACCCCGAGACCGGGCAGGTCACGATTGAACGGTTCTCAGCGGCGGATGATTTCGGCAATATCATCAACCCGATGATTGTGACGGGTCAGGTGCATGGCGGTTTGGCGCAAGGCATTGGTCAGGCACTGATGGAGAACTGTGCCTATGACAGTGACGGCCAGTTGCTCAGCGCGTCTTATATGGACTACGCGATGCCACGGGCCAGTGATCTGCCGTTCTATGACGTCGATCATTCGTGTCAGACGCCGTGTACGCACAATCCATTGGGCGTGAAGGGCTGCGGTGAGGCAGGGGCAATCGGATCGCCGCCTTCTGTGGTGAATGCGGTGCTTGATGCGATGCGGTCGGGGGGGCATGACGTGGCGCATATCGACATGCCTGTGTCGCCGGCACGTGTCTGGGCCGCGATGCAGGGATGAATGTGACAGGGGCAGGACCGGGGGGCAGCCCCTCCCGGAACACGCCGGTCGTATTTGAGGAACAATGAGGGGCCTTGGGCGCGTGTCGCGCCGCTACCCTGAGATTGAAGGATAGAAGATGTATAATTTCGACGTAGAGAGACCGACCACAATCGCGGATGCTGTTCAGGCAATGAGCCGCGAAGAAGCGCAACCGCTGAGTGGCGGCCAAACCTTGATCCCGACGCTAAAGGCGCGGCTGGCGGCACCGTCCGTTTTGGTGTCGTTGACCGGCATTGATGAGATGAAGGGGGTGTGCATGGACGACGATGGACGTCTGTGCATCGGTGGCGGCACGACACACGCCCAAGTGATGCGGGATGCGGCGGCGCATTATCCAACGCTTGCCAATCTGGCAGCACGCATTGGCGATCCGGCTGTGCGCAACCGCGGCACCATAGGCGGGTCAGTGGCCAACAACGATCCGTCGGCGTGTTATCCGGCAGGGGTGCTTGCCAGCGATGCCACCATCGTGACCAACACCCGCGAGATTGCTGCGGATGATTATTTTCAGGGCATGTTTACCACGGCGCTGGAAGAAGGTGAGATCGTCACCGAAGTCAAATTCCGGGTCCCTGACGCGGCGCATTATGAGAAATTCATCCAACCTGCGTCGCGCTTCCCCTTGGTGGCTGCCTTTGTTGCAAAGTTCAGCGACGGTGTGCGGGTGGCGATCACCGGTGCCTCAAACAATGGGGTGTTTCGGTGGGCCGAAGCGGAAGCGGCATTGTCTGCGAATTTTTCAGCCGATGCTTTGGCGGGGCTGAGTGTCGATGACACGGACATGATCAGAGATTTGCATGGTACCGCGGCCTACCGCGCCCATCTGGTGGCGGTGATGACCAAACGGGCGGTGTCCGCAATCGGGTAACTGATCTTGATGATCAGCGAAAGACCGCTCCTGCTTTGGGGCGGTTTTTTTTGTTTGATGTGATGGCGTTAGGGGCAATGCCCTTGGGTAAAACACGGCTTTCCAAGGTGCAGGTTGGTGGTTGATATTGGATAGCGGAACCACTTGGCCTTAGGTGTGTTGAGAAACAACTGCTGCGTGATTGGCGCAGTATCAACCTAAGGGCACGTCATGAAGAAAATACTGAGATCCACCACCTCGCTTGGACTGAGCCTGGCGCTTGCGATACCAACGGGCGGCTTTGCGCAGACGGCTCCGTCACCTTGCGGTGCCTCAGCTGCGGAGAGCGCATTTCCCTGCGACTTCCAAGGGCATGTGATGGAAACACCTGAAGCATTGCAGTCAACGATGCAGGATATGGCGGATCAGGCGGCGGCTGAAGCACAGGCTGCTGTGGACGCTCAAGCTGCGGCAGATGCAGCGGCGGCTGCTGAAGCACAGGCTACGACAGATGCACAGGCTGCAGCGGATGCTCAGGCGGCAGCAGATGCGCAGGCAGCGGCGGATGTACAAGCTGCCACAGATGCGCAGGCAGCGGCGGATGAAGCGGCAGCAGCGGATGCTCAGGCTGCGGCAGATGCACAGGCGGCAGTAGATGCGCAGGCAGCAGCGGATGTACAAGCTGCCACAGATGCGCAGGCAGCGGCGGATGAAGCGGCAGCAGCGGATGCTCAGGCTGCGGCAGATGCACAGGCGGCAGTAGATGCGCAGGCAGCAGCGGATGTACAAGCTGCCACAGATGCGCAGGCAGCGGCGGATGAAGCGGCTGCAGCGGATGCACAGGCTGCAACGGATGCTCAGGCTGCAGCAGATGAAGCGGCGGCAACTGATGCTGAAACTCAGGCTGCGACAGATGCGCAGGCGGCAGCAGATAAAGCGGCGGCACAAGCAGCGGCAGATGAAGCAGCGTTGGTGGACGCACTGGCGGCTGAAGAGCAGGCAGCGGCGGAAGCTCAGGCAGCTGCTGATGCGCAAGCTGCTGATGAGGCGCAAGCGGCGGTGGACGCCCAGAAAGCTGAGGAAGTGGCAGCCCAAGAAGCGCTCCGTGAAGAACGCCGGGCAGCGCGGCGCGAGGAGCGTCGTGCAGAGCGTCAGGCAGAGCGCGAAGCCGCAGCGGCGGCGGCAGCCGAGGCTGACGCAGGCACGGTCGAGGCGGAGGTTGTGACCGAAGAGGTGACCACAGAAGAAGTGCGGACCTCTAGCGAGGAATTTGAAACGGCGGTTACGGGCGCTGCTGCTGCTGCGCCGGCGGCTGACAAAGGTGGCCTGAGCAAATTTGAAAAGGCACTGCTGCTCGGGCTTGGTGCAGTAGTTGTCGGCTCTGTTTTGAAAAACGGCGACAAGATCGTCAGCCGGTCAGGGGACCGTGTGGTTGTTGAAGATCCGAATGGTGATCTGCGCGTGTTGAAAGACGACGATGCGCTGATCCGCCGGCCGGGTGACGAGGTGCGCACAGAGACGTTTAACGATGGCTCCAGCCGCAGCACGGTTATCAAACCTGATGGGTCAAAAGTTGTGACGATCCGGGCGCGGGACGGCTCCGTGCTGCGCCGGGTGAATGTGGATACCCAAGGGCGTGAATACATCCTGTTTGATGACACAACTTTCGTAGAGCAGGAAATCGTGGTGAATGAACTGCCCCATGTTCAGCAAAAATTTGCCTCTGTTGGCACCCAGAACGAAGATGCGCTGCGCGCCGCACTGCAGATGCATAATGCCACTGCGCAAAACCGGACGTTCTCGTTGCGCCAAGTGCGTGACATCAGCCAAGTGCGTGCGCTGGCCCCGGAATTGGAGTTGGATGCAGTGCGGTTCCAAACTGGATCCGCAGCGATCTTGCCTGAACAAGCGCGCAGCTTGGCACGGATCGGGACCACGCTCAGCGATTTGATTGCCCATGATCCCCGCACAGTGATTTTGGTCGAAGGCCATACGGATGCTGTGGGCGATGCCACCTATAATCTGGCGCTGTCTGATCGCCGGGCCGAAACGGTTGCACTGGCCTTGACCGAATACTTCAACGTCCCGCCGGAAAACATGATCACCCAAGGGTATGGAGAATCCGCGCTTAAGGTGCCGACGCTGAAATCTGAAGTTGCCAACCGCCGCGCGGTGGTGCGAAATATCACCGGTTTGCTGCACTAAGCGACGGACCGGATAATCGAAAAAAGCCCCCGCAGTGATGCGGGGGCTTTTTGCTGTTGAAGAATGCCGAGGTCTGGCAGTCATGCGCCCCTGAGCGAACGACGGGAAGATGTTTCGGTCTCAGCCTTTTGGCAACGGCCCGATCAGCATGACCATTTGGCGGCCTTCCATCTTTGGAAAGTTCTCGACCCTGCCCGTTTCTTTGGTATCCTCTGCGACCCGCTCGAGCAACTCACGGCCCAGATTCTGGTGTGCCATTTCGCGGCCACGGAAACGCAAGGTGATCTTTACCTTGTCGCCGTTTTCCAGAAATTTGAAAACATTGCGCATTTTCACATCGTAGTCATTGGTGTCCGTGTTCGGGCGGAACTTGACCTCTTTGATCTCGATGATCTTTTGCTTTTTGCGGGCCTCGGCTTCGCGTTTTTGCGTCTCATACTTGAATTTGCCAAAATCCATGATCTTACACACAGGAGGATTGGCATTTGGCGAAATCTCAACCAGATCAAGGCCCGCTTCCTCGGCCATTTCCATGGCACGCGCCGGGGTGACAACGCCGGCGTTTTCGCCGTCAGCACCAATCAGGCGGATTTCGGGGGAACGGATGTTTTCGTTGACGCGCGGGCCGGTGTCGCGTTGCGGCGGCGCATTATGAGGTCTGCGAGCGATGGTGATCGTCCTTTGATTGTTCACAAAATTCGAATTTGCAAGGTAAACGCGGCACGGGGCATCTTCAACCCGCAAATTTCAGCCTAGCGGGGCTTGAAGCGGAATTTCCCCTTGAACCTTCTTGGTTTGGCGCGCATTTGAGGCATCAGAGGGCGCGGATGTGCTTGCATATCCAACCATGCCCACAATGAGGGGAAAGAAACATGAAGAATATCATTTGGATCATTATCGCCGCAGTGGTCGCGGTTGGCGGGTATATGCTGTATTCCGGCAAGTCCGCCACTGAATTGGCGACAGAAGCGTCTGACGCCGTAAATGCACCTGCTGCGTTGGAGACAGCGACCGAAGCCGCAGGCGAAACAGCCGATGCCGTTGAAGGCGTGGTTGGTGACGCGGTCGACGCGACAGCAGATGCCGCAGACGCCGTTGCCGATGCAGCCGTCGACGCAGGCGAAGCAGTTGCAGACGCGGCCGAGGGTGCCGTTGACGCTGCATCTGAGACGGTTTCAGACGCAGCTGAAGCGACCACTGAAGCAGCAAGCGATGCAGTTGATGCGGTAACGGGCACCGCCACAGACGCGGCAGAGGCCACAACCGAAGCCACAACAGACGCGGCAGAAGCCACAGAAGAAGCAGCGACAGACGCGGCAACGGCCACAACCGAGACAGCGACAGCCGCCGCAGAGGCGACAACTGAAGCTGCAGAAGCCACAACTGAGGCAACAACTGAAGCTGCGATGGCTGACGAGCTGCTGACAGTCGACGGCTTTGATCTGGATAAAGTCACAGAGATGGTTGAAAACTCTGATCTGGGTCCCCTGCAAAAAGTGACGTTGACCAAAGGTTTGGAAGCGGCCAAGGACAATCCAGAGGTGCTTAAAACATTGTTGGAAAAAATCCGCGAAGCGATGAATCTCTGATCGCCTCAAATCGGAACAAAAAAAGCCGCGCCTTTGTGAAAGGGCGCGGCTTTTTCTTTTGGTGAGTGGATGAATGGGGTCTGAGCTTAGCCCACAAACGCCTTTTCAACGACATAATGCTTGGGGTCTGAATTTGCCCCTTCCTCAAGGCCGAACCCTTCGAGAATTTTCTTGAGATCGGTGTTCAGCCCGATTGACCCACACACCATTACCCGGTCTGTCTGGGGCGAAATACCGCCGACCCCCAGATCCCTGAACAGGGTGCCATCTTCCAAAAGCGTGGTGATCCGGCCCATTTTCGGGCTCTGTTCACGGGTTGTTGTTGGGTAATACCGGATCTTTGCCAGGTTTTTGACACCGATCAGTTCCTGCATCATTTCGTCCGATTGCAGGTCTTCGATCAGGGTACGGCTATATTCCAATTCTGCCACATCGCGGCAGGTATGGGTGATGATGACCTCGTCATAATCTTCATAGGTCTGCGGTTCGCGCAACAGCGACGCAAAGGGCGCAAAGCCGGTGCCAGTGGCAAAGAACCACAAGCGGTTGCCGGGCAGCAGGGCGTCATGGACCAGTGTGCCCACGGGTTTGGGGCGCAGGATGATCTGATCACCGGGCTGGATATGTTGCAGGCGGGAGGTCAACGGACCGTCCTGCACCTTGATCGAATAAAACTCCAACTCATCGTCCCACGCGGGCGAGGCGATGGAATAGGCGCGCAGCAGCGGTTTTTGCTTGCCGGTCGCAGGATCAGGATCACCCATCAGACCAATCATCACAAATTCGCCAGAGCGGAATCTCAGGGACGCAGGGCGCGTGACACGAAAGGAAAACAACTGGTCCGTCCAGTGTTTCACAGACATCACAGTCTGCGCATCGGGCAAGGTCGGGACGGGTTTGGCGGCGGTTTGGTTCACGGATGTCTGCTCAGTCATAATGAATTCACGCAAGTGGGTGCTTGCGGCCTTGTCTTAAAAGAAGGGAAAGGTGAGGGCAACGTAGCTTTAGGTCGCAGCGCCACGCAGCCGGGATTGATAGTCGTTTTCCTGCCAGTTGGCGCGGAACAGCCATTGATCAGGCGGTTGCCGCGCGGCGATGGCGTCTTCAACCTCAACCTCATCAAAGCCGGACCGACGCGCCATGGCGTATTGATCAGCCAATACCGCCCCATGTGCGCGCAGGCGGCCGGTGAACCCGCGCAACCGCAAGGCCCGCGCAATGGTAAAGCCACGGCCATCGGCAGATGACGGGAAATCAATACGGATCATCTGTAGGCCACTTAGCGCGACCTCTGCGGGATCTGTGTCAGAGGCCAGGTCAAGCGCCACGCAATCATTTGCGGCCCCTTGGCTGCAAAACCCGTGGGTCCAATCGTCGGTGACAAAGCCGGTGTCGTTAATCAGTTGTGTCATATCTTCGCTCCTGTCCGCACCATTTCGCCATTCGCAAAATGGATGCCGCATTCATCTTTTATCCTGTCTCTCCAACGGCCTGCGCGAGGATCTTCACCTGATGTTACCGGCGATGTGCAAGGCGCACAGCCAATGGAGGGAAAACCGCGCGCCACCAGCGGATGCCGTGGCAGGCGGTTTTCGGTGATGTACTCGTTCACGTCACCCGCGTTCCAGAACGCCAGCGGATTGACCTTGATCCGGGCCGGGGCTGTGTCGGTGCCCGCTTCGACCTCGAAAAACTCTAACGCTGAACGGATGCCGGACTGAAAGCGTTTGCGCCCGGTGATCCATCCGTCAAAGCCGCTGAGTGCTGCATTTAATGGCCCCGTCTTGCGCAGGGCGCAGCAAGCGTCAGGGTCGGTTTGATACAGGGTGCCGTCTGGATCACGCGCAACGATATCAGCCGCCCGCAGAATGGTGATGTTACGCAAGCCCAACCGTTCGGTCAGTTCGTGCTGATAGACCAAGGTTTCGGTGAACAGCATCTCAGTATCGATAAAAAGTACCGGCAAATCGCGTTCCACCATTGAAGCCAAGTGCAGCAAAGCCACCGATTCCGCGCCAAAACTCGACACCAATGCGAGGTTTGGGACCTCGCCGATGGCGGCGCGCAACACGTCTGTGGCGCTATGATGGCGCAGGGCGATGTTGAGCGCGGCCACCTTTTCTACCAATGCCGGGTTTGAGGCAGGGCCTTGTGCAGTGGCATTTGAAATGCGGTGAAAATCAGGATGATCAAGCGGCATCTGCCCGGTCTTTCTGATCCTGGACTGCGGGATAGAGGGCCACCTTGAACGGCGCGAGGCCAAGGCGCTTGTAGGTTTGCAGGAATGTCTCTGACTGCTCTGTTCGCAGGTCAAGATAGGCCAGCACCAGCCGTTCAATGGCCGGAATGATCGCATCAGCGGCAAAGCCGGGGCCCGCACGTTCACCAATGGCAGCATCCTGCGTGCCGTCACCGCCCAGCGTGATCTGGTAGTTTTCCACGCCCGCGCGATCAAGGCCAAGGATGCCAATGTGGCCCACATGGTGATGCCCGCAAGCATTGATGCAGCCTGAGATTTTGATCTTGAGCGGGCCCACGTCATGTTCCAGTTTCAGTTCGTCAAACCGCGTGGCGATCTCTTGGGCAATCGGGATCGACCGCGCCGTTGCCAGTGCGCAATAATCCATGCCGGGGCAGGCGATGATGTCGCTGATCAATCCGATATTTGCTGTGCCAAGTCCCGCCGCGCGCAGGGCCGAGAACACCGAGGGCAAATCACTGCGGTGCACATGCGGCAGGATCACGTTTTGCTCGTGGCTGATGCGCAGTTCATCATGGCCATAGCGTTTGGCAAGCTCTGCCATCAACCGCATCTGGCTCGCGCTTGCGTCGCCCGGCGTCTTGCCATGCGCCTTGAGGCTGATCGACACGATTGAGTAGCCCGGCGCGCGGTGCTCGGTCAGATTGGTGTCGGCCCAGCTGCGAAACAGCGGATCGTGTCGATAGGCGTTGTGAAACGGTTCCTCGCTCGCAGTTTTGAATGATGGCTTGGCAAAGTCGGCCTCAATCCGCGCGAGCATCTGCTGATCCACGCCCATGAACCGCGGGCGGATCATGGCAAAGCGATCTTCGACCCGCGCACGGATATCGTTGATGCCGTTTTCATGCACAGTGATTTTGATGCGCGCTTTGTATTTATTATCGCGCCTTCCCAAGAGGTTATAGACACTTACGATCGCCTCCAAATAGGGCAGTAAGTCCGCTTGCGGCAGGAAATCCTTGAGCACTTTGCCAATCATCGGCGTCCGGCCAAGGCCGCCGCCGACAATGACTTCATAGCCAATCGCGCCGCCGCGCTCAACAATGCGCAACCCGATGTCATGGGCTTTGATCACCGCACGGTCGTTGATGGACCCGGTCACAGCGACCTTGAATTTGCGCGGCAGAAACTGGAATTCAGGATGGTCCGTGGACCATTGGCGGATCAACTCGGCCACGGGGCGTGGATCAGCGACTTCATCCGCTGCAGCACCTGCAAAATGGTCCGCCGTTACGTTGCGGATCGTGTTGCCTGAGGTTTGAATGGCGTGCAAATTCACTTCAGCCAGCGCATCCAGCATATCTGGTACATCGCGCAGCTCTGGCCAGTTGTATTGGATGTTCTGGCGCGTGGTAAAGTGGCCATAGCCCTTGTCCCATTTGTCCGCAATTTCCGCCAATTTATGCATTTGCGCGCCGTTGAGCGTGCCATAGGGAATTGCGACCCGCAGCATATAGGCGTGCAGTTGCAGATAGAGACCGTTCATCAGGCGCAGGGGTTTGAATTCGTCCTCGGTCAATGACCCGTCGATGCGGCGTTCGACCTGTGCACGAAACTGGGCATTGCGGCTGGTCAGAAAATTGGCGTCAAAATCGGTGTAATGGTACATTATCGGGTCTCCTGTTTGCCATGCGCGTAATTTGACGGGCCTTTGGCGCGGAAATCTTCGCGAAAATGGGTGGGGTGCGGCGTGCCCTCGTCCAGCACCACATCGGCGAGATAGACGCCAACCACGTGCTTGTGCTGTGCGCTGGCGTCGATCATGCGCAGATCGGCGTCGGCTTCATCCGTCAGTACTTCGGCCTCGGCCAACACACGTGTCCAGCCGCTTGCGGTTTGATAGATCACATCACC
>TARA_R110002110_G_scaffold413827_1_pt1 | contig 13458 bp, 9 predicted proteins | sample TARA_R110002110 | Tara Oceans TARA_R110002110 (sample SAMEA4397330) | marine metagenome | biome: Polar Biome; feature: [SRF] surface water layer (ENVO:00010504); material: water (ENVO:00002006), including particulate matter (ENVO:01000060) such as... | depth 5 m
CAAAGGGAATCCCAAATGATTCCCTCAATCAGTGAAACGCTCTAGCAGCCGCCGGTTGCGCGGGGCGAACCACCATGTAGAGTTCTATTCCGGTACGGAAAAAGGGGGGCTCCCCCGGCATCCTATACAGATAATTTTGGGAGGGATTTCATGAAAAAGCTTGTTCTCGCCGCAACAGTCGTCGTCTCGGCAATCGCCTTTGGCGGCATCGCGATGGCCGATGTCGGCGCCGGTCTCGTCGGCAACACCGTGACGCTGACAGCGGCGGATGGTTCGCAGACGCAGATTTTCTATCCAGACACATCGAACATCCAGGTCAAGACGGCCGACGGCACTGTCTCGGATGGTTCCTGGCATGTGGCTGGAGACACAATCTGCACGCAAGTGGGCGACGCGCCCGAAAACTGCACAGCGCCCATCGAGGAAGCGCCGACTGCCGGCAGCTCCGGCGTAATCGAGGGCGAGCAGGGTGAAGTAAAGTGGGCGGTCTCCGAAGGCAAAGCTTTCTGAGGCGCCTTTCCACGGCTCTTTCATCTGTTCGTCCCGCCGCTTAACCCTTAAAGTCGCGCCATTGAAAACGAGACTTACAGGGAGATGCGAGAGATGGGACGGCTTTCGGGGAAGCGCGCTATCGTAACGGGTGCTGGCAGCGGCATAGGCCGGGCCAGCGCCCGTTTGTTTGCGCATGAAGGCGCGCAGGTGATCGCGGTCGACCGGGTGGAAGACGCAGTGGACGAAACGGCGGAGGCGATCCGCAAGGACGGCGGAACTGTCCTTTCCGTCGCGGCGGATGTAAGCGACGAAAATTCGGTCAAAGGATTTGTCGAGTATTGCATCGCCGAATATGGCGGCCTCGATGTGGTGTACGCGAACGCAGGTATCAGTGGCGGGCGTGTACCGCTGCAAGACCAGACCGTCGACCATTGGCAGCAGGTTCTCGCGGTGAACCTTATCGGCCCCTTTCTCGCCATCAAATATGCAAGCCCGCACATGATCCGGCAGGGCCACGGCTCGATCATATGCACCGCATCGGTCGCGGGTCTGCGCGCCAATGCCGGCGGTACGCCTTACAGCGCAAGCAAGGCGGGCGTCATCAGTCTTGTGCAGACGACCGCCAATGAATTCTACGGCACCGGCGTTCGTGTGAACGCCATTTGTCCAGGTCTCATCGAAACGGGCATGACGAAGCCGATATTCGACGGTGCGCGGGCGCGCGGCTCAGACGACAAGATCGGCCAGCTTAATCCGTTGAAGCGCTATGGCCTGCCGCCGGAAATTGCGCAAACCGCCCTCTTCCTTGCGAGCGACGACGCATCCTATGTCAATGGGCAGGCCATCGCGGTCGATGGCGGGCTTTCGAGCACGCACCCCTTCGCTGGAAGGCGCTAGGCGGGGGGCGACGAGATCACGTAAATGGGCCGCGAGGGGCGGTTGTTGCTCAGCTCGCCATTGCGGTACCGGGAAGATCAAGCGCGGCAAGCTCGCGCAGGGCCTCGGCATCGCACAGGATAATTTCGCGCGCGCTCAGCGTCATGATCACACCGCAGCGCTTCAACTCGCCAATGGAGCGGCTCACCGTCTCGATGGTGAGCCCGAGATAATCCGCGACATCCTGCCGTCCCATCGGAAGAAATACACGGCCCGGAGTATCACCGGCACCGGCTTGCCGGTCGTAAAGCATGAGCAGGAAGGAGGCGAGACGCTCACGCGCCGATTGGCAACCCAGCATGAGGAGATGGAGTTGCGCGGAGGATAGCTCGCGGAGCAGAGCCGTCATGATGGTCTTTCGCGCAATGGCTGAAAGATGCCCATCATTCAGCGCCGAACGCCGTGGATAGCGGATGATGACGGCGTCGCTCACCGTTTCCGCGGAGAAGATGTAATCGTCCTGGAGACCGAGCCCAAAATAGTCGCCGGGAAGACAGAAGTCGGCGATCTGGCGGCGCCCGTCGGGCAGGAGCTTGCAAAGACGAATGGCGCCGCTGACCACCTTGTAGGCATAGTCGGCCCTGTCGCCGTCGTTGAACACTGTCCGGTTCCGGGCAACGCTCACGGTGACGCCAATATGGCCGTCGCTCCCCGCATCCCTGTCGCAAACCGGCTGCGGGGAGATAGCATTGGCTGCACTGAACACGATCGACATCGCAGTTCCTCTTCCATGACGAATGCTGGTGGTTCCATGTCCGATATGCGCAAATTATGAGCGCCCGTCCGGTGCCGCGAAATTCAGGAAAGTTCCTTAAGGGAAAATACCTACGAGCCGGATCGCCGCCTTTTCAAGGCGAGGCAGTCCCTGCAACAGCGCGCGCGATTGCGCCTACCAGCTCTTCCTCGCCGATCGGCTTTTCGAGGAGCGCCAATGCGCCGGCGTCCGTCACCTTCGTGCGAACGGATGCATCGCACTGGCCCGTCATTGCGATGACGGGCAGCACATCTCCGCCTTTTTTCAATTCCCCGAGCAGCTCGATGCCGCTCATGCCGGGCATGTTGAGGTCAAGCAGCAGACATGCACCGTCGTCTTCCATATGCACGCGCTCCAGAAACGCGCGCGCGGAAGGATACAGCTCCACGGTGGCGCCATAGGATTCGAGCAGAACACTCATGGAATCACGTACTGCATCGTCATCGTCGACGACATGAACCGTCACGGTCGCCAATTCTTCCACCGGCCTCTCCCGCGCGGGTTTACATCCATCCGAGATGATAAAGAAATGCCGCGCGTCGGTGTATACGGAAATATCCGTAGATGGCGCTGTCGGGCCCCGGCGAGAGCGTGCAGGGTTCTAGGTCGTGCCGGCCGGTGTTACTTCCGCTTCGAGGGCCGTTCGCACCAGATCGGAAAGACTGCGTACCTGCATCTTCTCCATCAGATGCGCCCGGTGAATTTCGATCGTCCGGGGGGAGATACCAAGCTCATACGCGATCATCTTGTTGGAGCGCCCCGCCATCAGATGCTCCAGCACCTGGCGCTCGCGAAGCGTCAGGGTGGCGGTTCGCGCGGCTGCGTTCCGGGCGCGGACCGAGCGGCTTTTCTGCTTGCGCGCCAATTCGAGAGCCCGCTTCACTCCTTCGAGAAGGGTCTCCCCATCAAATGGCTTTTCGATGAAGTCCACGGCACCCGCCTTCATGGCGCGAACCGCCAGCGCTACATCGCCATGACCTGTAACGATGATTACCGGCAAAGCGATCTGCCGGCTCACAAGCTCCTCCTGCAAGGCAAGTCCATCCATGTCCGGCATGCGGATGTCGGCAACGAGACACCCGGTCTGATCGGGCTGGCAGACATCGAGAAAAGCGCGGGCCGAGCCGAAGGCCCGTGCGACATAACCTTCCGCTTCCAGAAGCACACACAAGGAGTCGCGGATCGCTTCATCATCGTCGACAACGAATACCATCCTCTCTGTGGTCATGGACCGTCCTCACACCTTTTCGGTGGGGAGACTGAAATGGAAAGCCGTTCCCTCGCCCCCATTTGGAGACATCCACAACTCTCCGCCATGTGCGCCGACAATCGTCCGGCTGATGGAAAGACCGACACCCATTCCCTTGCTCTTGGTCGTAACGAAAGGCTGAAACAGCCGCTCCGTAACTTCCGGCATCAATCCAGGCCCTGTATCTGCCACGGAAATACGTACAAGACCATCTTCATCCGACTGCGTTGTGATCGTTAGCCGGCGAACGGATACGCTTTGCATGGCTTCGATTGCGTTGCGGGCCAGATTTAGAACGACTTGCTGAATCTGGATTTTGTCGACAAAAACAGGCGGCAGATGAGGCGCGAGGTCAACCGTAACTTTCACATTCATATCCGCCGAGCCGAGAAGCGCCAACTCAATCGCCTCCTCGATCAACTCGTTCAGATCTTCGCGCACATGACTTGTTTCCCGCTTCTCCACGAAATCGCGAAGGCGGCGGATAATCTGCCCTGCCCGCGCCGCCTGGTCCGCGGCCTTGCTCATGAGTTCCCGCGCGCGCTCCGCCTGCGGTACGCCGAGCGCTCCAACCATACGGCCGGCTGCGTTCATATAGTTCATGATCGCGGTGAGAGGCTGGTTCAATTCATGCGCCAGAAGAGAGATCATCTGCCCCATCTCGTTCAGGCGCGAAACATGAACGAGATCGGCCTGCACTTCCTGAAGCCGTCCGAGAGCCTTCTTGCGCTCGGTGATGTCATGAACGATGCCGACAAAGACGGGTTTGTCATCCATCGCCCCCTCGCCGACCGACAGATGGATCGGAAATGTCGAGCCGTCCTTGCGCGCAGCCATCACTTCCCGGCCGATACCGATAATTTTCCGGTGACCGGTTTCCCGATAAGCCTTCAGATAATCATCATGCTCATCATGGTAAGGCGACGGCATCAGAATTTTCACATTGCGGCCGAGTATTTCCTCCCGGGTATAGCCGAAAAGCCGCTCACATGCGCGGTTATAGACAAGCACAAGACCATGCTCGTCGATCACAAGGATGCCATCAACGGCTGTTGAAAGAAGCATCCTGAAAAGTGCGGCGAGGCCCGTGTCTTTCAATTCCGTGCTGCTTCGCATTCCACTTTTCAACAGCCATTTACCCGAATCTTCTATAGGGAGTATGAGATGCATGGTGGAGTGCGGGCAAGCCGAAGATCGCGGCCATGCGAAATTCTGGCGTAAAAATACCAGTTTTCCGCAGCTTCGGGCAGGCTGGCGCTCTCCAGCCCGGGATCGGTCTTTTCCGCCCCCTATATCCGCCAGGGGGTGAATACGGAAAACGGGAAGACAGCAACAAGCCATCTTCCCGTTTTTTCTCAAGTCTCGCTATCGATAGCTGGATCGGCAGCGGCGTCCCGCGGAAAGAGCGCGGTGCCTCAGTTCAGAGCTATCTCTTCTTCCTCATCATCGTCCGTGTTCGCCAAGTCAACCACAATGGCCACATAGCCTGCCGCAAGCAATTCGCCAAGCCTGCGCACGCTATGGACGATAATGACCTTCGGCGCGCCACCTGCCGCACCTTCGCCGGCGGCCGGGCTCACCAGACCGATCAGCATGCCGCCCGGCAGGACGATTTCACCCGACGCGGTGATAAACGCACCGGCAGGAAGCGTGAAGCCTTCCACAACGATCTGGTTCGGATTGGTGCCTACGTCGCCTGTCCGCGTCTGACCGTTGACGTTGAGCGGGCCCGAGCCGCTTGTGTCGATGGTGTTGAAAGTGCCGTTGATCGTGCCGGACGGTGCGTTGACCGTCAGACTGGTCACGTTGGTTGTGGCATTCACACCCGAGCCACCGTTCAGCGTGGCTGAGCTGCCTGTGAACGTGCCGCTGACGTTATTGGCTGTCACGGTCGTCGTCGGTGCATTCACATTGCCGCTGAAGTTACCGCCGGCATTGACGTTGACCGTACCCCCGGCATTGATCGGGCCCGTTGCATTGCCACCCACCGTGCTCGTCACGTCGCCTCTGGTGTGCAACGTGTCGGTGGTGAAGGTTTCATCGCCGGTGAGCGTCGCATTGTAGTCGCCGCCCACATAAACCGTGTGGCCGGTCAGATCGTTGCCCGAGGCGGTCATGTCACCGAGCCAGATCGTGTCGGTTCCGGCGTTCTGCATCGAAATGTCGCCGTTCACCACGCCGGTGCCAGGACCCGCGTTGAAGACAACACTCTGCGCCCCGTCGGTGGTCCCGAAGATCGGGCCGGTGAAGGTGATATCACCACCAACGGACGACGTATCGAAGGTCGTCACCGCCTGGGTCAGCGTCACGCCGGTGCCGCCAAAGCTCAGCGCGCTGCCCTTGTAGCTGCTGCCATTGAGGGCGACGGCGCCACCGTTCACTGTCAGCGACCGGTTGCCTGACGCTGTGCCGTTAATCGAGGCCGCCGTCACATCGCCGTTCAGCACTGTGTCGGAGACGAGGCTCGTCAGCGCGTTGAGCACGAACCCGCCTGCCGCCGTTACAGTGCCACCGATGGCGGAAGCAACGTTCTGCGTATAGCTGGTGATGGTTGTACCATCGAAGACGATGTTGCGTGCGTCATCCACCGTCACGGCTTCGGCAAAATTGCCGGAACCCACGTTGATAGTATTGCCGGTCGAAGATACCGCTTGAGCCGCCGCTATCGACATGGCGTCACCGCCGGCTGCATGACCGACATAGAAGGTGTTGTTGATCGCACTACCCGTCCAGCCTTGAACCGTGCTGCTTGCGGTATTGATCATCTCGAACGAGCCCATAGCGAAGTCAAAGGATGCCTGTTGGGTTTTTTGCAGCCAGACAAACTGCTCGCCGTCGTTCTGCGTGCGGCCAATCGCATTAAGGATGGCGAAATTGTAACCGGCGATGTTCAGCGTGCCGTAATCCAGACCGGCAAGCCCGCCATAGTTGGTAGTGCCGTCAGAAGAATCCTGCAGATAGACCGAATTGACCTCACCGAAGCTGTTATTCGCCGCAACGGTGATGTTGTTCGTCTGCTGGTCATAATAGTTGTTGTCCTGATAGATCGCCAGACCGCCCCAGGCATTGCCGGAGGTTGTCGAATTGGTGATCGTGACATCCGCACTATCCGTCAGCGTAATGCCATTGCCCGATGTTGTGCCTGTAACCGTGACATTATCGATCGTCGCGCCGAGCACACCGTTCAGGTCGAGACCGGTCCGCTTGGAACCATTGACCGCCACATTATCGATGGCGAAGTTCGTCAGACGGCTGGCTGGAACGCCGCCAGGGGAAACCTTGATCGAATAGCTGCCCGTCGGATTGGCGTTAAACGTGAAGCCGCTCAGCGTCACATCATTACCCGTGACGTTGATGCCGTAACCCGCAGAGGTCGAGCTGATATTGGTTGCGCCCTCGCCTGCACCCGCCAGCGTCAGGCCCTTGTTGATGTTCAACTGGCTCGTGCCAAGTGCAAAGTTACCCGCATCGACATTGACTGTGCCGCCGGAAGTCGCTGTGCCAACCGCCGCAGCAATCGACAGAGCATTGGTGTTCGTCGCATGGCCAACATAGAAGTTGTTGTTACCGGCAACACTTGTGTCAGCTTCCGTATAGCCCTGAACCGTTGCGCCGGTCTGGGCATATCGCGTGTTGAATGCATCGGCGAGATCAAGAGCACCCTGCTTCGTATTCTGGAAGAAGGTGTAGTCACCATCGGCACCGCCCGTCACAATCTTGGCAACATACTGGATGCCCTGGCCGATCAGATTAATCACACCGAAATCATTGGTGCCCGACTGATCCTGCGCATAGATGCCATTGGCGAACGAGTTGGTGCCATCGATCTGGATGTTATCGACCTGCTGGTCGTAGAAGAAATTCCCCTGATAGATGGCAAGGCCACCCCAGGCATTGTTGGACGTCGTCGAGTTTGTGACCGTGACGTTCGCCGAGTCGGTCAGCGTAATGCCATTGCCCGCAGTCGTGTTCGTGACCGTGACATTGTCGATGGTCGCACCATTGACGCCATTCAGATCAAGGCCGGTCCGCTTGGAGGCATCGACCGTCACGTTATTGATGTCGAAGTTCGTCAGGCGGCTGGAAGCAACCCCGCCCGGCGACACCTTGATTGAATAGCTGCCCGTCGGATTGGCGTTGAAGGTGAAGCCTGACAGCGTCACATCATTGCCCGTGACGTAGATGCCATAGCCGCTCGATGTGGTGCTGATGTTGGTTGCACCAATACCGGCACCCTGGAATATCAGGCCCTTGTTGATGTTCAACTGGCTCGTGCCAAGAGCAAAGCTGCCCGCCCCGACATTGACCGTGTCGCCTGCAGTCGCCTTGCTCACGCCGCGAGCAATAGATCCGGAATTCTCGGTCACATAAACATTGTCAGCCTTCACCGTGACAAGACCGGCTGCGGCATTGTCCAAGCCATGCGTGATCTGGTCTTCAAGCGCGAAGAGTTCGGCGTTCGTCATGGCCGAACCGAGTTTGCCGCCAAACTGCACACCCGTCAGGTCAAGCGCTGAGGCACTACGCCAGACAATGTGCTGAACCGTATTGGCACCAGAAATGAAGTTATTCGTGCCACTAAAGTTGATCGTGCCACCGCCCGAAATATTGGTTGGGGTATAGATGGCGTAACCATTGTTGGTAAACGTGTTACCACTAAAGTTCGTGGTGCCCGGCAATGCCTTGCCCGGTTCAACAGCAAAAACCTGATTGTTGTTGGTAAAAATATTATCCGTGACATTCAGCGTTGTAACATCACGCGTCAGAAGCACGGCGCCGTAGGCAGCTTCGCCGGCAGGATTGAAACCACTGGTCCCGATGTCGCTGACCGTATTGCCTTCGAAATCGACCGTACCACCTTTGAAGACCTTAAAGATCCCGCCAAAGCTGTTCGTATCCGTCCCAGTATTGCGAACTGTATTGCCCGAGATCGTCACGTCAGTCGCGTTCAGCTGACGGAAGGCGATGTGACCCTGAACGTTATCAAGCAGGTTGTTCGAGAAGTTGACACTTGTCAAAGCCGTGGCGCTGCCGCCCGTGCTGTTGTCGAAGGCGGCCCAGCCGTTGATATCGACGAACTGCGAATTGGTGATGGAGATATCGCCGTATGTCTTGCCACCAGCAAAGCCAAAGCGGTTGTCTACATTGCCACCATCGATTTTCACATTATCGACGGTCAAATTGGTCACGCTGCCGCCGCTGACAACCTTGTTGCCACCGCCGTCACCGCTCACCACCAGATTCTTCAGAGTGAGGTCGCTATACGCTCCTGTCAGCTGGATACCGTCTGTCAAGTTTGCGCGATTGACCGAATCGGTGCCCTGAAGAGCAATCCCCTCGTCGATGACAACCGTGCCCGCATAGGTGCCTTCAGCAACATTGACCGTGTCGCCTGCAACCGCGCTGCTAACAGCGCTCTGTACACTGCGGAACACGTAGTTGGAACCGCCTACAAGCTGATCCACCCATGCAGCATTCTTCCACGTGTTATTAACGGCCACGTCGGCAAAAGTGCTCGACAGAGAACCCGCTTTTGCTTCGAGCAAATACGTGCTGGCAGTCATGTTGCTGCCGTCAAACGAGTTGCCGGAGATGGTAGTATTGGACCCGCGCACTCTGAGCGCATCAGCCCACTTTGTCGTCGTGCCAGCAAAATTATTGTCGGTAATCGTTGCTCCCGCTGCGTCAATAGTTACGAGCGTATTCCCAGATTCTGCGCCACCAACATCGAAGCCGCCAGCGGTTCCAACTACCTCGTTATGGCTGAACTCAATATTCGTTTTATTGGCACCGCCACTGCCACCGCTAATATATAGAAGCGAACGCGGGACGTTTGCTGCTGTAAATTGCTCACCATTGCCCGCCGTCGGCTGAACAAAGGTAACGCCGTCAAAAATATTGCCGGTTATGATCAAGTTCGACAACGTCCCTGCATAATCCGTCAAAAGCCCCGCTTCACCTGCGGCAGTGATCCGGTTTCCTTCGATCGTCGATCCGCTGTTAGATCCGCCAATGTATACCGCTGCCTTCTCAAGCCCGGCAGATGCTGAATCAAATCCTACAATCGTAAAGCCCTTGCCGTCGCCACCCAACTTCAAGTTATTGGAGCCGGTATTTACATATACTGCGCCATTTCCCGGACCACTGACCTGACCTGTGATCGTCGTCGCATCACGTCCATTTTCGGACAGCAGTGTCAGGTTGGATTTGTTGATCGTGACGTTCTCGGCATAGTTGCCGTCCGCCACTGTCACCGTCGCGCCTGCCGTCGAGGCCACATTAACGCCGTTCTGGATCGAACCGGCGCTGCCGACATTCACCGTTGTGCCCTGACCGGTAAGTGTCTGGCCTGCACCCGACAATGCGATCTTCGCATTGAGGTTGATTTCCAGCCCGCCGCCATTTTGGTCGTTCAGCGCGAGATTCCCGGTCCCCGAGCTGTTAATGGCTTCAGCAACGGTGATTGAATTTCCGCCTGCAAGGTCACGTTTGAACCGACGAGGCCTGCTACAACGGTTGAAGCCGCAATTGTTGCTTCTTCATCATTGACGCCGCCGCCCAGCGCCCCGGTCCCTGCGCTGCCGACCACGAGAGTAACGGGGTCGATCGACCAGTCGCCGGTTGCGCCATGCGCGGCCAGCGTGTTGACCGAGATGCTCGACGCGATCCTGACCTTCTTGCCCGAGGTCTCGATGCTGCCGCCGTCGCCGCTATTGGCGCCGCCTTTCGCGGAGAACGAGCCGTCATAGGTGCCGGTGTTGCCGGCGTAGCCATAGATCGTGCCGCCATCGCCATTGGTGCCGCCATCGGCCGCAAGCACGGCACTGCCGGTGGTCGTCACATTGTCGGCCGTGAGGATGATCTTGCCGCCCGCTTCATGGACGCCCGACGCCATCACGGTGCCGGACACATTGACGACCGAATCCACGACGGCGCTCGCCGCCATGGCGGAGATGGTCACCACCGAACCGTCGGCCAGCACCTGCCCCGACTGATCGACCAGCGCGTTGTCGGCGCCAAGGCCCAGCTCGACGAGACGGTCGCCCGCCAGGTCAAGCGTGTAGGTCGTGCCCGCCGCCAGCGTCACCTTGCCGAGGCGCGCGCGGATGACGCCGCTGTTGCGCACCGAGGGGGCCACGAAGGCCGCAAGGCCGCCATCGGCCACCGAGATCAACCCGGCATTGCTGACTTCACCGCCATCGGCGCCCGTAAACTGCAAGCGGTTGTCGCCGCGCATGAAGGCGGCGGAGTCGATATTGCCGGTCGAGGCGACGATGCCCGCCACGTCGACCTTGGCGGTCTTGCCGAACATCACGCCGTTCGGGTTCAGGATCCAGACCTGACCGTTGGCGTTGAGCGAACCTTGAATCTGGGTCGGGTTGGCCGAGCTGTTGACGCGGTTGACCGCGATGGAGGCCGCGCCCGGCTGGATGAAGTTGGTCGTCGCATTGGAGCCGATGTCGAAGCTGCGCCAATCGATCACAGTACGGTTCGTCGACTGGTTGACGTTGAGCGTCGCGCCGGACTGGTTGAACGTCGCGGCACCGCCGACGACATTGGGGTCGACCGGCAGGGCGTTTGGATCGAGCGCGGACGCCGAGGAGGCGCCGAAGACCAGACCAAGCGCACCGAATACGGCAACATGTTTTGTCAGTGCCGTCGAAGAGAGCAAGCGCTTCTTGCCGATATCGATTTTTCCGTTCGCCATGTTCTTCAAGACCTTTCGGCCCCCCCCTGCTGATTTTCCTACGCACTTCGTTACCGATGCACCGATTTCGATGCGAAACAGACGGTCGGATATTCGTGTCGCAACTCAAGTCTAGAAAGACGTACCGATAGAGAAATAAAGCCGCGCATCGCGATCACCTTCCGCCGCGACATCGCGCGTCAGAGGCTTTGCCAATTCGAGAGAAATGTTCGTGGCATCCCACACGGCAAGACGTGTGCCAAAGCCGGCGGACGTCAGCGACTCGCGCTTATTTTCACCCGGTAGAGGCGCTTCAAGCCAAACGGCACCGCCCTCATAGAAGCTGTAGAACTGAACGCGCGAGACAACGCCGATCTGGTCGATCGCATCCCAGCGCAACTCCGCCTTGCCGGCCAGGCCGCGATCGCCGGTGATTTCCCAGGGGTCGTAGCCACGGCCATAAAAGGTGCCGCCAAGGCCGAACTGCTCCGATGACAACAGGCTGTCGCCAAAGGATGTCTGGCCGGTACCGCTGAGCAGCAGGCTCACTTTGCTGATCAAGGGGTGGAGATGCGACAGTTCAAAGCCCAGCCGGTCGAACTTGCCATCGGCATTGATGCGCGAGCGGTTGGGATCGGACATGGTCGATGCGCCGAACACGTCGAGGCCTCTCGTATAGGTCAAGGAGAGGGTCGAATAGCCGCCATAGCTGTCCAGCGCATTGGCCTGCACGCCAACATTGACCGAGCGCACGTGATCCTTGAAGAGCGGATCGATCAGCGCGTTTTTCGACTCTGAATCGCGGCTTGCGATGCCGGCGCCGATGATCACGTTGTTGTCGCGCGAGCGGATGAGCGGATAGGACAGACGCGATTCAAACGTCGTGGCGCTGCCTTCCGTATCGATTGTGGCCAGCACGTCGCCGGGCCGTGTTCTCGTATGGCTCAAAAGCGTGAAGAGGCGCAAACCCGATGCCGTGAGTGGCACATCATAGGTCAGCGCGCCATAGGCCATTTCCGGTTCGTCATCGGGCGTCACAACGGCTGTCAGGCCAAGCTGGCCCGCCGTACCGAAAATATCATTGGCAAACACCGCGCCTGTGATTTCGTAAGGTCCAAGATAGCGCGAACCGCGATTGTCAACGCCGAGATAAACGTCATAGGGGTCGCGCTCGACCAGAAGCGTCAGGTCGGCTGCGCCAGGCGTCGTCGCCGACGGCGTCAACACGCTGCGAATTGTGAAACCGGAAAGGTCCTGCGCAAGCAGCAACTGGCGCTCGAGCACCTCGGCCGTCAGCGGCTTGATCGCCGCGATCTTGCGGCCTTGCGCCTCCAGCATCGAGCGCGCGCCACCGGCATCGCCTTCAATGTTGATCTTGTCGATGAAGCCTTCGACGATGCGAATTTCAAGGATGCCACTATCAATAGTCTGTGTAGGGACAATAGCGCGGGCGAGAATATAACCCTCCGCGCGATAGGCAGCCGTCACTTTCGAGGCAAGCTCATAGACTTGAGCGAGCGAGATTTCCTTGTTCAGGTAATCCTTTGCAATGTCCTGCAACCGATCATTGCTCAAGGCGGCATTGCCCACAAAGTTCACAGCATTCAGCGTGAAACGATGCGCCTCGGCTCCTTCGGGTGCCTTCTGATCGGGACTTGACGGAATGGCGACAGGCGCGCCCACGGCAGGCAATTCCTGTTGTGGAGCAAGACGATCACCGGCGTGGCTGGGATTTACGGTGCTCTGCGCAAGCACCGGCGTCGCATATGTAGCCGCCGACAACATGATAGCCAATGCCGCAGCCGCTATCGCGACATTTCCTATCTTAGATATCGACATGTTCGCCCCCCGAAATTCGGCACATCTCCGGCTTTTTCCCCGTCAACCCGGAAATAAGTTAATAATTCGTTACCATAAAGACTCATAAACTACGGAGTTCATTCTTTCAATCACACAAATGTGAAATCACTGCCGAAAATGATCCTGGCCCATATCGATCTCAAGGCTATAGATTGATCGTTCGACCAATGGCCGGGCCTGATAATCTCTTTTTATTCAGTGGCTTGCGGAGTTGTCCTACATAGGGACAGGAGTAATCGGCCGATAAAATCAGCGGCAGATGCGAGTTGAAAAAAATCAATTCTGGTTAATTTGTTTGTGACTATTGGCTATTGTCCGGCCTGCATAGTCGTCAATGTGCTGATGATTTGTGCATCCATCCCCCGCGAGTTGACCAGAAGAGCGATGGCCTCGCCGGCGGATTTGGGGTCTCGATAGGTTCTCGGGCTCACCAGGGCGATATAGCCATTGGCCACAACAATGGCGCGCGCGGCCTGAAAC
>TARA_R110002110_G_scaffold362782_1_pt1 | contig 13446 bp, 12 predicted proteins | sample TARA_R110002110 | Tara Oceans TARA_R110002110 (sample SAMEA4397330) | marine metagenome | biome: Polar Biome; feature: [SRF] surface water layer (ENVO:00010504); material: water (ENVO:00002006), including particulate matter (ENVO:01000060) such as... | depth 5 m
GACGAGAACGGCGAGGAACGCCAGATCCCCTATGCCAAGGCTTACCGTGTGTTCAATGCTGACCAGATCGAGGGCTTGCCCGCTGAATTCTACATCCTACCCGATCCACCCCGTGATCTTGGCACCTTGGCCGACCCCATTCTGGAAGCTTTCTTTGCCGCGACCGGTGCGCAGATTGACGTGACCGAGGAGCCGCGCGCCTACTACAACATCAAGACCGACCGCATCCACATGCCGCCGATTGGCACGTTTTATCGGGCGGCTGGTTATTTTGGCACCTTGGCCCATGAGACAATCCACTGGACAGGCGCGACAAAGCGGCTGGATCGCTTGGGCCGGTTCAATGACCGCAAGGCCTATGCCTTCGAGGAGCTGGTCGCAGAGATTGGCAACTGCATGCTTTGTGCACAGATCGGGGTAGAACCTGAATTCGACCAGAGCGCCGCATATGTTGAAGGCTGGCTGGACGCAATGAAGGAAGACAGCCGCGCCATATTTCGCGCCGCGTCCGAGGCGCAGAAGGCCGTGGATTATATTATGGTCCGCACCGAGCAGACCGACAGAATGGCCGCTGAGTAACACCCAGCCCCCGAATGATCGAGGCCCCCGTCAGTAGGCGGGGGCCTTATGCGTCGTGGTTTGATCCTGGTCGCAGGCGGTTTCAGGGTGACCTGTCGGCTGGCAACCTGAAGGCCACCCGCCAACAGGCCCGGCGCTTCGCGCGGATGCCCCCTGAGGGGCACGTTAAGTGAGAACATCGCTTAATTGCCATTCGTATGCTCACGCCATTGTCCGATGTTCTGAGACAGAGCAATAAATGCCTGTATTTAGGGTTAATCCACTGCCACAGTCGTAAACGCGAACCTTAGGAGGAATTGAATATGAGTAATGATCTCGCTGACCTGTTCGTAAGAATGAAAGATGATCACGAGAAGCACCGTGATCGTTTGGCCATTTGGAAAGGTGCTGGAGGCCAGCTCGAAAATTTTCCTGAAGGCCAGACGATTGATGACATGATCGAGCGCGAGCAACGCGCCATAGAGAACCTCGAACGAGCAATCGAACAGCTTTCATTAATGGGGTAAAACGGTCGTTTCCGCCGGTGATACAAACATATGAGTTTTGGCCAGAACGACCATTCTCTCATTGCTACAAATCTAGGGGCTATTCAAAGGCTGGGTTTTAGTGAGGGTCGATTAGCCGGTTAGAAAAACTAAATTCTGGCTTGGTGCCGAGCCAAGCCAGAATTTGGGGGATCAAGCTGATGCTGTGGAGGGAAAACCAATTATGTTTTCCGCTTCCGTTTGCGGGCTTAAATCTGGTTGCTGCTCCTCGGTCATCTCCATCAGTGGAGCGATCACCACGCGCTCCCATAGTGCGGTAAGGCGGTTATCTAACGTCTCTTTCAAGTCAGGCCGAGTATCATCAAACCATTTCTGCAAATGGCCAACAACGCGGTTCTTGAAGCCGGGCCCATCACCCCACTCTGAGGCACAATACGACCAAACAGCATCCTGTGTCAGAGGCGTTCGATATATCTCCATTGCGATCCGCTGGGCTCCCTCGAGAAAGGCTCGACGTGAAGTATCGGCGACTGCTCCAATTTGCTCGATTGAGTGCTTTGCAAGTGAAAGATCGTCATCGGCCGTCAGCTCGTTCACGTGCCCTTCGATCTTGGCGAACCAATCGCGCGTCCGAAGGCGGGCATCTCTAGCAGCCCCAACGCCAACCTGATGAACTATATTGAGACCGGAATATTCCCCGCTCCGTCTGGTCGAAGCCCAGAGAGTGGAGGCATAACGCACCCCCCGTACGGTGCTTAACGCTTCTTCGTAGGCGTGGCGTTCTCTCGCTCCAAGCGTTCCATTCCCACGAAGAAATGTATTTAGCCGCCGAGCTACCTCCTCAATTGCAGCCGTGACGGCGTGTTTTTCGCTGTTCTCAATGATTTCTGTAGTAGCTGCGCACAAATCGAATAGCCGATCAGAAACGGTATTGCGCATACGACCTATCTGCCCAAACAGTTCGCTACGAACCTTTGTCGCTTCATCAAGTTCTACGTTGAAGAAAAATACCGGAACGCCAGACATTTTCTCTGCGTCGAGTACTGCCGCAACTTGCATCCTTTTGAACTCGCAGCCCTCCTCATCGCTTAGCGCTTGGTCGCCTAGATCATCCTTCATCTCGCGCGCTTCGCCAGATCTCGGAAGCGATAAGATTGAAACCTTGCCAGTGTCAAATCGCTCTGAGAAGGTCTCCTTCATATGTTGCAGAAGCACCTTCGCACTCGTTCCCGGTGCGTCGTTAAATCTACAACTTAGAACAACCGAGGTACGCGGGTCTTTCAATCGTTGATCTAGGTCTTCGCGTACTGCGACGTCATCGACGCCCTTTGTATCTACGACAGTGATCTCGAACTCTCCGAATGTTTTCCCAAAGTCTGGAATTATTAGTCCGATGCTCTTTGGAAGTGGCGCGTCTGCCATGCGCCCGTTGTTAACTGCTCGGAAAGTTTCTCGCACCCATTCGGCGGGATGCTGTCGTGTGCCACTCGCGTACCAAATCTCAGTATTAGTACGCTCTGGTAAGTTCATGCTGCCGAGAACACGCGCGCGAAACTCGTCTTCGCCCTGGCAGTCTCGGATGAGGTCATGAATTGGGTCGTGGTAGCTGGCCTTGCCCTCTACCATCGTTCGTTTGCGTACCAAGCCAGACATGTTCCGAATTGCGCGCTCAACCTCCCGGCTCACCTGCGGTGTTTCCGAGCTGTCGCCATCTTTCTTGTTTGCGGTAGCCCACTTTGCTGCGCAGAGGTCTGAGACCATATCGGTGAGATCAGTTGCATCCATTGGAAGGATCGAAAGGCCAAACTCGGGGCCGTTCTTGATGTGGACTTCACAGATTGTCGTCCCACCTGCTCCTGTTTCCAAAACTGGCCTATTCATAGTCTTGTCCTCGGCTTTCGCGGGGACCAAGAGATCGAAGATGAAACTGATGGCTGTGGACTTGCCGACACCAATGTCACCCACAAAAGCTATGTTGTGTTTAAGGCGGGTCAGAAAACTTGATGCACGAAGGAGATCCCCTTTTCGACGTTCGAGCTGTCTACGCAGAGGCCAAGGCTGCTCATCGTCGGAAAGAAAGTCTTCAATTTTAACCAGAGTCTCTTCTGCGATTTCCAGCGATGCTCTCTCAGGATTCCAGAAGGATGGTGGTTCGATATGATGCCAATCGCGCTGCATGAATTTCAAAAACCCCTCAGCATCTTTCGATCCAAGATCCGCTAACGCCTTCAAGACCCGTTCGATCTCATCAGGCGCAACGACTTCGCCTTTTTCCATCCGAGAAAGGCGACTTTGATCAACTGAGGCCCCTTTCGCCACCGCCGACTGTGTTACTCCAAGGCTTGCGCGTAGTCGTGCTACCGCGCCTGCTGTTCTAAGGTCTTGTAGGTCCGACATCGAATCCTCCGGGAAAATTTCTAATTTCATGAATGCTGCATATATGCATGTGATATGCGTTAGCAATAGGCGTTGGTTCATATTTATGCAAAAAGGCCCGCAATAGCATTCTAAGCTGATAGATTAAATCAACGTTTTCAGGCGCTTTCTGACGGCTTTAATTCTCTTATTATCAAGGGTTTTTGCGACTTCGAAGATCAGTTCGCCAATCGCATCGGCTCGAACTTCTTTGTCCGTATCAATCTCTGAAATTGGCACGTTGATACGCGTAAGCTTTGATGGCTTTTTTCCGTACCCCGCCAAGAATTCGGCTAAAGCTTCCCAAAGCTCATTGTGAAGTGGGTCGCTTGGTTCCACTTGCACGAACCACTTTTGAAGCGTCGCCTCGGTCTGCCGCCCATCGTGATCCTCTGAAAGGTAGGCCTCGGGAGTAAGGTCTGCATAGCCGATGATCTTTGAATTACCAAAACGCCAGATGCCTTTGTCGTAAATTGCATACCAAGCCCGGTGCTTTGAGAGACGATCATGGAGATCGGGTTGGTCTTTTATGAATGTTGTGTAGTTGAGAATGTTGTCTTTGACGGGATCAAATGATGATACGAGCTTAGTCATGCCTACCTCCTACGTTTAAATCGTGAACTTCACGTAATTCACGTAATTTATGATTTTGTAGGTGTCAATAGATTTTAGGAAGTTGGGATTGGCAAAAAGGGTGGATTCTGTCCCCCCGTCCCCCGCCACGCAGGATCAATGGCTTAGCGCAGCCAGAACCTCCCGGCAAAACTGGCGCGGTTCTGGCAGGTTTGTGGCCAGCCTTTCTGCCGCGAAAACGACCCTTTTCGCGGCAGTTTGCGGTCCGAAGCCAAGCCATTGATTTTCCTTGTACTGGACTGACGCAAAAACCTCGTGCAAAAAGATCAAATGAAAATCGGCTATGCACGGGTATCCACAGTAGAGCAGAACCTTGATCTACAGATCGAGGCGCTGACCGAAGCCGGGTGCGACCGGATTATCACTGATCGGGCGCAGAGCGGCGCGACCGCCGCCGAGAGCCGCGTGGGGTTTTCCGAGGCGATAGAGCTGCTTGAAGTAGGCGACCTGCTGGTGGTCTGGAAGCTGGACCGCGTAGGCCGGTCCATCGCCGACCTGATCCATCTGCTTAAACTCTTCGGGGATCGCGGCATCGAGTTCCGTAGTCTGACGGATGGGATCGACACAACAACCGCAGGCGGGCGGCTGGTTTTTCATATCATGGGCGCGCTGGCTGAGTTCGAGCGCGACCTGATCCAGGAACGGACCAAGGCAGGCTTGCGGGCTGCCAAGAAGCGCGGCAAACGGTTGGGCAGACCCCCTGCCCTGACCACTGCGCAGATCGCCCACGCCAAGACTGCCATTGACGCGAAGCGCGAGACGGTTTCCGGTATGGCTGAAATCCTGGGCGTGAACCGCAGCACGCTTCAGCGAGCCATATCCCGTGATGCAGAGAGTGTCGTCTGATGGCACGTGATCCGTTCAAGAATGACGCACTTCGGCGAGCGCTGGAGCAAGCCGAAAGCCCGCTCCAGAAAGCTCTCCGCCAGATGGAAAACGATCCGGCAACGAGGGTGCTTCGCGAGCTTGAGGGTTCTCCAGCTATGCAGGCGGCAGGGATGTTAGAACAGAGCGAAAGCCCGGCGCAAAGACTCATCAGGGAAATGGAGAACGATCCTGTCCGGCAGGCAATTCAACAGCTTGAACAGTCATCAGCTCTACGGACGACACAGGTACTTCAAAGGACGGACTTGCAAAGACTGGCTACATCCCTTGTCAAAGCCCATTCGTCGTTCGCGGCATACACAAAATCCCAGCATTGGGCTGAATCGTCGGCCGCGATAGCTGCTGCGCACAGTGCCATCATGCGCCCCGAGACAGTGGATGTGCTTCGACGTATCGACGCTGATCTGAAAGGCCTTGTGACGGCAGCACATCATGCAGTTGTCCCGCTGGCCGAGCAGTTGCAGAGTTTTTCCGTCGCCGCAGCAGCTGCTGTCCACCCTCTTCAGCAACACTTCCAGCAAATGGAGGTGTGGCAGACCTCGCTTGCGGAAAGAATGGCGCAGCTCCAGAATCCTTGGGCCATCGAGGATCACCTCGGCGTCTCTATGGTCGGCTTTGCCCGCATCGCCCGTTTGCACGATATTTCCAGCGGAGCGGAGCCGTTCAATCCGGCGGGTCAGGAAGTGTTCGCAGAGGAGCTGGGGGAGCCGGTTGCCTTTGACGAAGGCCAGTCTCCAGAAAACCGGGAAACGGCACAGTTCGACGCGGGGCTTAACGCTGAAGTTGTCGCCTTCCCGCAAAACGCATACCCGCAGGTTCTGTTTTCGGCAGGCTTCGAGCTGCGCTTCGAAGCAGTCGCCCCGGTCAGGTCGGACGGTGGCGAGGTTGGTCAATACGATCCGCAACATGCTGGCCTTCTCGGCGAGGTCGAGAACCGTCTTCGCGCATTAATCGAGGCGGAGCTTCGCCAGATCGAAGGAGAGGCATGGTTGCGGCGACGGGTTCACGGCGACCTTCGCAGGAAGTGGCAGGACAGAAAGATTGCAGAACACGATCAGCGCGGGGATTCCTTTCCCCTCCTCTACTACGCCGATTTTATGGAGCTGATGCACATCATCATCGAAGGAAAAAACTGGAATGAGGCGTTCGAGCGGTTCTTTGTCTCGAAGCAGGACTTTCAGGTTTCGATGCAGCGCCTCGCCCCTGTTAGGAACATCATCGGCCATAATCGGCCCTTGGTTAGAACAGACCAGTTGATCCTACTGGCCGAGGGGACCCGCATTTTGCGCGCCCTGGGCGTTCGCATATGAGGTGCATGAAGCATTCATGCACCAGTTGGTTTTAAGTTGACACTCAAAATTAGAACATATAGCGAACATTGTTGTAAAGCGTCACGCTACGCAGCACGGTAAATGTAGGCAAAAAATTGAGGCTGGTCCGCATGATCACGACACGAGAGCAGAAAACGCCAACCCATCCCGGCGACTTTGTGCGCTCCGAGATTATAGACCGGCTGGGCATTTCGATCACCGATGCTGCGCAGGCGCTTGGTGTCACACGGCCCGCATTATCGAAACTGTTAAACGCCCGCGCTCACCTATCGCCGGAAATGGCCCTGCGGATCGAAAAGGCCTTCGGCGTGTCCATGGACGTATTGATGAAGATGCAGAACATCTTCGACATTGCCGAAGCGCGACGCAAGGAGAAGCAAATCAAGGTGGTTCCCTTCACGAAGAAATCAACTTTCCCACAGGCGAGGTCAGCATGAAACCGGCAGCAAACGCTATCGCGGAGTTGATCGGAAGCGAAGTCGAGCTGGTCGCGATCGCCATTGCCTTGGGTGCGGCGGGTTCGGGAGGCCCGCTGGCGAAAGCGGAGATCGCGCTGGCCAGGACTGCGGCCGACGTTCGCCTGTCCGATACGACCATCCGCTCACTTCGTGGATTGATCGAAGCTGGGGAAGATCCTCTTGGCGAGGCCTTTTCAATTCTGCGGTCTGCCGAGGAGCGCCGCGCGAAAGGGGCAACCTACACCCCTGCCCCGATTGTTCAGAACATGGTCGAATGGGCCGCGAGCAAGAGAACGCCTTGCCGCGTGATTGATCCTGGGGTTGGTTCAGCACGTTTTCTCAAGAGCGCGGGTGCCGTGTTCTCGAAAGCGCAACTTGTTGGCATCGACGTCGACCCCCTCGCAACCCTGATGGCCCGCGCAAACCTGGCGGTGGCAGGACTAGGGCATCGTTCTAGGGTGATCCTGGGAGACTTTCGCCGGTTTAAGGATCAAGTCGACGGCAGCACGCTCTACATCGGCAACCCCCCCTACGTTCGGCATCATCAGATCGACCAAATCTGGAAAGAATGGCTTGGGGTCGAAGCCGCGAAGATGAACTTGACCGCCAGCAAACTGGCGGGCCTGCATGTCTATTTCTTCCTCGCAGCTGCCCGCACCGCGAAGCCGAAAGACATCGGGACGTTCATCACCGCATCGGAATGGCTGGATGTAAACTACGGAGCACTGGTCAGATCGCTCATTCTGGGGCCACTCGGCGGCAGAAGCATCACCGTCATTGATCCAACAGCGCAACCGTTCCCCGACGCCGCCGCGACGGCCGCCATCGCCACGTTCGAGATCGGGGCACAGCCAAAGTCTGTATATTTCAAGCGGGTCGACAAGCTTTCGGCCTTGGGAGAGCTGGGCAAAGGTCGCCGGGTTCATCGCGACAGGCTTGCGGTGGAAGGGCGTTGGTCGCACCTGACCCGAACAGCAGAGAAACCACCGGAGGGCTATGTGGAGCTTGGAGAGCTATGCCGAGTCCACAGAGGCACCGTGACAGGCGCGAATGGCGTTTGGATCGCCGGAGAGCATAGCGTCGGCCTTCCGGAATCGGTGCTATTCCCAACCATCACGAAAGCACGTGAGGTTTTTGACGCTCATCGAGGTTTGCTTTCCGCTTCTACTAAGCTGCGCTGCGTGATCGACATTCCGCCCGACCTCGACCAGCTCGACACGGCAGAGCGCAAGGCCGTCGATAAGTTCCTGAAGATCGCACGCGCCATGGGAGCGAGCAGCGGTTATGTCGCGCGCCATCGCAAAGCGTGGTGGTCCGTAGGACTACGCGCTGCGGCTCCTATCGTGTCGACCTACATGGCACGCCGCCCGCCGGGTTTTGTCATCAACAAGGCCGATGCACGGCACATCAACGTCGCCCATGGTCTCTATCCGCGCGAGCATCTTTCCGAAAAAGCTAAGCGGGCGCTTGTGGACTTCTTGCAGACGAATATTTCCCAGAAGTCCGGCCGGACGTATGCAGGTGGTCTGACCAAGTTTGAGCCGAGAGAAATGGAGCGTGTCTTTGTTCCCAATCCTGATTTATTGACTGGCGGAGTTGCCCTTTGATCGACCCGCCTATCTGGAGCGATGAACAGCTCGAAATCGACCGTCTTAGCGCCATCGCCGCCTTCTCAAAAGAACGCCTTGAGGAGCCTCTTGAGGACTATCTCGAAGCGTTCGACGTTTATCAGGGATACGTCGAAGAGGTTCTGGAGACGACCATCGACCTTTCCAACCTGGATCACACGGGCCTCGATGTCCTGAGCGACCCGCGCCTTCTAGAGGCCTTCCGCTATCTCGCCGGTCCACCAATTTCTGAAGACGACCTGAAGGTTCTTGCCGATGCCCGGTCGCTGACCAAGAAAAACCTTGAGACAGAGCCAGAGCTGGTTCAGAGGCTGATAGATGTTGTCCGTCAGGTTTTGGATCGTCGACGCTTCGCATGGGTTGTAGAGAACCGGGAGCCTACGGAGGCGGAGCGAAGTGCTGCCGTCTTGGCTTCGGCCGCCCTCATGGCTGCCAGCCGCGCCCAGACAAAAAGGCGCACGGCAGGAAAGAACCAGCAGGAAGAACAGGTGAAAGAAGCCCTGCGCCAGCTTGGGTTCACAGAAGTGCCAACACGAAAGATTCCGACGATCTCCGCCGCCCCTGGCCCCGGTGAATTTTGCGGTGAATGCCTTCTCGGAACTAGAAAAGGCGATATTATTGTCCGCTTATGGGACCAAAGAGTGATGCCCATCGAGTGTAAGGTCTCAAACTCTTCGACCAATTCGGTGAAGCGCCTTAACAACGACGCGGCCGTCAAGGCGACCAGTTGGAAAACCGACTTCGGGCTACGGCAGGTTGTTCCGAGCGCCGTCTTAAGCGGTGTCTATAAGCTACATAACCTTAGCGACGCTCAGGAACGCGGGCTGACAATTTTTTGGGCGCACAATCTCAAGCCACTGACCGACTGGATTGAACAGACTAGGTAACACATAACAGTTAACTGTTATCGCCTGCGACCATCAATTTCTGCGGCATCCGGAATGTCGATGCCTCCAGCTCGCAGGCAATCATAAAGCAGTTCTTTCTGGGTCACGCCGCGCTTTTCGGCCTCAGCCGCAAAAGCGTCCTTGATCGGCTTAGGAACATTTGTAAAAGAAAACTGCACACGCGGTGCGCCCTTAAGAGCTGAAGATTTCGCCTTGCTCACGCTTGGCAGTGGAGCTGCCAGTTCCTTCAATTTCCGGCCGTGATCATCACCTTCTAGATCATCATCAAGATTTACGCTGACTTTGGCCATGACCCACTCCTGTAAAAGCTGATAAGACCCCTGCCCTGCAAGTCAGCCAGAACAGATTGTGCAGACCTCCTTGCCGATCCTTGCGGACCCTGACCTGTTGAAGTCATTTCCTTGAAGCCAGTCCGATGCGCGCACATGGCGTTAAGACGCGGCACATGCTGCGCATCGAGCGCATCTATGATGGCTTGAGTGATGTTCGTATTCGTATCCACGTCCATCATCACGACGAGTGCCGGAATTTCTTTCTCCATCGTCTCAGCGACGCTTTGAACATGGGAGTATGTGCGTTTTGCCCCCTTAGCGTCTGCTTCATTCGCCTTTGAGGGTATAAGGATGAGGTTTGCGGCGGCGATAGCGTGCATAGCCATGGCCGACTTGAAACCGGCGGTATCTACGAAAATCACATCGTAGGAGGGTTCAGCCTTTCTTAGGGCTTTGACCGTGGGAATGAGCTTTTCGTCATCCTCTTCGGAGAGCCAATCAAGACTGGTTTGTTCTTTCTTTGCCCAAGATTCCAAGTGCCGCTGCGGGTCTGTGTCGATCACGGCAACTTTTGCGCCGTCCTCAACCATCAAACTCGCGAGAGCTGTCAAAAGCGTCGTCTTTCCAGCTCCGCCTTTTTCCTGAACAACGCTGATAACCTGTGCCATATCTGCCCTCGTTTTTCGTAACCCTTAACAAATAACCCATAACAGTCAACAGATAACTGATATTAGATAAGGGTTATCAGTTATGGAGCCTTGCCTTTGCGCTCATACCATTTGCGGCAGAAGCCAATGAACGCCCCATCAGGATGGCGCGGCGGTTCACTCATCCACATGCGCCATTCCTGTTCAAGGAAATAGACATCCCATGTCGGGGCAGCGTCACGAGCCTGTTCATATGCCGCCGAGGACAACCGGACCGAGATATCTGAAGCGACGGCAGGGCTGTCACCGTAAATGTCGAGAAATTCGGGTTTTGGTGAAACCTCCAGCACGTCATGCAGTAGCCTGAAACTGTAGTCCGGCATATGGGACTGATCCGCATCAGCTTTGCAAATGGCCTTCACCAACCGCTTGAACTCCTTTGAGGTGGAAGTGGAGCCGGTCTTGTGTTGCAGCTTGTCGAGACCGATCCGCCAGACTTCCTGCTTTCCGCAGTGTTTCCTGGCCAACTCGTATATCCGGCGTTCTAGGGGCTTTCGAAGCTGAAAGTACGCCTTGTGCAATGTCAGTACATTCTTGTTTTCAATGGCTTTTACTAGCCAATCACCCATTTCCAGCTCTACACTGAGAAGGCGGCCAGTAGAGTCTTCTTTGACGATTTTGGCGTCAGTGATGAAAGAGATCGACCGCCATTCCCCAACACCATGATCATGGATATTCGTTTCGATCTGGGTGAACTGCAGACGGGTGAGGGCGCGGCGCAAGGTTGCGTATGCCTGTCCAGTCGTGTGCCGGTTAGTTGCCTTTAACAAATCATGGGCAGAGATACGGACACGGCGTCCGATTTCCTGCCCTTCATTCTTTGCTGCCATAAGCTGACTTAGGACATAGATCAGAATGTCCCTGTCGAAGACGTTGGCCCGGCCTTCTTCTGCCGCTGGCGTGATCTTCACTTTGACATTGCCCTGTTCATATTCGAAAGCGGCCATGTCTTTCTTGACCGACAGCGAGAACAGTGGATGCTCCATTGACGCCCTATCGCTTTTGGGGGTCGCGTCCAGAATATCGCACACGAACAAGTCAGGCTCTGTGTGTCGCTGCGGCAGCAAAGCTGTTCTTTTACGAGGACGTGCCATTATTCGATAGTCTACCCACCATTCTTCGACAGTCTGCCCACCAGACGCGAATGTTCTTCGATACTCTACACACCTTTCTTCGATAGTCTACCCACCTTTCTTCGATACTCTACACACCAACAGTCCAAAATAGGTAGAATTTCAAGAGCAAGATCAGTGGGTTAGGAAACGACCGATTCTCGTAACACCTTTAATAACACATATATAACACCCAGCTTGCCGAGCTGGCCTGGCTCCACCGCACGGAATCTACCTCAAGGCTGATAGAACACGCATGCGTTGACGCCCTGTGTTGTGGCGGTCCACGTCGCCCCAAGAACAGCGCATGTGGAAGCGTTGCTGGCTAAGAAACGCGGAAGCGCAACCGTCAGCACCAAAGCGAGAACGACACCGCCCAGACCAACCCAAGGAAGCCACCGTCTGTCGCTCTGCTGTTTTTCACGCAATTCCTGAATAAGACGCAGCGTGTTCGAATGTTGTGTCGTCGTTTCCTGAAACGATGCGCTTGATCTTTCAGCGCTGTTGAGCAGAACTCCAGCCGCTTTATTCAAACGCTTGAGGCTGTCAGCAATACCACCATCGACGGTTTGGCCGATCAGCTCACCATATTTTTCGGGGTTGGTCTGTTCCCTGGCGGCGAACGCGGCGATCCGCGCTTCAGTCGAGACCGCGATTTGTTTGTTTGCAACTTTGGTAAGGCCGTCGATCCGGTTGGACATGCTGGCGACGGCGGTCGCCATGAGATCCAGGGTTTCGCGCAGATCATCATCGGAGAGGGCAGGGAACGCGGGTTGGTCAGGGTCTGGCGTGTTGGTCATGGCGGGTCATCCTTTGGATCATTAGTTCTGCGGGACGAACAGCCCCTTGAACTCAGGGTCGGCATAGTAGCGCAGCTTTTGGGCGACCGCCGTGGCCTGTCCCTGAACGCGTAGGAGCTGGTTTTCTGGGCGGAGCTGCATGATTTCATCGGGAGTCAGCAGATCACGCCCGGTGAGGTTGTTGCTGAAACTGGGATTGTCGCCTGGCTTGTAGCTGTCGGTCTGATAGCCGGTGGTTTCCTGGCCCATCATCTGGCTCAGCCATTTGGCTGTCTCAAAATCATTCACCCCGAAGACCTGTTGCACCCCGGCGTTGGCGATGAAGGTTCCGGCCCGTTCGCCGTAAAGGTCTTTGAGTTGGCTCATGTCCTGCAATATCGGCCAAAGCTGCAGGCCATAGCCCGCCATCAGCCCCATAGCGCGTTCTACGGCCTCCAGACGGCCCAGAGCTGCGAACTCATCCAGCAGGAAGAGGGCAGGGGCCTTGAGGCGCTCCACAGGCCCGCTCTTGCCACTCACAGACACCTCTGCGTCCCGTGCGATGTCCTGGAGCGCCTGAGAGACCAGAAGACGCAGCCACCGGCTGTAGGCGTCCATGCGGTTGGGGGGCAGCACCAGAAACACCGACGTGATCCGGTGGCGCAGGTCCGAGAAGTGGAAATCCGACCGCGATGTGACCTTGGCGATGCGCGGGCTGTCCAGAAAGTGTGTGTGGCGCTGCGCGTTCGACATCACAGAGGCGGCTTCGCGATCCGCCTTTCCAAGGAACCGATTGGCGGCGCGGGCGATCAGCCCGCCCGCCGCATCGCTGTCCTGCATCAGCTCCAGTAGGGCGCGCAGCTTTTCCGGGGGCAGGGTGAGATATTCCCGCACGGTGGCGAGGGTGCGCCGGTCGCGGTCCTCGTGACAGACGCAGAACATGATCAATCCGCCGAGGATGGCTTTGGCTTCCTCGTTCCAATGCGCTTCTGTCACCTGTCCCGGCGGGTCCATCACCAGCGCCTCTGTCAGGGAGGCGGCGTCCTCCCCCAGATCGAGGCTATCCGGTGTCAGCCGGTCCAGCGGGTTGTAGGCAGCGGAGGGCATCCCGGAGACTTCAAACGGGTCGAGGACATGTACCGTCCCGAACCGTCGCCGCGCTTCTCCGGCGATCCGGGCATTTTCGCCCTTGGGGTCGATAACCAGCACCGAGCGTTCCGCCGCCAGCAGGTTCGGGATGACGGTGCCGACACC
>TARA_R110002110_G_scaffold374286_1_pt1 | contig 13432 bp, 9 predicted proteins | sample TARA_R110002110 | Tara Oceans TARA_R110002110 (sample SAMEA4397330) | marine metagenome | biome: Polar Biome; feature: [SRF] surface water layer (ENVO:00010504); material: water (ENVO:00002006), including particulate matter (ENVO:01000060) such as... | depth 5 m
CAAAAGTACAACCTCCTATATTTACCCACAAGGTTTCCCGTAGAACCCATTTTTTAGAGTTAAACATTTAGATTCGACTGCCAAAGAAGGAACTATTGGATTCAAGCTGCAGGGAATGACAGAATTCTGGATAGAATAGCTGAGCCTGTTAAAATTAAAGGAGAAGTCATCAAACAAAGAGACCTTTTGATCCTGAAAGCTGATCCGGTTTCTTATAAAAATTTATACCGTGATGATTAGTGGTTTGAAAATTCTATAAATAGAACCAGAATTTAATACGAACAAACTATTAAGATCATTCCCAATCATTTCAAGTTGGCTTTTTATTTCTCAAAAGTAAAGCTGTACACTCCTTTTGTGGTTCCGAAATACAGTACTTCTTTCCCATTTTCCATTACAGCAACAAGGTCGCTGGTATAAAGTTCTGTTGGCCCGTCTTTAAATTCGACGAAGGTCCAGGAATCTCCAAAATTATTACTCGCCATAAAAAAAAGCGTGCCCTCATCCTTAAACCCGGTCGCATAAATTCTATTTGGATTGCGGGGGCTGCGTTCCATGGTATAGATGGCACGCCTTCCCCTAAATACTTCGTTCCAGGTATCCCCGCCATTCGTTGTTCTTCTAATCAACCCGTTCATACCCACCATCGCAATATTTCGGCTTTTGGGGCTTGTGAGTAAATCCCAGGAAATTCCCCCGGGCGCGGATAGGTCTCCTATGGCTTCAATAAAGTCCCAGGTTTCTCCATAATCTTCCGATTTAAAAATATACGGACCTGAAAGTCCGCTTGCCCCGCCTGCCCACAGCATATTCTCATGAAAAGGGTCAATGTACATAAACCCTGCCAGGCCTCCTATAGCATCCCAAGGCCCATTTCTTGGCTCCCAAATTACTCCTTGATCCCTGCTGATTATAACAGCAGTACTTTTACGTGCAAATAAGTTGTTTCTGTTGGTACGGTCCACAGAAATCTTCTCTACAAAAGAATACTCCCCTTCTCCCCCAAAATTATTCATAAAAGGGAACCACGTTTCCCCGTTGTCTTCCGTTTTATATATCGTGGTATCACCATCTCTTGTACCTTCAGGGCTCACGGATGGGATTACCGATATAAACGCACCCTCCTCCAATTTTACAATGTCTCCTACATCAAACTGGGTTAGCCCTATGCTATTAAATTCTGAGGCTTCTTTTTTATACACGCCCGCCTCGGTGGTTACTAAAAAATCTCCGGTGTCATACTTCAGCGTGTTAATATGTATGTCCTGCAAACCACTTTCAGCCCAGATTCCATCAGTATTTACTTCGTTTTCATTTTCAAACAAAGAGCAATTCATTACCACACATACCACAGCTAACAGCCCATACGTAGTAAAATTTTTATTATGTAACATTCTATTGATTGATTCCTATATTGGTTAGTACTACGCATTTAAACATACAATATTTTAGAAAAGAAAAATTATGAAACTCAATTTAGTATATTTATTTGTAGTGACTATGTTTGTATTCAATTCCTGCACCGATAAGGATAATATACAGAATAGTTCATTGCCGGTTGAAAATGAACAAACCCATAAAAAAACGACAGAAGAGAAAAGAGAATTTATTCCCGGACAGTACATTGTAATTCTTAAAGAAAATCAATTGAGAGAAGTTACGGAAGCTGCTGCCCAACGTACTACTCTTAAAATTAATCAGGTACTCTCTGCTACGGGGTTATCAAGAGATTCCGTATTTGCTGAATATAAGTATGCCACAAAAGGATTTGCAACCCGCTTAAACCCACAACAAGTAGAGCTCTTAAAGCTTAATCCTTTGGTTGACCGTGTTGTGAAAAATCAACGGTATCGTGTCGGGAGTATCGTCTCGGATGCTGACGAAGAAAATTCGTTATCATACTCTGCTATGCATACAAGCCAGACGGTACCTTGGGGTACAACCAGAGTTGGAGGCCCACACGAAGGTACCGGTCTTACGGCATGGGTTATTGACTCCGGTGTAGATTTGGATCATCCCGATTTGAATGTGGATGTTGCTAATAGCGTAAATTTTGTGTCCGGAGAAATTAATGATGATTTACTTGGACACGGCACCCATGTTGCCGGTATTATTGCAGCCAAAAATAATTCTTCATATACCGTGGGGGTTGCCGCCGGTGCTACTATTGTCTCAGTAAAAACTTGTGATCAAGACAAGAAATGTTCTAAAAGCAATATATTAAGCGGAATTGACTATGTCACACTAAATGCTTCTTACGGTGATATTATCAATATGAGTATTTGGACAAATTTAGTTGATCCGGATCTTGATGATGCTGTGCTAATATCTGCTTCCAGTGGTCTTAGGTACGTAATCATTGCCGGTAATGCAAGAAGAAATGCTAACACTAATTCACCCGGAAGAGCAAATGATCCTAATATCTGGACGGTTACTGCATTTGATCAAAACGATGATTTCGCAAGTTATTTCTGTTCTGGTAACCCCTTTGAAGGTTCAAACTATGGAGGTTCCGAAATAGAGTATAGTGCACCCGGCGTCGATATACTTTCTCTATATAAAAATGCTTCTACGAAGACTTTTTGTGGTACTTCAATGGCAGCGCCTCACGTTGCCGGGTTGTTACTTATAACCGCATATTCACCAAGTTTAGTGACCACTGATGGAACGGTAAACAATGATCGCGATCCTGTTCCTGATAATATCCCGGTTTATCATCCATTAGAAGTTAACGTATCAGGTCCTAGTTCTCTAGATTCAGGAGTACAAGGTACTTGGACGGCAACACCTGTTAATGGCCAAGGAGCTTCATCTTATCAATGGTATTATCGTGTTGACGGTACTTCTCCTTGGATTTCAGCCGGTTCTAATTCAAATTCGTTTAGCTGGACATTTACCAATTCTACATCTTCTGGGTATTGCAGCAGGTGTAAAAGTTGAAATAAATAATACCTATGGCCCTGAATACGCTGAAAAAGAATACCCCGTATTTATTCCAGCACCCGGTTGTGGACCCGGTGTATTTGGTTGCTAATTGGTACTAAACTTAACTTTCTGAAAAGCCATTCTAAAAATAGAATGGCTTTTTTATTTGGAGGAATTTTAGTTCTTGATATCTCTCGTCAAAACCTCACTCATGTAGTCAAAGTATGGGCGAAGTACCAAAAAAGATTTTACAATCTCGAAAACAAAATCTTCCGAAAGTACATCTTCATCCGAAAAATGATGAGAAAGATGAAACTGTTTAAAACGAATCAAGTCAATATCCGGATGATCTTTATCGAAACCTCGGGGCGCTGTTTTAACGGCTTCCCCCTCAAAGGAGCCCCAAATCTTTTTAAAATCTGAATCCGAAAGTATCTCCCGAAGAGGCTTAGAATCATGAGCAATATCTTCGCGAATCAGTTTTAAATCTGCTGAATTTGGGCTAAAGAAACCGCCGGCTATAAAACAATTTCCCGGTTCAATATGAATGTAATGTCCGCCTCTTAGCCATTTTGTAGCCCGAGACATTCTTGCCCCAAAAAAAGATTTGTAAGGTGACTTATCTTTTGCGAAACGGACGTCTCTATAAATTCTGAATAGCGATTTTTTACCTGAGATGGTTTCGATATTATCGACTTTCTTCATTTCAGCAATTAAACCATCCATGAACCCTATCATATTTTCATGAGCTGAACGATATCGATCTTTATTTCGCTCGAACCACTCCCGATTGTTGTTCTTTTTCAGGTCTGAAAGAAACTCAAGAGTTGGTTTTTTAATCGGTTGCATTGATCTGTCAGGGTTTTCTTTAATTTTTTCTCTACTCTTAGTACAACTTTTCCAAAGTTGAGCTTGGTAAATATTTAAAACTCACTCCAAAACTTTGGAAAAGTTATTCTCCGAGACTATCTGATTCTACTTCTTTCAACACGCGTTTATTATCGTTTGAATTTGTATCTATCAATTTGTTGTATGGACAGGTTTCTGTATCAGTTAGTTTTCCTACATTGCAATTGAAGTGAAATTTAATATTGATTTCTTATAATCAAATTTACAATATCGTAAGTAGCTTGTTGTGATGAAATAGTTTTCTTTTTGAAAGATCTGAATACAATTCTCTGATCCCTTGACATATCAACAAGTAAAGCTTCTGGCGTTAGACCGGAGGAATATTTATTAAATATTTTTGTATTTGAAACGACAGGAAAATCAATGACCCCATTACGTATAAGCACATTAACCTCTTCGGTGGATTTATTTTCTATTATGCCAATTAGAGATAAGTTTTCAGAAGCAACATCAGCATGAAGTTTATTAAAAACAGAAAGTTCAGAAATACAAGCTAAACAATCATCTTCGGATATAAATATTACCAAATTAAATCGGCTGTATTGGTTCAAAGAATTATCAAAACCACGAAAAAATTCTTTATCTCCGTCGCAGCTTAAAATAAATACGCTTAAAAATAGTACGTGGTATTTATTGGATTTTATCAAGCTGGACTTGAAAGAGTTTATATTCTGAGATGTTCATATTGACACTGTTAAAAAACAAATGGTCACCGTAAAAATTGAATGAGTTTAAAAATTTTGGGGCTGTATATATTTTTACCTCTAACTCTTCAAATTTATCAATGTCTTTTAAATTGATTTTTCCAAGATAGTTTTTTGCTTCAGAATCTTTTCTATCTACAAAAGAAATCCATAATGTCCCTTTATTAATATGTAATTTTTCTATCAGAAAAAGCGAATTCATAAAATTAAAAAACTTCTCTTTGTTTGCAGTCTTTTTATTTAATATGGATTCGTTCTTTCTGATTATTTCAGATTCAAGTTGTATATGGGTTACTGATAAAGGAAGGTTCTTAGATATAATGTGAATTATATTGGAAGTTGTTTTCGTATATACAATTATGCTATCATTTGAGAAAAAAGTAGTTCCATTTGGAGAAGTAAAATTAAATGCTCCAGGGCGGGAATCTTTGATGCTAAAATTAATCGAGTCGGTCTCATAGTCTACATTAGCTATAGGAAAAGGAAAAACTTTATTATTTGACAACTTTAAATCGTAGCTCTTTTTGTTCATTATAACATTATTAGTCCAAAGTCTTAGAAACTTTCTTTCTATTTCCTCTAAATTCTGATCTAGTTTTTTTAAACTTCCATTATCAAAAACATATGTTTTTCCCTCGTGCTCTGATATAGAATTAATCGCTGTAAATTCACCCGGTCCTCTACCTTTTTTCCCGAATGTTATTTGGTTGGTTCCACTTTTATCATATCTAACTATATTTTTCCCCGTTTTGGAAAGAATTATATTATATATATAAAAATAGTTTTCAGTTTCTACTAACCTAGGAGTTTCAATAGAAGCAGGAAGTTTAAAAGTTGTAGACCTAAAATCACTATCCAAGAAATCTAAGCCTAATATTTTCTCCTTTTGAATCGCTTTTTTTATATGGTCTTCTGCTATGCTTTTATCCAAGTCAAAACTTTTCTCAAATTGTTCTTTAAGCAAATTTTTCTGAGAATCTGGCATATGTGGAACGTTTACTTCATTACTCCTCGAACAACTCTCCATAAATAGACCAATAATTAAAATTAATAAAACTTTATTCATTATACATTAAAACAAAGCGCAATTAATCAAATCGTACTTTGTTTTTTTTGAAATTATGCGCAGAAACCAAATATACCTGGACACTCTTGAAAAACTAATACCCAATCTGGTGCAATTATTATGTATGTATAATTCACTTCACTTGCGAATGTATCCTCAGAATCAATTTGACTAAAATACACTTGGGCTTGAGTATTATTTTTTTTTGAAGGTATAACTGTGAATATTGCAAGGGCTAAGAACAATATTATTTTTTTAATCTTCATAATCATCCTTATTATTATTATTATTATGCATAAGTATGCTTTACTGTAGACAATTTAACCTTAAATTTCAAAAATGCAAATTAAATATTGAGCCTACTCCGAAAAGTGCTTTTGTCCAATAAAAGCGACCTTTACAGCCCATATGGAGAGGCTAAAATCAGTCAAAATCGATTTTTTGGAGTAGGCTCAATATTTAAATTTTAGGACGTTCTGATAAAATTAGTATGTATACTTTCAATGTTTAATTTCTAGTATATCTTCAAAAGGGCTTTTTCTACGTTAGAATAAATAGATTAAACTAATCCCTATTTAATTTTCTATTCCTCTTTCTTCTTTTCTTTCAGTACTCTTTTATTATCGTTTGAATTTGTATCTATCAATTTGTTGTATGGATCAATTCCGGCTGATATCGGTTTTTGATCAACCACAATAGAAATGGAGTTTTCAATTTCCGAGATCTTATGTTTTTTCAAATACAACACTTTTTCTTTGCCTTCTTCATCCACGCCAAAAACTCCAACGTCAATCCAATCAGCCAAAGGAAGAGATTGAATTGGTCTTCGCCTGCCTTCTATCTCTAAAGAAAGGCTATCACCGGCAGCGTCAAAGTATGTTCGTTTTCCTTCCTCGTTTGTTCTGTACTTAGCCGTATAGAAGGCTAACGTAACTTTGAACGTACTGTCTTCCAGCGTTTCAAAAGTAGCATCTTTTACACTGTTATCGTACAAAGTGATTGTTCTGAACATATCTTCCAGTAAATATTTCAACGAGTCAGGAGTGGCTTCATCCAAATAGGAAAGAAATTCCAGCGAAGTTGTGTAAGGTGGATTTTGAAATGCTACCGCATCAATATACTTGCTAAGCGCAGCATTCATGTTCTTTTCGCCGATATAATCACTTAATGCGTACAGCACCAAAGAGCCTTTGTTGTAATGTATATATTGTTGGTTTTCATTATAGATAAGAGGTTTTTCTTTTCTGGATTCCAGCGTTCTTCCTATTAAATAACGATCCAATGCATCTTTCAGGAAGATCCGCATTTTATCCTGACCATATTCTTTTTCGAGTACTTTCAACGAGCTGTATTCCGACATACTTTCGCTCATTACCGTCGCTCCCTGAACATTTGCGCCAATTACCTGATGTGCCCACCATTGATGCGCCACTTCATGCGCCGTTATACTGAATGGATAATCAACTCCGTCTTCGTTTTCTTCATCAACTTCGGCAATAAAACCGATTGCTTCTGAATATGGAATAGTATTCGCAAATGACTGAGCAAAACCTCCGCTCGTTCTTGGGAATTCAATGATCCGAACTTGTTTAAATTGATATGGGCTGAACTCCTTCGTGTAATAATCCAGTGATCGTTTTACCCCTTTGATCATTCTGTCAACATTGTAATCGTGATCTTTGTGATAATACACTTCGATTGCGATGCCATTCCAGGAATCTTTGGCCACTTCAAACTCCGCAGAAATGAAGGAATAGAAATTCAGCATCTTGCTGTCCATTTTGTAATGGAAATATCGGCGACCGTCTTCAATCCAATCCTTCTGTAAATAACCCGGTGCAATCGCAATCTGTTCGGGAGTGGTGCTGATGGTTGTCTCGAAGTCTATCCAATCTGCATCGTAAGCAATGTAGTTGTTCTGTAAGGAGACAGAATCAGTTGGTGGAGCCATTCGCTCTTTAGGAGGAAGACCGAACTTCTCACGCGATTCTTCACCTCTTAACTCACTGGCAGGATTGTATCCTATTCTAGGAAATAAGCCGTTGTTGACGAATGTACCATTGGCTCTAATTGGAGAGTTATTTCTAAAAATCCCGTTTGGCTTATTGGAAATTTTAAAAGTAAAAACTACTGAATCTCCGGGTTGTAATGCATTTTCAAGCTGGTAGATATCGTAATTCATGGAATCATCTTCCAACACAAGTTCGAAGGGTTTTTCAAAACTAAACTCGGTTATAAACCCTCCATGATCTATATGAATTGAATCTATAGCTACAGCCGTTTTATTAAGCAGGATATACCTTCCTCTCGCTTCAAAATCTCTGGTCTTTGGAAAGATATCCAGATCTACTTTTACATCTACAATTCGAGGTTGAGGAATGTGTTCAAATTTCCCGTAGTTTTTTTCCCAATCGGCCAATCTTTTCTCTAATTGTTTGGAGGATAGGTTTTCGTTATTAACATTGTTTACATAATAGATCCAACTTCCCATCGCCAAAAATCCAATTAAACTGATTGAAAAAACTCCCTTCAAAATTGGCGAGAATGCTTTACCAGCTTCGGAAAGGCGTTCATTGATGGAATCAGGAACTCCTCTTCTAAAAAATACAATGGAAAGTACATACAGTGCTATTCCAAGCAATAACCAGTATAGCTTATAAATATAATACGGCGAAAGACTTGAACCGTATCCGTTCATATCAGAATAGGCTGTTCTCGGAGCTTGATTGAATTTAAAGATCATTTGTTCAACACCGATCTGATCTAAAAAGGTCAAGCCAATTGAAACGATCAGCAATAAGAAAAAACCTATATAAAAATTCTTAAATAGGGTATGCACAAAAATTGCCAATAATCCCCAGATCATCACATGTACTAACTTGATCCCAAATAGCTCGAATAAATACTGGCCTATTTCAAAGTTGAAATATCCGTTAAATAGTTGGATTCCCATCCCGAGAAACATAATTCCTAATAACAGAACAGCCTGCATTTTGATCAATGCAAAAAATTTGGATAATAAAATCCCCCAATTCGGCATTGCCGTTGAATGTACGAGTTGGTCTATTTTATCTGTTCGGCTGCGATGGATCAGCATCCCTGCATATAAAAATGTGAGAAGATTGATAAACAGCCCAAAGAATAAGCCCGGGAATTCTAACATTTGCCAGGTTACAGGAAGGGTGTCCGTTCCGTATATTTCTGAACTAACGGATATAGTTACCAATGAAAGCAACAAACCTAAAATGGTAATTATTATAAACGCCCAGCTTTTGATGATATATTTAAAATCAGCATTAGATATGACCCAAGCTGTTTTCAGATTTTCAACAAATGAAAAATTGAGGCTTACTTTTGGCAATTTGATTGCCATGATACTACCAAAATTCTTTTTCGTAACCACTTTGCCTGCTTTCCTGAAAAAAGAAAAACTAAATGCTTCCTGATCAAACCGGAAAGTTCGGTACACAAACCCAAAGACCAACAATCCTATTCCTGTCCACAGTAAACGGTTATAGAGAATAATGTCTCCAAAAGGAAGTGGATTTTCATTGCGTTCATAGATTGTCCAATACTCTGTGTAAAATCCATTGGCTTGTGCTCCAAATGGATCTAGCATAGCTGAAAGAATCTTGTTATCGCTGTCTTGAGTTAGAACGGCGGCAAAACTTTGGATGATGATCAATCCCAGAACAGTAATAAATCCAACACTAACGTTTCGGGCAAAAGTCACTACTGCAAAAACGATCGCACCATAAAAAATGAGATTTGGAATCAGATAGTACATAAATGACTGTACGTAGTTCATCAGTACAAAAGGCCCAAGCAATTCAGGATTGGTTCCCGGCATCACACTTCCCAACATAATCCCGATTGCAGCAAACAGCATCACGATGATGGTAATAGTAAGTCCACTCAAAAGCTTAGCGAGCAAATATTCCCATTTCTTAAAAGGATAAGAAAAGATCACGGAATGCATTTCATTATCAAAATCTTTAAAAATAGTGCCCCCAATAATGGATGGAAGTAAGAAGAACATAATGACATTCATCTCATTGAGAATACCATTAATCGCAATGGCGGAGTTTACAATGGTCACTGAGTTTATACTTGCCGTAATTCCTTCAAAAATTCCGGCTGCTGTTGCCATAATAAGCGTTGACAAGAAAAACATGATTCCGCAGTAAATATAGAAAAGCGGCTTTCGGAACCAGTATCGAAGTTCAAATGAATAAATAGAATAAAACATAAGGATGATTTAAGCAGCTACTACTTCGCTGTCTTTATGAAGGGTTACGAAGTACACATCTTCTAATTCGGGATTACTTGAAGAAAAGCTTTCATCCGGTTGCATTTCGCTGTGAACCCGAATGTTCAATGAATTATCCTGATTGAAATTTGAAGAGATCACATTGAACCTTGCTTCATGATCTTCCAGTTCTTCCCGCTGAATAGTCTTGGTCCACATTTGTCCTTTTAGTCGATCCACTCCTTCGGTTGGGGTATTATGACTCAGAATTTTTCCGCCGTTCATGATAGCCATATCGGTGCACAACTCTTTCACATCATCTACAATATGCGTTGAAAATATTACGATGTTGTTAGTACCGATCTCACGAAGAACATTTAGGAATCTATTTCTCTCAGCCGGATCTAATCCTGCAGTCGGCTCATCTACAATGATCAATTTTGGGCTGTTTAAAAGCAATTGTGCAATTCCAAATCGTTGTTTCATTCCTCCTGAATATCCTTTCACATTTTTTTTTCGAACATCCCAAAGATTGGTAATCTCAAGAGCAGTTTGCACAATTTGTTCTCGTTCTTTTTTGTCTGTAATTCCTTTAAGTCGGGCGAAATACATCAGCAAATCTTCAGCGCTCATTTTCGGATAAACTCCGAAAGACTGTGGTAAATATCCAAGCGTTTTTCGAAGGCTGATTTTATCCTCCAGAATATTTATATCATTAAAAAATGCCGTGCCTGAGTCCGGAGCTTGTAAAGTAGCGATGGTTCTCATCAATGTTGACTTACCCGCACCATTCGGCCCAAGAAGCCCAAACATTCCGGCCGAAATGTCGATTGTTACATTATCAAGTGCCTTAACACCGTTTTTATATGTTTTTGAGATTCCTGATAGAGATAATTCCATAAATAAATATTCTTGTGTAAGTAAATTGTGGGGATAATAACCATTACTCCGTTAGTAGCAAAAAGTTGAGTGATTATTACAGGGAAAGATTTTTCTTTAAATAAAATTACATCAGTCCTGAAAGGCTTTCTTGTTTAAAATGTTTTAGCAAGAATCTTTTAGATAACAATTGTGTTATTTATACAGGCGGACTGTTGCAAATAATTCATTTGGCTTTTTTAACTCATCCCGACATCCTCCGTCTTTTGATCTATTCGATCAAAATCCACCTCCTTCTGCCAAAGGCATCCCTTCGGGAAAAGGAGGATTTTTCCTGCACTGTAATAACTTAAGTTGCTTTATTTTTTATGCAGTACTAGTGTAAAGTCAATGTTCAGATGTCGTAAAACACCTGTCAGATTTTAAACTAAATGGTTTACGTAAAGTTACAATAGCCCTAAAAATCTGACAGGTCTAGGACAATTCATGGATGACGCTACACTAGTTTTATATGGATTGTTTCATTTAAAAAGACGTCCTTCATTTTTTATAATTTCAGTTTGAATGTGATTTGGCTAGGTTCAAGAAATAATCTTCGGCATTGAGTTCATGAAGCAATAGCCAAGCATCACATAAAGAAGTGAGCAGGACAAAATCTGCTGAGGCACGAAGCATTTGGTTTTGTACCTCACTTCGCAGATGCCTGGCGCGGAAGGAACTCAGCCAGGAGTTTTTGTTTCTTTTGTCGGTACAAAAGAAAATATAATGAACTTTTAGGAAAGCTAGTTTGATAGGGGTTCCTGTCTACCAACAAAAGTAGGCTTCGTTATAACTCGAACACATTTTAGATCTATTTGATCAAAACGACAGCACAGAACGAACTCCTACAACCAATGCGTCGTCAATTTCGGGAGACAAATTTGGGTTTTTGATATACTGAGTATCTAGCTGAAATGAAAAGTGTTTGGAAATTTTTGCCAGATAAGTAAGCTCCACATTCAGTTCACTTTCTGAATAATCATTTCCCAAAGATTCCTGTACACCTTTAAAAGATGTCGAATTTAAAGGGAGTGCAAAAGCCACTCCTGTTTTGTCTGAAGGTCGATTTTCAAGTAATCCAAGGTAATTTATACCTGCACCTATGTAAGAATGAAATCGGTTTATTTTGTGATTTGTCATTCCAAATCTTGTAAAACCAGATATAGACTCGTTAAACTTAGCTTCTGCGAGCACATAAAATCCGTGATCAGATTGCTGTTCTCTCTGCCAGCCCGTTCTTTCTTGAGTGTATTTCCATGCACCCAATGCAATTCTGTACGGACTGCCCATAACAACTCCTCTTTTCAACAATGGATTAGTTGTTGGTTTGGTTATTGAGAGCTCAGAAACTAACAACGCTCCGTCACCATCACCTAATTTAACGGTAGTTCCTCGTGTGTTTCCCGGCTCGGAAGGAACTCCATCTAAAATTGCCGCTTTAAAAATTAGTCCGGGAGTAGGATTTACTTTCAATCGTACAGACAAAGAAGTTAATGGAAAAATAGAAGGACCCGTTATTCCTGATGAGGAGAAATCAGGTCCAATTCCATGAGAACTGTTCATAAATAATAGTCCGGTATTGATCACATCAAATTCTGAATTCAAATCATACAAGCCTACTAATAGCGAAGAGTTTATTTCCTTAAAAGACCTTTGAACCCAGGCTTCGTAAAGCCGCCACGAATTTTCAGCCTCGATATTTGATAACGTTTGAATATCTCCGGAAAGCGCCGATATACTTCTTCCCTGATTTCCCAAACCGTAAATAAAGAAGGAGAAGTCTTCTATATCGAAACGAACATTCACATCAATGTTGTCCAGATAACGAGTTCCTGTTTCACTGCCTCCTGCAACATTAGAATAAATATCAGCCGTGTAAATAAATGAAGCTTTTACATTTTGAAAAAGGTCTTCTTCGCTATTTTGTGCTGATAATTGAGCGGTCCCAATAAAAAAAGCTACCAATATAAGTGCTGAATTCTTTCCGTAGTTAGTAGCCATAACTTTTTTTTGATTGTGCCCTGTAGATGTCAGTTTTTTGTATTTATTGTACGTTTAACAGCAGGTGAATGGAAATACATTCCGCATAAATGATATTTATTTTATTGATAAAGATGACACCCGAACTTTTCCTTAAACAAAATTATGATGACTACTTCATTAAAGAAAAATTCATATATCAGATAACTTAGTTAAATTCCTTAACTCGATTTATTTACTTTTAATAGAAAAATATTCATAACTGACAAGTTGTATATAATCATGACTAGTGTAAAGTCAATGTTCAGATGTCGTAAAACCTGTCAGGTCTAGGACAATTCATGGATGACGCTACACTAGAATATTCTTTATAGTTCTTATTCTTTTTACAACAGCTTGCGTACAACCAAAAATTGAACCTAGTTCTCCAACTAATAACCCCCTAGTAAATATTGTTCAAGAATGGGGTGAAAACTCACAATTAGGAGATCTTAGAAACAAACAGAATACTAAAAAGAGATTGAACTTCGGTTTTGGTCTGGTTTTGGAGTTCGAGGTAATCGGGGAGTTCTACTTAAACTAACTGATAAAGCTTGGGAAGCTAAATCAATTCAAGTTTTGACCTGTGTAGTTTTTGTCTGTAGCGACAGACTTGCTTTGGCCGCATTTTTTACCGTCGAT
>TARA_R110002110_G_scaffold90050_2_pt1 | contig 13428 bp, 13 predicted proteins | sample TARA_R110002110 | Tara Oceans TARA_R110002110 (sample SAMEA4397330) | marine metagenome | biome: Polar Biome; feature: [SRF] surface water layer (ENVO:00010504); material: water (ENVO:00002006), including particulate matter (ENVO:01000060) such as... | depth 5 m
GTCGAGTTCCATGCCCTCTTCGACGTCTTCATCCTCAAAGCTGCAGACCTTGGCGAACAACGGCTCCTTAGAAGCATTGAGGTGCTTCACGAAGTCGACCAAACCGCCCTTGTACTGAAATGTGACGTCTTGCTCGCGTTCCGCGCGCTCGTCTTTGAAAACGATCTCGAGGCCCTTGTTCAAGAAGGCCATGATCTGCAGGCGATCGAGCACCGTGCGGGCGACAAACTCGGTGCCCTCGGCCTGGAAGATCCCGGCGTCGGGATAAAAGGTGATACTCGTGCCGGTCTCCCGGCCGCCCGTCGGTGTCTCACCCGCAGGCTTCATTTCGGCCTTCGGCTTGCCACCTTCGAGGTAAGTCTGCTCATAGCGAACGCCGCCACGGTCAACCTGGATTTCGAGGCGAGTCGACAGTGCGTTGACGACGGAGACGCCGACGCCGTGAAGCCCACCAGACACCTTGTAGCCGCTCTCTTCGCCGCCGAACTTGCCACCGGCGTGCAATACGGTTAAGACCACTTCAGCAGCGCTCTTACCCTTGTGTTCGCCTGACGGGTATGGGTCAACCGGGATGCCGCGACCGTTGTCGTCGACGCGGCAGCCGCCATCCGCCTGCAACGTGACGACAATACTGTCGCACACACCGGCCATTGCTTCGTCGACCGCATTGTCGACGACTTCCCAAATCAGATGGTGCAGGCCTTGCAAACCAGTAGAACCGATGTACATACCGGGGCGCTTGCGTACGGGGTCGAGCCCTTCGAGCACCTGGATCTGTGCGGCACCGTAGTCGCCAGGTTTGTTGGACGTCTTTTCGGCAGAAGGCGTCGGCGTCGGCTCTGGAGCCTGCTCGTCGCCGGTTTCAGCGGGGGTGTCAGCGGTGTCGTTGGACACTCAAACCTCGATGTCTTCAAATCGTCGGACACGGCGCAAGCACGCCGTGCTTTTCGGGGCGATGAGAGCGCTTGCGCCAGGTACATCAGACCGACGGCAAACCCTTTCCGCAATTGGTTCTCAGTGTACTCCATGGGTGTCACAGAGATGCGATTCCGTGGTGGCAAACTACACGATCGTCGGAACAGAGGTACCCACTGGTTTTTTGGCCATCTCGCGGCACTGGCGATGACCTGTTTTCAAAGTTGAACGAACAGCTCGAGGCATTGGTTTCGATAGCAGATTAGCGCGTCCGTGCAACACGCACTTCGACGCGTTCCACCTGCACACGGGCAACTTCCTCCAGCCGAGCGATAATCGTGCCGGACAGGAACTTGACCTGAGTGGCCCATGCAACGTCGTCGGATTCGACAGTAAGAACGCCCTGATCGAGCCGCACCGGTCGGACGTGCGCAGCAACATTCGGGCCGACGGCATCAGCCCACTTCCCGAAAACACCGCCGATCTGAATTCGATCGGTCCCGCGCAACGATTTCATGATCCCGTCGAGCGATTTCGTGATCGGCACTGGTTCAGCCATCAGGCATGTCACCGTAGCTGCGTGGTGAAGGACTTGAATGCTTGTCAGCCGCATGATCTGTGACTGTCACCGGCATTGGAGTATCAAATCAAATGCAACCTCGGTGAGCTCATTCGACAACCTTGCCTCCTTCGATGCGGAGGATTCGGTCAGCCTGTGCGGCGGGTGGAAGCTCGCTCGCCGTCGTGATGATTACTTGACCAGGTGGGATGTGTTCAAGAAGGGCAGTGGCGCGGTCGTCGTCAAGTTCAGAGAGCACATCGTCGAGCACAAGTACCGGCGCTGATCCTGTGCGTTCGGTGACGAGTTGATGCGCGGCGAGGCGCAATGCGAGCGCGAGTGTGCGTTGTTCCCCTTGCGACGCATGCGTCCGGCTTGGTAGGCCGTTGATCGTAAAGCTCAACTCGTCGCGGTGGGGCCCAACCGTCGAGACGCCGCGTCGAAAATCAGCAGTACGCGCCGCCTGCAAAGCTGAGACAAGACCGAGTTGACGCCACTCCGGTTCGTACGTCAGACCAATAGGTGTCGAGATGCCGGCAAGACGCTCATACGCGTCTTGGACCAACGGGGTAATTCTCGAGACAAGGGTTGCTCGGGCGTAGCCGAACTGATCGGCAATTTCTGCGAACTTCATGTCCCATACGTCGAGGGTGACTTCAACTTCACTTGTCAGGCGGCCGTTGGCTTGCTTGAGCAGCGTGTTCCGTTGTTTAACGATTCGGTCGATCTCAAGTCGGATCGCGTCATACTTGGTCGCGAGTGCAACGAGTGTGTCGTCCATGTAGCGACGCCGGTCGCCTGGCCCGCCTTTGATCAAAATAAGATCGTCGGGCGAAAAAACTGTGACACGCACCGAGCCGAGTAAGTCACGGACTCGCACCAATTTCTGCTTGTTCACTTGCACGCGATTCCGACCCGCAGCAACAAGTTCGGCTTCAATCAAGGTTTCACGGCCATCGTCATGACGGACAATTGCACGGATAATTGCTCGCAGAGCACCAGACTTGATGAGTGCGTCATTCGGCGCCCCTCTGAAACTCGACAGCGTTGCGAGATAGGCCAACGCCTCGGCAAGGTTCGTCTTGCCCTGACCGTTGCCGCCAATAATCGCCGTTGTCCCGGACGTCAGATCAAACGAGCCTTGTGCGTAGTTGCGAAAATCGATCAGCTCGAGGTGCTCGACAATCACAGTTGGCAGATTAGGTCGCCCAGTTTTTGTGTGAGCGATTCTGACAAAAGTCGCATCAATCGCTCACACAAAAAGGGAACGCCGGCTAGCGCCAAATTACGGAACGCGCACGGGCATCAGGAGGTACAGGTAATCGTCCTGCCCAACACCGCGCAAAACCGCTGGCTTCATGGGATCCATGGTGGCGAGCGTGACATCGTCAGCGTCGATTGCGTCAATACCAGCAAGCAGATAATCCGGGTTGAACGCCACGGTCATCTCCGCACCGTCGTAGCTCGCGTCGATCTCTTCAACGGCGTTACCGACGTCCTGCGTGATCGCCGTGAGCTGCACCGTGTCGCCACCAAGCGTCATACGCACCGGAGTCGAATCTTGAGCGAGGATTTTCACACGGCGAATCGCTTCGATCATCGCGACCTTGCTCACGGTCAGCAAGTTCGGGTAGCTCGAAGGGAGCAAGTTGCGATAATTCGGAAACTCACCCTCGATGAGTCGAGTGCTCAAGCGGGTTGAGCCAGCCTCGAACGTTGCTTCGCGCTCGCCAAGGCGAACGGTGAGGGTTTCTTCGTTGCCCATGAGACGCTGCAACTCGTTCAGAGCACGACCGGGAATCAGGACCTTTTGACCAGAACCGAGCATGGATGAGTCCGGTAGATCACGGACGGCCAAGCGGTACGAGTCGGTAGCGACCATCCGAAGGCCGTCATCTTCAGATGCCAAGAGCACACCGGTGAGGACTGCGCGTGCATCATCAGTCGAAGCTGCGCGCACAACTTGGCGAAGTGCCTCGGCCATGTCGGCGGCAGGAAGTGTGACTGCGTCGCCGGCAGGTTCCATTTGTACCGGGTAGTCGTCGAGAGACAGCGGGCGCACAGAAAACTGTGATCGGCCAGCGCTGATCGACATCTCGGCGCCCGAGTCACCGTCGGCAAGGTCGATTTCGACCGCACCTGAGGGAAGTGCCTTGACGATGTCAGCAACGAGGCGTGCGGGTACCACGGCGGCGCCATCACGTTCACCGCCGACCTCAATCGACAACCGGATTGTCAGCTCAAGGTCGGTACCGGTGATGGTCAGCGAATCGCCGATCACCTCCATCCGCACGCCAGCCAATACAGGCAGCGTGCCAGTCCGGTTGGTGGCGGCACGACCAGCCGATCCAACGGCGTCAGCAAGGACGTCACGTTCGCAACGAAACTTCACAGTGGGCACTTCTCCTCATGCATGGATGTTTCAAAGAACAATGTAAGTAGTAGGTGCTGTGGATTGGGGACAACCCACCATTCCTGCAGCGTAGAGCCGCCGTGGGCTTCCACAATGGATGGACCACTTCTCCCCAGGTTGCGGCTTACATGCGTGTGGTCCAGTGGACAACGATGAGTTGTCCCCTTTTCTTGTGATACTTGCGCGCTGGTGTGTCCCCTGCTTTGCAGCAGTTGTCCACCGATATTCGCGCAGAGGCGACGTTCGCCAGCGCTATGAGTGGGGATCCAACGGCGTTGACGAGTGCAATTTCTCATGCTTTGAGCTGCTGCTGGAGGTCGGTGACTTGGTCGTAAATCTGCTTGCGCTCACTCATCAGTCGCTGAATTTTCTCATTGGCGTGGATGACGGTGGTGTGGTCTCGTCCGCCGAACAACCGAGCGATTGCGGGGTAGCTGAGATCGGTCATCTCACGGAAGACGTACATGGCGATTTGACGTGCCGTAACGAGGGGCCGCTGTCGGCTCTTGCCCTTCAGCGCTTCGACCTCGAATTTTAGAATCCCAGCAATTTCGGCGAGCAACTCTTCATCGGTGCGATGCTTGGGCTTCGTGTCGACCATGAGGCCAGCAAGTTGTGTCTCAGCCAACTCGGTCGTGATTGCTTCACCACTGAGGCTCGCGTATGCGGTCACTCTGATCAGGGCACCTTCCAACTCTCGGATGTTGGTCGAGAAGTTAGTGGCAATGAAGTCGAGTGTTTCGTTCGGAACTTCGACATGGTCACGTTCGGCCTTGTTCCGGAGAATCGCTGTGCGGGTTTCGAGATCCGGTGGCTGGATGTCGGTGAGTAAGCCCCATTTGAAGCGGCCACGGAGTCGTTCCTCGAGTGTCGGGATGGCGTCCGGCATGCGATCAGAACTGATGACGATTTGCTTGTTTGCGCCATGCAGCGTGTTGAAGGTATGGAAAAACTCTTCTTGGAGACCCTCTTTACCGGCAATGAATTGGATGTCGTCGATCAGTAGGACGTCGATGTCTCGGTAACGACGTCGGAGCGCGCTGGTGGTGTTCTGGCGAATGGCGTCGACGTATTCGTTCATAAACGTTTCAGTCGACACGTACCGCACTTCGTGGTGTTGGTAGTTGTCGTGGACGTAATGGCCAATCGCGTGGAGGAGGTGGGTCTTACCAAGACCAGCTGAACCGTAAATGAAGAGCGGATTATACGATCTACCAGGTGTTTCGGCGACTCTGAGAGCAGCAGCCAACGCGAACTGATTTGACGCTCCCTTGACGAACTCCTCGAAGGTGTAACGCGGGTTCAATCCAGCTTCGTCAACATGGGAACGTGTGCCGTTCTCGTTTCCCATGTGCGAGAAGGACGCCGGTGAGGACGCCGACGTCACGTTTGGCTCGCTCGGTGTCGGTTCGTTCTCGACTGCATCGGATTTTGCGACTTCGATGTCTATCGAGCGATGTCCTTCTCCAGCTTCGTCGAGTGCGTCTGTCACCAGTGGGAGATACCGGGTCAGGATTCGGTCGCGCACGTAGGCGGACGGTGCCAGTAGTCGCAGCATGCCGCTGCCGGCGTCGAGCGGGATGATGTCCTGAAAGGTTGAGAACCAAACGGACTCAGCGAGCTGGGAGCGAAGGAACAGCGTGACTTGTGTCCACACATCATCAGCGTCACTCACGTGGTGTCAATTTCCTTCGAACGTCGGATTCCCACTCGTCGTGGCATGGTCGGCAACAGACTCTGTCCACATAGTTGTCCACAAGATGTGGACATGTGCGGGGCCGGCGGCGGACATCTGAACATAGCAGGTTGTAAACGGAACCCAAACATTTGTAGAAACACGCCGCATGCTGGGGTAACGCTGGGTAGTCCTCGATGTGAATAACTTACAACAATGTCGTTTAGCCGGCGCTGTGGGTCAACTGTGGAGAACGAGGTCTGCGGCGTGAAGGCGTTGGAGTGCGATTCAAACGTTCGTGCTCGGGCGATTGGACGGGATCTGAGTGACGTCCGTAAGTCGGCCGCCTCGCAGGGGTGGTTGGGAGACGCCCCTCGCGCGCCGTAGCCTTTCTTGGTCAGTCCACAGGAAGTGCCCACCAGGGCACGTATTTCCCCCGGTCGTGACTTGAAACGTCCGAAAGAGAACGTCGTGAAGCGCACATTTCAACCAAATAACCGTCGCCGGAACCGTAAGCATGGATTCCGCGCCCGCATGAGTACTCGCGCTGGTCGCGCTGTGCTGAAGTCCCGCCGTGACAAGGGCCGCACACGCCTCTCCGCCTAACTTGATTCACCGGGTCTGTGATCGTGATTCGTTTACCCGCCTTCGGCGGGAGGGCTTGCGCGTCCGAAGTGACGCCATGTGGTGCTCGTTTGTTGCCGATCCGAGTGTGTCCCCGCCGCAAGTGGCTTTCGCCATTGGCCGCGCTGTCGGTCCTGCTGTGACGCGCAATCAGCTCCGCCGTCGGCTGCGTGGCATTCTCGGAGCCATGGATGTCCCCAATGGGTTGTATCTCTTCGGGGGTCGTCCATCCATGAGCGAACTGACGTTCGCAGAACTTGAAACCCGTGCCGCTGCCCTTCTCGACGCAGCACAGCATTCGCGAGCGTATTCATGACCCGCGGGCAGGTCGTTGAGCTCCCAATCACCGACCTGCTAGCCGAGATCACCGACACGACCGAAATCTGTCTTTGTCCTGGTCACGGGCATCGTGAGCAAGGTCGGTCTGCATGGTCACAACGCCAGCTACTCGGTGCCATTGTCTTGTATCAACGCGCGCGAGAGGGCCGACTTTCGCCGTGCCGTTTCTTCCCATCTTGCTCGGAGTATGCCCTTCAGTCCGTCGAAGTGCACGGCGCCTGGCGCGGCGGATGGCTGAGTGTGCGTCGCCTCCTTCGGTGTCGACCACTTGGTCCATCCGGTGTTGATCTTGTTCCCGCCGGCTCATCTGCCACGTCGCGCGAATGCTGCGGTGCTGGCTCATCTGCATTACTTACTCCGATCGTTCCGACAGTGATGTCCTCCACTCAACAGAAAGGCGGCTGACCGATGTTCGAGATTCCCGCTGGATTACTCGCCTGGTTCTACAGCCTCACCAACGATTACATCATTGCCATTGCGCTCATTGCTGCCGTGGTCATGGCGATCACGACTCCCTTGACGCTCAAGAGCACCAAGGGGATGCTGGAGATGCAGCGCCTGGCGCCGGAGATGCGCAAGCTGCAGAACGAGCATCGCAACGATCGCCAGAAGCTCAACGAAGAGATGATGAAGCTCTACCAGGAGCACAAAGTCAATCCGATGGCGTCGTGCTTGCCGATTGCGGCACAAATGCCGATCTTCCTGGTGATGTTCCGTATCTTGCGTGGGCTCGTGTACACACCGTCTGACACGAATGGCGCCAAGGAAGTCGCATCAGCGACGTTGCGTGCCATTGGTAGCCCCGACACTGTCCAGGGGTTCATCCCTCGCTTCTTGGCGAAAGACTCTGACCTCTATCTGTCGCTTTATGGCCGGACAGACATGCCGTCGTGGGGTTTCAACCTCGATCTCTCGGCATTCCAAGCCATAGGCAATGGCGTGAGGGAAGGCCTGATTTACACCCTCCTCGTGGTCGCGCTAGGTGCGCTGTACTTTGCCCAACAGAAGATGGTGGCGGCCCGCGCGGCAATTAGCCCGACCATGTCACCGATGCAGCAGAAGCTGATGCAGTACCTGCCGGTGTTTTTTGCCGTGTTCCAGATCTTCTTCCTGTCGGCACTCGTCTTCTACTACATCTTCCAGACACTGCTCCGTATTCTCCAGCAGTACTACATCACCAAGAAGTTTTACGGTGACGACGAGTCACTCGGTCGTCAGGCCCAGCGCGCTGGCGATGCCGCTCGTGAAGAGTCGAAGAAAAGCGGCGACTCCGGTGGCATGCTCGCTCAGGCCAAACGGGACCTTGCAGCGGCGAAGGGCGACGGCGGATCCAAGTCCAAGCAGCGCGCCGAGAAGACGGACAAGACCGAGAAGCAGTCGCCGGTGACCAACAAACGGGTCACTCCGTCGAAAAACGGTACGAAAAAGCCAAGTGCGAATCGCCCGGCTCCGTCGGGTTCGAGCAAGGGTCGCCCGACACCGACGCGTCAAGAAGCCGAAGCTGCCCGCGCCAAGCAAGCGCAGAATCGTCCTAAGTCGTCCGGCAAAAAGAAGCGCTGACGAATCAAGATCGTGAGCCGACCGCATGGAGCGGCGGCCAGTCGAAGGAAAGAGAGAAATCATATGGAATGGGTGGAAACCACTGCCAAAACGATCGAGGAAGCGCGAGAAGCAGCACTCGATCAACTGGGTGTCGGAGCCGACGAGGCCGAATTCGACGTGCTCGAGGAGCCCAAGCCGGGTCTCTTTGGACGTACCCGCGGTCAAGCTCGCATTCGTGCTCGGATCATGCCGAGCCCGGCGCGCGCCAAGCAGGAACGACGCCGTAAGCCCAAGGGCGACAAGCCTCGTGGTCAGTCAGCTGCGGGCAAAAAGCAGCCTGACAAAGCATCGAAGGAAAGCAATGACGCCCCGACAGAGGCAGCGTCAGCTGATTCGTCCGAGCAAGATTCGGCTACAAGTACGAGCGAGCCGAAGACCCGATCACGCGGCAACAGCCGTAGCGGCACCAGCCAGGAGAAGAAGATGAGTAACGAAGAGCGCCCCCAGTCCGATGTGACGCCGCAAGAAGTGGGTGATGCAGCTGTGTTGTTCATGAACGACTTGGTGAGCGCCTTCGGTGGAACGGGGACGGCTGAACTGACCGTCGACGGAATCGAACTCGACGTGCAGGTACATGGCGAAGACCTGGGTCTTCTTGTCGGCCCGGGCGGCCGCACATTGAACGCGGTGCAGGACTTGGTGCGCGTTGCTGCGCAGCGTCGCCTCGGTGACCATGAGACTCGCTTGAGGATTGACGTCGCGGGTTACCGTGAGCGTCGTTCGGCTGCACTGTCCAAGTTCGCTGCCGAAGTTGCGGGCCAGGTTCGCGAGAGCGGCAGCGCCCGTTCGTTGGAGCCGATGACCTCAGCCGATCGCAAGGTCATCCACGATGCGCTGAATGACGAAGATGGTGTGGTCAGCACCTCGTCAGGCGAGGACCCGTATCGCAGGGTTGTCGTCGAGCCGGCCTGACAGGTCGTGACGGTCGAGCCGGCCTGACAGGTCGTGACGGTCGAGCCGGCCTGCTGACATACTGATCTTCGTGAACGAGGATCAGGTTGAACAAGAATTGCACGAGGCGCTGGGAATTTCCCAGCGCCTCGGCTTTTTGGGGGAGAGGCCTATTGCCGAGGTGATCGAGCACGCTCGGGCCTTTGTGACGGCTTTGGATGGCGTTTCGGGTTCGGTCCTCGACTTGGGCGCTGGCGGAGGCGTTCCTGGGCTGGTGTTGGCCGTGGACCGACCGGACCTTGCAATCACGCTGTTGGATCGGCGGACGAAGCGGACCGACTTTCTGTCCCGAATAGTCCGCCGAATGCGCCTGGATCATGTGACCGTCGTAGCGGCCGACGTCGACGATGCCATTCGCCAAGGTCACATTGGATTCGATGCGGTGGTGGCTCGTGGCTTCGGCCCGCCAGAGTTCACCCTTCGGACTGGGGTCCGTTGTCTGGGAGAGCCCGGTGTCATCGTCATCAGTGAACCGCCGAGAGGTGATCGGTGGGATGCGGAGCTGATCAATTCCCTTGGGCTCGTACGGGCCCCCTCTGATAGCCGCGTCGTTTGTTTCACGCGAGAATGAGCCTCCTGACCAGGGGCGACACGTGAAGTCTGAAGTCAGATCACAGCGCTGTGATCTGACTTGAGGGATGTTTCACGTGAAACACCGCGCGTCCCGCGGATGTTGAGAGTAGCGATACCAGAGCGGCGTTGTCTCAAATGTTTCACGTGAAACCAGGCGGAGATAGTTGTAACGCGTCGTGGAATGAGGCACAGTAGGAACGTCCCGAACAGGACGAGTTGACCGGCGTTTGGAGAATGTGTGTCGGATACCGAGGAACCCTCCTCCCCTACTGTAAGTGAACCTATCCGAACGCCCGAGGTGGCCGCAGCTGTCGGACGTTCACTCCCCCGGATCATGGCGGTTGCTAACCAGAAGGGTGGCGTCGGTAAGACGACCACCACCGTGAACCTCGGCGCGTCACTTGCTGAGCTCGGGCTTCGGACGCTCCTTATTGATCTCGACCCGCAAGGAAACGCATCGACGGGCCTCGGGATTGAGAATCGCGGCCTCGAACTCTCGATGTACCACGTACTTATGCACGAGGAGCCACTCGACAACGTGGTCGAGCCAACTGATGTGAAGAATCTGTTTGTCGCACCGGCTTCACTCGATCTTGCAGGTGCTGAGATTGAACTCGTACCGGCGTTTAGTCGCGAGCAGCGCTTGAAACGGGCGATTGATGCGGTGATTGACGACTACGACTATGTCCTTATCGACTGTCCCCCGTCGTTGGGGCTCCTCACCGTCAATGGTTTGTCGGCTGCCACCGAGGTGCTGGTGCCGATTCAGTGTGAGTACTACGCTCTGGAGGGCTTGGGACAACTGCTTCGGAATGTTGATCTTGTGAAACGGAATCTCAACCCCACGCTGGAGATGAGCACGATTCTTTGCGTCATGTTCGATGCTCGAACCAAGCTTGCGGGGCAAGTTGTTGCTGAAGTTCGTGAGCACTTTGGTGACAAGGTGCTCCGCAGTGTTATTCCGCGCAACGTTCGCTTGTCGGAGGCACCGTCGTTTGGCCAACCCATCAATACGTTCGATCCAATGTCGCGAGGTGCAATTGCATACCGCGATGCAGCAAAAGAGGTGCATGCTCGTGTCACGTCGTAGTGGTCTTGGCAAGGGGCTGAGCTCCTTGATTCCCGCAAGCGAAGTTGCCGATGGAGGCGACGGCGCGATTTTCGCTGAAGTTCCGACGGCGTCGGTCGCCCCGAACCCGAACCAGCCTCGTGTGCACTTCTCTGAAGAAGGACTCGTCGAATTGGCGGCGTCTATTTCGGAAATGGGTGTCCTGCAGCCGATTCTGGTTCGCCCGGCCCCAGAGGGAGAAGGCCAGTACGAACTGATTGCGGGCGAACGGCGCTGGCGCGCAGCCCAGCGGGCAGGGTTGACGACCATTCCTGCGATCATTCGCCTCACTGATGACGTGAGCTCGGTGGAGCAAGCGCTCGTCGAGAACCTACACCGTCAGGATTTGACTCCGCTTGAGGAGGCTGCGGCATTCCAGCAACTGATCGAAGACTTCGAGATGACGCACGACCAGGTGGCCACTCGCGTCGGTAAAAGTCGGTCGGTGATCACGAACACCATCCGCTTGCTTGGCTTACCGCCGGCTGTGCAAAGTCTGCTGGCAGACGGTCAGCTCTCAGCGGGCCATGCTCGAGCGCTCCTCGGCACACCAAACCGGGCCCGTCAGGAGTCGTTGGCTCGGGCATCGGTAGCTGAAGGGTGGACCGTTCGTATAATGGAACAGGCAGTTCGCGGCCTTGTGGCTCCATCGGCTGAGCCTGTCGCGGCAGCAGAGCATGTGGCGACGGGTACGTCACCGATTGACGGAGCGGGTTTGACGCCAGCAACGCAGCTTCGCCCTCCCGGACTTCTTGAACTTGAAGAGTTATTGGCAGATCGACTTGATACTCGTGTGGCGGTGACGATGGGTGCGAAGCGTGGACGGGTCACGATTGATTTCGCAGATCTCGAAGACCTTGAGCGGATTTATCGTCTGATGTCTGGTTGAGCCGCTCCCCTCTTAATGAACTACATCGGTGTAATTTATCCACAGGTCGATACTCAAGCTGGGGATGACGGTAATACTTGTCCACACATTTTGTGGCTCGTTGACTGTAAACTTCGCAAAGTGATATCTGTGACGTGAAGTCGCACTTTGGGTGACGTAGATTTGAATATGTACTCGAGGGATACGCACATCATGGGGAAAATGTTGTGGATAAAGTCTCACGCGCGGACGCGAGGTTGGGGAGGCGGCGGATCTGTCTGCCTGTGGCTCTGAACGATGTGCTTGCGACTCAGACGTCGGGCATGGGCAGCGGACCGTCACCCCAGCGCCGAGCAGCCTCGACCACGGCGCGGGTGATGAGGCTCGTTGCGTCAACGACTTCGCGGACCGGTCCCAGCGAGCAGAGGACGGCCGGCATCTGTGTTTCGCGGAGTACCGGCAGTCGCATACCGCGCAGCGTTGGCGCCATCGGGAGCGTCCGCTCGAGCTGCTGAACGACGTGCGCGGCGAGTGAACGACCACCAACAGAGACGAACGCAGGTACGGCAAAATAGGAAATGTCACAACACAAGTTTGGGCGTGCTTCGAAACCGATGTACATGGTCGCCCGAAAGCGGTTCGCCGCCGCCGCCTGCGCTCCGGCCTCGTATTCGTCGGTGGACATGACTGTCGCACCGTTTTGGCGAAGTGATCGAGCGACGGAACGACCCACAGAGCTGAGCCCACCGAACTGGCCGACGACGATGCGCAACGACGCGAGTGAGGTAGGCGTGCGCACCGATTCAAGTTCGCGGACCGACGCAACACCTGGTCCCGACCCACTTTGCCGGCGAAGCACGTCCAGCATCTTGACCGTTTTACGGCCACAGATACCATCGGCTGGAAGCCCACAATTCTTCTGGAAGTCGGTGAGTGCGCCGATCGTGGTAGGCCCCAGGATGCCATCGGGGCGGCCACAGTCGAAGCCAACGTGGTTGAGTGCCCGCTGGAGGTCCTCAACGTCGTCTCCGCGTAGCTGGGGCGCCTTGAGCAACAGTGTGCGGTCACCAAGTCGGTGGCCTGCTTCAATCACGGCGAGCCAGGTCTGTTCATCACAGATCCCGTCGACGTTGAGCCCACGCGCTTCTTGGAAGCACGCGACGGCTTCGAACGTGGACGCGCAAAAGAAACCCGCCTCGGCGCCTACCGGGGCGTACCCGGCGGCACCGAGGCGGCGCTGCAAATCTCGAATTGGTTCGCCGCGTTGCCCCTCTGCGAGGGGGAACGGGGTCAGCTGTTTGGAAGGAATTCCTCGAGCTCCTGCAGTAGTGCGCCCTTGCTCTTGGCGCCGACGAGTCGTTTTTCCACTTCACCATTCTTGAACACGAGCAGCGTCGGGATGCTCATGACGTTGTATTTCATGGCGAGGTCGGGGTTGTCATCGACATTCAACTTGGTGATTGCGATGTTCTCACCGTGCTCGGCGCTGATCTCTTCGAGGATCGGGGCGATCTGCTTGCACGGACCGCACCATTCAGCCCAGAAGTCAACGATGACGGGGGTAGTTGCAGCTCCGACGACTTCGTCGAAAGTTGCGGTTGAGAGATTGGTGATTCCGTTTGCCATGTGGAGGCAGCCTTTCACATGCGGGTCATTGCCCTGTGTGACGCAAGACCCACTGTCTTGTCGTTCGATTCAGTACAACCGTGATGCCGACAAGATCATTCCCTCTTGGGCAGGACCAGCGCTGTGTAGGGCGAATGTCAGTAGTTGGGAACGTTTGCCTCGATGTCGTGTGCAT
>TARA_R110002110_G_scaffold403866_1_pt1 | contig 13425 bp, 5 predicted proteins | sample TARA_R110002110 | Tara Oceans TARA_R110002110 (sample SAMEA4397330) | marine metagenome | biome: Polar Biome; feature: [SRF] surface water layer (ENVO:00010504); material: water (ENVO:00002006), including particulate matter (ENVO:01000060) such as... | depth 5 m
AGGTCCGCAATGGTCAGGTCGGTACCAGATCCAACATTTACATGCTGGTTGCCGGAATATTCTCGCAGAAGAAAGACAAGCGCGTCGGCGCAGTCATCAACATGCAAGAATTCACGTAGTGGAGACCCAGTGCCCCAGATTTCCATTGATCCAGCCCTAGACTGCTTGGCGTCGTGCGCTTTGCGCATGAGCGCCGGAATGACATGCGAGTTCTCAAGATGGAAGTTGTCACCCGGTCCATAGAGGTTGGTTGGCATGCCCGATATGTAGTCCACACCGTACTGCCGCCTGTAGGCTTCACAGAGCTTTAGCCCGGCGATCTTGGCGATCGCATACCATTCGTTGGTAGGCTCAAGCGGCCCGGTCAGCAGGGAATCCTCGGTGATCGGCTGCTGCGCCAATTTCGGGTAGATGCAGGATGAACCGAGGAAGAGAAGTTTTGAAACTTCAGCCCGGAAGGCCGCCTCGACCACATTGGTTTCGATCACCAGATTTTCGTAGAGAAAGTCAGCGGGATAGGTGGCATTCGCAGCAATCCCTCCAACCTTGGCCGCCGCCAGAATGACTGCATCCGGCTTTCGGTCTGCCATCCAGGCCCGCACATTCGCCTGATCGAGCAGGTTCAGCTCGTCGCGGCCGGCTGTAATGACCTCACAATTCTCCTGCTCGAGACGCCTGACGATAGCGGCACCGACCATTCCGCGATGGCCGGCGATATAAATTCGCTTGTTGCTGATTTCAAACATGGTCCGGTCTTCTTACAGGTTGGAACGCTTCGCGTTAATCCAGTGATGCCGCCATTCGAACCACGGTTTCGCTCGCATCTAAAAGCTTTAAGCTGATCGGTCTTTGCGCCAAGATTCGCGCTCAACCAGCGCAATGTCAGCACGCACCATCTCGGACACGAGATCCTCAAATTTCGTAGTGTGCTTCCAACCGAGTTTCTCATGCGCCTTGGTCGGGTCACCAATCAGCAAATCCACTTCTGTCGGGCGAAAATAGCGTGGATCAATCCTCACCAACGCATCGCCTGTTTTTGCGTCGCGGCCGACTTCGTCGACATCGCTTCCTTCCCAGGCAATGGTCCGTCCAACCTCAGCGAACGCCAGTTCGACGAATTCGCGGACGGGATGGGTCTCACCGGTGGCCAGAACCCAGTCATCGGCAACGTCATGCTGAACGATTCGCCACATGCCCTCGACATAGTCTCGGGCATGCCCCCAGTCGCGTTTAGCATCGAGATTGCCGAGAAACAGGGTTTGTTGAAGGCCCTTCTGGATCGCTGCAACAGCCCGCGTGATCTTGCGCGTAACGAAGGTTTCGCCGCGCGTTGGACCTTCATGATTGAACAGAATGCCATTGGAGGCATGAATGCCGTACGCTTCTCGATAGTTCACGGTGATCCAATAGGCATACAGCTTCGCCGCCGCATAAGGACTGCGCGGATAAAATGGCGTTGTCTCCGACTGGGGAACTTCTTGGACCTTGCCGTACAGCTCCGACGTCGATGCCTGGTAAAATCGCACAGTGTTATCAACGCCAAGAATCCGAATCGCTTCAAGCAAACGCAAGGTGCCCAATGCATCGGCATTGCCGGTGTATTCAGGTGTTTCAAAGCTCACCTGAACATGGCTTTGCGCGGCCAGGTTGTAAATTTCGTCAGGCCTGGTTTCCTGAACCAATCGAATGAGATTGGTGGAATCGGTCATGTCACCGTAGTGGAGATGAAACTGCGTTTCATGTTCGTGTGGATCGACATACAACGCATCGACCCGCGCCGTGTTGAACGACGACGAGCGGCGCTTAACACCGTGAACGATGTAGCCCTTATCGAGCAGTAACTGGGCCAGATAGGCGCCGTCCTGACCAGTAATACCAGTGATGAGGGCAGTTTTCTGAGACATTCGGGATCCAATGACAGTTTCAGCGCCAGGCGCTTGATTTCGGCTACGCGGTCTTGCCTGACCAAACTTTGAATATCAACCCGTTCGGGCAGCCTCCCGAAGCGACTTTCGCAAGCAGTGAGAAAGTCATTGCGGGTTGCCCGCTTCCTTTAATCGCTGCTAACGAATAGCTGTAGGAGCACTGTCGGCCAACTGGGCGATTGTTCCCTAAGACCCTGCCCAGTTGCGAGTATATTCTGAAATGAAATCTCTTGTTGTTCTATCCGATACCAAGTCGCACGCTGGCGTCTGCGACTTGGTCGCCCGCACCACGTGGTACTTGGCTCCATATCGGGAAAAAATCAGCAAAATTCACATACTTTCAGAGCAGACAGATGAATTCGATGTATTCCAACTGCCCGAGATTTATGATCCGGCGCTGACGGCGCTTGTGGCTGAAATGCTGCCCCAGTTTACTTTCGAGTCCCTGTCGACACTCGGCAACGCGCAAAAAAAAATCATCGTTGACGAGGCGGAGGCCGTGTTTCTGGCATCAGCGTCAAAGCGCAAGACCAGCGATCCATTGCTCGCCAAGATGGTGGCTGCAGCGAAAGAGAAGGGCGTACTTTTTGAAGTCGATCCGAAAAAGACGCGGATGGAAGGCTCCTTCTACCTGTGGGCCGGTCTCAAGCTATTCGACGATGCCACCGCCCTCGCTGAAGAGAATCGCCATCGATTTGAAGAATTCAAATCGTCTTTATCACCAAAGAGACGGGCATATGTGTTCGGCACCGGGCCCAGCCTTTCTGGCTTTGCGGCCTCACACGATTTTTCGGACGGCCACTGCATCGTGTCGAATTCGATGGTCAAGAATGCGGACCTCCTCGCCCAGCTGAAACCAGTGGCGATAGTTGCAGCAGACCCGATATTTCATGCTGGCTGCTCCCGATATGCTGGCGCGTTCAGGACTGAGCTTATTCAAGCCCTGCGCACGCATGCCTGCTATTTCATCACATCCCTGCGCGACTACAACGTGTTCCACGCCTTCCTGCCAGAAGACCTCCGCAGCAGGTTGATCGGAGTGCCCTTCGACGGCAAGGCGCCGTTTAATCCCGACCTAAGTAAAAATTTCAGCGTTCAGCCGCTGGCCAACATTTTGACTCTGCTCCTGTTCCCGGTTGCAGGCACAATCACCGGCGAAATTTGTGTTGTCGGTTGTGACGGACGCCCGCTTGATCAGAACACGTATTTCTGGGGGCACGACAAGTCTACCCAGTTCAATGACGAGATGGAAAATATCAAGCTCGTACATCCGGCGTTTTTCGCGGTCGACTACGATGACTATTACTCCGAACACTGCAAAAATGTAGCATTGGCAGTGGATGCTCTCGAAAATCTGGACAAGACGGTTCAATCCCTGACGCCGTCCTATATTCCTGCCTTGGCGGCTCGCGGCCCAGAAAGTCCAGTACCCCGCACTGTCGACGCGCTTATCGATACAACAGACTATGGTGATACCCCGCATATCGTGCTGCTTGATCCGGACGGCAAAAACGCCTCGGGGCACTTCCTCGCCTATGATCGACGCATATGGGAATCGGCCTCGACCTTGCCGCAAAAAGTGACGGTTCTGGGTCGACTTGATTTCGAAGCCGAAGCCGCGCCAGCAGGTCTTGAAATCAAGAAGTGCTTCACAGTGCACAGCTGGCAAATAGCTTCCAGGAATGACGGTACGCGAGCGCGCCTGACACTCAAGTTTATTTCGGAGCTCCGAGAAGGTCTTATACAGATCGTTAAGGACGACAGCCGACGAACGATCCTTTACCTCTACTGCGGCAGTCTTGAGCACGTCTATGCGATTCAAACCGTGTTGAAGAATTTCCCGAACGTCTGCGCCAACGTGAACCTGTTCTGGCAATCGACCGCGACATACAAGGTGACGAGCTACGTTAATCGTTGGCGACCCCTGATCGCAGAGTTCGCGGGAAACGCGCAAATCTATCTCACTGTGCCGACCCAGCGTGTGGGACGTGACGTGGAAAAGTACTTTGGCCTCAAGTTACAGGTTGCGCCTCATCCCAGCACGACATTCTCCGATGCAGCAGCAGCCGAACTTGCATCGTCGCCAAAGCGTAGCAGGCCTGAAAGACCCGTGGTGCTGTTTCCAGGTGGAGTCCGAACCGAAAAGGGTTTCGGCTTGACTGTCGAAGTTGCTGAACTGCTGAAGGGCGCGACAGACCTGACCCTCCGCATCAGGGCCAATGAAGATAACTCCCAATCTGCCGCGATGGAACTGCTGGAAAATCTCCGCGAAACAACCGCAGAAACAGTCGACGGCTATATGACAGAGGACGCATTTTCGCAATTCCTGTCGAATGCCGATGTTATTGTATGCCCCTACCTGCCTTCGCATTTTGCAGCGAGAACCTCCGGCCTGGTCATTGACGCGATGATTCTTGGTCAGCCTGTCGTTGCCCTGAAAGACACATGGCTGGGCGACTTTATTGAGCAGGAAGGCTTCGGCATAGCCGCAGAACCCAACGGGGCCTCTATCGCTGCTGCCATTCGTCAAGTAGTCAGCGACTATGCGACTTTCGCATCGCATGCAGCCAAAGCGCGCAACGCATATCTCTTGACCAATTCCTGGGCCCGCCTCGTCCAGTCCATATCCGAAGATACGCTCGCCCGCGCAAACCCAGAAAACACAGTCAAAGAGAAAGCCACAGAAGCTGATCGGAAAGCCGCTGTTGCAGAATTGCCATCCAATCTGCGCTCCGCAATATTCCTGCCGACTGACCGGATCCCGCTTGCCGAACAAATCAATGGCATCAAGAAAGTCGCTGAACTTTATCGTGGCACCCTTACGGACGATTACGGCCCGAAACTACGTGCACTGAAAGCTGCCCGCAGGAAAAAACGATGCTTTATCATTGGCAACGGCCCAAGCCTGAAGAAAACAGATCTAACGCTGCTCAAGCGCGAAGACACATTCGTAACAAACGGATTTTTCCTGAAGTTGCCCGAACTCACATGGGTGCCGAAATATTATGTTGTTGAAGACCATTTGGTCGCGGAAGACCGGGCCCACGAGATCAACTTGCTCAGGGGCTTTAACAAGCTGTTTCCTGCAAGCCTGCGCTATATCCTGAAGCCGGATGAAGATACGATCTATTTCGATCATCGCCCCCGCAAGAGCTTTCCTCACGGCTTTGATTTCTCCTTCGATGCCGACGAAAACACCTTTGCTGGCGGAACCGTAACCTTCACTTGCATGGAGTTGGCAGCCTATCTTGGTTACGAGGAAATCTACCTGATCGGCGTTGACGCGAGCTACGCCATTCCGAAAGACGCAGAAGTTTCCGGTGGTGGGCGCGTCAAAGAGATCGACATGGCGTCGGACGACCCCAACCATTTCCACCCGGATTATTTCGGCAAGGGCAAGCGCTGGCACGAGCCGAATGTCAATGTGATGATCCAAGCCTATGAAGAGGCAAAGCGCGCCTGCGATGCCAGAGGACTCCCAATCGTGAATGCCACGATCGGAGGCGAACTCGAAGTATTTCCGAGAACATCCTACAATGCTCTTTTCGGACCAAAGCGTAAGACCGTTCGAACACTGATCATTGACATGACACTCATCGGCGATGCCACGGCAACAGGCGAGCTCAAAGCGGCACTGTTCAAAGGCTGGCCTGAGAACGAAATCCTGCAGCTATTCGCGGCCGGAGAGGGGAGAGTGGGCCTTTTCGCACAAGGTCAGGTCGAGATTCTCGAGGAGCCAAATGGCTTCGACATGATTGCAATCGATGCTGCGATCGAAGCCTTCCAGCCTGAAGTCATTCTTTACCGCCCCACACCACAGACGTTAGCGCTTCATACCGTGGCGATGCGCTTGATAGACCAACTCGGTCTTCCTTTGGTCACATGGATCATGGACGACTGGCCGGCAGACTACATCCGATCCAATCCCAAACGCGGCGCGAAGCTGGATGCTGATTGGCACGCCTTGATAGAACGATCCAGCGCGAGGCTTTCCATCAGCCAGAGCATGTCCGAGGCATTCGGGGCACGCTATGGCTTTGCGTTCACACCCATCGCCAACGGAATTAGGCGAAGCGATTGGCCGACTGCGACACGACGCGCCGCCAACGGCGCCTTGAAGATTCGCTATGCCGGCTCACTCGCTGAAAACATGACGCTTGATACAGTCAAGCTCGTATCGCAAGCGGTGGAAGACCTTGCGGCCGACGGGACTGATGTCACCTTCGAAATCAAGACACGGGAACGCTGGCGTGACACCCTTCAGAGTCATTTCAGTGATGCTGTCCGGACCTCCTTCATCGTAACGGACCTGTCTCCGAAAGAATACCGCGCCTGGCTTTCTGAAGCTGACGTGGTCGTCATCGCATATAATTTCGATGACGTTTCAAAGTCGTACACCCGCCATTCTCTGGCCAACAAGCTACCGGAGTGTCTTGCTTCGGGTGCCGCCTTGCTCGCTGTTGGCCCTGCCGATATTGCAACCATGTCCGTGCTTGAGGAGATAGACTGCGGGATGCACGTGAACGAGAATCAACAACATCAAGTTGCAGAAGCGCTCCGTAAGCTTGCCGGTTCGGCGGACGAGCGCTACAGACTTGCAGAAAAGGCGCAGAAAGTGGCATCCGAAAAGTTCAATATAAAAACTGGCCGCGAACAGCTTGCCAATGAGTTGACCCGTGCTGGATCAAATCCGGCTGCAGCAGACAATACAGGTAGACCGAGGACTGTCGGTGCGCATGTCGATGAAACGGCCGTTGTTGCACGCTTGCTTTCGAATCGCCGGGGCCGAGACCATATCCTGCTTGATGTCGGCGCCCATTTCGGCACGTCGTCTAGCTATTTCGACAAGCTCGGTTGGACGATTTATTGCTTCGAGCCTGACCCCAACAACCGCATCCGGCTTCAGGACAAGTACGCAACATCCGCAAACGTGACAATCGACCCCAGGGCCGTCAGCGACAAGCCCGCTACAGGCGTTTCATTCTTTACCTCCGACGAAAGCACGGGCATTTCCGGCCTTCTGGCTTTCCGCGATACACATACAGCCTCGGCGACGGTGGACCTCACAACGGTCTCGGAGATCATCGCTGATAAAGACCTTAACAGAATCGATTTCCTGAAGATCGACGTGGAAGGCTACGACCTCAACGTGCTCAAGGGCGTACCTTGGGACAAGATCATGCCGGAAGTCATCGAGTGCGAATTCGAGGACGCCAAGACACTGAAGCTGGGGCACACTTGGAAGGAAGTGGCAGAGTATCTGCGCAAGCGCGGCTACACCGTATACCTCAGTGAATGGCATCCAATTGTCCGCTACGGCATACCTCATGACTGGCGGCGCATTCTGGCATACCCCGGTCCGGAAATGGCACCGGATGCCTGGGGCAACATTCTCGCCTTCCGCGAAGACCCTGGATACGAGGCCGTTGCTGCCGCGTTCAAGGCCTTGGTCGCGCTTCGGACCAAGCCCACGTCCTCAATATCCGCAAAATCACTGAAGAAATCAAAATCTACGCCCCCTGCTATCAAGGATAACGGTATTCCTATGTTGAAAAAGACTCCGCCATCCGCGCTTCCGGCACCGGTCCCGAGCCAGCAAAAACCAACTTGGTACGTGAACTTCGCGAAACGCATCCACGAGACATCCCCGCGCCTTTATGGGCTCATGCGCTTTGTACGCCGGGCGGGTGTGCACCTCGTATCGCGGCCTATGCTGTTGCTACCATTTCTATTGGTAGCGGCTGCTACCTTGATCGGGCTCGTGGTGCCGCAATTCGCGGCATACCGTCCGTGGATCGTTGTCGCCGCATTCGGTGGCATGTTCGCAGCAGCCCTGGCCTATGTCGCGTTCCGCTCACAAGCGCATGCCGAAACGCTGCATGTACAAATGGCCGCCATGCGCGCAGAAACCGCGATGCTTCGTGATCGCCTGTCGAGCGCTCAGATGCTAATTGCCAAAGGCACCAAGCAGGCGACCACGGAATATGTGCGTGACACGATCAAAAACTCGATCACGCCCAAGTTCAACGCATTGAACACCAAGGTCAGCTCGGTCGGAGCGAAGGTGGATACCTTGAAGTCCGACCTGTCGAAAACACAGACGGCGATCAAGGAAAATCAGAAAGATATCCAAACACGTATTGTGAACCGGACGAACAAAGTTGCAGAAGCAGTAGATGTCGCAACCAAAAAAGCCCAATCCGCCACCGCCAGATCGGTCCAGACGGAAAAATGGTCACGGCCTGATAACGCGCATTGGTATCAGTTTTTCAATCGCCGCCTCACGGCCAACCATATCGAAATTCTGGAGACGGAATGGCGCAAGCGCCTGTCTATTCCGGTCAGCAAAGCCGTACTCGGCTATATGGCAACGCGAGCATGCGAGATCGAACGTCAGCTGGAAGGTCGCCTCGCGACGTCAGTTGAAGACGTAATCCTTCGTTCACTGGTCGGGCGCGCCGTCAAGGGGCAAAGCATCGATGTTCTCGAAATCGGCACCCTGTTTGGTACCGGAGCAGCCGTAATGTACGACGTGCTCCACGGTCACTACGAGCAAATCCACTTCACGCTGCTTGATCCTCTCGAAGGCTACTACAATGCCAGTCAGGACGACATTCTCACCGGTCAGCGGATCGATGAAAAAACGCTCCGGCGTAATCTCGAGAAGGTCGGCATGAGTGAGGATCAGTACACGCTGATCAAGAGCCTGAGTACGGATCCAGCTGCGATTAAATCCGCCGGTGAACGTCAATATGATGTCCTCGTCATTGACGCGGATCACTCCTATGCTGGCGTGAAGACAGACTTCGAGAATTACGCTCAGTGGGTGAAGCTCGGTGGGTACATCATCTTTGATGATTACGGCTCGCCCGACTGGCCCGACGTTCAGGAATATGTCGATTCCGAGCTTGCGGATGTTGACTATATCTCTCGTGTCGGCGTGAGCTGGAGAACCTGCGTCTACCGCGTCGTCAAATCGCCGACGCCGGCAGGCAGGAAATCGGCGACCGCCAAACCCCGGAGCCGCAAGGTAACCTCTGAAGTCGAGACTGATACGGCAGCACCGACAGAGTAAGCGGCGGAGGTCGGAACAGGGTGCAACATCTGTTCCGACCCGTATCAGCTATTCGCCACTTGTCAAAATTTAGCCGATGAAGGGCGCAACGGTTTTCACATGCGCCGTCGCGAACGCACGCTCGGTCAAGCGTAGCGGCGAAACGTCAAACTCGCTTTCGCCGCAGCGCACTATATGGGCAAAACGCTCGTAGATCGCAGCATATTCCAGGTTTTCTGAACGGATACGTTCCCCGCCGTTCATGGCAATGGCCGCACCGCCTTCAGTGAGTTCGAGCGTGCTTCCATCAGTGGCTTCAAGATTCAGCGCCCAGGTTTCGCGCGGCGTCTGCCTGAAATCGAAATTGACCGCGATGTCTGCCTCGCCTGCGGTCAACACGAATTGGGCACTAATCGGCATATCGACATTGGCGGGCACATCGAATGTCGTATTGGAAACGCCCCACTCGTGAGGATAAAGCGCCGTCAGGATCGACAGGGCATTGATACCCGGATCGAAAACGCCAAATCCTCCTTTGCGCCAGAGCCAGTCCTGACCAGGGTGCCATTTGCGTGCATCCTCAAGCCAGTCGATCCGCCCCGCGCGCAGAGTGTGGCTTCGGCACCAGTTCGCCGCATCAACCACTTTGGAGGCAAAGCGGGCGTGCCAGGTCGCGAAAATCGGCACAGGTGCAGCTTCAGCCATGCTTCGTAGCTCCAGCGCCTCAGAAACGGTTGCGGCGGGGGGCTTTTCGATCAGGATCGCACAGCCATTTGCACTTGCAACGCGACAAGCCTCAGTACGAATTCCCGGCGGTGTACAAATGGCAACAGCATCGATGGACAGTCCCGCAGCGAATGCCGCGTCGAGACTCGCAAAAACAGGCACGTCACCCGCAGCCGCTGAACGGCTCACCAGCGCAACCAATTCAAAATTGGGGTTGGATTTAATGGCCGGCAAGTGCTGATCGATGGCGATCTTACCGACCCCGACAATAGCGATCCTGATCTGTAATGTCATCGAACCATCGGTCCTGATTGGTGCGGGAAATCAAGGAACTGCGCCAGTAGCGCATCAAGCGCATTGGGCACTGCTCAAGATCGTCGAGGCACTATGCGTATGGCACCCTACTGAGGCGATGGCGAATCAAGGCGCGTCCACGCGTGCGGTACAGTAACAACGCCCCATGTCGGATGTCTTGCTGAAAGAATTGATAAATCCGGATTTGCCTTGCGCAACAGGAACTCGGCACCGTCGAGAATAGTAAGCATGGACTTCAGAACACCCGGATTGATGAAGCCAGGTAAAACTTCCAACATCAGATCGACGGCGTCTCCCTCGCGCACATCGAATGAATCTGACGTTATCTGCGTCGACAGACCGGTGATGTACTGGGTGCTTACCGCCCAAACGGGAATTCCGACGATCAAGTTTCGCATGTCGATAAGTGAACGAAATTTAATTCGTAAACGAATTTTTTCGTCGAAGCCCACGCTATCTATGGGTTCTCCGTCGGCATTACACCAGAATTGTTCAATGTCCGTAATCGCCTCAGGGTTCTCGAATACGGGTCCCATCGCCTTCTCAAGCTGCTGAGGCAAGTCCTTTGCAGGTACATCCTGATCAAGTGTTTCATACACTTCGATCGCCTCGTCCGGCGGCCCCTCGAAATAAATCCTGCCCTTGTGCATTACAATCACGTGGTCGCAGAACTTCGCAACATCCGCCATCGAATGTGAAACCAACACGAAGGCGCTGCGGGCGCGCATAGTCCGCATTTTCGCAAGGCTCTTCTGACGAAACCGGAAGTCACCCACAGCGAGGACTTCATCGATGAACAAGACATCCGGCGCAACCATCGCCATGACCGAAAAAGCCAGACGCATCCGCATGCCCGAAGAATATGTTGCGAGCGGCGCATCGATCGCGTGGTCGAGCTCCGAGAAATCAATAATGTCCTGAATGCGCGCGTGCGTTTCAGCCTTACTGAAACCAAGCGCCGCAGCGCGCAGAAAGATATTCTCCCGACCGGACGCACCTGCCTGGAATCCGGCCTGCAGGTCGATCATGGTGGCCGACGTTCCGTGGATTACCACCTCGCCCGCGTCCGGCATGATCTGGCCCGCCAGCATGCGCAGGATGGTCGTTTTACCAGATCCGTTTAGGCCAATCACGCCGATGGCATTTCCGCGCCTCAGCTCGAATGATACGTCATGTACCGCCCAGAATTCCTTGCCAGTGAGCTCCTCCACGCCGGGCAAATTGATATTCAGAAATGCATTGCGCGCCACACGCGACATGCGCTTTCTCGTATCGCTGGGCCTGCGGGAGTAGAGCTTTCCGAGGCTCTTTACCTGCAGCACGACTTGCGCCGTCGAATCGACATCATGGTCGCTCATGCAACAGCCCTGATGCGGCGTTCCATTACGTAAAAGAAACGCATGGAAATGAGAAAAGAAACGAAAGCAACGCACGCCCAAAAGACCGCAAAAATAAAGTCAGGATAAGCCCCGAAGAACAGGTACTCTCGCGTGGCCTTGATCACCAAGGCGAAGGGATTGATCTTCTCGAGCACAACAAGTGGTCCAAGAGATGACAGTGGAAAGATGACGCCACTCATGAAAATCCCATACTGGAGTACAATTGACACCACGCGCGAAACGTCAGGGACAATAACATTGAAAATACCAAAAATGAGGCCAAGGGACAGAGAGAAAGCCAGTCCGACCAACAATACGAACGCGAAACCCAAAATATTGGGATGCGGCCAGTCCCCGAAAATCGTGACAAGAACCGCCACCAAGGCCAGCCGAACCAACGTATCGAAACACAGACGCGCAAATGAAGCGACAATCGACACCGAAATCGGCTGCGATGTCTTCATGGCATCCTTGTTTCGGCTCTTGATCACTTGAATTGGGCTCTGGATCATATCCCGCATGAGAGCCCAGATGGTAACATTGTAACCAATAAATATGGCTGGGTTCAGGCCATCATGGCGCGGAAAAACGCGAAGGTTCACTAGCAGAATGTAAACTGTGATCGGGATAAGCGGCAGGACGAAGTTCCAGAATACCCCAAACACTGTTCCACGGTAACTGGCCCGAAATTCGCTGCCAAACATATTCGCGACGTGAGCGCGATACGCCATGATTTCATTGAATAGTGCCCGAATCGCCTGAATCGAATCTGTCGAATACCGCTCGTCTGGCACATAGGTTCGCACATCGGCATGGTCTTCAGCCACATTCTCGATACGATCTTGCTTCATGATTCAGGGCCGATCACCAATGGCTGAAAACGCTGGTGCATATTCCACTCCGACCTGCCCGACTGGACTCAGGCTGTCAACATGTCCCTCAGGTGTCCTCAAGTCGACAGTTTAAAGCTGTTCCAAAGTTGACGACAAACGCATTGCCGCGCAAAAGCAGAGCCTTCGAGTTGACTAAGGCGCGGCATGCCACCTCTTCCCAATCACGCACCTGATTTGGCCTCCAGCAAGGGGCCCCTGTTCGTGATCGGGAACGGACCAAGCTTACGTGGTTTTGACTTCTCCCGGCTGGCCAATACCGAAACGCTAGGCATGAATGCCGCCTATCGCCATTGGGATAGAATTGATTGGCGCCCAACGCATTATGCGTGTCTGGATGACGCACTCATTGAAACCCATAGGACTGAAATTTTACGGCTGATCGAAGAAGACCGTACTCGCACCTTCTTCCTGTCAGGCCGCATGCTGGAGTTGGAACCTGATCTTGTCGATCATCCCAAGGTTCATTTTCTCGATGAATTCGTGCCCTACTGGTTCCATGCCCGCGGCAAAGCGCAAGGTCTGACATTTACCGACAGCCCGTATTTCAGGACTACGGCACCAGACTTCGTGACAACTGGTGCCTACTCGGTGCGCTATGGCGCGTTTCTCGGCTACCAGAAGATAAACCTGCTGGGGATCGACCTGACTTACCAGACGATCTCCGAAGCCGCAGCGGTCGACGATTTGCGGCTCGTGATGACGGAAACACCTTCGACTAATCCCAATTATTTCTTCGATGATTATCAGCAGGAAGGTGACGCCTTTCAGGTACCAAACCCTGAAGCCCACACCCAGGAACTGCATACCGCAGCCTTCGAGGCAATCCGGGACGATTTCCACCGCGAACAGGTGCCTGTGCGTGTCGTGAACTCAAACCTCCATTCGCGACTGAATTCAGAAGCGATCTTGCCGTTCGAAGATATCGGTCACGTCCTGAATGAAGCCTCCCTGGGGGCCGTGATCGTGCCTTTGACAATGGCAGAACAGGATCAGGTCCTCGACAATCTTTGGCTCTGGTCCCAGCCCGCATTCTTTCCGTTTCTCGGCAGCATTCCGGTACGCCGCCCGGATATTGTATTCGTCTGCAACAACACGAAAGCTGCCAGCTTCGAACCGAAAGTGCGTGCATTGCT
>TARA_R110002110_G_scaffold84770_1_pt1 | contig 13422 bp, 6 predicted proteins | sample TARA_R110002110 | Tara Oceans TARA_R110002110 (sample SAMEA4397330) | marine metagenome | biome: Polar Biome; feature: [SRF] surface water layer (ENVO:00010504); material: water (ENVO:00002006), including particulate matter (ENVO:01000060) such as... | depth 5 m
GACAAACCATTTTCATCGTAGACTTCCTCGGCAGTAGGATCATACGTCCAATTCGCTGCTTCAGCATCACTTTGGAATACGCTCCCATAAAGAGGATTTCCATCTACTCCTCTATGTGTGATAGTCTGATCATATGCACCAGTTATACCTGTTGGTGGACTATTATCTTCATCAAGATTTCTATAACTAGTGTTGCTAAGATAGTTAAGACCAGTGACAGATTTACCTGCGATAAACTTGAGTGGATATGTGAAACATCCTAACCCGTGTGGACCAGCTTGATCATCATCACAGGACTCATCATGTTCTGCCTCATATGCGAGTGCAGAGCTGTAGTCAAAATACTTTGTTCCCTCTGCATTGATGAATTTATTGCGGGTTCTCATCACATAGTCATCACCAGCAGCGGCATTATTGAACTTAGCATCAAGTGGTGGTGTTGCTGGCTGATTCCAATTTCCATCCTCGTCTTCACCAAGAAGAACCGTTGCTCTACCATTACCATAATCATTTAGGAAACAAGTTTTACAGATTTCATTATCTGGGTCACAATCCCAACCACCGGCGCCATCATTTAGTGTTTGGTCCCAATGTTCATCGGGATCAAGAACCAAGAAGTGCTGCTTCGTTGCAATGCCCTCACCTTGCGTGAAAGTGCCATCGACTTCACGGATATTGAGCGAATCACTCCAATACCTATAGGGACCAACAAGTCTACCACCATCGAACCCTAGTGTGTTATTTGTTAGAGGTTCACTCCCATCCACAATACCACCATCAAGAGCAAAGAAATCTGATCCACACTTGACCGAAGTGTCTGGAGTGTCGAACCAGTGTGGACGACCAAAGTATGTTGTGCGATTACCGAGTGCATACACCTCGGCCTTTTGTTCCGGTGTATTAAACTCGTTATCTCTCCACCACCACATCCTATCATTGATCATCATGTAATTCATTGCTGGTAACCCCTCGTATGGTCGGCTACCAATGTAATTCATAAGATCAAACGGAGAACTTTCAATTTCTCTGAAAGCTCCATTTATACCCTTCGAAGTACCATCTTCATTATACAATTCCCAGTGTGAAATTGAAATTTCACTGGGATCACAGGCTCTACCACTGGATATATGTGGCAGTACTGCGTATCCAAGGTTTCTCTTATCAGGCCCATCAGATCCAGACACGGCGGGGGGTAAAGGCCAGTGCATATGCGAGTACCACGATGGTAAGAAGTAGGAATCTTCTACACTCTGTCTGTATGCGGAACCAAAGAATCCATCACGAGACAAACACGAAGCACTATACAATTCAAATTGTCGCTTTGCCAGTCCCATCTCTGGGTGTACTGGTCCATTGACAACACCCACTGAAGCAGCTTCATCGTCACCTTGATAACTACTGTCTTGCACAGCACCACCCAGTATACACATAGTTCGGACATCAGTATTGAATATTTTGTAATTATCGTCACCATACATACCGAAATAGTTATCTGGACCATTAGCTTCACATCTAGCACATGGTATATTAGACTGGTTGAGTGGTCCAGTATCATTTAACCCTATACAATCATCACAGTCCGCCGAGTCTGTGCATTGTTGTGAATCGTTACAGAAACCGGTTTTACAATCTACATTGTCTACGATTTGTAATGATGGATCGGTAGTCCACACGGTGGGACATCTAAAATCTTCCTGCCAAAATTGAGAAAACACACCATTATTGATGGTTCTTTTTTCATTATCAAAGGTGTTACTAGCGATATATTGAGCAGCATTGGTCTTTCTTTGTTCCGATATCCAAAAGTTCGGTTGAAACAAATTGGGACCTGCGCCGATCGAGTCGATCTCAAACCCATACCGAACATCACCTGTCCAATATGCAGGATTACTTTCCTGCGATTGTTGCATCACATAGCGAGCACAATCAAAACCCGAATTGGGGAGGCTGTCATTATTATTTGCAGCATCATCCGCCTCGCTCGTATTATATGCATTGTATATGTGTGAAGAAACACCATACTTCCTCACGATATCATTGAGTGTTCTCGAATCGTGAGAGTAATTTCCAGAGGCTCCGGCAGTACCACCAAGATGACTGTATTCTCCGGTCATGCCCCAGTCAAAGGAAAAGAAAACATTATCTGCGCTGTAATCACACCCCACAGGATCAACTATTACTTGGTTACCTATGAATACTACTCTAAATGAATTCAGCATAATAAATTCCTATCAAGATATGGTCCCGAACACTTGGTGTGTTATATAATATTTAGCGTTATCAGTACCACCACCGGCAGCCTCAGCACCATCAACCAAGACATATATCATCGTCGTTTTGCCCGCTTCGAACTGTGGAACCGAATCATAGAACTGCTCATCATCGGCGCCGGCACTGTTCCATGCAGGAGGAGTACCACTACTGAGTGTTTCGACTATAACAGTCACTCCTTGACCAGGCGCCCAGTCAGCGTCAGTAAATGTCCCAAAGTTAATTGATTCATCTGGGTTCACATTCACAGATATTTTCTGTATTGGTCCAGAACCGGGCCCAAGAGTGATTCCTGTGGTAAGCGCATTTATGCCACCCTGAATAGTAGTAATTGGTTCCCTGTAGTATGTAAACTTGGGCATGTTGTTAGATGTGTCGAACTGTAATCCAGTATTACCACTGGGTCCGTCATCAGCTAGGAACATGTACTGTCCAGACTTACCACCGAAGGGTCCAGTAGCTCCAGTCACACCGGGATCACCTGTGTTACCAGTATTACCAGTACCACCAGTCAAACCAGAACCAATCACCGAAATGTTCAGTCTTTGGTTTGCAATTGGGAAGGTGACGCTCGACTGACCAACTACTTCGATGTTGCTGATCTTGAACGATCCCGGAGAACCACCATCTTGAGTTTCAATCTTGGTAGTGTCTGTAGTCTTGTAGACTCGATGGCCAGTGCTACCAGCACCCATCAGGTAGATCAATTTATTAGCAGTATTTCCTGCTGGACTCGTGAGAATACCTTCGAAGAAAGCTCTTGGTTCTACACCAGATTCATCGACGTTACACATCGTGATGCCCGTCGAAGAGGCAGTGATACCACCCGCAGAATTCGCGACATCAGTTCCGGAACCAAAGTAACCGAATCCAAATCCACCAGTGGAACCAGTCGCTCCAAATATTCGGTTCGGAGCCTGTACTGTTGCTCCTGCTACACCCAGATGATTCATTTGACGGAAGGTTAATGTATAACCCTCGCCAGGAAATCCGGTTATTCCGGGTGCAGTAAATCCAGCACCAGTATTTCCTACGTTCGCAGCAGACCCAGAACGTCCCCGTACATTACCAATGTTGAGTGTATATCCAGCGTTGGTAGTTTCCCAACCATCATATCCAAAGAACAGAATTAGGTTCGCAGTGTCACCATCAGGACCATCCGTATAGTGGAATGTTGCTCCAGTAACAGAGATACCAGTGAATCCAGTATTACCAGTCGCTCCGAATATTCGGTTCGGAACCTGAATGGTAGCGCCCACCACACCAGAACTGACTGGACGGAAAGTTAATGTATATCCCTCGTTAGGAAATCCGGTTAAACCGGGTGCAGTGAAACCATCACCAGTATTACCGAAGACAGGACCAGACTCTCTGGTTAGACCAAGAACCAGAGAACCCGACGCATCATAGTAGAATTCTCTGAACACCAATGTTTGCTCACCAGCAATAGTACCACTCACACCTGCTGCGGTATAACCAAACCCAGTGTTACCTGTAACACCCTTTTCTCCACTAAGTCCGGTATTGCCCTTGGGAATAGGTAGCAACATGACACCAGCAGAGCAACCAGCAGCATTAAAATCTTTATATTCGAAACTTGCGCCTAGGTTATATTGACTAAATTGGGTTGATGCAAACTCATAGATGTTATTTCCACTCAAAGCTACTGTTTTAGTGGCAGGTCCATCAATAATAAAGTCAGAGTAGTGACCCGGTTTGCTCAAGTTATCGACTCGCAGATACAGTCTTTCTCCGGTAGTAATGCCCAGTTGACTTCCTCGGAAAGTACCATCACCATCTTTGGCAACAATCGTAATTCCCTTGAGATCTCCAGAAACATTGGGTATGTTCAAGATACCTAGAGTATTTGCATTGATTGCACCACCTTCATAATAATCATACTTGATTGATCCGAGAGGTCCAGTATGTCCACGAACCCTACCAGCATCAACAACACCTGTAGTGATACCAGTTCCCGTTAGTAATTCTAGGAATAGATTGTCACCAGAGACTCCCGCACCAGTGAATCCAAATCCGGTCATTCCTGTTGCACCAGTAAATCCAGAGATGAATCCAACTTCAAACGTTTCTCCGGCTATAGTACCAGTCCATCCCCTATATGTTAGGGTATATCCACCGGGGTTACCAGAAACATTAATAGCAGTAAACCCAGAACCAGTATTACCAGTTGGTCCCGTTGGTCCCGCTGGTCCGGGATCACCCTTTGCAGCAGCAGATCCGGGTTCGCCTCTTACATTACCAACGTTGAGTGTGAATCCCCAAGTTTCCCAACCATCAGGTTCTTTAAAATTTCCAGTGAATCCCTCAAATTCTAGCACAAGATCTAGAGCTTCGCCATCTTTTTCTAGAGTCGCACCGACAACAGACATTCCGGTATTTCCGGTTGGTCCATGAGGTCCAGTATTTCCTGTGTTACCTGTGCCCTCCGGTCCTTGAGGGCCCTCTGGTCCTTCTGGGCCCAGTGGGCCTTGAGGTCCGGCTGGACCTCTACTACCAGTATTGACTACTACCCCAGTTCTACAACCATTACCGTTTGCCATTTATAACCCTTTCTAGAATCATTAGTATATATTATTATGCAATAATGATCTAGTCGTCATCTGCAAAGAAGAACGCTGATGGGAACCCCGGAATCCACATAGATAACGATTCTGGAAGATACTTATAATCATGTGGTAGTGCCCAAGTCTGACTCCAATTGTAATTAGGATCTCGTTCTTCTCCATCAGCATCAAGACCAGAACCAAACATTTCACCAATAAGAACCAGCTTAATTGGATTGTTCGTTCCATTAACCCACATATATAACGACTTCTTCTTTCCCGTCTTCGGTTTTTGTGAAACGTAATCATAGTGCATCGAACCAGCATCAGCATCAAGAAGGTTATGAAGATCTCTACCCGATCTAACATAGATTGCATCATATCCCGCATAGTCTTCCCAAATACCATCAATCAACCCAACTGTGTCTGATCCCAAGTACGCAGTTTTTTCAGAATCATCAACATCATCACCTACTGGTAAGTATGATGACAACGAACTAACTGTTGTTGGTAGATTGGGTGCAGATGGTCTTTGTCGTACCGCACACCCAGTCATTGCAACACCACCAAAGGCGTTATCGGGTGCGAACTGTCTGTTGGGATTGGAATCTAATATAGGATTTCCATTTTCGTCCAAAGAGGATACTTGATATCCGTCTATACTGTCAAACATGCAAGCCGTTGGCGATCCCCGGCCGGGTTTATCAGTGGTTATTGCAGTAACAGTCTTTGGAGTCTTAGCAATTGGAACCATCTTGTGGCCCTCAGTGGATGACCAATAGTAAATCATATCGGCAGTAGAATCATAATGCGGATATGAGGATTTACCAATAGGATCTAGCAATTGTTGCTTCACCAGAGCCCTATACACAGTATTATATCCTGCTTGATTTTCATCAATATAGAATGGATTCACTAGGCCCTGATTATTTGTCTTATCTAGTAAACCATTCATTGGTGCATTATTAGTTGGTAGATACAATTCATAAGTACAACCAATGATCCTGCAAGTACTCACCTTAAACCGAAGTGTCGGATGTGTCCAGAAAGCTACGATCTTATCATAAACTTTATGCCAGTAAGGGGGGAACGTTTCTCTGATTTCACTCTGACTATATGAACCATTAACATCAATTTTAGTTTCTGGCCAGCTCATTAATCTACTTGCAATAGACATCATCAATGAGCCTCGTCGGAAGGTAAAGTCGTAGTTACCAGCACCACCAAGCCCCGCTGCCGCAGTAGCGTAATTAACACAATTGAAGTGTGCAACACGCTGATCAATTTCGTTTGCAGTTGTTGGCTGTAGGTCGATACTATCTCCAATTTCTACATCGGCCATATCCTGTAGGATGAGTTCAATTTCCATATTGATTGACCATTGTGCTGTAGTAGGAGTGCGGCCACCACATTCTACCGCTGCCAGCGGAATGTCGGGCCTGTCATTTACCCGATAGGTATCATTGACAATACGATACACATCAGATGTTCTGTTACTCTTTATAGAAAATCCAATAAATTTATCATTACCAATAGAACCAACGTTATTAACTAATACCCAGTGTCCATTATTTCGCTCCGATCTAGAACCTCTCTCCAACCAAGGAACATTAGAATTTGCTCCAACAGGAACATTTGAAGCAGTACATTCATCTGGTCTTGCGGGAGCAAGAGTTGTTTTTGGTTGCCTAACGTCAAATCCATTGATAAACGAGGGTCTACTATGCGCCATCCTATCAGGATTCAACTTTAATTTAGTCCTTCCACCAACTACACCGTCAACAAAGAAATATTCCGGTAGTTGTGGACGATAGAATTGATAAGTAGAGAGTATCTCAGAGGCTTCCTCTTCGGTATTTCCTTGATTCTCAATCAAATCGTAGTATAACTCATCGTATCTTATTGCAGATTCGATTGCAACTTCTTGCATGAGCCCACGAATACCACTAGGAGGTGGGTCTGTATCCGACCACACCCAGTCACCCGTTTGTTCATCAAAACTTCCTATGCCATATGTACCACCAGCAGTCGCTGGCTCTGGTACACTAAGAGTAATCTTCGTGAACTTTGTATCACCTTCAGGAATAATTTCAACACGTTCTCCGTCTGCACCAATATCATAATACCGCTTTGGTTGTGCTCCGGGTTGCAGACTAGGATCATATGTCCACGTTCCTTGTGGGATTCCGCTACTGTCCGTATCTTCTGGTACACCAGCAATCCATGCACCCTCACCATAACCAGTATCAGAAAGATCGAACTGCTCAACATTACTAACTTTCAGGTTGGGAATTCTACAGTTGTGGAAATAGCCACCACCGTTTCTATTGTATTGATTGGGTCCAGCACTTGCCATGAATGATGAATTATTAATATCATAAGATTGACCACTAACAGCACCCATATCACCCAAATTAGTACAGAATGTCCCATAACCAGTCAATTTCTGCTGTGTGGAATTGTGATTTGTAGATTTATATGTTCCGTTTGATCTAGAACCAACATTACCATTAAAGTGATTAACAATGCCCCGATACCCCGTACACATCAATGCAAAGAGTATATACCAATCATATGGTTCAGTGTGACCACCATTTGAAGAAGTAAATTTACCTGTACCTCCCATTGCACCCCAAACATCAATACCTCTCTGAGCAAAGGTTCTTCTGATTTTCTTTCGGTACGCCGCACCATCAAACTGAGGAAGGAGAGTACCCGAAAGTCTATGCTCTGTTTCTGCATCCTCTGATGCAAGTTTCAAAATTGCCGGATCGTAATCCATATTCATATCGAAAGTTGCTGGGGCCATAGAATGCAGCAACACCACCTCCACGGCGGAATATTCGCCGCTAGTATTTGATGTGGAATTATTAAACCCCTGAATATGGTGATCTCTTTTTGATGGATCAAAAATAGGTCGTATTGTACCCAGCCGAGGAACTTTAAAATTCTGTAAATTCGCATCAAGTTCCCAGGCTGTGTCTACAAAGAAGTCAGACAATCTCCACACACTACCAATTGTACATTTTGCTTTACATGCAGCAGATACATCATCCGGATTCTCTTCCCAGTCATAATCAATATAATCGGTACAATCACAATTTTCCACAAAGCTAGTATCAACAGGTGTCTGTCGTGGCCATAGTTCATTATCCATACCATATTCAGGATAGTATAATTGACACTCGGTTAGATCAGCGGGAGGACTCGAAACAGGACCACCAAAGTTAAATTCATCCAATTCAGAACGTTCCTCGATATACGGTGCTTCTGGTCTCGTAGTTGGATCCCAATTAAACGGAGGACGGAAACGCTCATTGTAGTCAATACCATCATCAGGAACACAAACAAGTGCTGCGTACATGTCTATAATAGAACGTCTATTTTCAGCATCAACACCCCATCCACGAAGTTCAGCTCCAAATTTTGATGATGTATCTGTTGACCAACCAGACCATGATATGGGAACAATATTAGTTGGATCTTCTAAATTTCCATCTGGGTTATAATACTGAACAAAGTCCTGATAATCATAACCGCTATCTGTTTCTTTCCATACCAAACCCTGAGCAGCACATTGTGCTTCATTGCACTCCATACACCCAACACAATATGAACGACCTGCTGCACTTTCAGCATTTGCTGCATTAAAGTAATTAATCTGTCCCTGACCACTCAATAGAACTGTATCAGAATCATCCCAATCATCACTAATAATTGATGGATCTGGAAGCCATTGATCAGAATTATTAGCAACATCTGGATTTAAACCATATACACCACCGAGTGGCGGATTATTTCTAGAACCCGGAACACCACTTGTATCATGAACATTCCATGTACCGGGAGTATATGCACCAATAGGATCATCCTCAGTAGCAAGTTCACCCGGAGAAAGAGCTAACCACCACACATCACCACATGCAGCATTACATCTCTGATCACCTTCTAGACATGCAACACTATCAGTACTATTTGGTCCACAATATTCTGGTCTCTTCAAGAAATTACTGATGTATAATCTTCGCATTTCTTCTCGTGCATATAACACATTTGCTTCGTCATAGTGCCCAATGGAAGACGATACAAAATCATGATCTTGCAATTGCAGTAATTCGCGATCCCACACACCAGAGTATCGTACAGTACCAACGCGATCCTTAAATAATCCAGATCGATCCTTAGCTTTATAATAACTGTGATTAGGTGAACCCTGAACACTAGTGAATGGGGCAGTAGATCCCCAATACCGAATCCCATTTGGAGTAATCATTTTATTGTTACCGGGATTTTCTGGGTCCGGTACGTATTCTACTAATCCGGGAATTGGCTTTTCTGGGTCAACATCACCACCCGGTTCGCCGGGTGGTATGATCTGATTGCCGTTCTCCCACCATTCATAACCTTCTTGTCCAGATTTCTCATTTTTTCTATCTTTCCAAGAATTGTTCCAACGAGGAATTCTGGTTGACCGATTCCACCCATAACCACCATCCCAGTTGTAAAGCCATTTTTTATCTTTCTCACCATCAAAGCTATTTAATGCCTGTAAAGCAAGAGAACTTAACTGTTCGTTTGCTTCTTCATCACTAGATGGTGGTCTTTTTGCAGGAGTTCTGTGTGCGCCCACTATCTGGGAACCCCTTCCGTCCCACCCAAGATAATAACCATTATTTGCGATACCATCACCATCACCACTTACCTGCCAAGCAGTTATCCATTCGCTTTCGTTCATTATGTTATCAAATCCTGAACCATCAGCAGGAGAAACCATATAGTCAGTATCAGTTAAATATTTATAACCCATACCATGGTTAATTGGTTGCCCATCAATGATCCATGCCTTATATGGAATACAGGTTTTATGATAGTTGGTCGAATTGTCCCAGTGTTTAGTATCTACTGCCAAATCAAAGTTTTGTATATTACCGGGAATAATTGATGTCTGTCCCACCTGACAACTCAACACTTTACCAGTATCTGGATTTATGACTGTTTCATTTATAATAAAGGAATCGTAATATGCGTTTAACTTTTCTTCTGGTTCTGGATCCACCTTCACCAAAAACACACCAGAAGCATTATTTCGTACCCAAGGACTACCATCCAAGAAATATCCAGATTTAATGGGCTCGTTACTGCCAACAGTGAATGTTATTGTTTTCATTTCAACAACTTCGTCTCTACCACCACCCATAATCCGATCCTTGTCATACCCAGGCACATCAAGCAATCTTGAACCATTAGCCTTATATGCAGCATGATTAATATCAAGCCTTTCGATTTCTGGATCTACAGTCCATGTGCCGCTATTTGCCTCACAGTCTGCTTGGGTAGTATACTCCGGACAGGGGTTGGATGGAGCACCACAATAACACGCTGGCTCCTCATTCCAATCCTGAATATCAACATACCGCTCATATTCCTGAGTTGTACCGTATAGGAAATTAGTTTTTACTGAAAATTTGAGATCTACTGTAAATGTAAAATCCGACTGATCCGTACCCATAATGCATCCTTATTTAGTACCAGAGACACATTATTTATAATATTTTTTGGACCAGTATGTAAGATTATCTAGTGACTTCGCTTATAACCTCGAAGGTTCCGGTAATCAATTTATCTACAAAATTGGTGTCTTTATTTTTAACATCAATGTCATAAAAGTGCCTACCGGGAGGAATGTAGCTAGTAGTTATATAATCAATCTCTACTCGCATGGCACCTATTTCGCCAGCATAATTTAAAGTTATACCACCAGTTCCAGTGCGACCGGGATCATCTTTATCTGTTCCGGCAAAAAATCCCTTTTCACCACCACCAGTTAGTCCATGTGGATAATTTTCACTACTGAGTGACAACAATTTATCCGATACAAGAGGAGATCGCCTTACCTGCATTCTAGCCTCATATGTCGCTCCATTCAGATCAACAAAATCGCCGTCATCATTGCTATAATTTAAATCAAGAAAAAATGATTGTCCCTGATAAAGATGAATGTCGTATGTATTGCAGTATATTGGCATGTGGTGCTTCCTTCCTTACTATTTATAGTTTGTCAGCACGCTCCAACAGGAAGGGAATAAAGGATCAATGAGTTCACCAATTGCTTCTGCATACTTCCGTATTTCCCATTGTGCATGGGGGTCAGACCTCTGAGAGTAGAATCTAGCATATGCAGCAAGTGAGCCTGTCCAATACCATTCGGTGTACATAGCTTGTGGTAAAACAAATCGAGCCTGTTCTGCTGCAACACCGGCGTTAATTAACTGGTCATATGCATATCTACACACTTCCATAGCACTACTATACGATCTAATTGCATCTGTTGGTATGGCTATAAAATCTTCACTACCTTGCTTTGCACTTCCCTCCGGTTTACCTCTCCACTGTGGAAGATAAAATTCTGGTGGGTTGTCCACATACCTTCTAGAAATTTCATTCTCAACAAATCCCTGCTTATGCTTAAAGAATTGTGTACGAATAGAAATGGGAGCTTTAATTCTAAGTGTTATCTGGGGGTGAGCAAAAGGAGTCCAATGTTTATGCTTTGCAAGATAGTTAATCAATTTATGATCTTTATCAGATAACTTTTTAAATTCACCACGAAGTCTATCTGCTGCCCAATTATGACCGGTCACTCTCTTCAGAGCTTCTTCATCATAATCCCAATCACTCTCTTTATCAAAAGAAACACGAGCAGCATTTACTACAGTAAGATCATTGCCCATATGGTCAACAAGAGAAACATATCCTTTATTTAGAACATCAATCGTCTGCATTATCATCCTCTTCTATATCTATGAATGAAATGTCATAACCTTCTAGTTCAGTAAAAGATCTAGCGTAATCCTTTGCTCTCTGAAATAAGTCCTCATCAACTTCCCTAACATAACCAGCAAAATGCCTATTGAATTCAAGGACAATCTCAAGAAGAACTTCCTCTGGGATATCATCACCATACTCAAACTCAGTCATACCTTTCTCCAATTTCTAAAATGCAAACGAGCTTCCAAGCCTGCATATGTATTATCATCAATTATCTTCTTTATTTCCCTGTGTGTTCTGGTGTATATCATATCGTTAATATCCTTTTCCTGAACACTTGCAGGCCAAATACACACATTACATCCTTTGTTTATAAGTCGATCAACATAATTAACAATCTGCTTATTTCTTGGTTCATTGTCTAGTACATATACTACCTCACTATCAATGAGGTGTGGGTGAATCTGCTCAATTGCACCTGCACCAACCATGGCAATGGTATTGGGTATAAACAAACTGTCCAGCGGACCTTCAACGACATATACTTTCTTTTTGGGTTCAGTCCTCCACAGACCATACCACAGCCTATCAATACTTTTATCTGCCTTGACTGTAATGTACCGAGCAGATGTTCTCGCTGTAGATTCGCCCTTGAGTGTCAAATGTCTTCCTTGAGCACCAACAACATCTCCATGCTTATTAAAGAAGGGAATAATTAGCCGTTCTTCTTTGCCCACAGCGAGACAATCAGGATCCAACTTTGTCATAAACGAACCAAAGTCATCAGTATAATATAAAATATCATAATGCTTCTCTGGAATTTTTCTTAATTTACAGAACTGATAAGCAACATGATCTTTGGGTAGTTTGGATATAGGAGTTAACTCCTCAATATATTTTTCCTTTGGTTTAAACTTGGGAGTAAATGATACACCAAACATCGTATTTTCTTGGGGCTTCACATAATTAGAATTTCCGTTCTCCCCAGCTTTCCATCTCTCAAGAGAATACTCCTTGACAAGAGAGGGAGAAACTTCTTCCAAAAAGCGATACAGAGATAATCCAGCACCACAGTTATGACACTTGTAGAAAAAGTCATTGTTCTTTTTAAAGAAGTATCCACGAGCCTTTGTTTTATTCTTCTGTGAATCACCACAAATCGGACATCGACAATTAGCAAGATCTTCCTTTTTCCATTTGAACTGAGGAAGACTAGCCGATACCAGATTTATGAATTTTTTGTCTATGTAATAAGACATTAAATCTCCCAGTTTTCAAAGGTGTTTCTAGAAAATTTCTCATCGAAATTTCGTCCATCAAGCCCAGATCCAGCCGTAGTGACTTTCGTTTGGTTGGCTTGTATAATCCCAACCTGTGCATTTTTCTCAACATCGTACAACTTCATCTTTCCGCGATTAATACCTAAAATAAACTTCTTATTAGAAGAAACATCATTGTAACGATTCTTCAGTTGCTTGACCATAATCTGATTGAGTGCTTCCAGTTCCTCAGTAGAAATCAAAGCAACCAGAAAATCCGCAGTTGCCGGGAGACCAAAAGATTCGGAAGTATCCTCTAGACCAATATCACTATTATTAAAACCATTCCGATTCACCTGTGTTGCTGAAAACACAGGAACACATCTCTCTACTGCCATACCACGTAACTCCTCCGCGATTGCTTTAATATAGGTATATGAGTTTACATTACTTCCGTTCTTAAGTCGAGCAGAAGCACAGATGTTTAGATAATCAATAAAGATGATATCAGGCTTAAACTTCTTCTTCATCCAAAGCTCATCCAACAAAGCCTTAAAGTG
>TARA_R110002110_G_scaffold40880_21_pt1 | contig 13421 bp, 13 predicted proteins | sample TARA_R110002110 | Tara Oceans TARA_R110002110 (sample SAMEA4397330) | marine metagenome | biome: Polar Biome; feature: [SRF] surface water layer (ENVO:00010504); material: water (ENVO:00002006), including particulate matter (ENVO:01000060) such as... | depth 5 m
GGGCCGCGAACGTCTCCACCACCTTGTTGGCGGTCAGGCCGTCTCCTGACAGGAATTCAAAGGCATAGCACATCTGCATCCGGTCATCGCCGGTGGTATATTCACCCAGGATCTCCAGGCCACGTTGCGCATCGCCGACCTCGCCCACCGCCGCAGCGTTGTAAGGCTCCATCACCGCCCGAAGTTTCTTCAGGAATTCAATGTTTTCCGGCTGGTTCTTGTCAAACAGGTGCATCTGGTGATTGTAAGGGTTCACCGCCGGCGCAATATCGGCGTTGCGCTCTTGATGTGCTAACCCGGGATTGTCGCGCAAGTGCTTGTCGTGGAAGTAAAAATTTATGGTGTCGAGGCGAAATCCGTCGACCCCGCGCGCCAGCCAGAAACGCGCGACATCCAGCAGCGCCTCTTGCACCGCCGGTTCGTGGAAGTTCAGGTCGGGTTGCGAGGTCAGGAAGTTGTGCAGGTAGTATTGCAACCGCCGGCCATCCCATTGCCAGGCCGAGCCACCGAAGATCGATAACCAGTTGTTGGGCGGATTGCCATCCAGCTTCGGATCGGCCCAGACATACCAGTTGGCGCGGTCATTGCTGCGGTTGGCCTTGCTTTCGACAAACCACGGGTGCTGATCGGAGGTGTGCGACAGCACGAGGTCGATCATCACCCGCAACCCAAGCTCATGGGCGCGCGCAATCAGCGCGTCAAAATCTGCCAGATCACCGAACATCGGGTCAACGTCGCAATAGTCGCTGACGTCATATCCGAAATCCTTCATCGGCGAGGTGAAGAACGGGCTGATCCAGATCGCATCGGCGCCGAGGCCGGCGATATGCGGCAAGCGTTGCACGATCCCGGCCAGATCGCCGATCCCATCGCCGTTGCTGTCCTGGAAACTGCGCGGATAGATCTGATAGATCACCGCCCCGCGCCACCAGTCTTTGTCGGCGGCACCGGGCCGCGCGTTCAGCTTTTGCATCATCGCCATCTACTTTTTTTCCGTTATTTGACAGAGCCGGCCAGCAGGCCGCGCACCAGGTATTTCTGCATCGAGAAGAACACGACCAGCGGCACCGCGATGGTAACAAAGGCCGAGGTTGCCAATATTTCCCAGTCGCCGCCGCGCGAGCCCATCAGGTTTTTCAACTGCCCGGTCATCACCAGCTGATCGGCCGAGTTGCCGAGGAACACCAGCGCCACCAGCAGGTCGTTCCACGTCCAGAGGAACTGGAAGATCGCGAAAGAGGCCAGCGCCGGAAAGGACAGCGGCAGGATGATCTTGAGGAAAATCTGGAAGTCCGAAGCGCCGTCAACCCGCGCGCTCTCGATAATCTCTCGCGGCAGGCCGATCATGTAGTTGCGCAGCAGATAGATCGCCAGCGGCAGGCCAAAGCCGGTATGCGCCAGCCAGATGCCGATATAGCTCTTGCCGATGCCGATATCATTGTGCAGCTTCAGCAGCGGGATCAGCGACAGTTGCAGCGGCACGACCAGAAGGCCGACCACCCCGGCGACAATCAGCGCCCTGCCCGGAAACTCCATCCAGGCGAGGGCATAGGCCGCGAAAGCCGCCACCAGAATCGGGATGATCGTCGCCGGGATCGAGACCGTCATGGTGTTGAGAAACGCGCGCCCCAGGCCTTCGGCCCCCAGCACCGTGCCGTAGTTTTCAAAAGTGGCGCGCGGCGGAGTTACCGTGGTGGCAAAGATACGCATCCCGCGTGTGCCCGTCGACGCGGTGTCCACGGAAATTGTGAAATCGCCGTTGGGCGCGACAGTCAACTGCCCGCCGTCTTTCAGATCGACGGGTTTGCCGACCGGATAGGCGCCGGGTTCGCGGGGGCTGGTGCCAAAGGCGCTGACGCGGCCCGCGCCGCCTTCAAAGACGTTGCCCGTGATCACATAGATGCCGTTGACCTCGGTTGCGCTGTCCGGGCTGGGCGCGCGGTATTGCAGGGTCTGTTCAGCGGGGAACATCGCCTTCCACCAGCCCGACGCCGAAATCTGGTCACGGTCGCGAAAGCTCGAAACCAGCAGCCCGAAGGTCGGGAAGGTCCACAACAGCACAAGCGCCAGGGCGCACAGGTTCACCGCCCAGACCAACCGCGATCTGGTGCCTACGATATTGTCCATCTCAGCGGCTCTCCTTCGCGGCGTTGCGGATGTTCCAGATCATGATCGGCGTCACCATCAGCATGATGATGATCGCGGCGGTCGAGGCGCGCCCGGTGTCGTTGCCGCGAAACATCCAGTCGAACATCAGGTTGGCCAGCACCTGGGTGCCCCATTGTCCATTGGTCATCGTCAGCACGATGTCGAACACCTTCAGCACGGTGATGGTGATCGTGGTCCAGACCACCAGGATCGTGCCCCAGATCTGCGGCACCTTGATCTTCATGAAAATCTGAAGCGGCGAGGCCCCGTCGAGGATCGACGCCTCGATCGTTTCTTCGGGGATACCGCGCAGCGCCGCCGACAGGATCACCATGGCAAAGCCGGTCTGGATCCAGACCAGAACGATCATCAGCAGGAAGGAGTTGACGACAGGCAAGGTCAGCCACGTTTGCGCCGAGCCGCCCATATCGGTCCAGATCGCGTTGAGGACGCCGATCTGCTCCTGCCCGTCGGGGCGGTATTCGTAGACCAGTTTCCAGATCACCGCCGCACCGACAAAGGAAATCGCCATCGGCATGAAGATCATCGCCTTGGCAAAGTTGCCCCAGCGGATGCGGTCTGTCACCGCCGCCGAGACGAGGCCGAAGAAGGTTGATGCTGCGGGCACGAACACCAGCCACATCAGGTTGTTGACCATGCTCTCGCGGAATTTCACGTCGTTGACCAACCAGATATAATTGCCGGCGCCGACGAAATTCTTGCCCTCGGCATCCATGAAGGAAAGGTAGATCGAAACGAAGACCGGATAGACCAGATAGACACTCAGCAAGAACAGCGCCGGAAACAAGAACAGCCACGGCCTGATCTGGTTGGCACGGTTGATGTTCGCACCCGCATCGGGGCCGGATGCCGGATAGAACCGGTCAAGCGCCATATTCGACAAAAAGAAATACGTGATACAGCCAAAGACACCCACAAGGATCGTCACAGCCGCCATGATGAACTGTTCCATCAGCCCCCCCTTTGCCCCAAGCCGACCGATGCCCCCCCCAGGCGAGCATCAGACAAGACACCCCCGCCACAGACCGTGGCGAGGGCCATAGCCTTGCTTACTTAAGGCTGTCCCAGGTGCGTTGGATGTCGGTGGCGACGGCCGCTGCATCCTTGCCGCTGGTGTAATCGACCATGCCGGTCCAGAACACGCCGGCGCCGATAGCGCCCGGCATCAGGTCAGAGCCGTCAAAGCGGAACGTGTCGGCGTTCAGCAGGATGCCACCCATTTTCTTCAGGGTCGGGTCACCGTAAGCATCTGGGTTCACACCTTTGTGCGGCGTCAGGAAGCCTTTTTGCGCCATCCAGATTTCATGCGCGAGCGGCGATTCCAGGTACTTCATGAAAGCTTGCGCCACCGGGCTGTCCTTGGTGATGACAAACAAGGTGCCGGCACCCAGAACCGGTTTGCCGAGGTTTTTGTCGGCATAGGCCGGGAAATAGAAGAAGTCTGCATCCTGGCCTACAACCGTGCCTTCGGGGAAGAACGACGGAATGAAGCTGGCCTGGCGGTGCAGGTAGCAGGCCGGAGGCGAGGAAAACAGACCCTTGGGGCTGTCGCGGAAGTCGGTGGAGCCGACCGCGCCGGCACCGCCTGCTACAAAGGCGTCATTGCGGGCAAACCAGCCGAAATCCTCGATCGCGGCAACGACCCTGGGGTCGTCGAACTTCATGTCATTGGTGACCCAGGCGTCGTAATCGGCCGGCGGGTTGTTGCGCAGCATCATGTCTTCGACCCAATCGGTGGCCGGCCAGCCGGTCGCCGGGCCTGAACCCAGACCGATGCACCACGGCGTGCCGCCATCGGCGGCGATCTGCTCGGTCAGGGCCTTCAGGTCTTCCATGGTCTGCGGCACTTTATAGCCGGCATCCTCGAAGTTCTCGGGCACATACCAGACCAGAGACTTCACATCGACCTTGTAGAACAGACCGTAGAGCGCCTTTTTGCCGTCAGCGCCGGGGAATGTCGCCAGATCGACCCAGGATTGACCCGCAGCATAGTTTTCCTTTACCCAGTCGGCGGTGCTTTCGGGCAGCGCCGTCAGCTTGCCGCGCTTGGCCAGATCGGCGGCAAGACCGGGCTGCGGGATGACCGCAATGCCGGGCGGCGAGCCGGCCTCGACGTCGATCATGACACGCTGCTCAAAGCCATCACCACCAGTATATTCGACATCGGCACCGGTCGCTGCCACGAAATAGGCGATCACCGAGTTGAACAGTTCCTTGTCAACACCACCCCAGGGGCCGTCGATCTTCAGGCTCTGCCCCTTGAGATCGACCGACTTCAATGCCTCATAGCTGTCCCAGCTGAACCGGGCATCTTCGCCCGGTGCGAATTTCAGGTCCTGCGCCTGCACGGCGCCAGACAACAGCGCCAACACGGCGGCGCTTGCAAAAAACTTGGATTTCATCCTCATCCTCCCGATGAATGCATCCCGACCAATTGGCGCCGGAGAAACTGTGACCCAGGCAGCAGAATCGTATTCAAACCGCTTTGGATGCTGAAACATCGCCGATAGTACCCATCCTGTCAATCCGTCAGCACGAAATTTACCCCTTTGTTTTCTGCAATTGTTAGCGTTATCATCGGACGTGCAGGAGTTTTTCCTGTTCTCCGGAATGCTTTTGACGCAGATTGAATCACCCGCTATCACTTCAGGAATTGAAATCGCTTTGGCCGCCCATACCATGAACCTCAAAGAACTTTCAAAAAGGCTTGGCCTGTCACCGACAACGGTAAGCCGGGCGCTGAACGGCTACCCCGAGGTGAACGAGATCACGCGCGAAAAGGTGATGGCAGCGGCCAGACGGTATCAATACAAACCAAACAGCCGCGCGATCCGCCTCGCAACCGGGCGCGCGATGGCCGTGGGCCATGTCATCCCGATTGCAACCCGACATGAGATCGTGAACCCGGTCTTTGCCGATTTCATCGCCGGTGCAGGCGAGACCTATTCACGGGCGGGCTATGACATGCTGCTGTCGATCGTGCCCGATGACGACGAGGAAAAGACCTATTACGATCTGAAATCACGAGGCACCGTTGACGGGATAATCGTTCACGCCCCGCGCGAGAATGACAGTCGGATCAATCTTTTGTTGGAAATCGGTCTGCCTTTCGTCGTTCACGGCCGCTCGACCTCGGTATTGCAGCCCTATTCCTGGGTCGATGTGAACAACCGCCGCTCTTTCTTGCGCGCCACGGATTTTCTGCTTGACCTCGGGCACCGCCGCATCGCGCTGATCAACGGTCTTGAGTTCATGGATTTCGCGATCCGCCGCCGCAAAGGCTATGTCGAAGCGATCGAAAACCGCGGCTTTGCGCCGGATCCGGCGCTGATGGCTTCCGTCGAAATGACCGAGGGTCAGGGCTTTCGCATCGCCCGCGCCATGCTCGATCAGCCAGACCCGCCCACCGCCTTCATCCTGTCGTCGATGATCCTGGCCCTGGGGGCGCGCCGGGCGATCGAAGACAAGGGTCTGAAAATGGGCCGCGACGTCTCGGTCGTCATCCATGACGATGACCTGAGCTATATGAAAAACGGCGACGATGTTCCGATCTTCACCGCCACCCGCTCTGCCGTGCGTGAAGCAGGGCGGCAGGCGGCAGGCATGTTGCTGGAAATCATCGCAAATCCTGCCCCCACTCCCATAGAACGCCTGATGGAGGCCGAGTTGATCATCGGCCAGTCCACAGGCCCCGCGCCGCACAGGCCATAACCGGACAGGCTTATCATGCTTCCAGACCGTTCCGACTTCCCCAGAGGTTTCCTCTTCGGGGCCGCGACATCGAGCTACCAGATCGAGGGCCATGACAGCGGTGGCGCCGGTCGCACCCATTGGGATGATTTTGCCGCGACACCGGGCAATGTGGTCAATGCCGAAAACGGCGCCCTTGCCTGCGACCATTACAATCGCTGGCCCGCCGACCTGGACCTGCTGCGCGACGCCAATTTCGATGTCTACCGCTTTTCCTGTTCCTGGGCGCGGGTGATGCCCGAGGGTCGCGGCGCGGTGAACGCCGAAGGGCTGGATTTCTATGACCGCCTGATCGACGGCATGCTGGATCGCGGGTTGAAGCCCGCCGCAACCCTGTATCACTGGGAACTGCCCTCGGCGCTGGCCGATCTCGGGGGCTGGCGCAACCGCGATATTGCCGGCTGGTTTGCCGATTATACCGAGGTGCTGATGCGCCGGATCGGTGACCGCGTCTGGTCTGCCGCGCCGATCAACGAGCCGTGGTGCGTCTCATGGCTGTCGCATTTCCTCGGGCAGCACGCCCCCGGACTGCGCGACATCCGCGCCACCGCCCGCGCGATGCACCATGTCGGTCTCGCGCATGGCCGCGCCATCCAGGCGATGCGCGGGCTTGGCATGACCAACCTCGGCGCGGTCTGCAACCTCGAATATGCCCGGCCCGCCGATGACACGCCCGAGGCCGCCGCAGCCGCCCGCCTGTACGACGACTATTACAACCGCTGGTTCCTGTCGGGCATGTTCAGGGGCGAATATCCGGCGGATGTGCTCGAAGGTCTCGGCCCCCATATGCCGCAAGGCTGGCGCGACGACATGGCCACCGTCTCCGCTCCGGTCGATTGGGTCGGGCTGAACTACTACACCCGCAAGCTGATCGCCCCCGATGCCGGCCCGTGGCCGCACCACAAGGAAGTGCCCGGCCCGCTGCCCAGGACCGCAATGGGCTGGGAAATCTACCCTGAGGGGTTGGAGCATTTTCTGCGCAACACCCAGAAAAATTTCACCGGCGACCTGCCGATCTTTGTCACGGAGAATGGTATGGCCAATGCCGATGTGATCGCGGACGGCGCGGTTGACGACCACGCGCGCATCGCCTATCTCGCCGCACATCTTGGCGCCGTGCAACGCGCCATCGCGGCAGGTGTGCCGGTGGCAGGCTATTTCACCTGGTCCCTGATGGACAATTTCGAATGGTCGCTGGGCTATGACAAACGCTTCGGCCTCGTCCATGTCGACTTCGAAACCTTGCGGCGCACCCCCAAAGCATCCTATCACGCGCTCAGCACAGCGTTGAAACGCTGAACAGATGCGCTGGAGCCGAGTATGACCAACCCGAATATGACCACAGCAATCGAGGACCGACTGTCGCTGGTTGCCGATATCGGCGGAACCAACACGCGCGTCGCCCTGGCGCGGGGGAAAGAATTGCTCACCGGTTCGATCCGCCGCTTCCGCAACGCCGATTTTCCGGGGCTGGAGCCTGTATTGACGGCCTATATCGCGGCCGAGGGTGCCCCGCCCTGCGGCGCGGTCTGTGTCGCCGCCGCAGGGCCCGTGGCGCATGGTGTGGCGACGATGACCAACCTCGACTGGAAGATCGACGGCGCGTCGTTGACGCGTGCGACCGGGGCCAGGCGCACGGCGATCCTGAACGACCTTCAGGCCCAGGGCCATGCCCTCGGTCACATCGCCCCCGAAAACCTGCGCACGGTGATCGAGGCCGCCGAGGCTCCGTCAGAGGCCCCGGCAGAGGCCACCAAACTGGTGATCGGCATCGGCACCGGCTTCAACGCAGCGCCGGTGTACGAAACGCCGGTCGGGAGGCTGGTCGCGGCGTCAGAATGCGGCCATGTCAATCTGCCCGTCCGCACAGCGGCCGATCTCAGGCTGGCGCATTTTGTCGAAACCGCCCACGGCTTTCCGGGTGTCGAGGATGTCCTGTCCGGGCGCGGGCTGGAGCGTCTCTACACCTTTGTCACGTCCGAGGCAGGCCGGCCCGAAACCAGGGACGCGGCCGGCATCATGGCAGCCATCGCCAGCGAAAATGGCGACGGCCCCGCCTCGCAGACCGCTCGCCTGTTCGTGCGGCTGTTCGGTGGCGCTGCCGGCAACCTCGCGCTGACCCACCTGCCCTTCGGCGGCATCTACCTTTGCGGCGGTGTGGCGCGTGCCTATTCGGAATTGTTCGCGCCGCTGGGCTTTGCCGAGGCTTTCCGCGACAAGGGCCGCTTTGCCGGGTTCATGTGTCAGTTTTCGGTCAGGATCATCGAGGACGACTACGCTGCCCTCACCGGATCGGCCGTCTATCTGTCACGGCCCCGAAACAGTCAGGTCGAACGCGGATAGGATCGGTGTCGCGCCGCCAGGCCGGGGGCGCACCCCATGCGCGGTGACTGCGCATCGCGGTGAAGGGGCCTCGATGGCCGCTTCACCGCGGGCCGCTGTTCAAACCGCCGCAAGAACCGCGCGTTTCAGCATCACCGCCGCCAGATGCGCGCGGTAGTCTGCGCTGCCGTGCAGGTCTGACATCATGTCATCGGCGGCCAGGCGATGCCCGTCCAGCGCCTCGGCCGTAAAATCCGCCGACAGGGCGGCCTCGGCCGCGGCCCAGCGAAACACCCCGTTGTTGGACGCGCCGGTAATTGCCACCCGCACCGCGTTTTCAAACCGCGCCACAAAAGCCCCCACCAGGGCAAAGCGTGACGCGGGCTGCGCAAACTTCACATAGGCGGCTTTCAGCGGCAGCGGAAACCGGACGCCTGTGATGATTTCACTCTCTCCCAGCGCCGTTTCGAACATCCCGAGAAAATAGTCATCCGCCGCGATCTCGCGCGCTTGGGTCACGATGGTCGCACCCGACCCCAGCACCGCCGCCGGGTAACAGGCCGAAGGGTCGTTGTTGGCAAGGCTGCCGCCGATGGTGCCACGATTTCGGACCGCCGGATCGCCGATCTGCCCGGCCAGCGCGGCCAGCGCCGCAAAGCTGGCTTTCGCGGCGCGCGCGACCTCCGCATGCGTTGTCGCACCGCCAATGACCAGACAGCCATCGCTCTGGTGAACCCCTTGAAGTTCAGCAATCGCCGTCAGACTGACAAGGGTACCCGGATCGGCGAGGCGCTGCTTCATGGTCGGCAACAAGGTCTGCCCGCCCGCCAATGCCTGCGCTTCACCCGAGGCGAGTGCCGCCACGGCCTCGGTGAGCGTTTCCGGTTTCAGAAGTTGAAAATCATACATATTGTCCGGCCCAATCTTCAAGCAGCTTCATGTTTCAATTCAGGAACTATCTATAATCTTTTGTTTTTATGTATATATACCAGAAACATCCTGGCCGGAGGCCCTCATCACGGCCTTGACGATGTTGTGATAACCGGTGCACCGGCAAAGGTTGCCCTCCAGGTATTGACGCACTTCGGTTTCGGTCGGCACCGGGTTTTCAGTCAGCAGTGCCGCCGCAGACATCACCATTCCCGGCGTGCAAAAGCCGCATTGCAGCCCGTGGCAGTCCTGAAACGCCTGTTGCAGCGGCGATAGCGTGCCATCGGCATTCGCCATGCCCTCGATCGTGCGCACGCTGGCACCGGCCACGTCCTGCGCAAGGACAGTGCAGGATTTCACCGCCTTGCCGTCGACATGCACCACGCAGGCACCGCATTGCGAAGTGTCACAGCCGATATGCGTACCGGTCAGCCCCAGCCCCTCCCGCAGATAGGCCGACAGCAGCGTCCGTCCTTCTGTTTCGGCCGAAACCTGCGCGCCGTTCACGGTCATGGTGACTGTTTTCATGATCTTGCCTTTCAGGACCCGTTGTCAGTTGACCAGTCGTTTCAGCCAGTTTTCCGTCTTTTCTTCAGACGGTTGGCCTGGGCTTTCAACGGCATCGCCCGCTCCCTCGACGGCTTGCTGAAAGCGCGCAAAAAACGCATCCGCCATCTTTCTGGCGAAACCGTCGATGATGCGGCTGCCCAGTTGGGCCAGTTTGCCGCCGACATGCGCCTCGACCTCATAACACAGCAAGGTGCCGGTCTCGGAGGGCGTCATCGTCACAGTCGCGCCGCCTCTGGCGAAGCCTGCAGGCCCGCCCTTGCCTTCGCCGGTAATTCTCAGGCTCTGGTGTTCCACCATTTCTGACAGAGCTACCGTGCCGGTAAACCTGGCCTTGACCGGCCCGACCTTCTGCACGACCACCGCCGTGAACCCCTCGTCAGCACTGCCGCTCATGCTTTCGCAGCCGGGAACGCAGGCTTTCAGCACGTCGGCATCCAGAATGGCGGCCCAGACGGTCTCGACATCGGTCTTGATCTCGCGTTGATCGTCCAGTTGCATCACGGCTCCCGTTCAGATTGTCAGCGAGGCAAAGACCCGCCGCCGCCCTATTGGTTCCGGGCTTTGCGCCCGATTGCAACCCTGAACCGCCAAAACTTTCGAAAATCAATACCACATATCGGCCACGCCCGCCTTGCGCGCCGCGACGAACTCTTCCAACCCTTGGCGAACCCCCGCATCCAGCGCCGGCGCCTCGTACTCTGCCAGTCGTTTTTTCCAAAGGCGGTTGGCGCGGCAGGCCGCGTCGCTGCTGCCTGCAGCTTCCCATTTCTCGAAAGGCTCGTTGTCGGCCAGATCACTGTCCCAGAACGCGGTCTCGTAATTGGCCATGGTATGGGCGCAACCGAAAAAGTGGTTGCCCGGCCCGACTTCGGTAAACGCATCGAGCGCAAGCGAATTGTCATCAACCGTGATGCCATCGAGATAGGTGTGCAGCGCGCCGCAGAGATCGGCGTCCAGCATGAATTTCTCGTAGGACATCGACAACAACCCGTCGAGGAACCCCGCCGAATGCAGGATGAAATTCGCACCGCAATGGATGGCGGCCAGCATTGACATCGTGCCCTCGGTCATCGCCTGGGCGTCGGGCAGTTTTGAGGTGGTGAAGTTGCCCGAACAGCGCAGCGGCAGGTTGAGGCGGCGCGCCAGTTGCCCGATCACCATCGAGCCGATCGCCGGCTCGGGCGTGCCAAAGGTCGGAGAGCCGGAGCGCAGCGACATCGACGACAGGAAGTTGCCAAAGACCACCGGCGCACCGGGGCGTTCCAACTGCGTCAGCGCACAGCCTGCCATGGTTTCCGCCAGCGACTGCGCAATTGCCCCGGCGTTGGTGACCGGCCCCATCGCCCCGCCAAGGATGAAGGGCACCACCACCGCCGCCTGATTGGCGCGGGCATAGGCGCGCAGTGAATTGGTCATGGTGCCGTCCCAGACCAGCGGGGAATTGACGTTCACATTGCCGAGAATCACGCAGTTCCGGTCGACGAAATCACGACCGAAGGCGATGCGCGCCATCTCGATGCTGTCTTCGGCGCGCTCTGCGGACGTGACAGAGCCCATGAAAGGCCGGTCGGACAGCGTCAGATGCGCCAGCACCATATCGAGGTGGCGTTTGTTGACGGCAATGTCGGTCGGCTCGCAGATCGTGCCGCCCGAGTGGTGAAAATGCGGGCTGCTCTGCGCCAGCTTGATGAAATTGCGGAAATCCTCCAGCGTGCCAAAGCGCCGCCCCCGGTCGATATCCATCACGAACGGCGAGCCGTAAGCCGGGGCGAAGACCACCGATTTGCCACCGATCCGCACCGAATTGGCTGGGTTGCGGGCGTGTTGCGTGAACTCTGCCGGTGCGGTCTTCAGGATCTCGCGCAGCATGTCGGGCGGGAATTTGACGAGCAGACCGTCAACTTGCGCCCCGGCGCGCTGCCAATGCGCGATGGCCACCGGATCATCGCGGAACTCGATGCCGACCTCGGCCAGGATGCGGTCCGCGGTGGCCTCTATCCGCCCGAGGTTTTCGTCGGACAGCACATCATAGGTCGGGATATTGCGCATGATGTAGGGACGCCCCATACCGCCGCCTTTGGTGGCGCGCTGCGCCTGGCGGGCCTGTCTGCCACTGCGTATCGGTTTTTCCTCGCCCATCGCCTGCCCTCTCTGATTGCCACCTACCCTGTCAGCAAAGGCGTTTCACAGCCCGCCGTCGCGGCAATTGGCGACGGCTGAATGTCTGATCGCGCCCAGGCCTGCGGAAATGGCGGTAAATATGATCTGGATCATGTCCTGCAACGCCAATCGCCCCGAGTATACGCGGGGACACGCGAGGAGAGCCGGGGATGCGCCTGACAACAAGAACCAACCTTGCGATGCGCACCTTGATGTTTTGCGCTGTGAATTCCGGTTGCGTCGTCCGCAAGGCAGAGGTGGCGAGCGTCTGCAACGTCTCGGAAAACCACCTCGCTCAGGTGATCCACAGACTGGCGCAGCTCGGGTTTTTGCATACCACGCGTGGTCGGTCGGGCGGGTTGCAGTTGGGCCGCCCGGCGGCACTGATCAGCGTAGGCGAGGTCATCCGCGCTTTTGAATCCGCCGTGCCCTTTACCGAATGCATGACGGGCGGCGAGGGCACCTGCCCGCTTGCTGCGACCTGCCGCCTCAAATGCGCCCTCGCCGGCGCGCTCGAAGTATTTTACGCCGCACTCGACCCGGTGACCCTGAGCGATCTGACCGAGGACAACGACGGATTGAGCCGGATTCTCAGCGTCGCCTGAGGGCTCTCGCCCGATCGCCCCCGGCCCTGACCGGTCGGGTTGGGCCATCCTTCGCCTGGAGCGCAGGTCTCGCGTTCACGCCCCCTTGCGGCCAGGTCCGCGCCCCATTATGTCGCCCAATTCCTGCCACTTTGCAGTGCAACGATGCTGCATGGGTGAATTGAATTGTGGGTAACCGGCCATGCAGGATGGCCCCCGACATATGGAAAAGACCAATGACCAGTGACCAGGCCAGCCCGCAAAAAGGCGGCACCACCACCCCCCCCGCAAGCCAGCAGCAACAGCAGGGTCAAACCCCGGCGCCCGCACCGCAGCAGGGGCAGCCCATCTATCGCGACTGGGCCTCCATCTGATTGTTGCGGGGCCGTCTACAGCCAGCCTTGGCTTTGGCTCTGAACCCTGCGAGGTTCATGGCCGGGACAGAGCAAAGCCCAGACGGAACCGATGCAATGACAGACCGCGCGAAAGACTCTTCCGGCCCACCCGGGACTGGCACACCCGGAACTGGCACACCCGGAACTGGCACACCCGGAACTGGCCCACCCGGGACTGGCACACCCGGAACTGGCACACCAATCTCGTCGATCCCCAATCTTGGACCCGCCTCCGAGGCCGCGTTTGCCCGCGCCGGGATCACCTCGGCCGAACAATTGCGTGCGCTCGGCGCGGATGAGGCCTATCTGCGTTTGCTGAAATCGGGCAACGCGCCGCATTTCATCGGCTATTATGTCATTGTGATGGGCTTGCAGGGCCGCCCGTGGAATGATTGCAAAGGTGCTGAAAAAGCGGCTTTGCGCCAGAAATTCGATGCCCTGAAAGCCCGCGTCCCGCGCAAGGGCCGGTCCGAGCTTGATGCCGCACTGGATTTTTTCGGTGTGATCGAAAAGCCGGGGCAATAGTGGCTACCCCGCCGCG